>Ga0210387_10003886_pt1 | contig 11477 bp, 8 predicted proteins | sample IncBWC7OmetaG_FD_160108 | JGI IMG/M metagenome (GOLD analysis project Ga0210387, IMG submission 160108) | Forest soil microbial communities from Barre Woods Harvard Forest LTER site, Petersham, Massachusetts, United States - Inc-BW-C-7-O ... | reverse complement strand
CCCGCGATGTAGATCGCGCCACCGTGAAATGCGATACCGTGCGGCCCATCGAGCCCCGACGCGAACACGGTGACGCTGTCCGCGACCCCGTGCCCGGTGTCGACGAGTCGCACGACCTGTCCGAGCTCCGGCTCGCTCACGTAGACGGCGCCGTCCGGCCCCACGGCCATGAACCGCGCGTCGGACACGTGCGCGAACGTGGTGACCTGAAACCCCGGCGGCGCGTGCAGCTCATCGCCGGGGACTCTCCGATGTCGCATCGTGACCCACGCACCGAGCAGCGCGGCCGCACCCACGCCGGCTGCAATGCGCAGGCCTATGCTCACTTCAGGTCACCCGTCCGCGTCTTCGTCCAGACGATGACGGTCGTACACGACGTCCCCGGCTTCTGGTACTCCGCCGGCGTGTCGACGTCGCTGTAGACCTCGACCGCCTCGACTTCGTTCGGGTGCATGAAGTCATTGATGTCACCGGGCGACGCTTCTGAATACGGCGTGCCGTCGATGACATAATTCACGCACCCGTTCCCCGTCGTGCCGCGCGTGCCGGTCAGCACGGGCTGGCCCGAGGAGTAGTCGACGCGGATGCCGGGCATGGTCGTGAAGATGTCCGTCATGTACGTCGGGATCTTGCTCTCGATCTCCTCGCGATCCAGGAAATGGCCGAGGCCCATCTTCTTTCGATGGTCATAGCCGACCTGCGCCAGGCCCTTCGCCGCTCCCGTCGCCTCGATCTTGACTGGCGCGAGAGTGGGCGGCGCAACCGGCAGTATCACCCTGGTCGTGCTCGTGGCCCTGGTCGACAGGTCGACCGGCTGTGTTGTCGGAGCGTACGCGACCTTACGAACGAGGAGCGTCTGCGTGCCGGACGGCAGGTTTCTCAGGAAGAAGTTCCCGGTGCTGTCCGTGACGGTCTTGGACGCGGCGCCAATGACGGTTACGTCGGCCCCGGCCAGCGGCCTGTCCGCCGCATTGACGATGTGACCGGTCAGCATTGCGTGCCCGGTCCGAAGGCCGACGACTGCCGGCTTGGGCGCCGCTGGCGCCACCTTGGTCGCCGGCGCGACCGCCGTCGCCGACGGGAGGGTGTCGATGACCGGGGGCGGTGGCGCCGTGTCCGGCTTCGCCGTGTGCAGTGTGATCAACTGTATGGTGTTCTCGCTGAAGTTCACGGGAATATCAGCCGTAGATATGCCGTTGAACGTCGCGCGCACGGCCGCCTTTGTGCCGACCGGAACGCCACAGATCCGATACGAGCCGTTGGCGTCGACGATCGATTCACGCTGGCGCAGGATCTGGTGGAGGCCGATCGTTTGGCCGACCATAATCTGCGTCCACGCCATCGAGACTTTGGCGCCGGTCGAGGGCGCGTCCGAATCCGCGTCACGCACTTGGCCGATAACGGCGCCCGGGCCGGTTTTCTGCTTCTCCGGCGGGCAGAAGGTGTTGACGATCGTCGTCGCGCTCGGCGTCGCCAGTGCGATCAGTGCATAGCGGCCGGCGGGGAACTCGATCTCGTTCGTCGCAATCACTACACCCAGCGAGTCCAGCAGTGGGTGCGACATGTTGAGCTTGTAGTTCCCTGGCGGGATGCTATCGATTCGGAATTTCCCCGTCGAATCCGTCGTGCCTTTGCGGTCCGTGCCGACGATCGACACGACGGCTCCTACCAGGGGGCCACCATGGATGCTATCGCCAACCACTCCCACCGCTCCCGACACCGGCGCGCCTGCGTTCGCCGCTGGCGCCGGGGCGCTCGCCGGTGGCGGCGGCGCGGCGGTGGGTTTCGATTTCGACGACTGCGCCTGGGCCAGCATCGGCGCGATGATAAGGGCGGAGAGCCAGCGAGACTGCATATCGAATAGTATCAGCCGGACTTACCCGCCGCCCCCGAATAAGCGCATGATGCGCGAGGCCCGATTCGGCGTCGTCTGAGCGGCATCGGCGAAGGCGTCGGCGAACTCCGGAGCCGCGCGGTAGCGATGCTCCGGATCCCGCTCCATCCCTTTGAGCAGCACTTTCTCGACGCCAGCCGAGAGGTTGAGCTCGGGCTTGAGGCGCCGGATGGGGATGGGTGCATCGCGCAGCCGCGCGATCATGAGCTCCTGCTGGGATTTGCCCTCGAACGGCAACTTCCCGGTGAGCATTTCGTACGTCATGAGCGCGAGCGCATAGACGTCTGTCCGCCCGTCGAGCGGCTTCCCGCGCAGCTGCTCGGGACTCATGAACTCGGGGGTCCCGAGCACGATGCCGGTCGCGGTGAGCTTTTCGAGCTCGGCCCCGGCGCGACGCTCCTTGGCGAGCCCAAAGTCCATGACCACGGCTTTGTCGTCCGCCGTCGCAATGATCACGTTCTCGGGCTTGAGATCGCGGTGCACGATCTTGAGATCATGCGCGACCTGGAGCCCGGAGGCGATCTGCTGCACGTACTTCACGACGTCCGCTAACGGCAACTTGCCGAGGCGATACGTCTTGTCGGCCAGGACCTCGCCCTCGATGTACGGCATGACGATGTAGACGAGCCCCTCGGCCGTCTGCCCGAGGCGCTTGATGTGGCAGATGTTCGGGTGCTCGAGCCGCTGGCCGACATCGGCCTCTCGTCTCAAGCGGGCCATCGACGTCGCGTCGGTCGACAGCGTCGGCGACAAGACCTTAATGGCCACCCGCTCGCCGTTCTCCTTGTCGACGGCGAGGTAGACGAACGACATGCCGCCTTCGCCGAGCTTGGACTCGACCCGGTAGCGCCCGTCGATGGTGCGACCCGAGAGCGTCGCGTACTCGTGCGGCGCGGCGCCGCCGCGGGCCGAGCCAATGCCGGCCGCGTTGACGATGGCCGCCGCCCCTTTGGGTTGCAGCTTCGTCCCGTCGCGTGTGCAGAACTTCGCGGTATCCGCGTAGGTCGCGCCGCAACTGGGACAACGAAGGGACAATGGGACTCCGGGTGTTACGTTCTCACGCAGTTGCGTCCGTCAGCCTTGGCACGATATAACGCGGCGTCGGCCTGAGCAAAAAGATCCTCAGCCGTATCCACCCTGACGGAGGGAAAAGTTGCGACGCCGATGCTCGCCGTCAAACGGAGCCCACCGCTCGACCCCTCCGCGCCGATCACGGCAAACGGTTGGCCCTCGACCCGTTCTCTGATGCGTTCCGCAAATGCGACAGCACCGGCCTCGGCCGTCTCTGGAAGGACGACGACGAACTCCTCCCCTCCGTATCGCGCCACGACGTCCACGCTACGCACGGCATGCTGCAGCAGCAACGCGACTTCGCGGAGCGCGTCGTCGCCGGTCAGGTGACCATACGTATCATTGATCCGCTTGAAGTGATCGAGGTCGATCATGAGCAGCGTCACGACCGAGTTATATCGCCGCGCGCGGTCAAGCTCCGACGTAAGCCGTAAAGTCAGCGCCCGCCGATTGAGCACCTGGGTGAGCGGATCAGTATGCGCGAGGGCCTCGAGTCGGGCATTGTCGGCCTTGGTCATCTCGATGACCTGGGCACGCTGGATCGTCGCGACGGCCGCCTTGATGACGGTATCCGCGAATTCGACGTCCTCGGCGGTCAGTGGCGGCTCGTCCCCGGTCCGTCTCAAAAAGAACACGCCGGCCTGCGTCCGATCGAGACTGAAAGGCAGCGCGATCACCGATCGGATCGAGACCCGGGTCCCCTCTTCGATCCACGACCGTCTGATCTCATCGTAGACGGGACTCGTCGACAGATCTTCAATCAAAATCGGCCGCCCGCTGTCGAGCGCCGCACGAATCTCAGGATATCTCGCGAGCTCGATCTCCAGGTTGCGCAGCGCAGGATTCTCGTAAGCCGTCGCAACGATTCCCAGTCGATCTCCTGGCCTGGCCAAGATGACGGAGCAATGGGAAAGGCTTAATGCTCGCGCGACGCGGCGTGCGAGAATGTGATAGATCTCGTCGGACGAGAGATCCCCAGTGACCTCGTGCAGGATGTCGACGAGCTTGCGCCGAGATTCAGCCTCCTCACGGGCCCGGCGAAGTTCCTGCTCAGTGGTGCGCAACGCTTCGTGTGCGGATCGCAACGCAGCGCGGATACGAAGTTGCGCTTGGATGCGCGCGAGGAGCTCGCGAACACGAAATGGCTTGCGGACGAAGTCCGCGGCCCCGAGGCCCAGCGTCCGAACGGCAGCTTCCTCGGGAGGCAAAGCCGAAACCATGAGAACGGGCAAGTCGCGCCAGCGCTCATCCGACTTGATGCGTTCGAGCGTCTGATAGTTATCGGCGCCAGGCAACGAGACGTCGAGCAGCAACAAATCGGGTGGCACGTCGTGCTCCAGCCGATCGAACAGGGCCTGGCCGCCGTGCGCGGCGCTGACGTCGTAGCCCTGCTCCTTGAGCACCCAAGCCATGGTCTGCAGCACCGCTGGATCATCGTCGGCGACGAGGATCCGCGTATTCGTCATCATGAACGACAGCCGCAGAGGCTCACGCGTTCTCTCTCAGGGTCGGGTGTGCCGCAAGAAGCGACCTCGACTAATACCCCACGAACAGCAATTCGACTAGAGACGTCCGTTTATTGTCGGGCGTCACACTGCGTCATCCGGGGCCGCGGCCGGCGCCTCGTCGGTTTCGCCCTCGCCCTCTTCCTCGGGCACCACCCGGGCCACGGCCGTCACGTTATCGCCCTCATCGAGCTGCACGAGCTTGACGCCCTGGGCGATCCGACCGGTCACGCGCACCTGCGCGACCGACGAGCGGATGATCACGCCGTGCTTCGTGATCAGCATGATCTCGTCCTCGGGCAGGACCTCCATGATCGTGACGACGCCGCCCGTGCGCTCGGTACGGTTGACCGTAATGATCCCCTTGCCGCCGCGCTGCTGTACCCGGTACTCCTCGAGCTTCGAGCACTTGCCCATCCCCTTCTCGGTCACCACGAGAATGGTCGCCTCGCGCTTGATCACGACCATGCCGACGACCTCGTCGTCCTTGCTGAGCGCAATGCCTTTGACGCCCGTGGTATCCCGACCCATGGCGCGGACATCCGACTCGTGAAACCGAATGGACAACCCGTGGCGGGTCGCGAGGATGATATCGTTCGTGCCGCTCGTGATCTGAACGTCGATCAGCTCGTCGCCCGGCTCGACCTTGATGGCCTTGATGCCATTGATCCGCGGATTGGCGTACTCGGAGAGCACGGTCTTCTTGACGGTGCCGAGCTTCGTACAGAACAACAAGTACGACTCATCCGAAAACTCGGTGACGGGCAGCAGCGCGGTGATCTTCGTCTCGGGACTGACGTTGATCAGATTGACGATGGGCTTCCCCTTCGTCGCCCGGCCAGCTTGTGGGATCTCATGCACTTTGAGGCGGAAGCACCGGCCGTCGTCCGTAAAGACGAGGATGTGATCATGCGTCGAGCCGATGAACAAGTGCTCGATGAAATCCAGATCCTTGAGATCCGCCCCGGAGGAACCGCGACCCCCACGCCGCTGTTTCCGGTACGTCGAGACCGATGTGCGCTTGATATAGCCGGAGTGGGACACGGTGACGACCATGTCTTCCTCGGCGATCAAGTCCTCGATCGTGAACTCACCCTCATCGCTCGTGATCTCGGAGCGGCGCTCATCCCCGAACTTCTCGGCGACGTTGGTCAGCTCGTCTTTCAGCAGCTTCATGCGCTTCGGGCGCGAATCCAATAAGGATCGCAGCTCTTTGATCGTCGCCTGAACTTCCTTCAGCTCCTCTTCGAGCTTCTCGATCTCGAGACCGGTCAGCTTCGCGAGGCGCATGTTGAGAATCGCCTCGGACTGACGCTCGCTCAGCTTGAAGCGAGTTTGCAGCTGCGTGTTGGCCGTGGGCGTGTCTTTGGCCCTGCGAATCAGCTTGATGACCTCGTCGATGTTGTCGACGGCGATCTTCAAGCCCTCGAGGATGTGCTCCCGCTCCAGCGCCTTGTCGAGCTCGAACTGCGCCCGGCGCACGATGACCTCGTGCCGGTGCACGAGGTAATGCTCGAGCAGCTCCTTGAGCGCCATGACCTTTGGCACCAGCTGCCGCGTTTGTGGATCGGGCACGAGCGCCAGCATGATCACACCGAACGTCGTCTGCATCGTCGTGTGCTTGTACAGCTGGTTCAGCACGACGCGCGGAATGACGTCCCGACGGAGCTCCATGACGATGCGACGGCCCTCTCTCGCCGTCGTCTCATCCCTGAGCGCCGTGATGCCTTCGAGCCGCTTCTCGTTCACTTGCTCTTTGATCTGCTCGACGAGCTTGGCGCCACTCACCTGATACGGGAGCTCCGTCACCACGATCTGGGATTTCCCGTTCTCGCGCTCCTCGATGACCGCTCGCGCGCGCATGACAATGCGGCCACGGCCGGTCTCCTGATAATCCTTGATGCCCTGCCGGCCGTAGATGTACGCGCCCGTCGGGAAGTCGGGCCCCTTCACGATCCTCCGCAGCTCGGCCGGCGTGAGCTCGGGATTGTCGATCAACGCCAGACACGCGTTGACGACCTCGCGCAGGTTGTGCGGCGGGATGTTCGTCGCCATACCGACCGCGATCCCGGACGAGCCATTGACGAGGAGATTCGGGAAGCCGGATGGGAGAACGCGCGGCTCTTGCAGGCGATCATCGAAGTTCGGCGCGAAATCGACCGTGTTCTTGTCGATATCGGCGAGCATCTCGATGGCCATCGCCGTGAGGCGAGCTTCGGTGTAGCGATACGCCGCCGCGGAGTCACCATCAGCGCTGCCGTAGTTCCCCTGTCCATCGACGAGGGGATACCGCAGCGAGAAATCCTGCACCATGCGCACGAGTGCGTCGTAGACCGACGAGTCACCGTGCGGGTGATATTTTCCGAGGACGTCGCCAACGACCGTCGCGGCCTTTTTATACGGGCGACCCGGCACCAACCCCAACTCGTTCATCGCAAACAGCACCCGGCGGTGCACTGGCTTGAGCCCGTCTCGCACGTCGGGGAGCGCGCGTGAGACGATGACGCTCATCGAGTAGTTGATGAACGACTCTTTGATCTCGTCGTCGATGAGCCGCGGGAGAATCCGCTCGCGATTGTTCGGTGCCGTCATCCGCGAAACTTAAGCTTTGTGACTGCCTCGGCGCAACGCGACGTCGACGCGGCAAACGCCAGTCAGTCAACTACTTAGCTGGCGGCTCGCGCTCCCCGCGGGACCGCTCGGCGCGATAGCGCTCGTACCAGGCGCGCGTGATCTCACCCGCCAGATCGCGGTTGCCTAGGCCGAACGCCAAGGCCAGCGCCAAAGCGACCGCGCCGAACAGAATCGCGAACGCCGTCGTCACGATCTGGGTCGCGACTCCGAGCTCCTGCAGCGCCATGAACACGGCCAGCATGATCACGCTCGCCCGGGCCACGCGAGCGAGCGTCGGCCCGCCGGCCCAGCGGCCGACGGAGGCCGAGATCAGCCCGCCGACGAAGGCGCCAAGCACGTTGCCGATCATGATGATCACGATCGCGCCGATGATGCTCGGGATGTAGCCGACGAGTTCCGTGAACACACCGGAGAGCGACTCGCCAAGGGCGTCCGCGGCGACGAGCAGCACCGCGAACATCACGAACCAGAATACGAGGTTCGCGGCGACCCGCGTCGGGTCCATGTGCGAGCCCGTGCGCTCGACCGCCTCCATCACGCCACCGCGCTCGAGCATCGTGTTGAGGCGGATCCGCCGCAGCAGGCGCAGTGTCACGCGCTCGATCAGCGCGGCGAGCAAGTACCCGACAAACACGATCACGAGCGCGCCGAGCAGCGGCAGGACATGCCGCGATAGCTCGATGAAGCTCGCTCGGATCCGATCGAGCATCGGAGCCGCGACTACGCTGTCTGCCTGGATCACGTTCTCGTTCCGCGCTTTACATCAAAGATCGCACTGCGGCGGCACGACGGACAGATGAGCCAGTCGCGAGATCTGGCGTACCCGAGGCCAAACGAGCCGCCGCCGAGGCGTTTGCGTCGCATGGCGCCGTTGCAGCGGGGACAGACCGGATCCTGCCCGGCCGACAGTGCGGCGCGCATGGTGCGCAACTCGGCGACGGTGTACTGATCGGTCACGGTGCTATCCGTAGCACAATCTTCCCGAATTGCTCGGCGGCCGCCATTCGCTCGTACGCGGCTCGGCCCTGCTCCAGCGGGTATACCGCATCGATCGGCGGCAGCAGGCGCCCCTGCGCCAGTTCCTCGGCGACACAGTCGAACTCGCGGTCGTTCCCCATGGTCGCGCCATAAATTTTCCATTGGTACCAGAACAACCGCCGGACATCGATCTGTACCATCGGCCCCGACGTGGCGCCACACGTGACGAGCCGCCCACCGCGCCCGAGCGCCAGGAGCGATTTCTGCCAGGTCGCCTCACCGACGCTGTCGAGGACGACATCAACACCACGCTTATTCGTCCGTGTGCGGACCTCGCGAGCAACGTCCGTCGTGTGGTGATTGTAGCCCTCATGGGCGCCGAGGGCACGGGCCCGGGCGAGCTTCTCATCGCTTCCCGACGTGACCCATACGCGGGCGCCGCGAGCCAGCGCGATCATCATGGCCTGGAGCGAGACGCCACCGCCAATGCCCCAGATCAGCACTGTATCGCCAGCCTGCACTTGGGCCTTCGTCACCATGAGGCGCCAGGCGGTCAGCGTCGCCAGCGGGAACGCCGCGGCGACGTCCATCGGGAAGTGCTTTGGGATGCGTCGCACGTTGAAGTGCGGCACCACGATCTCCTCGGCGAACGTCCCGGGGAGTTGCTCGCCGAGCACGCCAAACTTCACGCACTCGGACTGTTCGCCAGCGCGGCAGTACTCGCACGTGCGATCACTGATGCCGGCGTTGACGATCACATGATCCCCGACCGCGACCGAGTCGACCGCCGCGCCAACCTCGGCGATCACGCCGGCGGCGTCGCAGCCGAGGATCCATGGCGGGACGATGTGGACGTTCGGCAAACCGCCGACCACGAACAGATCCAGGTGATTGAGCGCACCGGCGTGGACGCGGATGCGGACGTCGGTTGGAGCGGTCAGCGCCGGAGAGGGCAAATCGGTGCGGTATTGAAGCTGATCCAGCCCTCCATGCGCGGAGATCGTGAGTCCTCGCACCCTGATACTCGTCGGTTATATTTTCAGGCGAAAGCTAGGGGGGAACGCGATGATTGCCATAAAGGTTCCGCCGCTCGGTGAGTCGACACCAGAGGCGACCGTGTCCCGGTGGATGAAGCAGCCCGGTGACGCGGTGGCCGCGGGAGAGACTGTCGTCGAGCTCGAGACCGACAAGGTGACGGTGGAAGTGCCCGCCATCCGCGCGGGCGTTGTCGTCTCGCAGTCACACAAGGAGGGCGACATCGTCAAGGTCGATGAAATCCTCGGCGAGATGGACGACGAGGCGGTCCCCGCGGTAGCCGTAGCGGGAACCGCGACCCTCGGTGCGGCGACGCTGAGCGCAGCGCCGGCTGCGTCGGCGACCGCGCCCCCTGTGGCTGTCAGAGCAGCGCCGTCGGCCCAGCGCGTCGCCGCCGAGCGAGGGATCGATCTGGCGGCCGTGAAGGGAACCGGGCGTGGTGGGGTCGTCAGCAAGCCCGATGTGCTGGAACAGACGGCGAAGAAGCCGCCAGCCCCGCCAGCACCCGTCGCGCCGAAGGCTTCGTCACCCGTGGCGAATGGCGCTCGTGAGACGCGCGAGAAGATGTCGACGCGCCGGAAGCGGATCGCCGAGAACTTGCTGTTGTCCCAGCAGTCCACCGCACACCTGACGACGTTCAACGAAGTCGACATGTCTGCGCTCTCCGGTCTGCGCGACCGCTTACGCGAGAAGGTCGAAAAAGAAACCGGGGTCCGGCTGACGTACATGCCGTTCTTCGCCAAGGCCGCGTGCCTCGCGCTCAAGCAGTACCCGATAGTGAATGCCCAGATCGACGACGATGCGATCGTCTACAAGCATTATGTCCACCTCGGCATAGCCGTCGCGTCGGACCAGGGCCTTGTCGTTCCGGTGGTTAAGGACGCGGACTCCAAGGGCATCCTCGAGGTCAGCCGCGAGATCACGGCGGTGGCCGCGCGGGCACGCGATGGGAAGCTGACGCTGGATGACCTCGCGGGCGGAACGTTCACGATCACCAACGGTGGCGTATTCGGCTCGCTCGTCTCGACGCCGATCCTGAACTATCCACAGTCCGGGATTCTCGGGCTGCACAAGATTCAGGACCGTCCGATCGCGCTCAACGGCCAGGTAGTCATTCGCCCGATGATGTACATCGCGCTCTCCTACGATCATCGTCTGGTCGACGGCCAACAAGCCGTGCTCTTCCTGGTCCGGATCAAGGAGCTGATCGAGGACCCCGCGAGCATGCTCATTGACTGACGTTGTCATCATCGGGGGTGGCCCAGGCGGGTACGTCGCCGCACTCCGTGCTGCGCAGCTGGGCCTCGATACCGTCTGCGTCGAGCAAGACAAAACGCTCGGCGGCACCTGCGTCAATGTCGGCTGCATCCCGTCGAAGGCGCTGCTCACGAGCTCCGAGCACTTCGAGTTTACGAAGCTGCACGCGGCCGAGCACGGGGTTCAACCGGGTATCGTCACGCTCGATCTGCCACAGATGCTGCGCCGGAAGGACGACGTGGTCTCGCAGAACACGCGGGGCATCGAATTCTTGTTTCGGAAGAACAAGGTCACGTGGGCGAAAGGCCGGGGCGTACTGCGCGCGGGCAATCAGGTCGACGTAACGGCCGCTGACGGCACCGTCACGTCGTACCAGGCAAAGGACGTGATCATTGCCACGGGATCCGTCGCGATAGAACTGCCGTTCTTGAAATTCGACGAGCAGCAGGTGCTCTCGAATGTCGGCGCGCTCACAATTCCGCGGGTACCAGAGCACCTGGTCGTGATTGGTGGCGGGGTCATTGGGTTGGAATTGGGATCCGTGTGGCGCAGGCTGGGAGCCCGCGTGACGGTGCTCGAGCTCATGCCGAGCATACTCCCTGAGTTCGACGCCGACATCATCCGTGAGGCCGAGAAGATCTTCAAGAAACAGGGCCTGACGCTACGGACGGGTGTGCGCGTCACGGGGGCGCACAGACTCGAATCGAGCGTTGTGCTGGAGATCGACACCGGCAGCGCGACCGAACAGGTCGAGGGCGATTACGTCTTGGTCTCGGTGGGACGCCGGCCGATCCTCACGGGGATCGATGCGGCGGCACTCGGCCTCGACCTCGGCACGCGCGGCGAGATTCTCGTCGACGAGCAGATGCGCACGAATCTGCCGCACGTCTACGCGATCGGCGACGCCGTCGGTGGAAAATTGCTCGCGCACAAGGCGATGGAAGAAGGGGTGGTCGCCGCCGACACGATCGCTGGCCGCGCGGCGCGCATGCGCTATCACTCGGTGCCGAACGTCGTCTACACGTGGCCGGAGATTGCATCGGTCGGCTGGGCCGAGCACGAGGTCCAGGCATCCGGGCGAGCCTTCAAGGTCGGCCGGTATC
>Ga0210387_10003884_pt1 | contig 11477 bp, 9 predicted proteins | sample IncBWC7OmetaG_FD_160108 | JGI IMG/M metagenome (GOLD analysis project Ga0210387, IMG submission 160108) | Forest soil microbial communities from Barre Woods Harvard Forest LTER site, Petersham, Massachusetts, United States - Inc-BW-C-7-O ... | reverse complement strand
AGCGAGATCGGCGTATTGGTCAGAAACAGCGCAAGAAATGCGCCGCCCAACGACAGCGGCAAAGCCGACAGAATGGTAATGGGCTGGAACACGCGCGCGAACAGCAGCACCAGCACCGCCAGCACCATAAGAACGCCGGCGACGATCGCGATGAGGAAATTCGCCACCAGCTCTTTCTGGAACTCGGTATCGCCGGTCTCGACCAGGCGCACACCCGTGGGCAGATTCTTCAAGGTCGGCAGTGCATAGATCTTTTTGGTTGCCTGGCTCAGTTGAAAGCCGGGCGCCAGGTCGGCGTCAAGGTACAGGCGCCGGCTTTGGTTATAGCGCCGTACCGACGAGGGGCCTTGCCCGAAACTCAAGTCGGCAACCGACTTCAAGGGCACGCTGGCCCCTGAACTCGTCGGCACGGGCAGATTCTCGAGCGTGCTCAGATCGCTGCGCGATTTCTCCGGCAAGCTGACCCGGATCGGAATCGTGCGGTCGCTCAAGGCAAATTTGGCGCCGTTTTGCGGCAGATCGCCCATGGTTGCGATTCGAATGGTCTCGCTGATGCTTTGCACGCTGACGCCGAGTTGCGCAGCCAGATCCAAGCGCGGATGCACGACAATTTCGGGCCGTGGTAAATCGCCGTTGATGCGCGGCGAGCGGATCTCGCTAAGTCCCCGCATCTCATCGAGCAGCTTATGCCCGGTGCGCTCGGTCAATACCGGATCATCGCCGACTATATATAACGTGACGTCCCGGCCGCCGCCGAAGCCGAAATTCTGGAAACTCACATGGCCATCGGGAACCTGGTTGAGCAGCGGCATCACGCGTTGTTCAATCTCTTTGGCGCTCGCGCTGCGCTTACTGCGAGGTACCATGCTGACGAACACCGTGGCCTGGCGCACGTCCGCAGAATCGATACCCACGAATTCCACCACGTCCGTGACTTCGGGCTGCTTGCGCATGATGGCGGTGACGGCCGCCGACAGGCGCGAGGTATCCTCGAGTTTGCCGCCCGGTGGAAGTTCGATATTGACAATCGAGGTCGAAAAGTCTTCCGGCGGCACGAAGGCCTGGGGCAGCAACATTCCGCCGACGATCGACAGTATGAAGAACAACGTGCCGAATAAGATGGTTTTCCAGCGATTGGCAACACACCACTTCAGGGTTCTCACATACGTGGACATGATCGGGCCATCGTCGCGGTGCGGGATCGAATCGCTGTTCAGGCCGTAGGCCGCGAGCACCGGCGTGATCATGCGCGCGACCAGCAGGGAGATGAACACCGCCGCGGCCACGGTGAGACCGAATTGTTTGAAGAACTGGCCGCTGATGCCGCCCATGAAACTCACCGGCAGGAATACCGCGATGATAGTGAAAGAGGTGGCAACCACGGCAAGTCCGATCTCGTCGGCCGCCTCCATCGCAGCTCGGTATCCGCTCTTGCCCATGCGCATGTGGCGCACGATGTTCTCGATCTCGACGATGGCATCGTCGACCAGCACGCCGGCCACCAACGACAGGGACAACAGGGTGATTTCGTTGAGCGTGAAACCCATCAGTTGCATGAAGGCAAAGGTGGGAATCGCAGAAAGCGGAATGGCCAGGGCCGAAATCAAAGTAGCGCGCAAATTACGCAAGAAAAACCAAACCACGAGGACCGCCAGGATCGATCCTTCTATCAATGCCTCCAGGGCCGAATGGTAGGTCTTGATGGTGTGATCGACGGTCGTAAAAATCTGCTGAATATGCAGGGACGGATTGTCCTTCTGGATCTTCTCGATTTCCCTGGCAACGCCTTCAGCGGTGGCGACGTCCGAGACACCCTTGGCCTTATACAAGGAGAACGCGGTCGCGGGTCGGCCGTTCAGCCGCGCCAGACTGCGCGTTTCAGCGATGCCATCGTGGACATCGGCAATCTCGCTCAAGCGCACCGATTTGTTTCCGGGCACGATGATGAGCGTGTCGCCGAGCGCTTCGGCAGTCTTGGCGCCGCCGAGCACGCGAATGGCCTGCTCGCCGCCGCCCACCTGGGCACGTCCGCCCGGCGCATCCAGGTTCAATTGCCGCAGCTGTTCGTTGACCTCCACGGCAGTCAGCCCGAGCGCTTGAAGTCTGGCGGGATCCAATTCGACCCGAATTTCGCGATCGACACCGCCAATGCGCTGCACCTGGGAGATTCCCTTCACTCCCACCAGCCGTTTGGCAATGGTGTTGTCGATGCTCCAGCTCAATTGCTCCGGCGTCATGTCGGTGGTGGAGACTGCATAAATGGCAAACGTCCCGCCGTCGTTGTCTTGACGTTGTACTTGCGGCTCGAGAATGCCCTGGGGCAGATCGGCGCGAACCCTTGCGATCGCGTCGCGTATGTCGGTCACTGCGCGGTCAATTGGCGTACCGATGTTGAATTCGACAATGATCAGTACATTGCCTTCCGAAATGTAGGTTTGCTGATGATGAATATTGCCGATGCTGGCGATGGAGCCTTCGACCTTCTGCGCGATCTGCGTTTCCATCTCCGTGGGCGCGGCGCCCGGCTGAGAGATGTTGACCTGGACTTCCGGGAACGCGACATCCGGATTCAAGTTGATGGGCAGGCGAATGAACGCAACTGTCCCTAAGAAAAACAGCACCACGAACAGCACGATCGGGGTTACCGGGTGCTTGATGGCCCAGGCAGAAATATTTCTCATGACTTGCCGGCGGCGATCAAGACCGGCTTGACGGTCTCGCCCTCCTGCAAAAATGCGCCGGCCGAAGTCACGATTTGGTCTGTAGGATTGATGCCCTCGGCAATAGTCACTCCGCTCGGTACCATGCCGGTGACCCGAATTGCGCGACGCTCAACTTTGCCCTGCGCGTTGACCACGAGCACGTAGCTGCCTTTGTCGTCATGGAGCACGGCGGTTTGCGGCAGGACCGCGCGCTCCGCGTTGCTGACCGTGACTTCGGCTCTCGCGAAAGCCCCAGGACGCAGATTCGGATCGGGGGTGAGCGCCACCTTCGCTGTGCCTAAGCGGGTCGCGGGATCGATCACGGCGCCGAGCAACCGAATCTTTCCTTGATACACCTTTGAAGTGCCGGTGAGCCTCACGTCCACCGTCTGCCCCACCTTGAGCAGCGGCAAGTCCTGCTCTGCCACTTGCCCGCGCAATTCAGTCTCGCCATCCTTGGAGAGGCGGAATAGGGCTTCGCCGCCGGCCATCGCCGTCTGTCCTACCTCGACACTGCGCGTCAAGATAAGGCCGTCTGCGGGTGCGCGCACATCCGCTCGCGCCAGGCGCGCCTTGGCTTCTTCCAACTGCGCCGCCGCGACTTTGACATGCGAGGCCGCGGTCACGGCGCTCGATTTGCGGCGCTGGGTCTCTTCTGCTGACAGCGCCCCCGAGGATCCTACCGCTTGGGCGCGCTGATATTCAGCCTGCGCCAGGTCCGCCTCGGCACGCGCTTGATCCAACGCCGCCTCCAGATTGGTGACTTGCGGCTCGAGCACCGAATTATTCAAGTGCGCCAGAACCTGGCCCTGCTTCACGTGATCTCCGGCCTCAACATACACCGCGGTAACGCGGCCGCCGTCACCTTCGACGCCAATGGGCATGTCGTAGCGCGCGGCAATCGTGCCGATGATGCTGACGGTGGAAGGCACGGCGCTGACGCCCACCTCTGTAACCGATACAGTTGGGATGGCGGAGACGGCAGCACCCGGCTTGGCCGTCAGCGCGTGCGTGACGCGCCATGCGATCAGCGCCACGACTGCCGCAATCAGGAGGCCGCCTACCCACCACGCGATAACGCGCCGGTTCAGCACCTTCGGCGCAGTCGTTTCCGACTGTTGATCAAACAAGATACTACTCATGACACCACATCCCAGGGATACCTTCCTTTGTCCAAGATGAATCCCGCCAGGGCGTTCATCTCCTCGTCCTCGTTGCGCTGCGCGCGCCGTATATTGTTCGCCATGCGACGTTTCGCCTGCTGCGCGAATACCCGCGCGATGACCACCGCTTGAGAACCTTTCTCACCCGGCGAACCGGCCAGCATTGCGGCGCGCGACAATACACAAAGTCCCACGAACAGATCAATGGCAATGTCGGCCACGCGCTTGAGTGCGTGCTGCCGATCTGCAATGGATTTGCCATGCTTGCGCAACAAAAAATCGCATGTCCTCGCCAGCTCCACCGTGTACCTTTCGTAAATACCCGCGGGCTCACGTAAAAGTTGCGGCATGGACGATAATATTTTGTCGCGCCCTACCCCGGTCGCCTGGGTCAGGCGCCTCTCTGCGTAGTCGGTCAGCACCCCGAATCCTTTAATCGGGTTATTGAAGATGTCATCGACCGCGGCCTTCATATCGCCCAGGGATTTCCCTAAGTCCTTGAGTCCCGACAAGGCTATATACAGCCTCAAGACCTCGTTGGTTCCCTCGAAAATCGTCAGAATCCGGCAATCCCGGGTAATCTGCTCGTAGGGGTACTCGCGCATGAAGCCGCTGCCGGCGGCGATCTGCAGGGCTTCGTAGGCGCTGCGCTGCAATGCCTCGCTGGCAAACACCTTGCTGATGGCCGCTTCCACCGAATAGTCGTCACTGCCGGAATCGATGTAGTCGGCGACCATCCAGACGACGCTCTCGGCGGCAAAACAATCGAGCGTCATTTGCGAAATCTTCTCGCGGATCAGACCAAATTCGGCTATGGGCTGATTGAACTGCTTGCGGCTTTGAGCCTGGTTGCTCGACAGAGCGATCAGTGCCTTCATGCCCCCGACGGCACCCCCTCCCAAGCCGGTGCGGCCGTTGTTTAAAATGGCCATCGCCACCTTAAAGCCCTTGCCCTCCACGTCGAGCACGTTCTCGGCCGGTACCTGCACGTCGGTAAAATTTACAGTGGTGGTCGAGGAGGCGCGAATTCCCATTTTGTCCTCATGATGCCCATGGCTTACCCCCGGCCACGCCGCTTCCACCACGAAAGCGGTTATCTTGCCGGCGGGAGATGAGGTGCGCGCGAACACGGTATACAGATCGGCAATGCCGCCGTTGGTGATCCATATTTTCTCGCCGTTCAAGGTCCAGGAGCCATTCGGATTCTTGACGGCCTGGGTGCGAATCGATGCGGCGTCCGAGCCCGCCCCGGACTCTGTCAGACAGAACGCAGCGATCATCTCGCCGCTGGCGAGCTTCGGCAGATAGCGGGCACGCTGCTCGGGTGTTCCGAACAACAAGATTCCTTTCATGCCGATGGAGCTGTGGGCGCCGATGGTGAGCGACACGGAACTGTCATGCGAACTGCTCTGACTCAAGACCCGCGCGTAGCCGGCATTGGAGAGCCCGAGTCCGCCATGCTCTTCCGGAATGATGAGGCCGAACAAGCCCAAATCGCGCAGACCTTGAATGAACTCCGCCGGCTGCTCAGCCTCGCGGTCCCAGCGTTTGAAATCCTCGCGCCTCGGTCCCAAAAATTGATCGATGGCATCCACCATCATCCGCAAAACTTCTTGGTCCTTATCGCGCAGCTGCGGGTAAGGAAATATTTGATCCTCGAGAATGTGCCCGGCGATCAGGCCCTTGGCGACGCTCATGCAGGTCCTTACTCTGCGACCCGGTCAATCACCAGATCTAGCGCGCCGTCGCGGCCTACATTGTAAGAAAGCTCGCCGTACAGATCGCCGGCGCTGGGAATGGGCTGGCCGCTGAAGGACACGCGCGCCGTGATCGAGACCCGCTGTCCAGCCGTCAGAACGCGCCCCGGCATCATGGAATCGGCCGCGGACAATTGCACTTGTGTGCCGATGGCGTCGCTCGTCAGACGTTTTGCTGCCAGAGGCGGCCCACGGCTGTCGGGCTCACGAGCGAATACGAACAAGGGCGTCTCCGGTTTCAAGCGCGATTTTAATGCAGGCGCTATGTGTATATTGACAGTGACTTGCGCCGCTGCCGACCCCTGAACACTCGCGCTCGTCCCCGCCGGCGACGCGTTCGTCCCCGATTCCTCCGCCTCACCCAGTGAGGCGATGCGCGCATCCAACATTTCCTCGATTTGCGGCGGCGGATGCAGATCTTTCAGCGCCTGCCAACGGCTGCGCGCCGTTGCGCGATCCCCCCGAGTTGCCGCCGCGAATCCACCGTACAGCAAGGCCTTCGGATTGTTCGGCTCCAGTTTCAGGGCGTCTTCGAATAATGCCGACGCCTCCGGCGAGATCTGTCCGCCGGCGCGCAAACTGATGGCCTCACCCAAACCCAACGTGGCTTCGACACTGTTGGCGCTGAGGCGATGCGCGCGATCATAGGCGTTCACCGCATCGTCCATGCGCTGCAAAACCAAGTACGAGCGCCCGAGCCTCAGCCAGCCAGCCAAGTCGTTCGGATCATCGCGCAGGTGTTGCTCGAGCTTGGCCACCATCGCGAGCACTTCCGGTGCGGGCGCGGACTGCGCTTGAGCGGGCGCGTGCCAATCCCAATTCGACCACAACGGGTACAAGGCCGCCGCGGCGCCGGCGAGCAAGAACGCCGCGAGAGCGCCGATGATGCGGCTTCTCTTGTCGCGAAGCAGCGGTACCGCGACGATGGCCGCGGCAATCGCAGCCATGAGCGCCGCGACGATGAGAAAGGTACTCATTCGTCCAGCGGCATGCGCGAACGTTGGCGTACGACGCGATAAATGATGAGGCCGCCCAGCAGCAACATGAAGAAAGGCGCACCCCAGATGAGCGCGGTCTTCGGGCTCAAAGGCGGCGCGAAACGCACGAACTCGCCGTAGCGATCCGTCATGAAGCTAAAAATCGCGTCATCGCTCCTGCCGGCGATAAGCATCTCGCGCACCTGGCGGCGAAGATCCGCGGCAAGATCCACATTTGAATCGGCGATCGATTCGTTCTGACACACCAGGCAGCGCAGTTCCTTCGTGATCCGCTCAAAGCGGCTCTGCAACAGCGGATTCTGCAGCTGACCGTGATCGTCCAACGCCGCCGGCGCTTGCTCAGCCATGGCGGCCTGCGAGGCGCACAGCATCAGGGCGGATGACAGCAGCAGTGCGCGAAAATGCCGGCTCATGCGCCGCCCCGTGCGGCGGCGATGCGCGGCAGGAATTCCTTTTGCCATACTTCTTGCGTTAAAGGAGAAATGAACTTGTAGATGATTCGCCCCTGGGCGTCGACCAAGTACGTTTCCGGTGCGCCATAGACACCCCAATCGATCGCCGTGCGGCCGTCGCCATCGAAGGGAACGGCGGCATATGGGTTACCGAGTTGGGTAAGCCACAGCTTGGCCTTGTCTTGATTGTCCCGATAGTCGAGTCCGATGATGGGCACGACATGCTGGCGGGCGATCGCGAGCAACGACTCCTGTTCCTCGCGGCATGCCACGCACCAGGTGGCCCAGACATTGAGTACGTAGACCTGGCCCTTGAGCGTCGCACTGCTCACCGTGCGCGTCGGATCGAGCACATCTTTGAGCGCGAACTCCGGTGCTGCCTTGCCGATCAGCGGCGAGGGCAACTCGTGGATGTCGCGGTTCGGGTTGAGGCCAAAGGCGAACAACACCACCAACGCGACGAATGCCGCAAAGGGCAACAGGAATTTCCACATCAGGCGGAGCCTAGTTCCGGACGTGGACTCGGCGGAGACACGATTCCTTGGGCGGCAACCGGAACCTTGACCCGGTAGCGCCGATCGGTCGCTGCAATCAGTCCGCCGAGCGCCATGACGATTGCGCCCAACCAGATGTAGCGCACCAAGGGCTTGTACTGAATGCGCATGCTCCAGGCATTTGCGCCCAACGGGTCGCCCATCGCGACAAACAAGTCACGCGCCCAGCTCACTGAAATGGCGGCCTTGCTGTTGCTGGTCTGTTGCACCCAGAAATGGCGCTTCTGCGGCAGTAGCACCGTCACGGGCTTGCCGCCGCGCGTCACTTCGATCGTGCCCTGGACGGCATCGTAGTTCGGCCCGCTCACATTGGCGGCGCTCACGAATTTAAAGTCGTAGCCGGCGATCGAAAAGCTGCCGCCGGGTTTCATGGCGACGTCTTTCTCGATTTTATAGCTTTCGACCCCGCTCGCGCCGATCGCGAACAGCCCGACGCCAAAGTGGGCGATGGACATTCCCAAGAGCGCAGCGCTCAGTGTTTGTTTCTGGCGCAGCCGCCCCAACGGTTCGAGCGCCGCGGAGAACATGATCCAGAACCCGAAGCTGAAACCGATGAGACCCACCAGGTGAAATTCTTTGAACACCAAACCTTGGATCGCGACCGATAGCAGCACCGCGGCGCCCGCGAGCCACCACAGGGGTTTCGCGGTCACAGTGAGCTTGCCGCGGCGCCAGGCAGAGTGCATGCCGATCGCCAGAAACACCATGAGCGGCAACATCGGAACCAAAAACATCAGCGCGAAAACCGGGGGTCCAACGGATATCTTGCCCACGCCCAGCAGTTCATAGACCAGCGGCGACAAGGTGCCCCACAGCACGAGGGCCGCGACGCCCACCAAAATCACGTTGTTGACCAGCAGGAAAGACTCGCGCGAATACAGCTGAAAACCACCCGGCGCGTACAGCTTCGGCGCCCGCCAGGCGTACAGCGTCAACGAGCCGCCGATGGTCAGCACCAGGAATGCGAGGATGTAGAGACCGCGAGTCGGGTCGGTCGCGAAGGAATGCACCGACACCAGCACGCCGGAGCGCACCAGGAAGGTTCCGACCAAGCTCAACGAGAACGCAAAAATCGCGAGCAGCAGCGTCCAGCTCTTGAAGATGCCGCGCTTCTCGGTAACGCTCAAAGAATGGATCAGCGCGGTTCCCACCAGCCATGGCATGAACGAGGCGTTCTCCACCGGGTCCCAAAACCACCAACCGCCCCAGCCCAATTCGTAATAAGCCCACCAACTGCCTAGCGCGATGCCGATGGTCTGAAACATCCAGGCGAAAATAGTCCACGGCCGGGTCCACTTTGCCCAAGTCTGGTCAAGCCGCCCTTCCAGCATCGCTGCGCAGGCGAAGGCGAACGCCACGGAAAATCCCACGTAGCCCGTGTAGAGCATGGGCGGGTGAATCGACAGCGCGAAATCCTGCAGCACCGGATTCAAGTCGGCGCCATCCTGCGCCGCGGGATTCAAGCGCAAGAAGGGATTCGAGGTCCACAGGGTAAACAGCATGAAGCCCGAACTGATGAGGCCCATCACGCCCAGCACGCGGCTGGAAAAGGTCAAGGGCAGCGCGCGGCTGAATGCAGCCACCGCGACGCTCCAGATCGAGAGAATCAAAATCCACAGCAGCAAGGATCCCTCGTGCGCGCCCCACAGTGCCGCAACCCGATAGAACAGCGGCAGTTGCGAATTGGAATTGCGCGCCACGTACAGCACTGAAAAGTCATCGTTCACGAAGCAGTACACGAGGCAGGCAAATGCCATGGCGACGAATACAAATTGACCCGTCACGGCGGGTCGTGACACCGCCATCCAGGCAGGCTTGGCCTTCCAGGCACCCGCCAACCCGAAAAACGCCTGCGAGACGCTTAAGAGGAAGGCAAGTATGAGGGCGAATATTCCTAATTCAGGTGCCATGGCAATTCTCCGCTCGTTAAGTGCCCGGACCATGGGGCGCCGCGGCCGACGCTTGCTTGTTCTTCAGTGAGGCCGCGACTTCCGGCGGCATGTATTTCTCGTCGTGCTTCGCCAGCACTTCATCCGCGACGAACGCGCCGCTCTGGTTCATGGTGCCGTGAGCGATGATGCCCTGGCCTTCGCGAAACAAATCCGGCAACACGCCGGTGTATTCAACGGGAACCTCATGTGCGAAGTCCGTGAGAATGAAGCGAACTCTCAAATCACCCGGCTTGCGATCGACGCTGCCCTTCACCACCATGCCGCCGATGCGAAAGCGCTTTGCCACGGGCGCCTTGCCCTCCACGACTTGGCTGGGATCGAAATAAAACATGATGTTCTCGCGCGAGGCCATCACCGCGAGCGACACCGACGCCGCCACACCGCCCAGGATGCCGAGCACCACGAACAGACGTTTGCGCCGCGGCGTCATCGCGCCTCACTCGCCGCCATGGCGAGTGCCCGCGCCGCGCGGACCTTGGCGGCCGCCAGATAGCGCCGCGCCGACCACATATTCCACGCCAGCACCACGCCTGCAAAGCCGATGCAGGGCCAGACATAGCGCGCGTAGCCGCCCATGTACCAAAAACCGCTGCTCATTATTTGATCGCCTCCCGCACCCAGGCCGACTGGCGCTCCCGATTGAGCACTTCGCCTTGCACCCGAATGCATAGCACTGCACCGTAAAACAACATGAAACCCAACAGCATCGATAGCAGTGGCCAGAGCATGCTGGCCGCCATTTTGGGTCCCTCTAGTGTAACAATCGTCGAACCCTGATGCAGCGAGTTCCACCACACGACCGAGAAGTGCACGATGGGTACGTTCACCACGCCAACTACCGCGAGCAGCGCCGCCGCGCGATCGCCCCGCGCGGGGTCCTCGAATGCCGAACGCAACGACATCACGCCTACATAGAGAAATAGCAGAATGAGTTCGGAGGTCAGGCGCGGGTCCCAGGCCCAATACGTGCCCCACATCGGCTTGCCCCACAGGGAGCCTGTCACCAAGGCCAGCAGCGTAAGCGATGCGCCGATGGGAGCAGAAGCCGCGGCGACCGCGTGTCCCACCTTAATACGCCAGATGAGCGCAACAGCGCTCGCTGCGGCCATGACGGTGTAGACCGTCACCGACATGATCGCGCTCGGCACATGCACATAGATGATTCGAAACGCGTCGCCTTGTTGATAGTCAAGCGGTGCGAAACCCAAACCCGCGATCAAGCCGTAGCCGATCGTGAGTACCGCCAAACCTAAGAACCAGGGCATGAGCGCCGCCGCGACCCCGTACACATAGGGTGGAGAAGCAAGCTTGTAAAACCAGGTCCACATGATTCGTCAGCCGTTATTCCAAAGTGATGCGCAGCGCCGCCGCTGCCGCGAACGGCGCCAGGGTGCAGGTGAATACGCACAGCGCCGCCAAAAAATACAAGGCTCCGACCGGGCTCGTCCCCGAGATCGCCCGCTCGGTCGCCGCCGCACCAAAAATCAACAGCGGTGTGGCCAGCGGCAGCACAATCAAAGAGAGCAGCACATTGCCGCGGCGCAGACCGATCGTTAAGCCCGCGCCAATGGCCCCCAGCCAGCTCAACGTGAGCGTTCCCAGCGCCAAACTCACAAGCATTGTCGCAAATGCGCCCAGGGGAATGCCAAGCGCAGTTCCCACTATCGGCGAAACCAGCACCAGCGCCACGCCCGTAACCAGCCAATGCGCAAGGGTTTTCGCCGCCACAATGACGGTAAGTGCGTGCCCGCTCAAGGCAAGTTGCTCCAATGTGCCGTCATCGGCGTCGCTTTTAAACAGAAAGTCGAGCGATAGCAGCGCCGACAGCAGCGCCGACACCCACAGCACGCCCGGCGCGATGTCTCGTAGCAGCGACAGCTGCAGGCTCAATCCCAGCGG
>Ga0210387_10003883_pt1 | contig 11479 bp, 19 predicted proteins | sample IncBWC7OmetaG_FD_160108 | JGI IMG/M metagenome (GOLD analysis project Ga0210387, IMG submission 160108) | Forest soil microbial communities from Barre Woods Harvard Forest LTER site, Petersham, Massachusetts, United States - Inc-BW-C-7-O ... | reverse complement strand
CTTTCTGGCTTACTGCATGGTATATACTAGACTACCTCACCATACATGGTATATCTGCGCAGGGCGCTCTCCCGGCTAATTTAAAGCGTACCACTACGATTTCTGTATTTATTGCAGCCCATTTAAATCCGGGCAACATCATACAGTATGGAGAACAAGTGGTATTCCTATGCACTTGACTGTCCTCAAATCCCCTTTCGACCCTCCGCTGCGCATGCTTGTTGCACGCCAACGATGATTAATGTTAACCGACAAGGATTTGCCCTTCTCCTGTGAAATCGTGAATATTAGATTACGTAATATACCGGCACTTGCTTTACGATTTCACATGCTTGAGCATCAGTATATTTCCCTCAACACTTGTATCATCAATTTGTTCCTTCCTTTACACGACGATCATGTCTCTATCTTTCAAAGGTCACACTGTAGTCGTTACTGGTGCTGGAGGCGGCTTGGGCAAGACGTTTGTAACATTTCGTTCTGCTCGATAGAACGAGAGTCTGATTGTGTTTGTACTACAGCTATTCGCTGCTGTTTGCGTCACGCGGCGCGAATGTGGTCGTTAACGACTTTAACCCGGAAGCTGCACAAAAAGTAGTTGATACCATTGTCAAAGGTTCGTCATCAGTCATGCTGTTCCGTTCGTTAGCTGGTATAACAAGAAATGTAGCGGGTGGAAAGGCTGTTACGAACACCTCATCTGTAACCGACGGAGCCGCCGTCATCAAGAGTGCCCTTGATGCCTTCGGTGGGATCACCATCCTTATTAACAATGCTGGTATCTTAAGAGACAAGGGGTAGGTACTTGCAGGTTGTTATACTCTTGAGACGTGGACTCTAATTGTATTCTCAATGACAGCTTCAAGAACATGTCGGACAAGGAGTGGGACCAGATTATGGATGTTCATCTTAAGGGTGCTTTCGCTTGCACCAAAGCTGCCTGGCCGCATTTCCGCAAACAAAAGTTCGGCCGGGTCATCAACACCGCTAGCGCTGCCGGATTGTACGGTACGCATTCCCTTGCTGTAATTTCTTCTGAGGCGTGGTGAATTATGCTTATACTCCGAACATCATAGGCAACTTTGGCCAGGCTAATTATAGCGCTGCTAAAATGGGTCTCGTGGCGTTCACGAAAACCCTTGCTCGGGAGGGTGCCAAATACGGCATTAAATCCACTGTCATCGCACCTGTGCGTATTTCAACTCAATGTTTTTCCTCCGACTTATTTTGGGATAGATGGCTGCTTCTCCCATGACAGAAACTATTATGCCCCCCGAAATGCTTGCTAACCTCAAGGTACTTGTTTTCTTCCGACATATTAGTCGTGTTGCTAACGGGCAGCACAAATATCAAGCCCGAATTTGTCGCCCCATTTGTCGCCGCGGTTTCGCATCCCAATGGACCTGATGCTTCGGGCAAGATTTTCGAAGTCGGTGCTGGTTACGTTGCTGAGGTCCGCTGGGAGCGAAGTAACGGCGTGGTGTTCAGAACAGACGCCAGCTTCACACCCTCGGCCGTAAGTTACCCCATTCTGATTGTAATCCTCTACATATTGACCTCGGTGTTCAGGTGAAAGCCAAATGGTCAGAGCTGACTGATTTTGCGAACGCATACTAGCAAGTTGCTTGCTGTAATTGTTTTGATTAGCTGTTAAATTTGTCTTCCTAACTAGCCCCGAGTCCGTTACGGATATCGACTCGAAGGTGGGATTGACCGGTATTGATGCAATATCGATTCTTACCTTCTGTTTAGGGCAAGCTCGAGATTGCCGCTAAACTCCCCCCTAACCCCCAATCATCACCAGAGGTCCGCTTCGACGGAAAGACCGTTATTATCACAGGCGCTGGTGCCGGACTTGGTCGTGCATATGCACTCATGTACGGCAAGCTCGGTGCGAATGTCTTGATAAATGACGTCAGTGAGAAGGGTGCCAACACTGTAGTTGATGAGGTCGTCAAAGGTGATTTTTACGTGACCTAAGAATGAATATTACTCACGGGTTGAAATTATACAGCCGGAGGAAAGGCGGCAGCTGTTATTTGCTCTGCGGAAGATGGTGAAACCATTGTAAAGGCGGCCTTGGAGAAGTTCGGCGGTGTCCATGTCCTTATTGCTAACGCCGGTATTTTGCGGGACAAGTCCTTCCAGTCGATGACTGAGCAGGAGTGGGATCTCGTTTTGGCTGTTCATCTCCGGTTAGTATCTGTTGTCTTTCTTCGGATCCCTCCTTAATGAGAATTTTGGATGCTCACTTCTGATTGTTATCTTGACCACAGCGGTACTTTCAAGGTACTTGACTTATTTATCCTTGGCTACCAACTTGTTTGAGTGAATATAATGGGAATCGTTCCACAGTGCGCGAAGGCTGTCTGGCCTATTTTCCAAAAGCAGAAATTTGGCCGCATCGTCACGACTTGTTCTCAAGTGGGTATCTGTGAGTACTCCTATCTTGCCTGGTCGATTCTTTATTTAGTTGTGAACACCCATTAGATGGCAACTTTGGTCAAGCAAATGTTAGTATCAGGTCCTCGATTAAAGATGATGTTACCTACGATAACACCCCTTCTACCGAAAATAGTATTCCACCGCGAAAGCTGCGATCACTGGTCTCACGCGCACCCTTGCTATTGAGGGTAAGAAATATAACATTTTGGCGAACGTTATTGCTCCCTCAGCTGGTACCGCTATGACCATGACGATCTGGTACGCCGCAGAAGTTCACGATTCAATGCCAAGCTGACATGTAAATAGGCCGCAAGAGATGGTCGATGCTTTCAAGGTCGGTATAAGATATTATTACTGAATTTCCTTCTAGAAACTTATACATACTTTATTAGCCTGATTTCATTGCGCCTTTGGTCGGTTACTTGAGCAGCGCAGGTAAGCACACACACGCGTATATATAAGTTATTCGTTTATGGTAACATCGGTCCGGACACAGAAAACGAAGAAACCACTGGTGACTTGTTTGAGGTCCTCGGAGGATGGGCAGCGCAGACTCGCTGGCAACGCGCGGGCGGTTATGGGTTCCCAACAAAGAAGCCCTTCACACCTGAAGATGTTGTCGAAAAATGGAAAAACATCACCGACTTCAGTAAGTGTCGAGCTATGGTTCTGTAAGGTTTCAATGCTGATGTAACGTCCCAGATGACGGACGTGCGAGCCACCCCACATCAACACAGGAGGCAATGCAGCAGGTGTGTTCAAATTAATATATCTCTGTTCGGTCCCTGATATCCTTTGGCATTGTAGTTGATCGATAATTTTGGCAATGAGGGCGAGCCCACGAAAGCGAAGCTTTGATTGCTTGCCGGCTGCAAGTTTCCATGATGCATCATGATACATTATTCTTACATATCAGTACAATGTACATATCCACTCTCCGGAGCCTAAACTTTCACGTGCTGCGACTATGGAAGAAACCGTAACTGCAATCACATGCAACAATCAAGATCATATGCCGATCACTTATACGATCCCGTTCTAACTTGAACTTGTTCTTCATCTACCATGTCGAACTTCAAAGCAATCAACGTTTTTGCTGACCCGGAAGACTCCCAGCTAGTCGCCGAAGCCAAGAAGAACACAATCGACCCAGTGGACTATAGTTATACAGAGCGCGACGTCATTCTGTACAACCTAGGTGTCGGAGCTACGGAGAAGGAGCTGCAGTGGACTTATGAAGGAGATGATGAATTTTCTGCGCTGCCCACTTTCGGAGTGATTCCTCAGTTCCATGCGAGCGGAGGAATGTCTTTGGATTGGTTACCCAATTTCAACCCCGTCCGTTTTTCATCTTAATAGCTCCAATTCTGTATTGAAACCTGTTCCAGGCCAAATTACTTCACGGGGAACAATATATAAGCATCAAGGCTCCCATTCCTACGAGTGGCGAGCTAGTTAATGAAGCCAGGTCAGCCTGCTTCCTTCCGTGTGAACAAAGCTCATTCTGGGCCGATACTAAGGCTAATGGAAGTTCTCGACAAGGGCAAAGCGGCGGCGGTCACTTCAATTGTTGAAACACGGGACAAGCGCACTGGCGAGTTAATCTTTGAGAATCAGTCGACAGTATTCATTCGTGGGTCTGGAGGGTTTGGTGGGAAGCGTGTGGGCAATGGTACGATTCTCATTCGCTCAATGCAAAGTCTCTGTCCGGACAAATACACTCGCTACAGATCGTGGTGCGGCATCAGCAACAAACACCGCGCCGAAAAGAGCACCGGATGCACTCATGGAGGAGAAAACCAGTCCTTCACAAGCTGCACTTTACCGGTGCGTTACCTTACATCGTATTGAAATTGACTCATGTATACATCGATCCCCCAGGTTGAGCGGAGATGGGAATCCCTTACATGCAAGTACCATATGTCTGCACAAAAATTGGAAGCATATTGACTGTTGTTCCATCCAGATTCTCCCCGAATTCGCTGCTATCGGCGGTTTCGATCAACCAATTTTACATGGTCTTTGTTCCATGGGGATTGCTGGTAAGCACGTCTTGAAGACGTTCGGCGAATACAAGGACATCAAAGTTCGGTCAGAATGTCCCATGTTCTTGTGATGCATGACTATTCATCTTGTCTGCACTCTCAGGTTTGCCGGAGTTGTATATCCGGGCGAAACACTCATTACAGAGATGTGGAAGGAAGCTTCAAAAGTCATCTTCAGTAATACCTATTTACAGCTTCCACACATTTCCTCGCTGACGCATTATTCCTCACGATAGCGGTCAAGGTCAAGGAGCGGAATACGATAGTATTGGCGTCTGCCGCTGCCACCTTGGTAGACGGCACAGCCAAAGCAAAACTGTAGCACATGCGTTCGCTAGAAGAAGTTATTCGTACGTTAGCCAAGTCTACATTTGCCCTCTGCAACACGACCAGATACACAACAGATGCGGGAGCACCCTCAGGGTTGTTGAACTGGTCTCACGGGTATCGGGACCGCTATTAGTTCCCGTTCATTAATACACAAGATGAATTAGGAAATTTATTTCCCATTTGGGCCTATGTTTGATTCATAATTTTCGTATGCAGAGCGCTATTAGCATATTATAAACGAAAATCAGAACCTTAGCTACCCATCAAACCCGAGGAAACTCATGTTCGCGGGAAATAATGATTATGGAATCGAAAATGGGTTACATGTAGGTTTGAAGAGAACACCCATCCCAAGGGGTATATGGCAACGTAATAAATTGATTAATGGCATGTGGTAAGGTCGGTACCTATGGAACGGGTCAAAGATGAAAAAGGAACGAGATAGAAATAGGTCAATGCGTACCGGGGTAAAACCAGAAAGTGATTCCAAGGATCACATATAGGCCTACAATCGGTGTAAGTAAGTTGACCAGCGGGGTTGGAAAAGAGAAAGACATACACATCAGAATCATACCCTCGAGCCAATTTGATTTCCCGTCTTGCACCACATAGTTAACAGTGAGGACTGCTGGCTGTCAGAAGACATTCGAATACAAGTTGTATGGTTGGAACGTACCCGCGAGGAACAGTGCGATCGACTCATATGGATCAAATAGCAAAGTGATAGGTTTCCCGAGTATCCATCCAAGGGTGATAATGAACCTAATGGAAATTCATCCCATCAGTATCGTTAAGTAGCGTGGTTCGGTGAGACCTAGACACTCACGGGATAACGAAGAGCGCGATTTGCTATTGACAGAAGGTAGTCAGCGTTCACTCTCCTTACATCATTCAAATAGAACCCGAGCTTACAATACTTGAACCGACCGCAACTCCCAAACTAAGCGTAAGTTTATCCTTGACGGACACGGACACCGCCGTCACGTGTTCTGCACCGAATCAGTCCAATTCTGGATTATGGCCAAATGTTTTGCAAACGCACCTGCGGCATTGCCAACAATGGGTAAGAGGATTATGCCAACGAATTCCTTACTGATTTTCTGGCTGCTTGTGAGACCATCGATTGAGTCTACGAGCCATTCAGCGGTAACGGCCACAAGCTGCAACGTACAAATGACGAATGAGTTCTGGTCCTTGGGCTGAAAGTAACGGGGGACTTACAACAGTAATAACTGCCAACAACGCAATAGACATCCACACACTCAATTGGGGCGTCTCTTCGGCTTCTGGTTCCGTCTCCGCGTTAGCCTCCACGTCAGGCCTATTACCCACGGTTTCCGCAGTGTTATTCTCGCTGATAGTCTCGCTGAAAACCGTACCGCTGGCCATCGTGTTCGATCTTGTTGGAGCGACCGATTCGACATCTTTGGGCGTCTTGTGCCTGGGTATATATTTCGTCGATTTAATGACATGTTCTCCGCTATCTTGGTATAGAGTTGCGTGGGAGTAAAGTTGGAAAAACAAGTAGGATCCGTAGACTGCCAAGAGTCAAAGTGAGTTTAGGAGAAAATAAAAAAATACCCACTGAAGAGGAGAACAATCGCAACCTGCAAAAAATGGAGCAGGCGGATGAGGAATTTTCACAATTAATAAAGAAAGGACATACACCATGGCTAACTTTTAAGATGGCGGCGCCTTCCGTAGTACCTGAAATGCTACTTCCCGATGAAGTATTTCCAGAGACAGAAAAATGAAAAGCGGCTGGCAAAAGTACGGCAATAACACTGATCGTCAAGAGAGACGAGTTTAACTGCGTCGCGCCTAATACCGCAATTCTCAATTAAAAAAGGATGCTGTTTCAACAGTAACGTTACGCACTAACGCCGAACCCTTGTTCAGAGAATTTTACGCCACCTGCGAAGAAGCACATTCCCAAAACCAAAACTGTTCAACGATGAAATGGACGTTGTTAGTCTTCATTAAAATAAGTCACTTGGGTGCTTACGTAGATTACTCAGAATCGAACCGATCACTGAACAATGAATCAGAATTTGGGGTTAATAATGGCATTTTTGAATTGCAGGATAGACCAAGCCGGCGCTTTCATTAGAAGAATGCAGAATATACAACAAGTCGCGAGAATGTGGGTTGCTGCGTAGACAAGAAATAAAAATCGTACAGGAGGATTGCACAATGTGCAGTTCGCATTTTACGAGCGCAATTATCTATTGAGATGTGTTAGTTCTTTAAATAGCAACAAAGCTGCTGATGACGACGTACGGCAACGATAAGCTCAACGCTATTTAACAAAGTGAGTTTGTGCAGAATTTCTGAATTATGAAAAAGGCGTACGCATTTCCCTGCAGAAACCTCAATTAAAGAAAGAAATACATTAAGGGCGAGAAAACATACTAGTGTGGCGTTAAGAAGACCCGCAAGTGTTTGGCCGACTCGCAATGATATTTCTTCAGTGGCAAAGGCTAATAGCTGCAGAAGCAGAATCCGAGACCTTAACGACCCTAGGACAGAATATTAGCCTAGAAGAACTGACCTTTGCAAGGGGTATAATAGCAAGGAAAGAGACTAATCAAAGGATAATCAGCGAAAAGGAAAAGAGGACAGAGCCTGTAAGCGCGTACAAACGAAAACGACCGTGTGCTGATCTTTGAGGGCAAAGTTCATGGCCCACTTTTTTTGCGAGAAAAAAAGGGAAGCATAGTATTAGTGAGTAGCAGTGGCAGGAAGGCAGGACACAAACTGATATTGGTATAAAAACAAGTAGAACATTCAGCCCTGTTTTAATGTTGCGTCAGCCTTGTTATGACACCAACGAAGGAGAATACACACATGAAGCCGTGACAATGGATCTGAGACTCTTCCAAAAAGTGGGGGCAGGCCCAACCTTCTTCACTGGTTGTAACAAGGTGGAAGCCGCTCTCAGGATGCTGTGGCGGGGAATGGCACTATCCCTAGTCGTCGTTCTTGAACGGATTCCAGAGGGCGATGATACTAGTGCTGCATGACTGCCAGGCTGCGACTCAGACGCTTGACGTTGAACAGGAGGGGATTTGGGGTTTGCTAGAGCTAAATCAGTTCTGTTGACCATCAGACTGTATTAGAACGTACCCATAAGAAAGCTGGGGGGATCGAGGTGGAAATATGTCGCTAATAGGAGAAGCAATAGCTAATAAGAGAAGCAATAGCTGTGTTTAAGGTCAAGTTGTGGTTCGACTCCACGTGGCCACGTGGCTGTTCCACTTTGTGCTCCTAGTATAGTACAAGTGGCGGTGAGCTGTCTACACTTCGCGATGAGAAATACAGCTGCGGATTACTTTGTGTATTTCATAGCATTTATTTCATAGCATTTATTTCATAGCATTTATTTCATAGCATTTATTTTAGCATTTATTTCAGTGCAACTGGAACTACTGCGTGTACAGCAACGAGGTTTAAAGATTGCCAAGACTTTTTGCCAAGGATATGACGTGGGTACCTTATTCCCTTTTATGTAACTATCGGCATGATCCGGTCCAACTACTTGCCTCTGTTGACTCCTGCCCACTTCGCCACCCATTCCTACCCACGTTGTACGCTTACTAGTCCTCGATGTTCTACATGTGGTTTGCGCGCATCGTTCAACTTTTGATGTCGTGATCTCGATCTCGGCCGGCTCGGTGACGATAGTTGTGGAGGATACTAGAGGATACTAGTAGTAATTCTAAGTAAAGGCCAGTAATTGATCGATCGATCTATACCTTATATAAGATTCCTCTTTCGGACATTGTTAACTTCACAGTTGCACCAGCACGAGCAATGCTTCTATACCTCTCATCGGCTTCGCTCGCATCCGATCCCGCTCCAGATCCCGCACCTCCTGAAGCGTTAACTTCTGCTGCTGAGATTTTGACTGCTGCAGCTGAATGTATTCTTCATCCAGCAGTTCTCGTCTGCTGCTCCCACTCCTCTTGCTCCCATCTCTTCTGCTCTGATTGCTCTGGCAACCACTCCAGGAGCGCCATAGCAGCCTCAACCAAACTCCTGGTCCCATGACATGCCATCAATAGTATCAGGAATGTGGGAAGGCTGTTCAGATCGTGTCATCCAAGGTAGCTTCTGTGTTTCACTATGGTATCTCTTCAACCTGGATAAGGTCTCCACAAGCCGCAATTGTGTTTGCTCTGGCAGGAAAATCCTCATCCCAGGCCATGAACTGAATAATTTGACGCGCACAAGGAAAATAATCAGAGGGTAATAGCATCATAAGATCAAAGTCACAGTCAATATAAACATTGACCAGATAAATTCAACTCGTTTGATTGGTCTCCTGTTTCATGCTGATATCTGGTTGAGCCCGAAATTTTGACATGATGCTCAATATGTCCAGCCGCTGGATTGTCTCCTTTGCCTGACTGGAGCCAAGTAACCTGCATAAGAAGATGGAAATTGTGCATTTTGCCAAACGAGATATCTACGTCCCTATCCTCCGTGAAGGGCTGCAGTGAATGGAGAGTTGACAAGGGACAGTGCCCAACCCAGGGCCAAATGTCAGAGTTATTGCCTGCGGACCACAGCGTCAAAGATAATATCGCGGCTAGGAAGATTGCGAAAGCGTCTCTCGAGCGGCTCGTGCGTCAAAAAGGAGATCATTAAACTGTTCCAGGCCACTCTCGACATCGGATTAGATGATGAATCCAGGAATCCCGTTCACGAAGTACTCCAGCTCAATATTATCGGTCAAGGATTCGAGCGTCCAGCGAAACGTCATGAGCTCTCGCAAATGGATGTTGCTAGGGTCAGCCATTGCCTGAACTTCTAGCTCCTGCACAAGGCTCCATATGATTCGCCTCGTTCTAGGAAAGGCCCTGCGTTTGTGAGAAGATAGCACCAATGGCACTCGGAGTGGACACCACTGCCGCAGTTGGCGCAACAGCTGCACTCCATACCAGAAAAGTGAAGACAACGGTGTCTGAAACGGACTGCTGCGGTCTAACGCTGCACTCACGGCTACTCCCAAGAAAAGCCCCCCATACAGCACAAGGATCCCCAGTGTCAGAAACCCAATCACAGGATTTACGAGTTGATAGAATTCGACAAGGCCCCCAAGGAAGAGGAAAAGTGAGATGTGGAGGGTCGGGATAGCGTTCACAATAGCGGACATCTGAACTCTTTCAATACCTCCATGCAAATATGACCGTATTCAAGCTGCCTTGTATGAGTTCGGGTATTGTTGTATTGCACGCAGGTAGTTGCGTGCCCACTAATTAACCAATATGGCAGCAAGCGCGCACGCAAGGCTGAAAGCCAAACTGAGGATCCAAAGGATGTTCCCACGTAGGGCACGAGTGGACGCTCGGAAGGGTGTCTGGTCGGGAGTAGTAGAGTGTGCCTGTGTTCCATTTGAGATGGCAGCAAGTTGAAGGGAGACTTGCGCGAGGAGTGCAACGGTGAGGTCTCCGGAGTCTGGTTTCAGCGTCTTGTAACTTTCGACAGTGAACGCCGTGACGGTGGCGGAGAAAAGACCAGCCTGCGGTGCGCCATCAGCCGAGAGAAAGGAGACCCAATCGAAATTGCTCACAAAGATAAGCGTACCGTCCATATCACCCCTCCAGCCCTCAGCCAATTTTTCATCATACTCCTTTGCCTTGGACGTGTAGATTGACCATATTTGTTCAGATGGATGTTCGAGTCCAATGAAATTCACGTAGAGTCGGCGCTCGCAGCCAAGAGGAACTTATTTAAATAATAACCATCCTGCGATCCCCGATTGAACACCAGAGGAGCCTGCTTCGTCGCTGCTTGCCACCCAATCCATGTAACCAGGCTCCTATCGGTCTGAAAAGAAAGGCAACCCAACCAGGATGCGATGGAACTGACGTCTCCTTCGTCGCCGGCCATGATATTTTGATAACCTCAGACATATGAGTGTCTCGCCGCTGTCGAAATTATGAAGTTGGAGAACATCAATGACGCGCGGCCATTGGACCCAAGGGGGTGTCGGAACGCGAATTCCGCACCCGAGGTAGGGGGGGGGGGACCTGTGCCGGAGGCTGAAATTTTATTTTTGACATGCAAATTTTGGCCAATTTTGGCCCACATCGGCCAAATTAAGACCATCCAGAACCCCCTTGAGCTCGAGTATGTGTAAGCTTTGCTTACAATCTTACTATATTTTATATTTGTACTGCCTGAAATCAAATGTCACACAGGGTGACATAAACAATATGTGTAATGATGTGACATATAATAATATTATATATTATATTATATTCAAGAAATCATGTGATCAAAACATACCATATATGGACAAAACATACCTTATTTAGAAGGAGAGGGGAGGTCGCCGAGGCGCTGAATAAACAATTGTGACCCTATGTAAGATTTTCGCGTTCCGACACCCCCTTGCCTAGTCAGCAATCAGCGATTCAGCATACGCGTGTATCCTGTCTCCCACTAGCTCCGACAGTCGTACTGAGTTCCCAGCATTGATCAAGATTCTCTCTCGAACTCATGGTCGATGCAGTGACGGCGCCTCAACCATTCACAAAAACACCAGCCGACTCAAGCACCTCAGATCTCAGGCCTCATCGATCATCACCAGGTCATACCTCTCTTGTCGGATAATGAGGCACAGAGGCTTCCCATCTTTGCCACATAACAGT
>Ga0210387_10003879_pt1 | contig 11486 bp, 13 predicted proteins | sample IncBWC7OmetaG_FD_160108 | JGI IMG/M metagenome (GOLD analysis project Ga0210387, IMG submission 160108) | Forest soil microbial communities from Barre Woods Harvard Forest LTER site, Petersham, Massachusetts, United States - Inc-BW-C-7-O ... | reverse complement strand
CCACACGCGTTTCCAGGCGTGGGACCCCGAAGGTATTCGGCGGTGGGCGATGTCGCCTGACGGTCAAGCGCGACGTCGATGCCGGCGGTGAAACGCGACAACCTGCTGCTATCCGCGGCGGGAGTCGCCCATACCAGATCGCCGAACCGCAGCGTCACGAGCATCCCTCTGACCCTGAAGTGCCGCAGCGTCCCATACTCCGAATAGTTCGCGCAGTCGCGCCACAGGTTCTTGGCCAGCATGCGGCCGCGATTCCACCAGTCGGTGCTACCCGCATTAGAGGAGGTGTCAGCCAGCAAGTTGCCACTCGCGGTCTGGCCATTCGTGAGGGCGAAGAGCGCGCACTGAAAATCACCAGAGTAGTTGATGTCGATGGTTTCGTCATACTCACCATTGTGACAGTCCAGCTTGTACAACGGACGCCCCCGTGCGTCTGAGACAACGAGATGTACGGGAGCGTCTCCACCCGCCTGTTCGGTGACCCTGATCTGGGTATGCACGGGTCTCACCACGGGCCATATGCTGGACGTGGGCTGCATCAGCAACAATCCCCAAACCGTAATTGCCATCAAGCGTGACGACGCTACTCCCCGAGCGAGTGGCATTACTCGGAAATCGTCAGCGCTACTATAGTTAGGTGAGATGTCCTCGCGCTATCGTATGGCACGCAGACCAAGGGTATCTGGCGGAGGTGAATTGTGTCGAATAATGCGAATGTCACCGTGATGCTCAAGATAACGAACTGCCTCGCAACACCCCGGACACTCGTGATCGAGCCGTGGACAACCGAGTATGATCTGCCACCAGGCAAAACGCTGGACGTCGTTGCTCGGGGTGACCCGAAGTACCCACTTGAAGTGGAAGTAGAGGAAGGTCGAATCGTTGTAACGTCGTTCGATTCGGCTGGGGCGACCATGTCGGTGCTGGACCGGGGCGCTGAAGCGAAACCAGCCGGTTCCTGAGCTGGGGTCGGCTCCCAGTTCGAATCGGCTAGCGTTCCGCTATCGCGCGGCACGATGAACGCGTAGGCGTCACCGGGAGACCACCCAGGTCACCCGCCGTTGCGTGTCCGGCTGTACCGCGCAAGCCGTGGCGATCCATGCGGCCAAGACGACGCCGGGCGATCTCGCTACAAGGTTGAGACGGTCGCGCGCGAGCGTTACGTATCGCGTCACAAGTGCGATGTGACCGGGTCGTGTGCTCGTCGCGTTGCCCGCTGAGTCACAGCACATCTGCTGTGTCTTCGTCGATTCCGCAATTTTGTCAGCATCCGCCGTTCCTCAGCGTGCCACGCCATTACTCAGCGTGCCACACGCGGCGCGTGACGTCTCACACTCGTTCGTGTCCTGAATTCGAGTCACGTTGACGCGCGTCGCGGTTTCATGCGACGACAACAACCTGATAATTCGCCGGCAATGGCGCGTCCTCGCAACGTGTCATATAATCGTCGCCCCGCGAAGCGCCTCTCGTTGTTTCGTACCACCGCCTCATCGAGCAGTCGATGTCCGTCCGTCTCGCGTCATCGCTGGTGGCCGTGAACGTGTACCCCGAGCACCGGGCGCACATCGCCAGAGCCGTATGGCCGGTCTCTCGCATCGCGTTTCTGAACTACTGGGACATCGATCGGCATCTCCGACACCCCGACGCCGCCGAGGCGACGTACCTCGTCTCGCTCAACCCCATGAGTCGCTCGGAGATCGTCGACGTCATTCGCGAAATTCGCCGCGCCCGGCCGGTCACGCCAATCATCGCCTACGCGACGCTCCTCGATGACTGGGCCGTGGAAGCCGTCCGCGCGATCCAAGCCGGCGCCAACCATCTCGCGCTCCGCGGGTTCGATGACCTGCGGCGCATCATGTTGCACGTGAACGCCGACGCGCAACTCGTACCCGCGTGCGCAAATACCTTGAAAATGGTGCTCCCCTGGGTACCTCAACCGGCGCACACCGTCGTCGGCCTCTGCACCATGCGCGCGGCGAGCACCCTGTCCGTCAACGACGTCGCGCACACGATCGGCACCAGCAAACGCTCCCTGCATCGGCAGCTGCACATGCTCGGCCTGCCCACCCCCGAATCCACCATCAGTTGGTGTCGGCTGTTCGTGGCCGCCTACCTCTTCGCCCTCAAACGAGAGCCCGTCGATCACGTCGCCGGCGCACTCGGCTTCCGCTCCGGCGCGGGACTCCGCAACATGCTGCGGCGATACACGGGGTGCACGCCGACGGCAACGAGCGACCCGGATGCCGTCTCACGGCTCGCCCGACTGTATCGCGCGGCAGGACGGACCGCATGACCGCCGAGATCACGCTCGCCGACGGACTGACGCGTGACTATCTGCTGCATCATCGCGTATGCCCCGCCGGGTACGCCGACGGTGGCGCCGTTCGCGTGTCGGCCGCGCCCGATGCACTGCTCGACGACGCACTCGATGATCTGCGCTTCGTGTACGGCGCCGACGTCGTCGTCGAGCCGGCGAGCCTGGGCGACGTCGAGCGCGCGATCGAGCGGCTCACCACGCGCGCGGGCCGCGACATCGAGCTCGCACGCGTCGATCACGACGACGAGCGCACCGCCGATGTCCGCGACCTGGCGACACAGCCGCCGGTCGTCCGGTTCGTCAACCTGCTCGTGCGCGACGCCTACGACGCCGGCGCCAGTGACATTCATCTCGAATCCGCCCGATCCGGGCTCGGCGTCCGATTCCGGCTCGACGGCGTGCTCGCACCAGCGCCCGAGCCGCCGGCCGAGTTGGCCCACGCGGTCGTCTCGCGCATCAAGCTCCTGGCGGAGCTCGACATCGCCGAGCGGCGCCGGCCGCAAGACGGCCGCATCCGCGTACGCCTCGAAGATCGAGAGCTCGACCTTCGCGTATCGACCGTGCCAACGCTCTTCGGCGAAAGCGTCGTGCTCCGACTGCTCGATCGCGGTGGCCGGCCTGTCGCCCTCGAGGAGCTCGGCATGCCCGCCGGGATTCTCGAGGGCGTGAGCCGCCTCGCCGCGCGGCCCCATGGCATGATCCTCGTCACCGGGCCGACTGGCAGCGGAAAGACCACGACACTCTACTCCGCACTCCAGCGGCGCAACACGAAGGCCGAGAAAATCATCACGGTGGAAGACCCGGTCGAATATGAATTGCCGGGGATCACACAGGTCCCAGTGCACCGGCAAGCCGGCGTCACATTCGCCGCCGCGCTCCGGTCCATCCTTCGCCAAGACCCCGACGTCGTCATGCTCGGCGAAATGCGCGACCCGGAAACGGCCGAAGTGGCGGTGCAAGCCGCGATGACCGGACATGTCGTGTTCTCGACCCTGCACACCAACGACGCCGTGAGCGCGATCCCGCGACTCATCGACCTCGGCGTCCCGCCCTACCTCATCGCCGCCACGCTCGACGGAGTGCTGGCCCAGCGGTTGGTCAGAAAACTCTGCGAGGCGTGTCGTGGCGAGCAGTGCCCAGCGTGTCGTAACACCGGATACCGCGGAAGGCTCGGCCTGTTCGAGTTGTTCCCCGTCGACGACGAAGCAAAACAAGCGATCGTCGCCGGTCGCTCGCGCGCGGATCTCGCGGCGCTCGCTCGCACGAAAGGCATGCGAACGCTGGCCGAAGACGGCCAGACGAAAGTGGCGGCTGGGCTCACGACTCTCGAGGAGGTACTCCGTGCGGCGGACGCGTAACGCATTTACGCTCATTGAGCTCATCGTCGTCATCGCGATCATCGCGACGCTGGCCGCCGTCGTGGCGCCGGCCGTGTTCAGAAATGTCGGCGATGCAAAAGTCGGCGCCGCGAAGAGTCAGATCGAAGTCTTCGCGCTGGCGTTGAACGCGTATCGGCTGGACAACGACAACTTCCCGACGACGGATCAGGGCCTGGAAGCGCTGCGCACATCGCCCACAAACGGCGATCCGCCGCGTAACTGGCGCGGGCCGTATCTCAGTCGCGTCGTGCCACTCGATCCCTGGGGTCGGCCATACGTCTACCTCGCACCTGGCAAAACGAACCCGCAGTCGTTCGATCTCTACACGCTCGGCCGCGACGGCAAACCCGGTGGCGACGGCGAGGACGCGGACATCACCTCGTGGGGCGGTCCCGTCCAGCCGTGACCACCTCGGCGTACTCGTACCGCGCCGCGCGCGGTGATGGGACAGTGGAGCTGGGAACGGTCGACGCGACGAGCCGGGACGCCGCATCGAGTGTCCTGTCTGGTCGCGGACTGTGGGTACTCGACGTCCGACCCGCGACCCCAACCCTGACCCGCGCCACACTCTCGTCCGCCGAGCTGGCGCTCGGCCTCCGACTCCTGGGCTCGCTGCTCGACGCCGGCCTGCCCGTCGCGCGCGCGCTCGCGGCGTTCGCCGACGTGGCGCCCGACGGCTGGCGGCCCGCGCTCGGCGGACTCACCGCCGGCGTCCGCGAAGGACAGTCACTGGGAGCCGCGTTGGCAGCGAGCCCCATCGACATCCCGGCCGTCGTCGTCGGTATGGTGCAAGCCGGCGAGGCCGGCAGCGGCCTCTCCGCCGCCGTGATCCGTGCCGCCGACCTCATGGAGTCGGCCGCGGCCACACGGTCGGCGATTCGGAGCGCGCTCGTGTACCCGATCGTCCTCACCGTTGCCGGTTCGGCGTCACTCGTGCTGCTCGTCGGCATCGTCCTTCCGCGGTTCGCGAAAGTGCTCGCCGACTTGGGTGCCCCTCTACCGGCGAGCACGCGGGCGGTACTCGATATCTCCGCGGTCGTGCGAGCCGGGGCGGTGCCGGGCGCGATCGCGATCGCTGTCGCACTCGGTGCATGGCGGGCATGGGTCGGCACCGCCAGTGGGCGGGCACGATGGGATACGTGGCTGCTCTCGCTCCCGCTCATCGGCACGATCCGGCGTTCGGCCGGGACCGCACGGGTGGGCGGTGCCGTGGCGTCGCTCCTCGACAGCGGCGTGTCGATCGCACCCGCACTGCTCGCCGGCGCAAGAGCGAGCGGGGATGCGGCGCTCGAAGCGCGGCTGATGGAAGCGCGGGCGAGTGTCATCGCCGGCACGCCGCTGTCGAGCGCCATCGCCGCGAGCGATGCGGCGACGACGACTGTCGTCCGGCTCGTGCGAGCCGGCGAGGAGAGCGGGCGGCTGGCCGAGATGCTGAGTCGGGGGAGTGTGCTCGAGGCCGAGCGGGCACGGAGGCTCGTGAGTGGCGCCGTGAAGCTCCTGGAGCCTGCGCTGATACTCATGTTCGGTGGCATCGTCGCGTTCGTGGCCGCGGCGCTGCTGCAAGCGGTGTATAGCGTGCGGCCGACATGAACCGACTCGGTGTCACGCTCGTTGAGCTCATCGTCGTGCTGGCGATCGTGGGCCTCATGGCGGGCGTGACCACGCTGGCGTTTCGGAGAGCGGATATGACGCCGCGGGTCGCGCCGTGGGTGAGCGCGATCGCCGCGGCGCGGCGGACCGCGGTGGACTCGGACCGGACCGTGAGCCTGACCGTGCGCGTCGGCGACAACGTGTATGCGGCGACTGCCCTCCCAGACGGGAGTGTTGTCGCGGATGCGGCGCTCGGCATCGACCGGCTCACCGGAGAGGTCGCTCATGCGCCGTAGACGGCGAGATGGAGTCGTGCTCCTCGAAGCGATCGTCGCGCTCACGATCCTGACGGTCGCCGCACTCGCCAGCGTGGCGATGGTGCGCCAAGGCGTCGACAGCGTGCGCCGCTCGCGCGAGGCCGAGCACGACGTGCGCCAGGCGAGCGCGTTCATGGAAGCCATCATGCTGTGGCCGCGCGCCGATCTCGATCGCCACCTGGGCAACCGCGCCGAAGGTCCGTGGCGGCTCGAGGTCAATCGCCCGATACCGACGCTCTATCTCGTGGTGCTCACCGACTCCATGTCCCGACGTGAGCTGGTGCGCACGGCCCTCTATCGTCCCGAGCCGCTCCATGCGCCGTAGACGGAGCGGGGGATTCACACTCATCGAGCTCGTCGTCGCCATCACACTCTCCGGCGTCGTGCTCCTCGGCGCCCGCGCCCTCTGGGAATCCCTGGCGATATCGGTCGACCGACTGCGGACACAAGCGACCGCCGATGCCCGGGACGCGAACGGCGAGCGGCTCCTTCGATCGCTTGTCGGACGACTCGAGATCGGCACCGACCAGTCCCACGAGTTCGCGGGCGACGAGCAGCACGTGCGGTTCACGACGTGGTGCGACATGCCGGCGGGGTGGCAGGAGCGCTGCGACGCCGCGATCGGGATCGAGCCGGACTCCGCTGCGGAGCTCAGACTCGTCGCGCGCCTGTCGACCGGCGAGGTGATCACGCTCCAGCGAGGGTTCAGTGCCGGCGTGCTCCGCTATCTCAACGACCCGGCCGGCGGAGGCGTGTGGTTCCGGATCTGGGGACACGGGATCACGGCACCACTCGCGATCGGGGTCATCACCGACGGCGACACCACGATCGTACGCATCGGGGAGCGCGGATGACGGCTCGCCGAAACGGGTACGCGCTGCTCGCGGCGCTGTGGGTAACGGTGGCGCTGAGCGCGATGGCGCTGACCGGCCTCCTGGTGGCGCGCGATGTTGTGAACGGCACCCAGAATCGCATCGCGCTCATGCGCGGGCGATGGCGAGCCGAGGACTGCCTGGAGCGCGCACGGGTGGTCATCGCGGAGGTCATGAGCGGACGCGGCGACGGCAACTGGGCATCACTCGATTGGGCGGTCGCCGCGTCGCCGGTGATCACGGACGCGGCGTGCGATGTGTCGCTGGTCCCTACGGGTATCGCGGTCGATCTCAATGCGGCCGACGGCGAGCAGATGCTCGCGATGTTGCGAGTGCTGGGCATCGGCGAGCCCCGCGCCGACTCGATGGTCGATGCGTGGCTCGACTGGCGTGATGCCGATGACATCCCTCGTCCGATGGGCGCGGAGCAGGACTGGTATCGCACGCAAGGGAGATTTCCGCCTCGGAATGGGCCGTTCGCGAACCTGCGGGAGTTGCGGCGCGTGCGCGGCTTCGACGAGAGCGTGCTGCCGGACTCGATGCTCGACGCGGTCTTCACCGTCGAACCCGGCCGCATCGTGTGGAGTCGCGCGTCGATCGCGGTGCTGGCGAGTCTTCCTGGCGTCGGGGAGGAGGCCCTCGCGCTGATGATCGACCACCGGTCGCGCGGCGCGCCCATCACGAGCCTCCAGGCGCTCTCGGCTGACCTGTCACCGGGCGCACGACAGCTTCTGGCCGCGCGCACCGGCGAGTTGCAGCGGCTCACGACGGATTGGCCCGACGCGTGGGTGCTGACCGCGCACGGCGGTGCCTATGCCATCGAAGTGCGTCTCGCGCCCGCCGGCACGCGGGCCGCGATCGTGCGGAGGCGCACGACGCCGTGAGCCTCGTCGTCGGACTGGCGATCGAGCGCGACCGACTCCGCGCCGTCGGCGTGCGCGGGACGCGCGTGCTGTGGGGCATGGACGCGCCGGTCAGCGACGCGACCCCGCTTGGGCCGGCGCTCGACGCATTTCTCGGTCAGTTGCCGCTCGGGCGGCGCTTCGGCAGACCGCGCGTCACCGTGGCCCTTGGGCCGACGTTCGCGCAGACCAAGCGCCTCGCCGGACTCCCGCCGATCGGCGACGAGCGCGTGCTGGCCAAGACCGTCAACGAGCACGCCGCGCGGTTCTTCCTCAAGAACGGCATCCCGCTCGTGACGACGTCCGTGCGGCTCGACGCGAACGGCCAACCGTGGGCCGCCGCGCTCCAGAAGAACATCGTCGATACTATAGTCGGCGCGTGCCGCGCGAGCCGACTGGAGCTCGCTGGCATCGTGCCGGCGGTCGACGTCGCGAAACCCGAAGTGGCCGCGCTCGCGCCACTCGGCCGTGTGGCCCTCGAGTTCGCCGCCGCCTATGGCGCCGCGGTCACCCCCGAGGCGCTCACCTGGCGCGCGGGGTCTGCCACGGGCGCCGAAGAGCGAGCGCCGCGCTGGCGTATCACCGCCGTTGCGTGCAGCGCGGGCTTAGCCCTCGTCCTCGCCGTGTTCGCACCCGGCCTCGGCGCGCGCGCGGCCGAGCATCGCGCGATCGCGCACCTGGCGACGATCGGGGCACCGAACCGGGCCGCCGAACGCGTCGCACACGACAACGCGCTCGTGACGCGCGCGCTGGGCGAAGTCGCGACGTTCGATCGGGGTCAACGGTCGATAACGGCGTTCATGGCCGCGCTCGCGAACGCCCTGCCGAATGGCGCGGCGCTGCTCGCGCTTCATGTCGATAGCGCCGGCGGATCGGTGGTCGCCTTCGCGCCGCGTGCTGGTGCGCTCTTGACGCGCCTCGAGAAGGTACCAGGCCTCGCCGCGCCGGAGATCACTGGACCCGTGACGCGTGAGATCGCGCTTGGACACGAGGTCGAACGCGTGACCGTGCGGTTCCGATGGGGCAAGCCATGATGATATCGTCTCGCGATCGTCGCACGTTGACCGTTGGCGGCGCCGTCATCGCGTCGCTGATCGTGCTCTCGAAAGGCGTCCCGGCGTGGCGTGAGTGGGTCGCCGAGGCGCGCTCGGGTGCCGCGGAGCAAGTGCGCGCGTCGCGTGAGGCGGATACGCTGGTCGCGCACGCCAAGGCTCTACGCGATACACTTGCCGCGCGGAACGCGCGCTATGTCGCGCTCGCGCCAGCGCTCGTCGCGGGGAATACGCCGGCGGAGGCGTCGGCGACGCTGGCGTCGCTCGTGTCGGGTGCGGCGTCCGCATCCGGGGTCAAACTGGGCGCGGTGCAACTGCGGCCGGCCGCGGATACCGGTGCGCGACGCGCGTTCGTGCGGGTGAGTGTGCATGCCGACGTGGTCGGGGACATCCGGGGAGTGACCACGATGGTGGCGAGCTTGGAGCACGGCCCGGCGCGCCTGCGGGTACGCGATCTCACGGTCACGCAGCCCGATCCGGCCGCGCCTGCCGATCGCGTGGAAGCATTGAGGGCGGACTTCACGGTCGAGGGCTTGGCCATGGCGAGGCACCAATGACTCGAGTCGAACGGGGCCTGGTGTTGGCCGCGATCATATTGGCCACGCTCGCCTGCGTCAGCTGGTACACGAGCGTGCCGAGCCCCGTGCCAGTGGCACAGTCGAGCGCGGGCGATGTCGCCGACATTGGGGTGACGCGACCAGAGTCGGTCGATGCGTATGCGCGAGAGGTGGCGGAGACGGACCCGTTCCGACTCGACCGCCGCCCGGCATCCGTGGCGTATAGGCCGGACCTCGAGGGCGTCTCGCCACCACCCAAGCCTGCCAGGCCGCAGCTCGCGCTCGCGGGGCTGGTCGGCGGCGCTGCGTTGCTCGACGGCGTGCCTGGCCGCCCCGCGACCGTCATCGTCCACGCTGGCGACACCCTCGGCGGCCTCCGCATCCGGCGGATCGGCCGCGACACGGTCATCGTGTCCGGCGCCGACACGACCTGGCGACTGACCCTGAGGCAAGCATGGCAGTGAACCATCAAGCAGCCGGCGTTCTTCTCGCGATCGGCGTCTGCGTCGGGACAGCGACACTCGGCGCGCAGCGACCCGCCAGCCCGGTGAGTGAGCTCGGCGATAGCGTCATGATCCATCTCGTCGATGTCGACCTCCGCGTCGCCGTCTCGGCGCTCGCGCCGTATCTGGACCGTCCAGTCGTGTTTGGCGCCGTCCCCGCGCTGCGCGTGACGCTCGAAACGCCACACCCAGTTCCGCGCTCGGATGTCGTCCGCTTACTCACGGGCATTGTCGCGTCGCAAAACCTGGAACTGGCGGCGGACACGGCGGCCGGTCTCTATCGCATCCGCGCCCACGAAGCTCAAGCGCCGCCCCAGCCGATCGCGACATCGCGCGCAAGCGATGCGACGCAGCTCTACGTGATTCATCTGAGCCACGCCCGCGCGGCCGATGTCGCCGCGACGGTCAATGCGCTCTATGGCCGCGCGAGCGCGCTCGGCGAACCCGGCACGAGCACGGGCACGCTCTCGTCCAACCTCGCCCAGAGTGCATTCCAGCCGGCGCTGACTCCGCCGCCGCCACAGGGCGGAAACTCCGGGCTCAACGGCGGAAAATCAGCGGCGTTCAGCGGCGAGACGGCGATTATCCCCGACGCGGGCACCAACAGCCTCCTGGTTCGCGCCAACGCCGCCGACTTCGATCTCATTGCGGCCGCCGTGCGAGAGTTGGATGTCCGACCGTTGCAGGTGCTGATCGAAGTCCTGATCGTCGAAGTGCAGAAGAACTCGAACTGGGCGGTGGGCCTCGGGATCAATTTCCCGAATCAGCAGGCGAAGGGTACGAGCACCAGCATCGGTGGCTCGACGCCGAGCGCGGGACTCGGCGATTTCGCGCTCAACGTGATGCGCACGGGGAGCCCGGCATTCACCGCGAGCCTCAGCGCGGCGGCCGCGAAAGGCGAAGCACGCATCCTGTCTCGGCCCGTGGTGTTGGCCGAGAACAATGAGGAGGCCGAGATCTTGGTGGGGAGCCAGCAGCCGTTCATTCAGGTGCAGCAGACGCAGGTGGGCGCGGTCGCGCAGAACCAAGTCGTGCAGTACCAGGACGTCGGGACCAAGCTCACGGTTCGGCCGACGATCTCGACCGACGGATATGTGCAACTGCAGCTCACGCAAGAAGTGAATCAGGCGACGGCGCAGGTGCAGTTCAACGCGCCGGTCATCTCGACGCGCACGCTCAAAACGCGTCTGCTCGTCCGCGACAGCCAAACCGTGGTCCTCGGCGGCCTGTCGAGTCGCGAGCGCGACAAGAGCTCGAGCGGCGTGCCAGTCTTGTCCTCGATTCCCGTTCTGGGCGTGTTGTTCGGCCAGCAGGGTCGAACGAATACGGGGACCGAGTTCTTTCTCTTCCTGACGCCCCACATCGTGCGCGACGACATCGACGTGATGAAAGTGACGCAGCCCATCGATTCGACGATGCGGCGAGAGGCGCCAAGCCCGTGACCGATGCTCTGCTGATTGGCGCGTCGCCCGCCATGCACGATCTGCGCTCGGCGATTCGGCGCGTGGGGCCGTCCTTGGCGCCGACGCTGATTATCGGCCCGCGGGGATCGGGCAAGGAGCTCGTGGCACAGGCGCTGCACGCGGCCAGCCGGCGCCCCGGCCCGTTCGTTGCATTCAACGCCTGCGCGATTGCGGATACGATGTTCGAGGACGCGCTCTTTGGTCACGTGCGCGGCGCATTCACGGGGGCCACGGCGGATGCGCTGGGCTATCTCGCGGAAGCCCACCGCGGCACCGCGTTCTTCGACGAGGTGAGCGGCATCCCTCCCGCGAATCAACGGAAACTGTTGCGCGCGTTGGAGACGCGCACGTTCCGTCCGGTCGGTAGCCGTGCCGATCGCCAGAGCGACTTTCGTCTCTTGTCAGCGACCAACGACGACCTCGACGCCTTGGTGCGCGACGGCCGGCTCCGCGCCGATCTCATCGACCGGTTGAGTGTGGTGCTCCTTCGGGTGCCTCCGCTCCGCGATCGGATCGAGGACATTCCATCACTGA
>Ga0210387_10003876_pt1 | contig 11490 bp, 9 predicted proteins | sample IncBWC7OmetaG_FD_160108 | JGI IMG/M metagenome (GOLD analysis project Ga0210387, IMG submission 160108) | Forest soil microbial communities from Barre Woods Harvard Forest LTER site, Petersham, Massachusetts, United States - Inc-BW-C-7-O ... | reverse complement strand
GTTCCCGGGTTTCCGGGATGGACGACCAGCGCCGCGCGCGGTCGCACTGCTGCCAGGCGCGATTCAGCGCATCCAGGGCGGCCGCGCCCGTCAGCCCCTCCTCGACCAGCCTGCAGCCGAGCACCGTACCGGTTCGGCCAATGCCCATGCGGCAGTGGACATAAACACAGCGGCCCGCATCCAGCGCACCTGCCAGGGCGAGCTGGATCTGTCGCATATAGGCGCGGTCGACCGGCAGGCCATGGTCCACGATGGGCAGGTGGAAGTACCAGATGCCATCCGGCAGCTGCGTGCTGTAGGCCGGCAATTCTCCCGGACGCGTCAGGTTGACGAAGCAGTTTACCCCTACGTCCATGAGCGCCCGCAGCCGCAGCCGCGTGTCTTCCTCGGATTGCCCGCCCGGATATTCCCCGCCCAGAAGTTTCCCGGGGGTAAGCCAGTAGCTGTTGGGCAGCGGCGGCCTGGCCTCCAGTTTGATCAGGCTCATGGAAGCGCCGCCTCCGCGAGGGGCTCGGTCGCGGCCAGTGCGTCCTCTTCTTCCAGAGTCATGGGCGCAATCCGGTCCAGTGACAGCAGGTCCAGCGGCGCCTGCGGCACCGGGCCCGCGCTGCCACGCAACGCCTCCAGGCTCCTGAAGTCATGCAGCCGGGTATCCGCCAGATGGCTCGGGGCCACATTGCGCAGTGCCGCAAAAATGTTCTGCATCCGGCCGGGGCTTTCGCGCTCCCACGTGGCCAGCATGCGCTTGACCTGCAGGCGCTGCAGGTTGGCCTGCGAGCCGCACAGGGTGCACGGGATGATCGGGAACTCGCGCGCGGCCGCATAGCGGGCGATCTGTGGCTCACTGACGTAGGCCAGCGGGCGGATGACGATATGGCGCGCATCATCCGACAGCAGCTTCGGCGCCATCGCCTTGAGGCGTCCGCCAAAGAACAGGTTCAGGAAGAACGTCTCGAGGATGTCGTCCCGGTGATGGCCGAGTGCGATGCGCGTGATGCCGTGCTCGCTCGCGTAGCGGTACAGGGCGCCGCGCCGCAGCCGTGAGCACAGGCCGCACATCGTCTTGCCCTCCGGCACCACCCGTTTGACGACGCTGTAGGTGTCCTGCTCGATGATGTGATACGGCACCCCCAGTTCGCGCAGGTATGCCGGCAGGACATCCTGCGGAAATCCCGGCTGTTTCTGGTCGAGGTTCACGGCCACCAGGTCGAAGTCCACCGGTGCGCCGCGCCGCAGGGACAGCAGAATGTCCAGCAGCGTGTACGAGTCCTTGCCGCCCGACAGGCACACCATGACGCGATCCCCCGCGCCGATCATGCCGAAATCCGCAATGGCCTTGCCCACCTGGCCGCGCAGGTGCGATTGCAGGCGCTGCGCCGTGCGCGACAGCATCAGGCCGCGGCGCTGTTCGTGGCCGACTCGAGGTACTTGCCTTCGAGGTAGCGCATGAACGGTACGGCCGACAAGGTCTTGCCCGTCGCATCGAGCAGCAGTTCCTGCAAGGTCCGGCGCGCGCCCTGCCCATGCACATGGCTGCGCAGCCAGCCGAACAGTCCCGCGAAATCGCCATGCGCGATCTGCTCGTCCAGATCGTGCACGTCATCGCGCAGGCTCTCGATGAGCTGCACCGCGATGACGGCGCCCAGCGCATACGAGGGGAAGTAACCGAACGAGCCCACGGCCCAGTGAATGTCCTGCAGGCAGCCCTCGCGATCATTCGCCGGGCGCACCCCGAGCCGCTGCTCCATTTCCGCGTTCCAGGCCTGCGGCAGGTCACGCACCGCCAGTTCACCCGACATCAGGCGTTTCTCGAGCTCGTAGCGCACCAGCACATGCAACGGATAGGTCAGCTCATCCGCATCCACGCGGATCGCGCCGCGGCGCACCCGAGTGAGGTGCGCGTACAGGTTTTCCGGGTCCCAGGCCTGGCCCGACACCCCGAACTGTCTGATCAGTTGTGGACTGAGATACCGGGCAAACGCGCGACTGCGGCACACCAGGCGCTCGAGCAGCAGCGACTGGCTCTCCTGCGCCACCATGCCGCGATCGCGGCCTACGGGCTGGTCGCGCCAGGCCTCCGGCAAGCCCATGTGGTACATCGCATGCCCCGTCTCGTGCATCGCGCTGAGCAGTCCCGTGAAGACATCGGCCTGGTCGTAGCGGGTCGTGAGCCGCATGTCACCCGGCACGCCCTCCGTGAAGGGATGCTCGCTTTCATCAAGCCGGCCGCGATCGAACTCGAAGCCCATGGCCTTCATGATATCCACCACCAGCGCCCGCTGGCGGCCCGGGGTGAACTTGCCTTCCAGCGGCAGCAGCGGCCGCGCCTCCTGCATCGCAATCACTTCGCGGGTCAGCGAGGGCAGACGCCGTGAGATCGTCTTGAAGACCGCGTCGATATCGACGCTGGAGATCCCCGGGCTGTATTCATCGACGAGGGCGTCGTACGGGGACAGGTTCAGCGCCTGTCCCAGCAGCGCCGCCTTGTCACGCACCAGCATCACGACCTCTTCGAGGTGCGGCGCGAAAATCTCGAAACGCCCTTCCGCGCGTGCGCGCAGCCACTGCGCCTCCGCCTGTGCCGTCGCATGCGCCAGGCGCGACACCAGGTTCGCCGGGGTCGCGATCGCGTGGTCGCGTTGGCGACGCATTTCGCGCAGGTTGGCGATCTGCCAGTCATCGAGGCCTTGAGTGTTGGCGTGCGCCCGGTCCAGGAGGCGTGTGATCTTCGGCGCCGTGAGCAGCGTGTGGTATTCGGTCTGCAGCGCCGCGAGCTGTTCACCGCGCAGGGCCGCGCTGCCGCGCGGCATCATCACCGAGGCGTCCCAATTCAGGAGTGAAATGGCGCCGCGGAAGGCATGGAGGCGCTTGAACTCCTGCTCAAGCTGCTTGTACGGGGGGGCTGACATCTTGGACACCGGGGAAGGGATTGGGCGCCATTGTACCAGCGCAAGCCGCTACGGAAGGTCCTGCACCGCACTAACTTATTGATATAAAATGGGTTTATATGACCCACCTCCGGTTGACAGCCCCGGCGCAAGCCCCCGCCGTACTGCATTGCAACAAGGAACGTTCATGGCGAAGAATTCCTGGTCGTTCGTCGTGCCGCAGCTGGCGGCGCCCATTGGCGTCACGCGCTGGGGTCACTTTGGAATGCCCGTCGTCCTGTTCGCCAGTGCCGGCGACGACAGCCTCGAAGCGGAGCGGCTGCAGCTCATCGCCGCGCTCGCGCCGCTGCTCGATTCGGGGCGGATCAAGGTCTACGCGGTCGATGGCACCGCCATGCGCGTGCTGCTGGGGGGGAACGCCGCCCCCGATGCGCGCCTCCAGGCCCTGCGTGCGTTTGACGAGTGGGTCATGAGCGGCCTGGGACCGCATGTCCGGCGCGACTGCGAAAACGACACCCTCGAGCTGTTGGCCTGCGGCTGCGCCCTGGGCGCCGCCAGTGCGATGCAGGCCCTGCGGCGCGATCCGCCGCTGTTTCGCGGCGCCATCGGGCTGTCCGGCACGTATCACCTGCTGCCGTGGCTGCGGCCGGCGCAGCCCTGGGCTGCCGATCCGCCAGGCGGCGCGGATGTCTCACCTCTGCAGGGGTTCGCGCAGCTGCCCGAGGGGCCGGCGCTGGCCCGGTTGCGCCAGCGGCGCGTGACACTCGCCTGTACCGCCGGTGACTACGACGACCCCGCCGCAAGCCAGGCGCTGGCTCAGCAGCTGCGCGACCGCGGCATCACGACCCGTACCGAGGTGTGGGGACGTGAATTCCATTTTGGGTTTTCCAGCTGGTGCCGGATGCTGCCCCGCTTCGTCGGCGAGTGGCTTTGAACGGCTGGGCTAGAGGTGGCAGCAATTCGGCCAGCTGGCCACGACCACCCCGACCGTGACGGCGATGGCGAAGATCACCACCAGAATCAGTCCGATCAGCCACTGTCGTCGCAAGAACTACGGTCCCCATCACTAAAGCCTGCGATGCAACCGGTATCCTACAACCCATGCCTGTAAGAATCTGCGCCATCGCCTCCGAAGTCGCGCCATTCGCCAAGACCGGCGGCCTGGCCGATGTCACCGCGGCGCTCACCAAGTACCTGCACGCCCACGGTCATGACATCCGGCTGTTCACGCCGCTGTACTCCGCCATCGACCGGGCGGCCTGGGCGCCGAGTCTCGCACCGCGGTTGACGGGTCTGACGATCAGCATCGGTCCGCACCAGTATCAGTATTCGGTCTACACGGCCACGTTGCCGGATTCACAGGCCCAGGTGTACCTGATCGACTGCCCGACGCTGTACGCGCGTGATGCGATCTACTCCGCCGCGCCCGATGAGCACCTGCGCTTCCTCGCCCTGACGCGTATCGCCATCGAGTGCTGCCAGCACCTGGCCTGGAGTCCGCAGATCCTGCACTGCCATGACTGGCATGCCGGCTTCGGACCGCTGCTGCTGCGCACGCTGTACAGCTGGGATCAGCTGTTCGCCGCCACGCGCACGGTGCTCACCATCCACAACATCGGCTACCAGGGTGAGTTCCCCGCGGCCGCCGTCGCCGACCTGGCACTGGGTGACAACGCCTACCTGCTGCACCAGGATGATCTGCGCGCCGGTCGCATCAATCCGCTCAAGCACGGTTGCATGTATGCGGACGCCATCACCACGGTCAGTCCGACCTATGCGCTGGAGATCCGCACTCCCGAATACGGCATGGGACTGGACGCCGTGTTGCGCGAGCGGGCCTCCGCGCTGGTCGGCATCCTCAACGGCGTCGATTACGATGAATGGGATCCGCGCAACGATCGTCACATCGGCACCGCTTACGACCCCGCGCACCTGTCCGTGAAGGCCGCCCTGAAACAGCAGTTCGTGACCCGCATGGGCCTGCGGGCCGGTCCGGGTACGGCGCTGGTCGGTGCGGTCACGCGGCTCGCAGCCCAGAAGGGCATCGAGCTGATCGTCGGCGCTTTGCCGCAGCTGCTTGCCGCTCGTGACCTGGTGTTCGTCGCGCTCGGCGCGGGCGAGCCGCGTTATGAGGAGTCATTGCGCGCCCTGGCGCAGGAGTGGCCCGGACGGGTCGTATTTCACGAAGGTTACAGCGAGGAGCTCGCGCACTGGATCGAAGCCGCCAGCGATATGTTTCTCATGCCGAGCCAGTACGAGCCCTGCGGCCTCAACCAGATGTACAGCCTGCGCTACGGTACCGTGCCAGTCGTACGCCGCACCGGCGGGCTCGCCGACTCCGTGCAGCGCTACAACCCGGCCACCGGCAGCGGCACCGGGGTCGTGTTCGATCCCTTCACCGCGGCGGCCCTGACCTCTGCCCTGGACACGGCGCTGGATCTGTACGCGCAACCCAGTCATTGGGATCGCCTGGTGCGCAATGGCATGGCGCAGGACTTCTCCTGGGAGCGCCAGGGGGGGCACTATGTGGCGCTGTTCGAGCGCATGCTCCAAACGAACTAATGCAGCTGCAGCTCGCCGTGCTGGTCGAACGGCACCGAGCGCAACAGGCCCGAGGACAGTTCGACCTTGCCCCTGATCCGGTATTCGACCGGTCCCGCATTGCCGCGCACGAACATGCGCAGCAGGGCGGCCGCGGCATTGGCCGTGACATTCATGTCGAACTCGGCATCCCCGCGCGCCGGCACCACGAAGCTCGCACCCGATTCCCCGCGGGCGCACTCCTCGCCGTTCACATCCAGGGTGTAGTTCAAGCCCTGCACCGGCAGCTCGCGATCATTCGGATTGTGTACGCTCATGCGCACCTGCAGATGCTGCTGCCACAGATCACTGTGGCCCATCTGGATATTCACCACCGCGAGCGTCGGGGCCTGCAGATGCGTCCCCAGCACCGAGCAGCCGGCCACCGCGCCCGCAAGCGTCAGCGCGAATGCCGGGGCGACGCTCCTAAACACGACCGAATACCCGGTTCAGCAAGGCGAAACGCTGCGCCAGTTCCGCCGTCAGGGAATGCCCGGGCAGGCGCCAGGACCAGTTGCCGATGGCCGTTCCCGGCGTGTTCAGGCGCGCCTCCGAACCCAGGCACAGCACATCCTGCATGGGCACGACCGCCAGCTGCGCCACGCTGGCCATGACCGCGTGAATCATGGCGTCCGGCATCTGCCCCGGCGCGGCGCGCAGGAAGTAGTCGACCCGGCGCTGCGTTTCCGCGTCGAGGCTGGTGTACCAGCCCACCGTGGTGTCGTTGTCATGGGTGCCGGTGTACACCACGCTGGCCTGCTCGTACATGTGGGGCAGGTGCACATTGTCGCCGCTGCCATCGAAGCCGAATTGCATCACGCGCATGCCCGCCAGGCCAAAGTCGCGGCGCAGCGCCTCCACATCCGGGGTGATCACCCCCAGGTCTTCGGCCACCACCGGCAATGTGCCAAGCTCGCCCTTGAGCAATTGCAGCAGCTCCCGCCCGTGCGAGGGCTGCCAGCTGCCCGCCCGCGCATCCGGTGCACCGGCCGGCACGGCCCAGTGTGCCGCCAGCGCCCTGAAGTGATCGATGCGCAGCAGGTCCACGCGCTCCAACTGGCGATGGATGCGCGAGCGCCAGAACCTGAAACCATCGCGGCGCATCTCATCCCAGGCATACAGCGGGTTGCCCCACAGCTGTCCGAGCTGCGAGAAATAGTCCGGCGGCACGCCGGCCACGGCCGTCGGCTTACCCGTCGCATCCAGCTGGAACTGGTCGCGGTTCGCCCACGCTTCGGCCGAGTCCGGGGCGACGTAAAATGGCACATCACCGAACATCGCGATGCCGTGCGACCGGGCGTACTCATGCAATCGGCGCCATTGCCACGCGAACGTGAACTGCTGCTCGCGGATCGTGCGCAGGCCTTGCGCCTGCTCGCGGCGCAGCCCCGCCATCGCCTGCGGCTGGCGGTCCCGGTACTGCGGCGGCCAGTGCCACCACGGCGTACCGCTGTGCATGCTGCTCAGGACTTCGAAGGCGGCGTAGTCCTCGAGCCAGTCCTGCGCGCCGTCCACGAAGGTCTGAAACTCGCTCGAATTCAGCGGTGCCGGCTCGTCCGGATCGATGAGCGCAGCGTTTCCCGCCGAGTCCGAGCGCACCCAATAGGGTGAGCCGTCCGCGCCGGTCGGTCCGAGCGGCAGGATCTGCCACACCCCGAAACCGGCGCTGGCCAGCCAATCGATGAAGGTGCGCCCGCCCTGGCCCAATCCGGCATGCAGCGAGCCCACATGCAGCAGCACACCGGCGCGACGCCGTGCCAGCACCGGGACCGGGGTGGCACTCATGGGATGCCTTGGGCACGGCGCATGACGCCGCCATTGTCCATCGCACCCGACCCGACCGAAATCGGCCGGGAGAGGGCCTGCGGTGCGGCACGACCCAGCAATTGGTAGAGGTTCTGCAGCTGGCGGCGGAACAACTGGTCGAACTGGCTGACGGCCTCGGCCGGATTGTAGTCACCGAACCACCAGAACCAGTCCGAGCTTTCACACAGCGCCAACTGGCGCGTCACCGCCGCAATCGCGGGTGCCTCGAGCGTTCCCGCGGCCAGCACGGCATCGAAGGTGAGTTTCGCATCGCACAGCAGATCCCACGCGAGATTCTTCGCCGGATCGCCGATCCAGGTCGCCAGCGTTCCATGGACCCAACTGCCCGGCCGCACGCGTTGCAGGGGCACCGGCTGGATGCCGCGCTCCAGACACTGGCTCAGCGTCATCAGTTCGAGCTGCGGATTCGCCGCAAGACCCGCGTACATGGCCTTCAGGAACCAGTAGCCGTTGAACGGGTAGTATTCCCATGCGTTCTCACCATCCAGGGCAATCAGCACCGCATGCGTCGGCCCCGACGTGTTCTTGCCCTGCGCCATTTCAACCAGGTCGTGCACCAGGTTGTTCGCCGCATCATCCCCGTGCCAGGTCGAGTACGTGAAGCCGATCAGATCCGACAGGCCTTCTTCGCGAAAGAAGCAGTTCAGGGCCGTGCCGGGCAGCTGGTAGGGCCGGTTGTACGCTTGTGTCTCATCCGGGTTGAGGTGGCTTGTCTCCAATGATGCGCGCAGCACGGTCGCGCCCGAGGCTGCCCATTTGAATCCCTGCGCATCGAGCAGCCGCAGGGTCGGCTCGCTGATCGCGCCCTCCGCCGGCCAGCAACCCCGCGGCCGAACCCCAAAGTAGTGCTCGTACGAGCGGATCGATTCGGCCACATGCCATTGCGCGCGGGCCGCGCCGCCGGGATAGGCCGGATGCTGCGGCAGCGGCGCATCCGGCTGGGCCTCGCGGGCCGCCTCGAAGTCGAACAGCAGTGGCAGAATCGGGTGCGAGTAAGGGGTCACGGACAACTCGCACTGCCCCGATTCCTGCAGCCGCCGATAGCGCGGAATGATGCCCGCCAGCAGTTCCCCGATCAGTTCCAGCAACTCGCGGCGTTGGGCGGCAGTGAAGCCACACGCCTGGCCCGAGAGTGCCGCGACCCGCGGATCGGTGCGGCGCACCGTCTCACCCATCCACGCCAGGTGGAACCACACCGCCAGATCGTGGATCAGCGCATCCGATGCCCAGTTGATGCGCTCCAGGGAGGCGCATTGCTCGGCGCTGGTCACGAGGGCGAGGAACGGGGGAAAGCGCTCGATGAGGTTCTTGCGATGGGCACGCAGGCAGGCCTTCAGCAGCACCAGCCGTGCCGCCGGATCCGTGGGCACCGGATCCGGCCCCAGCAGTCCGAGTACCGGATCCGGCAGCGGCGCACCTGCCTGCAGGTGCCGGCGCACCCGAGTCGCCAGATCATCGAGCTGGTCGAGCAACACGGGCGTGAAGTTCACCACGGCGCGCGCCGCCGGGTTCTGCTCCAGGTGCGCCGCCATGTCGGTGTAGTCCTTGATGGCATGCAGATAGGTCCACGGCAGGACATCCTCACCCGTCAGCGCATCGCGGTACTGTGGCTGGTGCATGTGCCACAGCAGGACTACGGGCAGACGGGCGGGAGAGTCCATGCAGCGCGGGGGCGTGCGAGGCTTAAGGATTGCTCAGATGCCGCAGCATGTCTGCCGTGACCAGCACCACGCCGTTCTCGGTGACATGGAAGCGCTGGCCATCGAGCGCCAGGTCCGTGCCGATGCTCATGCCGTCCGGGATCTGGCAGCCTTCATCGATGATGGAGCGTTTGATCGTGCAGCCGCGGCCCACATCCACGTGCGGCAGGATGACCGCCGCTTCCACATACGAGCGCTCATCGATGCGCACGTCGGAGAACAGCAGCGAACTGTGCACGTGCGAACCGGAAATGATGACACCCCCGGACACCATCGAATTGACCGCCATGCCGCGCCGCGTATCTTCATCGAGGATGAACTTGGCCGGCGGCTGATGCTCCTGGTAGGTCCAGATCGGCCACTCGCGGTCATAGATATTCAGCTCCGGCTTCACATGCACGAGCTCGATGTTCGCGTCGTAATACGCATCCACGGTCCCGACGTCGCGCCAGTAGCTCTGCGCGCGCGTCTTCACGTCCTGGAACGGGTAGGCGAAGACCTGCCGGTTGCCGATGGCCTGGGGAACGATGTTCTTGCCGAAATCATGCGCGGAAGTCTGGTCCTGCGCGTCATCCGTCAGCAGCTTCTCCAGCAGGCTCGTGTTGAAAACGTAGATGCCCATCGAGGCGAGAATCGAATCCGGGCGGCCCGGCAGGGTATCCGGCTCCGACGGTTTCTCCGCAAAGCGCGTCACGCGATTCCATTCCGTCGCCGTGAGTACTCCGAAGCTCTTCGATTCCTTCGCCGGCAGCTGCACCACGCCCACCGTGATGTCCGCGCCCTTTTCGACGTGGTAGGCGATCATCGGACCATAATCCATCTTGTAGATATGGTCGCCCGCGAGCACCAGCACATGCTTGGGGCGGTGCGCGCGGATCAGGTCGAGGTTCTGATACAGCGCATCGGCCGTACCGCGGTACCACATTTCGCCAATCTGCTGCTGCGCCGGTATGATTTCGACAAATTCGCCGAATTCGCCGCGCAGGTAGCTCCAGCCCTGCTGCACGTGCTGGATCAACGGCTGCTGCTTGTACTGGGTGAGGATCGAGATCTGGCGAATGCCCGAATTGACGCAGTTGGACAACACGAAATCGATGATGCGGAACTTGCCGCCGAAGGGCGTCGCGGGTTTGCAGCGATTGACCGTCAGGCCCTTGAGCCGTTCGCCGCGGCCACCGGCCATGACGATCGCGAGCGTGCCGCTGGTGAGGCGGCTGACAAATCGTCCGTAGGAGGCGCGCGCAGGCTGTCTCTGCATGATAGGCCGCTCAATAAAGCTGTTGTCATTGCGGTACCAGCTTACTTTCCGTGTTCAAGTCGCCGTTGTCTATAGGCAAAGTCGCAGGTTTGGTGCCGGTACCGCAGTCGCATCCTGTCGACTGCGTCACAGTGCGGCAGCCACGGTAGACTGCGGCGGATGAAACCGATTCCGGCATTCGCAACCCCGCTGTGGGTCGCATTATCATTGGTCGCAACGACTGCCCAGGCAGGACCACCACAACCCCTCATCCAGTTGCCGCAGCATCCCGCTGCCACCAGCGCCAATTCCGGTCCGGCCGCAACCGAGAGCCTGGACCCCGACCTCGGACGCAAGTTGGCCGTGGGGGGTGGCGCCTGTCTTGGTGACGGCACGGGGTATGTGCGCGCACGGATCCGTGGCGCATTGAACATGGACGTGAACTGGAAGGATGCGCAGCTGACCTGCGGGGGCGAGGCGCGGCCCGATGGCCGCGGCCTGCGCATGAGCTTTGCCGGACCCGGACCCAACGGTAAGGTCATGCGCCTCGTATTCGGTGTACAGGCCGCACGCGAAGGCAGTCCCGGACGCGAACTGCCGACCAATCTGACGGTGCTGCTCGACGGCGGTCGCATCTTCGCCACGCGCGGTGATGACAAGTGCACGATGGACGCGCTCGCGCAGCGTCAATTGCCGGGTACGCACGACCTGCGGGCCTGGCGCATCGAGGCGCGTGGCTTCTGCGTCGAGCCCGCCAACGCCGTCATCGGCAACGGGCGCATCCTGATCAGTCGCTTTGATTTTGCCGGGCGCGCCGAGTTCTCCGGTCGCCCTTGAGCTTTTTGCCATGGAGTCACGCTTCACCATGAATCCGCATTCAACCTCGATGCGCCGCTGGCTGGTGGCGCTGTGCGCGATCGGCAGCCTCGTCGCGCTGTATGCCCGCACCGGCCACTCACAGGCGCCCAATGCGCCGCTCGAGGACCTGTCGGCGTTTCCCCAGACCACGCTCACCATCACCGGGAGCGGTGCCAGCCACCAGTTCACCATCTGGGTCGCGAACACCGCCGCGCGCGAGGAGCAGGGACTGATGTTCGTGCGCGAGCTGCCGGCCGACCGCGGCATGGTGTTCGTCGACGCGGCGCCCAAGGTGTGGACCATGTGGATGCGCAACACCTACATTCCCCTGGATATGCTGTTTATCGCCGTCGATGGCCACGTGGTCAAAATCGCGCACGCGATCCCGCATGACGAGACC
>Ga0210387_10003875_pt1 | contig 11491 bp, 5 predicted proteins | sample IncBWC7OmetaG_FD_160108 | JGI IMG/M metagenome (GOLD analysis project Ga0210387, IMG submission 160108) | Forest soil microbial communities from Barre Woods Harvard Forest LTER site, Petersham, Massachusetts, United States - Inc-BW-C-7-O ... | reverse complement strand
GGTGGCGCGCTTCACCGGCCTGACGCGGCCCTTCAACACGCTCGGCCTGCCGGCGCTGTCGGTGCCCTGCGGCTTCGATTCGAACGGCGCGCCGATCGGCCTGCAGCTGATCGGCCGGCCGTTCGACGAGGCGCTGCTCTACCGCATCGGGCACGCCTACCAGGGCGCGACCGAGCATCATCGGAAGGTCCCGGTGTGAGGGAGAATCTCTGCTGGGAGCGCGCAACTCCTGTTGCGCATCTTCTGGCTGTGCAGAAACTTCCGATCAGGAGCCGAGCGCGGATACGGAAGGCTTGAACCACACCACCTCACCGTGAGGAGCATCGCGCAGCGATGCGTCTCGATTTCAGTGAAGGATGGGTCCCCACACGAACTCAGGGACTCTGTATTGATAGTCCAGCCCCTTGGCGGGATCGAAGAACGCATCATTGTTGAGATGATTTCGGGCGTCTTGCCTCACCCGTTCAAATGCTGCTTGCTCGACGGCGATGTCTTTCAGCTCCGGCGTCAGCTGGATGACAATCGCGCCACTATCCAGTTCCTTTGTGCGATGGGCCGGACAGGACAGAAGCCGTTCGCGGGAAAATAACTTCACATACGGCCTGCCAAACACTGTCGTCCAATAGATGTCCGGCACGCATTTTTTTAGCATTGGACTGGCAACATAGAGGGACTTTTCAGTCTTGGCCATATCCAAGAAGCTGACTGAGCCGTGCTCCCGGCCTCTTGACGTGTCGGCCTCTATGACCGTGTGGATGAGGCCAAAGTCTGCTGAGAACGCAGCAGCAGAACGATCCAGCAGTCTGCAGAATGCAGGTTGGTCAAAATCTTTGCCGTCCAGACTAATGGACCAAACGCTGTGGCTCCGATGTGGACCATACTGCATGGAGATATAACCTTGGAGCTTTGGGGAGGCGTTTCTCTTCACGAGAAAATTGAATTCCCAGGTGCGAATTGCCTCATCCAAAGACGACATTGAAAAGTGATGCCGCAAAGGTTCGTAAAGCCCCCATCGGTCTGGCAGGAATTGAAATGCGTTTTCGGCCCAGAGCTGAAATAGTTTCCGGGCATCCTCCTGCCTGTTGAGAGGAAGAGGGCTTAGGATTTCGAAGAACGTGTCGCTCATTTGAACGGTGTAAAGGAACGGGTCGCGGGATCAAACCTTTGGATTGTTCCTCCAGTATCGAAAACTAGCTCTCTTACGCTCTCGCTGACGCGTCGCGTGGCCGGACCCACGATAAGGTTGAATGTCATTCCATGCTCTTTAGCCCAGGCAGCCTGTGTTCTTAGCTGCGTTGAACTGTCTATTTCCACCCCGCTTTTTATTTCCGTAACGCCCCCGTTCAAGATGTCCGGGATGGATCGACCCACACCTTTGACTCCAATTTTGGTTCGATTTTTTGCGGCTTGCAACGCCTTGAGCACATCTAGCTCAAACTCGAGACCGCGCGCCGCATTCGCCAAGATGGTGAATAGAGCCGCAAAGCCAGCAAAAAGCTCTCCCTCTACTCGCGTCTGCGGAAAACTGTCGACGAGGCTTGCGGCCGTCTCGCCCGGGTCGTCGGCAAAACGCTCTGCAAGACGCGCTATATCGCGTCCGATTTTTAGGATCGTGTCTTCATAGACGCGGGTTCCAAAGCGCGTGGCAACGCGCGCAAGTTCTTGCGTCAGATCGGCTGCGGCGCGCCGGCACTCCTCGATGAACGGCGAGAGCTCTTGGTCGGGCTGGCGTTCAGCCGCCGTCATTTCGGTGCCAGGCTTCTCAGGAGTGCGACCCGCATCTGGCGTGCCGGGCGATGACGCCGGAATTTGCTGTTGCGGTTGTTTGTTTTGCGGCGGCAGTCCCTGTTGCTGCGGCCGCTGGACATCAGCGTCACCAGAGTTCGCGAGAATAAAGTTGGGATCTGCGGCGGGCCTGACCGACAGTGTCGGCAGAACGCTCGGCTCTTGCCGCGCCATGCCGACACTCAATGGATCCTGGAGTTTGCCACCGTTCACTTGGGCATATGGCTGACCGACCGCCGGGGGCTGGAGTCGATTGTTCCAAGTCGCTGCGCGGGCCGCCGATTGGGGATTGGTGTTCTGCGCGATGGCAGCGCCGGTGCGGGCATTGATGCCCGCCGGTCGGTCAGACGTGGGGGAAAACGGCCATTGTTCGGCCCTGCGCGCTTCAGTTGACCTCAGGTCCGGCAACGAGTTGATGCCACCGACGTAGGGAGGCACGTTCCCCGCAGTGGGCATGTTCTGGTCTGTGCCTTGATAAGATCCGACTGGGTTGACCAGCGGCCCATAGGGCACGATGCGCCGCCGAGTCTGCGGATCGACGGCAGTCGACAACGGCGGCAGCGGCGTGCTGATCAGCTTGTAGAGCCAATCAGGAATCTCCGATGGCACTCGTTGGGCCGGGTCCTCCACGCCTGGCGGGAGAGTCCACGTTGGCGCGCTGTCGCCATACTCGGGCGTCGTCGCATCCGGAGATGTTTCGCCGGGCCAAGTTCCTTCTCGCGAACTGTCATCTTCGTTGAGGCTGAAGTTGGTCAGTTCATCTTGAGGGTCGAGATGAAAACCAGGGAAGCTGTTCCACGGTGTGATCCGCAATCCTGGCGCGTCAGTCGACAGAGCTGAGTTCAGTGCGTTTGGGGAACCCAGCATGAGCCCCGGCGCTCGCGGCCAGCTCGGAGACTGTGGCGTCGGCGGTGCCGCAAGCATTCCGCCGGTCGGAGTCCCATCGCCCGGTGGAACCTCGCTTTCATCGATGTTGAAGCCCGGCACGTCGGCCTGCGATCTGTCGAGAAGCCAGCGCGCGTAGGGGTAAAGAGAGAAGTTGAACATCGCGAGATCTCCAAGTTGGCGACCTGGAGAATTCACGATCAAAAACCTGGACCTGAAACGTGGAGTTGCCACGTTTCGGGAATCCATGTTTTGAGGCCCGGTTTACCTCACTTTTTTTGCGATCGGTCGGTCGGGATCAGGTTTTGTCCTTCGTCGGCCGCCCACCTTTGCGATCACGCGGTACGCCGTTCCAGACATCGAGAGCCACTTTTCGCGACAGGCCAAAGTGGCTCATGGCCGCTCTCAGCAGCACGTCGCGGCCCGCTCTCTTTCGTTCTGCTCTGAGTGCTTTCCGCTTCTCTTCAATGAACGCGCGCACTTGGCCGTCCGCGGGACGGCGTGCGGTTGCCAAGGGCCCAGAGGCCGGCTGCGTCCGCGTGGCAGGCTCGGGCCAGCACCGCTTGCAATCGTCGGCGCGTACCGACAGGTTCGACCAGAACGGACGCGTATCGAAGTAGTGGGTCCTGTCGCCGAGACACACTTCTCCGCGATAGTCACGAAGGCCAAGACCTCTGGGTCCCAGGATCAATCGCGACGGTTCCTTGCCCCATTTGCACCCGAAAAGCGCAATGCGCCGAGCCTGCCGGGCTTGCAGCAGTTCATCCGGCGCGGCCGCAAGGGACACAGGAGGCTCATCGAGGCCCGATGCCCGCCTCATTCCTGTCATGCGCCTAAGCCCGGCCACCGTCCGGACGCCATCGGCTCGCAACACCTGAGACTCGCTGCGCGTCACGATCCAGATGATTGCCTGGGGGATCGACCACCACGGTGATGACAAGGCGTCCTCGGACCTCTGCTCGTTGTCTGAAAGTATACAGCCAGAGTTTGAATTGCCGAGGCGAAGTGTTCGACTTACGAGGCGCAACTGGGAGGAAAATTGGCAAGACTGGCTCTAGCTCGATCGCCTTGTCCGCAATGACGGTGTGAGTCCCTGGCATCCTAAGCGGAGCGAAGGATCTCATGCCGTCGGCAAGCGGCGATGAGGTCCCTTCGGCTACGCTCAGGGCAGGCCTTCGCTACGCCCAAGACGACAGTTGATCTGAAGACAGTCGATCTAAGGCCTGAACTGCAGCGCGCGCGGCACCAGTCGCGAGGGCTGGGCGACGATCCGGTAGGCGTCGGCGATCCAGTCGCAGACCAGCCGGCGGGTGTCGCGCGGATCGATCATCTCCTCGATCTCGAAGCGGTTGAGCGGGCCGATCGGGCCGCGCACGCTCTCGATGCGGGCGTTGATCTCGGCGCGCAGCGCGGCCGGATCGACCGATTCGGCGAGCTGGCGCTTGTAGGCCGCCTCGATGCCGCCTTCCGCCGGGATGCCGCCGACGTCGGCCGCCGGCCACGCCACGCGCACCGAGGCCGCCGACCGGGGCGTCGCATAGTTGTTGCCGGCGACGCCGAAACTGCGGCGCATCAGCACCGTGAAGATCGGCACGGCCACCTGGGCGAAGGCCACCATCCATTCGCCGCCCTTGCGGATCGTGCCGGCGATCTCGTGCTCGATGCCGACCGCGAAGCCCGGATTGTCGACGAGGTTGAGGATCGGCAGGTGGAAGAGGTCGCAGAGGTCGTGATGCCGGCGGAGCTTGTCGCAGCCGTCGGCGGTGAGCGCGCCGCCGTTCTCATGCCGGCTGTCCGAGGCGATGACGCCCATCGGATGGCCGGCCATGCGCACGAAGCCGGTGACCTGGTCGGTGCCCCAGAGCGGCCCGATCTCGAAGAAGGAATCCTTGTCGGCCATCAGCCGGATCGCGCGCCGCACGTCGAAGGTCGCCGTGCGCTTGCGCGGCACCAGCGTCAGCAGTTCCTCCTCGCGGCGGTCGGCGGGATCTGTCGTCGGTACGACCGGCGGCGCCTCGTAGGCGCTCGACGGCAGGTACGACAGGAAGCGCCGCGTCATCGCCATGGCTTCCTCTTCGGACTCCGCCAGATTGTCGACCGAGCCGTTGCGGCAATGGATGTGCCAGCCGCCCAGGTCTTCCTTGGTGACCTCGTAGCCCATGGCGTGGCTGACGACCGGCGGGCCGGCGACGAAGAGCTGGGAGATGTCGCGCACCATCACCGAGAAGTGGCCGAGCACCGCCTTGGCCGCGCCGATGCCGACCACGCTGCCCAGCAGCAGGTTGACCACCGGCACCGTGGCGAGCTGCTCGGTGTAATAGGTGCTGCCGAGATGGCCGGGCAGGAACGAGCCGCCGCCGCCCACCACCCTTGGCCGGCCGGCCTTGATGGCGCCCGTGCTTTCCTGGACCGAGGCGTCGGCCGCGCCGGCCTGCCTGGGCACCATGGTGGCGACGCTGCCGCCGCCCGACGAGCCGTCGAGCAGGCGGATCGAGGGCGTTCTAAGCTCGATCGACAGCCGGTCGAGATAGCGCGACTTCTGGCCGATCGCGCCGTCGGCATGGCCGCCGCGCGAGGTGAAGTCGTCGGCGCACACGATGCAGGCGCGGGCGTCGATGCGGCCCTGGCCGCCGACATGGCTGGCCGGTGTGAATTCGGCGACGTCGCCGTCCTCGTCGAAGCTGGCGAAGCCCGCGAGGCTGCCGATTTCGCGAAAGCTGCCGGGATCCAGAAGAACGTCGATCCGCTCGCGGCAGGTGAGCTTGCGGCGGTTGCGCTGGCGCACCACGCCCGGATCGTTCGAGCCGGGCGCCAGGCGCTTGTGGGCGATCGCCTGCAGGGCCGCGACCTTGTCCAGCATAGGCGTCCAGCTTTCGTCCGCCGTCACGGTTGGAGCGGCCCGGGGGGCGCCGGCCGCGGGCTTGATGACGGCCAGGATCTGCCCGCCCTCGACCGTGTCGCCCACGGCAAGCGGCGCCAAGGTCGCGACGGTGCCGGCGCAGGGTGCCGCAACGGATGTCTCCATCTTCATGGCGCTCACGACGAACAGCAGGTCGCCTGGCTTCACCTGGCCGCCCTCGCGCACCTTGACCTCGACGACGGAGCCTGCGTGCGGGCTTTCGATGGCCTCGTGCCCGGGCGGCACCGGCAGCGGACGGGCCGGCGGCACGGTCGTGGCCCCTCGCCCGCGGCCGAGCGCTGCGACCTGCTGGTCGAGGAACTGCAGCGCGCCCGCCTTCGCCTTCGGCGGATCGATGGCCTCGGAGAGCAGGGTGGTGCGTGCATTGCCCGCCCGGAACTCGGGATGCGCCAGGATGGCGCGCAGCTGGTCGGCATTGGTCGGCAGGCCCACGATGTGGAACTCGTCGAGCGCGCGCTGTGTCCGCTCGACGGCCGATTCGAAGGTGCCCGAGGAACCCGACTGGCAGATCAACTTGGCCAGCAGCGGATCGAACTGCGGCGGCGGCGCCAGGCCGAGGTAGCCGCAGGCATCGACCCGCACGCCGGGCCCCGACGGCTCGCGATAGGCGGTGAGCGTGCCGGTGCCCTGGGCGACGACGCGCGCCTGCACGGCATAGCCGCGCGGCAGGCCGACGGACTTCTGGTCGGCCAGGCCCAGCGACTCGAGCGAGGCGCCCGCGGCGATGCGGAACTGGGCCTCGACGAGGTCGAAGCCCATGACCTGCTCGGTGACCGTGTGCTCGACCTGGATGCGCGGATTGCATTCGATGAAGAAGTGCTCGCCGGTCTCGGGGTTCACCAGGAACTCGACGGTGCCGGCATTCTCGTAGCGCGCGGCGCGGGCAAGCGTGACCGCGTCGGCCAGCATGCGCTCGCGCAGGCCCGCCTCGAGGTTGGGCGCGGGCGCGATCTCGACGACCTTCTGGTTGCGCAGCTGCACCGAGCAGTCGCGTTCGAAGAGATGCACGACATTGCCCTGGCCGTCGCCCAGCACCTGGACCTCAATGTGCCGCGGCCGCGGCACGATCTTCTCCAGGAAGAGCGCGCGATCGCCGAACGCGGCTTCTGCCTCGCCCTGGCAGCGCGCGAAGGCCTCGTCCATTTCCTCAGGTCTCGTCACGATACGCATGCCGCGTCCACCGCCGCCGGCGGAGGCTTTCAGCATCACCGGGTAGCCGATGGATTTTGCCAGCGCCTTGGCCGCGTCGCTCGACGCCAGTGCCGCCGGCGCGCCGGGCACGACCGGAATCCCCTGCGCCTGGGCAAAGGCGCGGGCCTGCACCTTGTCGCCGAACAACGCCAGGGTGGCCGCGGTTGGCCCGACGAATCGCAACCCCTCGGCCTGGCAGTGTTGGGCGAAGCCGGCATTCTCCGACAGGAAGCCGTAGCCCGGATGGACGCAGTCGCTGCCGCTTGCCTTGGCCGCGGCGACGACGGCGTCGATGTCGAGGTAGCCGCGCACCGGATCGCCACCGGCCGCGCCGATCTCGCGCGCCGTGCCAGCGAGCCTGGTGTGCAGCGACAGGGAATCGGCCGCCGTGAAGACGGCGACCGAATCGACGCCCAGCGAGGACGCCGCCCGTGCGATCCGGATGGCGATCTCGCCGCGATTGGCGATCAGGACACGCTTGAACATGGGTCTCTCTCCACAGAAAACCTCATCCTGAGGAGCCGCGCGCAGCGCGGCGTCTCGAAGGATGGGCAACGACAAGAATGTGGCCCACCCTTCGAGACGCGCACTTCGTGCGCTCTTCAGGGTGAGGTCTGGGGTACATCACGGCAACCGATAAACGCGCTTGGCCGTGCCGCTGAACAGCGCCGTCCTTTCGGCCGCCGACGCGCCAGCCGCCATCAGCTTGAAGGCGTTCCACAGCACGGCGTAGCCGGTCGAGAGCTTGTCGACCGGGAAGTTGCTTTCGAACATGCAGCGCGGGGCGCCGAAGGCCTCGATGCAGGTTTCGATCCACGGCTTCCAGGCGTCGGCGATCTCGCGCGAGGTCGGCGGCACCGGCCGGTGCATATGGTCGAACACGCCGATATCCATGCCGAGGCCGCCCAGCTTCACGACCACGTTGGGGCAGCGCGCCAGCTCGGCCATGTCGGCCTTCCAGGTCGCGAACACGGCGTCGGTCTTGCCGGCATAGGGTCCGATGCCCAGCGGCCCGCCGCAATGGTTCAGGATCATGGTGGTCTGCGGCACGACGCGGGCCAGCGCCGTCACCTCTTTCAATTGCGGATGATATTGCCAGGCCTCGTAGGTCAGGCCGAGCGCGCCCAGCTGCGCCACGCCTTCGCGATAGGCCGGCTGGCCATAGAGTCCCTGCGGCGGGTTGGTGTGGCTGTTGCGCACGTCGGGGCTCGCGTCCCAGCCGCCGGCGTGACGGATGCCGCGAAAGCGGCCGTTGCCGGCGGCGACATGGGCCTCCAGCACCGCGCGGGCGCGTGCGCCCAGTGTCATGTCGACATAGGACACGATGCCGGCGCAGGCGCGCGTCGGGCCGTAGATGCCGCTGGCGCTCATGGCCGCCACGCCGCCGGCGAACTCGGTCTCGCCGATGGGCTTCATCTCGGCCGGCCCGTCGCCGCGATACATCGAGCGGCAGTCGATATAGACCGTCGCGGTGATGGTGTGGCCCGAGCCGGTGTCGGCCAGCAGCTCGTCCAACAGGTAACGGTTGTTGAGGTGGTCCCACAGGTGATGGTGCGGATCGACGATCGGCAGGTCGGGCTCGAGGATCGGCTCGGGCACCTGCTTCGCCAGCCACGCCTCATCGGGCACGTAAGCGCGCCGCGTCCGTTCGACAGTGGTTTCCTTTGCCATCGCTTCCCCCTTTCAAGAACGCTACGCTCAGTACCGGAGCCTGTCGGCCATTTTTTCGGCGATCATCACCGTCGTGAGGTGGGTATTGGCACGCACCACTTCCGGCATGATGGAAGCATCGATCACGCGCAGGCCCGTACAGCCGATGACGCGGCAATCGGGATCGACGACCGAGCGCGGATCGTCGCGTGCGCCCATGCGGCAGGTGCCGCTGGCATGCTGGGCGTCGGAGCATTCGGCGAACAGCCAGTCGTCCAGCTCCGCCGCATCGAGCGCGTCGTCGATCGAGCGCCCGGTGGAACCGTAATCGACGCGCATGGCGATGGTGCGGACGCTGTCGTGCAGCGCGAGCGCGCGCAGGCGGCGCACGCCGTCGCGCATGCGCAGAAGGTCGCGCTCGTCGGACAGCATGCGTTCGTCGACCCGGGGATCGATGCCCGGATCGGTCGTCGTGATGCGCACGTGGCCCTGGCTGAACGCCTGGTAGACCGAGACGATCAGGCGGCCGCGCGAGGTGTCGCCACCCTCCAGCGAGACGAGGTTGCCGGCGATGACGATCATGTCGTTCTCGCCGGCGCCAACCAGGCCCGAGGCATAGCGCAGGCAGCAATTGGTGTGGCGATGCATCAGGGTGCCGACCCGCGCCTCCTCCCTGAGGTGCAGGTAGAGGGGCATCGCCGGATGATCCAGCAGGTTCTCGCCGACCGGAAGATCGGCGATCACCCGCACGCCCAACGATTTCAGCAAGGCGGCCGGGCCGATGCCGGAGCGCTGCAGGATCGCGGGCGAATGGATAGCGCCCGCGGCGAGGATCACTTCGCGGGTGGCACGCGGCGCGAACGCCTGGCCGTCGACCTCGACCTGCACGCCGCTCACATGCGCCCGATTGCCTTCGAACTGGAACGTCGACACCAGGGCATGGCCCACGATGGTGAGGTTGGCGCGGCCGCGCGCCGGCTCCAGGTAACCGTCGTTGGTCGAGACGCGGACACCGGCGCGGCTGTTGATGGCATAAGGCGACGCGCCTGTTCCCTCCGGCGCGTTGTGATCCTCGCACCAGCCGTAACCGAGACCGACGGCGGCCTCTTTCAAAGCGCGATCCACCGGCCCCCAGTCGGGAATGGGCGCGCGATAGACCGGGATCGGGCCGGTCTTTCCGTGATAGGGCGCGTCGCCGAAATTGACGTCGGTTTCCAGCCTGTTGAAGTAGGGCAGGACATCCGACCAGCCCCAGCCCGCGCAGCCGGCGTCGCGCCAGCGCTCGAAATCGTCGGGCACGCCGCGGATGGCGATCTGGCCGTTGATGGTCGAGCTGCCGCCCACCGCCCGCCCGCGCCACAGGAGCTTCGGCTCCTGCCGCTCGGTACGGCGCGCCACGAGATGGGGCCATCGATAGTCGTCGTCGCCGATCGCCCGCATGGGGTTGGGGATGCGGATATGCTCGGGCGTTTCGGCGGTTCGGAAATCGCGTCCGGCCTCGAGCAGCAGCACCCGCACCGCGGGATCTTCGCTCAGCCGCGCCGCCAGCACCGCGCCGGCCGATCCGGCGCCGACGATGATGTAGTCATAGTCCCGATCGATCATGCCTCAGCTGAGCCGGGGCTGGTGGAACTTGTAGGGCGGATAGTCCTTGGCGATGTCGGAGACGACCTCGATGACCGCCGGCGCCTCGCTGGCCAGCGCCTCCTTGAGCGCGCCGCGCAGCCCGTCGGCGGTCTCGACCCGCCAGGCGCCGACGCCGAAAGCGCGCGCGTAGTCCTGGAAGTCGGGATTGTGCAGCAGGGCGCCGGAATTGCGTCCCTCGTAGAGCCGCTGCTGGTCGCGCAGCACGTTGCCGTAGGAGGCGTTGTTCACCACCACCGTGACCAGGTTGATGCCGAACTGCTTGGCGGTGGCGAGATCGGAGCCGCCGAACAGGAAGCCGCCGTCGCCGGTGACCGACACCACGGCACGATCGGGATTTGCGACCTTGACGCCGAGCGCCGTTGGGAAGCCGTAACCCAAGGTGCCGGAGAAGCCGGACGAGACCAGGCGGCGCGGCTGATGGACGGGATAGCCGTACCAGATGATGTAGCCTAGCTGCGTCACCTCATCGACCACGATGCCGTCGTCGGGCAGCACGTCGCGCAGGACCTTCATGAACGAGTATTGCGGATCGGCCTTCTCGATGGCCGCCAGCGCCGCCGCCTTGGCCGAGGCAATGGCGGCGCGGCGCGCCGGATCGTCGTCCTTGCGCGCGACGGCGGCGGCCAGCGCACGCGTGCCGTCGGCTGCATCGGCCGTGATCGCCACGTCGACGGGCTGCCGCCGATGCTCGGCGGGATCGATGTCGATGCGCGCGATCTTGAGGCCGGCGGGCGCCGGCGCCCAGCGGGCGATCGGCACGTCGAGGCGCGTGCCGATGCCGATAAGAAGGTCGGTCGTGTCCCAAAGCTCGAAGCCGCCCAGCGTGTTCAGCGACAGCGGATGGCGGGAATCGACCACGCCCTTGCCCATGCGGAACGACACGACGGGCGCGCCGATCTTCTCGGCCAAGGCCAGGATCTCAGGGCCAGCATCGACCGCCCCGCCGCCCACCCAGATCATCGGCGCCCGGGCGCCGTCGACCAGCTTGGCGAGTGCCGCGATCTTCTCGGGATCGGGCAGCGGATTGGCGCGCTTGCCCAGGGGCTCCATCGGTGTGACGTCGGCGCTGGCCGGGAACATGTCCCACGGCATCTCGACGGCGACCGGTCCAGGGCGGCCGGAGGTCATTGCCTGGAAGGCGCGCGCCATCACCTGCGGCGCCTCGGTGGGATGCTCGATGCGCTCGGCGAACTTCAGCAAGGTCTTCAGCGTGGCGAGCTGGTCCGGCATCTCGTGCAGCTGGCCACGTCCGCGGCCGATCATGGCGCTCGGCACCTGGCCGGTGATGCACATCACCGGCGCGTTGACGCCCCACGCGGTGGTGAGCGCGCCCATCGTGTTCATCACGCCGGGGCCCGGCACCACCGTGAAGGCCGACGGCTTGCCGGTCGACTGCGCGTAGCCCAGCGCCAT
>Ga0210387_10003874_pt1 | contig 11492 bp, 7 predicted proteins | sample IncBWC7OmetaG_FD_160108 | JGI IMG/M metagenome (GOLD analysis project Ga0210387, IMG submission 160108) | Forest soil microbial communities from Barre Woods Harvard Forest LTER site, Petersham, Massachusetts, United States - Inc-BW-C-7-O ... | reverse complement strand
AGTCCAGGTGTCAGTCGGTCGAGCGTGAGCACGAACGTCCCCGAGAGCCGCCGGCGCTCCGCGCTGTCGACCGGAAGATCTTGCACGGGCGGCACGACCGGAGACACGCTCGGCGGCGCGAGCGCGGGCAGACCGAGCGCGGCACGAGCAACCGCCCGCGTGATCGCATACGCATTCTGGTCCTCGGTATTCGTCAGGACGACGATCGTCAGATGGTCATCCGGAAAGTCGTACAGACTCCCACTGTAGCCGAGCAGCGAACCGTGCTGGCCAATACGCCGGTGATCATCCTCGTGATTGAGTAACACGGCGAACCCATACTGGGCCCGCGGGTCGTCCGGTGACATGTGCGCCGCGGCGCCTTCCGCCGTGGTCATCTGGGCGAACGACTGCGGTCGGATGAGCTCCTTATCGCGGATCGCGGACCATAGCGTGTAGAGATCGCCGACCGTGCTGCAGAAGCGCAGGTCCGCGTTATATGCCATGTCGGTCTCGTTCGCTGGCGCGTAAAAGAGCCCGTGTTTCCGGTATGGGTGCGCCAGACCGCGCACGACCGTCTCGTCGTCGCAGTAGGTGGTCGATCGAACGCCGGCTGGTATGAGGATCTTTTCCCGGACGTAGTCCGCGAACGACTGGCCGGTTACGCGTTCGACGATCGTGACCAGGAGGGAGAATCCGGAGATCGACCAATCCCATTTCACGCCCGGCTCGTTCACCCATTTCTTGCCGGCGTAGAGGGCCATCACCTCGTCCAGCGCCTTGGGCTGGCGGCTGGTGGCTTCGATCGGGTCGCCCAAGTAGTGATAATCGACAATACCCGACGTGTGGTTGAGCAACTGACGGATCGTGACGTGGTGCCCCTGCATCGGGAATTCCGGTACGTACTTCGAGATGTCATCGTCGAGCGATAGCCGACCCTGCTCGACTTGCTGGAGCACGGCGATCCCGGTAAACGGGAGCATTGGCCCGACGACATGGTAGACGGTCTCATCGTGCACCGGCACGGCGAGGCCGAGATCGGCCAGTCCGTAGCCTCGATGGAGGATGACGGTGCCATTTCGCGCGACGAGCACGGATGCGCCGACGACACGCTCACGGGAGATAACGCGGCGCACGACCGAATCCAGACTGGCGGCAGATGCTTGGGCGACAGATCGGTCGGCCGCGCCGAACAAGACGAGAATGAGCAGAAACGCGCGTTGCGTCATGGCCCAAGATACGCCGGCACATGTTCGGTCGCCATCACGTTCTTGCCATGACCATGACCGCGGGATAAGATGAGCGCGCGCTCGAGACGCTTGTCCGCCTCTTTGAGGAGACGCTCACATGCCGCACCTGACGCTCGATACGGGGAACACCGGCTTCATGCTCCTCTGTTCGAGCCTCGTCATGCTCATGACGCCCGGTCTCGCCTTCTTCTACGGTGGGCTCGTCGGCCGGAAGAACGTCCTCGCGATCATGATGCAAAGCTTCACGTCGATGGGGTGGACGACCGTGCTGTGGTGGGCATTCGGCTTCTCGATGTGTTTCAGCGGCGATCTCAAATCCGGCACGGACTACTTCGGGATCATTGGCAACTTCCACTGGGCGTTCCTGAACGGGATTTGGCTGAATACGCCATCGCCCTCGAACGACACGATCCCGTTGTTCGTGTTCTTCGGCTATCAGATGATGTTCGCTATCATTACGCCGGCGCTGATCACCGGTGCGTTCGCCAACCGCGTGCGTTTCCCGGCGTACCTGCTCTTCCTCACGGCGTGGCTGGTCCTCGTCTACTTCCCGTTCGTGCACATGATCTGGGGCGGCGGGATCATGGCCAAGTGGGGGGTGCTCGATTTCGCGGGCGGCATCGTCGTGCACAATATCGCGGGCATCGCGGCGCTCGCCTCGGTGCTGTATGTCGGACGCCGGAAGGTGCAAGATCGTGGGCCGCACTCCATCCCGCTGGTGGCGCTCGGCACCGGCCTCCTCTGGTTCGGTTGGTACGGTTTCAACGCCGGCAGCGAATTCCGTGTCGACTCCGTGACCGCCGTCGCTTTCATTAACACCGATCTCGCCGCGAGCTTCGCGGCCATGACCTGGTTGGCGATAGACTGGATGACGACCAAGAAGCCGAAGTTCTTAGGGCTACTCACCGGGTCGGTCGCGGGCCTGGCGACGATCACGCCGGCCGCTGGTTATGTGTCGCCCAAGGCCGCCGTCATCATCGGCATCCTCGCCGGGATCGTCTGCTTCTACGCCGTGGCGCTCAAGAACCGACTCCAATGGGACGACGCGCTCGATGTGTGGGGCGTGCACGGTGTCGGCGGCTTTCTCGGCATCTTGAGCTGCGGCGTGTTCGCCAGCCTGGCGTTCAACCCTGCCGGTTCGAACGGGCTGCGCCACGGCAACAGCCATTTCTTTCTCGTGGAGCTGGGCGCCGTGCTCATCTCGTCGGTCTGGGCGTTCGTCTTCACGTACGGCATGCTCTGGCTGATCGACCGCATCACACCAGTCAAAGTCGGCGAGGCGGCCGAGACCGAGGGGCTCGACATGACGCTGCACGGCGAGGTCGCGTACATCGAGGCGCTATAAAGGCTGGCCGAGCATCTCCCAGTACCGGGCCCACGCGTCGAGGCCCTCGTGCAGTCGGTGGATGCGGAAAAATTCGTTCGGTGCGTGAAAGTCTTCATCGGCCGTGGAAAAGGAGAAGAAGACGGTCTCCAACCCCATGTGACGCGCGAAGAGCTCGGCGATGGGAACGGTGCCTCCCATGCGGACGATCAGCGGCCGCACGCCATAGACACCGTGCAGCGCCGCGTCCGCAGCCCGCAACGCGAAATGGTCGGTGCGAATGTGGGCCGGACGCGCGCCGTGGTCGCCGGGCGAGATCGATATACGAGTTCCGGGCGGCACGTGGGCCTCGAGATGGCGCGTGACGAGCGCGATCACGTCATCCGGATCCTGGTCCGGTACCAAACGGCAGGTAATCTTGGCGTGGGCCTGGCTCGGGATCACCGTCTTCTGACCCGGCCCCGCATACCCTCCCCACATCCCGTTGATCTCGATCGTCGGCCGCGTCCACTGACGCTCCAGCGTCGTGTATCCGGGCTCGCCGAACGTCGCTGGCGCACCGACCTGCGCGAGGTACGCTCCTTCGTCGAATGGGAGCGCCGCGATCGCGGCGCGATCCTCGGGACTAAGCTCGCGCACCCTATCATAGAAGCCAGCAACGGCGACCCGGCCATCCGCGTCGTGTAGCGAGGCGATCAGCCGCGCCATCGCATGCAACGGGTTGGCGATGCCGCCGCCGTGGCGGCCCGAGTGCAGATCCTTCGACGCACCGGTCACGATCAACTCGAGTCCCACGAGTCCCCGACTGGCCACCGTCAGCGATGGCTCATTGATGCGCCACATCGCGCCGTCCGCCGACAGCACGACGTCGGCGGCCAGTAGTTCGGTGTTGTCCCGAATGAACGCGTCGAGGCTTGGACTGCCGATCTCCTCCTCGCCCTCGAACACGCATTTGACGTTGACCGGCAGGCCGCCGGTCACCGCGAAGAACGCCTCGGCGACCCGGATCGGGATCAACATCGGCGCCTTGTCGTCGGACACGCCGCGCGCGTACAGTCGCCCGTCGCGCACGACCGGCGTCCACGGTGGACTCTGCCATTGCTCCAACGGGTCGGCGGGCTGGACGTCATAGTGTCCGTACACGAGCACCGTCAGCTTGCCAGGCGCGCCGAGCCACTCGGCGTAGACGACGGGGTTGCCGGCGGTCGGAATCGTGCGCACCGTGAACGGTCCGGCACGGGCGAGGGCGTCGGCGACCCACAGCGCCGCCGCTCTCACGTCAGCCGCGTGCGCCGGATCGGTGCTCACGCTCGGGATTGCGGCGAACTCGATCAGCTCGCCGAGGATGCGATCATGGTTCGCCTGGAGGTACGCGAGCACCCGTTCGGTCGTGGTCACTTTCCGCCGTCGATGGCGAGCACCTGGCCGGTGATCCAGCTGGCCTGCTCCGACGCGAAGAAGAGAACGCCGTGCGCGATGTCCTCGCTCGTGCCCAGGCGCTTGAGCGCGATGGCGTCGACGAGTGCACGTTGCCCCGCCGCCCCATACGATTCCCACTGGCGCTCGGTCGCGGGGTTCGAGCGTACGAATCCCGGCGCGACGCTATTGACCGTGATGCCCCAGGGCCCCAACTCGTGCGCGAGTTGCCGCGTCAGTCCTATTTGCGCGGCTTTCGCGGAGGCGTACGCCTGAATACCTGTCAGGCTTATCCCTAGGCCGGCGCCGCTCGAGATGTTGATGATGCGCCCGCTGCGCGCCGCCTTCATCCCCGGAGCAACGGCCTGTGCGCAATAGAATGCGCCAGTCACGTTGACGTCGAAGATGCTCTGCCATTGCTCCGGCGTCACTTCTTCGAGCGGACGTCCCACCTGATTCAGCACGCCACCGGCATTGTTGACGAGAATGTCCACGCGACCAGTCGCCGCGGACGCCTCGGCGACGAATGCGTCGACCGCTCTCCGGTCGCGCACGTCCACCAAGCGGGCGCCCTCGATCACGTCGCACGCCCACACGCTCGCGCCGCGCTCGGCGAACGCGACACTGATCGCGCGGCCGAAGCCGTGGGCGGCCCCGGTGACGACCACGGTCTTGCCTTCGAACGCGCCGATCATGTGAGCGCATCCAGGTTGTCCAGCGACAACGGGCGGACGCCGTTTTCGATGTCGTGAATGAGCTCGACGAGTCGGGCCGTCAGCGGCGTCGCGACTCCGGCCTCGGCGCCCAGCGTCACGACGATGCCGAGTTGTGCATCGACTTCCGTGCGCCGCTTGCGAACGGCAAGGTCGCGCCAGATGCCGCTGTGGGATTTGGCGGAGCGGCGGTTGTGCGCGACGAGGGCATCGAGGGAGTGCGAGGCCGGATCAAATCCGTCGAACGCTTCGGGCTTGATCCCGCGCGCATTAGCCACGGTGAGAATTTCCCGCGCAAGCGCGATATAGAGGTCGCGATACTTTGGCATCGAGAGAGCGTCGGCGATCGACTCGTTGGTGAGCGCTGTAGCGAAAAGCATGGCGCCGTAGGCCTCCTTGCTCCACAGGTAGCCCCAGATATTGCGCGTGACGATCGCCTGGGCGTCGAAATCGAGCCACGCATCACGGATCGCGTTGGCGCGCGGCGTGATTCGGCCATCGATCTCTCCGAGAACTAACGCCCCACGGCCGCCGTAGTGAATGACCCCGGGCTGCATGTAGTCCGCCCCGAAATTCACGAACGCTCCCACTGTGCGTGCCGGGCCGACGATACTCGCGATCGCGAGCTCGTTGAGCCCATTCTGCGCCGAGATCACGCAACCATCAGGGCTGAGGTGAGGAAGCAGCGCCTGCGTGGCGGCCTCGGTGTGGTGCGCCTTGGTCGCGAGGACGATCGTATCCCACTCGCCCGCCACGGTGTCCGGCGTGAATGCCCGTAATCGCACGGTAAACGTCGCGATGGGTCCTTCGATGGCGAGCCCGACGCGATTGATCGCGGCCACGTGCTCGTCGGCCGTGTCCACCAGCGTCACGTCGTGGCCGGCTCGGGCGAGGTGCGCCCCCAAAGTCCCTCCAATTGCGCCCGCGCCCCACACGAGACACCGTGTCATTACAGGCCTTCGAGCAGCACCCGGGTTTCTTCGACCGCGACCCGCCAAAGGGCGGCCATATCGTCGTCCGACCGTTGATACAGGCCGCCGTAATTGCCATCACCGATATACTCTCGCAACGCTTTCGGGTCGAGGACGCGCACTCGCGCGAGATCAACCATCGGCCGCTGCGTCGCGGGCAACTGGATCCCTGGAAGACGCGTCCACGGGAAATTCTCCATCCACGACCCGTGCGACGCGATCGGATCGATCGCCTGTACCTTGGCCCAGGTGAGCGGCGCGTTCCACCAGTTGTGGAAAACCACCCGGCACTGCGGGTGATCGGCAGCCCATTCTTGCGCGAACGGTTGCGCGGCACTGTTCCCGCCGTGGCCGTTGACGATGAGGATGCGGCGAAAACCGCTGTGCGCCAGACCATCGAGGATGTCGCGGATGACGCGCAGATGCGTTTCGATGCGGAGCGAGATGGTGCCCGGGAATTCACGGAAGTAGGGCGTCACGCCATACGGCACGACCGGAAACACGGGGATCCCGAGCGGCTCGGCGGCGTCCACGGCTACACGCTCTGGGAGGAGGCAGTCGACCGTGAGGCGCAAATAGCTGTGCTGCTCGGTGCTCCCGAGCGGTAGCACGGCGCGATCGTCGTGTCGCAGGTATTCTTCTACCTGCATCCAATTCATGTCGCCTATGCGCATGGCACCAACATACTATATCCTCGTCCTCGGCACTCTCGCCGTGGCCTGCGCACCTCGTGTCGACGCACCGCGTCTCGCGGGCGACTGGGACGCGTACCTGGCGGACGGCTCGACCGCGCACCCGGGATTCGAGGGGTGGCGACGCATGGGATTCGCCCACTTCTCCACGAGTGATTCGGGATCAATCCGCCGTCGCGCCGGAGACACGATCCTCACGGTGACACGGGTCCACGCAGCAGAAGGCGTGGTCGTTCTGAGCGGCGGCGATCAGTCGATCAACGCGACCTGGCACGGGGACACCCTGGTCGGCGTGATGCTCACGGGCGGCAAACCGGTTGGCCGGCGCATTCGTCTCGTGCGTCGGACCACTCCGTTCGTCGTGGAGCAGTTCTACGCGCTGTGGCCGGGCGCCGTATCCGATTCCCAGTACGCCATCACCGAAGACACCTTGGTGTTCATGAAGACCCGGGATGGCGCGCGGCTGGCCAGCTACATCGCGCGTCCCGTGGGCTCGGGCCCGTTCGGCGTCGTGCTGCAGCGCACGCCGTACACCCGCATTCTTCACCGCGCCGGCCGCTACTGGGCTTCGCGCGGATACATCTTCGTCGCGCAGCACGTGCGCGGACGGGATGTCTCGGATGGAAGCAATTTTGGCGACTACGACACCGACGTGCGCGACGGGTATGACGCCGTCGAGTGGGCCGCGAGGCTGCCGGGCGCCAACGGACGAGTGGGACTGATCGGACACTCCGACGAAGGCCGGCTCGCGTGGTACGCCGCCGTGAGCGCCCCGCCGCATCTGGCGGCGATCGCGCCGTCGGCGGCCACCGGTGATCCCTGGCGGATCGTGCCATACGAGGACATGGTGTTCTCGCCGATCAACGTGGCGTGGGTGTGTCTCATGCGCGCCCGCACGTTGCAGGACATCAACGACCTGGACATCGGCCCGGCGCTCATGCACCTCCCGCTCAGTGATTTGCCGCAGCAGCTCGGCTGCGGCGACGTGGCGATCTGGGATCGATGGCTCGCACACCCGACGCTCGACGCGTACTGGCTCGAGCATGCCGTGACGACGAACATCGCGCACGTGCGCGCACCGGTGCTTCAGATATCCGGATGGTACGATGACTCCCGCGGACCGATCGACTACACCGACGCGCTCGACAAGGTGCCGGGGCATCCGTTCATTCGGCTGGTCATGGGACCGGGAGCTCACAAGGGCGTCGACTACGTGGCCGGAGATTTCGGACCACAGTCGCGAGTCGATACGCGGCGACTCCAGCTCCGTTGGTTCGATCACTACTTGCTTGGGAAAGACAACGGTGTCGATCGGGAGCCACCGGTGGACATGTTCGTATTCGGGGACAACACCTGGCGAAAGGAAGCGGCGTGGCCACTCGCCCGTGCGGTTCCTACCAACTGGTACCTGGCGTCCGGCGGCGCACTCGACACCCTGCCGCCGAGTGGGACCGCGGTCGATACGTTCACCTACGATCCCGCAAATCCAACGCCGTTTCTCATCGACTCGCGAGAGCTGGAGACATCGCTCAACGAGGATTACGCGGCGCTCAACGCCTCGCGGCACGACGAGCTGGTCTTCACGTCACAGCCTCTCACGAAGCCCATCGAGGCGACGGGCCCGATGTCGGCCACGATCTGGGCGGCGAGCGACGCCAAGGACGCCGACTGGAACGTGATGCTCCTGGATGTGTTCCCCGATGGACACGCCGAGCGAGTGCAGGACGGTCTCGCGCGCACGCGATTCCGCCAGGGATTCGACAAGGAAGTGCCGCTCACCCCCGGGAGCGTCGAGCGGTACGACATTGATCTGTGGTTCACCTCGCGCGTCTTCGAGCCCGGCCACAGACTCAGGGTCACCGTTTCGTCGGCGTTGTTCCCGAAGTACGATCGCAACTTGGGAACCGGTGGGAACAACGAGCGTGACAGCACCTTCGTGGTGGCGCACCAGCGGCTGGTGCACGACCCGGCGCATCCGTCGCACGTGGTGCTTCCGCTGATACCACGGTAGGCCGCGCCGCTACTCCGCGACCGCGGGCGCGCGGACATTCGTGTACTCATAGCGCGAGGAGACGTGATTCTTCTCTCCATCGCCGGTGTCTATATCCGAGTCGCTACGAAGCGTGAGCCCTGTGCCTTGCGCGATCCACGTCATTCCGTCCGACGTGATGCCTTCGTTCACCATATGCGTGCTATACACGACCGCGCTGACGCCTCCAACCGACTCATCGCGGACGCGGCGGCATGAGACGACGGTCGCCGTGCGCATGTTCTCCTCGCCCTGTTTCGCCAGAGCGGAGGCATCGAGCTTGCTCCGCATCCACTGGCCTTTGTACTGGAAATAGTGCTGGCCACCGACGGAGATCATCTCGTCCTGCCGGGGCTTGCCGCCCGGCACGCCGGCCGAGGTCGTGATATAGCCGTGAAACGGTGTACTGGCCTGCTTCGCGGCGGCATCGAGCAACGGTTTGCACGACGCGACATCCTTCTGCGCGTGCACGGCGAGTGGCGCAAGCACCAGCGCAACGAATCCGGCAACGTATCGATGGTCGAGCATGGGGACACCTCGGTCGGGGGTTATCGGCAGGCACATTCCTAAGGGCCCCGCGTCTCGCCGGTGTCTCCTGACCGTCTGGCCGCCCTGTTGAGACCGCTTGCCGACACATATCTTCTTCGCATGATGCCGTGGCGCGCGGTTCGATCGCTCGTGGCGGTCGCGGTCATGCCGCTCAGCGTCGCTGCGCAAGACACTGAAAATCGGGTCGCCCGCGCCATCGACCTCGCCGCGGCCCACGCCGTCGGGGTGGATAGCCAAGCAGTCGTGGCCGCTCAGTGGCGAGCCTCGCTCGCCCGTACACCGAGCGATCGTTTCGCGGCGCTTGGCCTCGCGAGTCTTGCCCGCTTGACGTATGACAGCACCGCCAACCACGCGCTCGCGTTGCTCGCCGCCGGCTCGGATGCGGTCGCGCGGCGGGCGATGCTCGGACGCGCGCTGTTGGTGGCAGCGACCGGGCGGTGGGCGATCGCCGATACCCTCTACGCTGACGCCGCGGCCAGCGCTTCGGCCGCCCACGACTCGATTCTCGAGGCCGACGCACGTTTCGGGCGGTTCGCGGTGACCCTCGCCCGATTCGCGCCGGACCGGGTCGAGGTTGGTCGCGCCGACTCGGTGCGCCCGCGGTCCGACATTCTTCTGGCCGCCGTCAGCGCGTGCGCGCACGCGGCGCTCGCGCCGTCGGATTCGGCGCTCCGCGCGGCCACCGCACAAGCCGACCAGGCCGGCGACGCGCGTCTGGCCGCGGCGTGTCTCAATCCGCTGGCGGGATTCCTATTTAGCCAGCGCCACGAGGATTCGGCGGACGCCGCGGCATCCGAGGTCATTGCTCGCGATCGCCGCGCACGCGATCGGAGCGCGCTCGCCAATGCGCTCATGTTCCGGTGTTACCGGCGGCTCACGCTCTTCGACTACGGTGAAAGCGCGGCCGATTGCCAGGAGGCGGTGCACGAAGGCGCGGCCATCGGCTCGCCGTACGCTGTCGGATGGGCCGAGCTCAATCTCGGCGCCCTCAGTCGTTTGCTGGGAGACGACGCCGGCGCCCGCATACACAACGCGCGGTCGCGGGCCGTGCTCAGCACGATCGGCGACCGCACCGGACTCGGGATATTGCGCCGCAGCGACGCCGATCTCTCGCTCGACGCGGGCGATACGGCGAACGCGCACGCCGCGGCCTTGGACGCGCTCCACGCCGCTCGTCCGGGCGCCGACGCCGGCGGGGCCTGGTCACGACTCGCCGATATCGCGCTACGGGAGCGGCGGTTCGACGAGGCGTGGCATGATCTCGACAGCAATGATGCCGCATTGAGGCGTGGTCACGCGGAGGCGTTTCTTCCGACCAACACTCTGAAATACGGCGCGATCCTGCTCCGAGAGGGGCGGCCTGGCGACGCGTTATCCCGACTCCTCCTCTCCGTATACGATACCAACCAACACGTGTCTCGCTATCTCGTGAGCGAACAACGCGCCGAGGCGCTTGTCGCCCTCGGCCAGTCTGCGCAGGCGGTCGACGAGATGGAACGCGCCACCGATGACATCGAACGATGGCGACAGACACTCACGGACCGTGAGCTGCGCGTGCTGGCGTTTCAAACCGGGCATGCCAGCTTCGGAGGGCCAAGTCCGGGGCTCGCCTTGGTCGTGGCGTCCGCGGCACGCCACGGATCGCTCGAGCGCGCGTTCGCGTTGGCCGAGCGCCAGCGCGCGCGTGATCTCGCCGATCAGCGCCGGCGCGCGGAGGCCATGCGTGGCGGAGCGCTCCCGTCCGCGACCTTGCCGGTCACCCACATCGTGACGCTCGCGGAGCTGCGTCGCGCGATCCCCGATGACAGCACGGCGGTGCTCGAGTACGTGACGGGTCCCGCCGGTGCCGCGACCACCGTGTTCGTCGTCACCCGAAGGACCGCGGTCGGGCGAAGCCTCGCTCCCGCCGACTCGATGGCCGACGACATCGAGTTGTTCGATGATCTCATTGACCAACGGCGCAACACCGAAGCGATCGCGCTCTCGCTCGGATCACGAGCGCTCGCGCCCGCGCTGGTCGCGGTGCCGCCGCGCATCGTTCGCCTCGTGATCGTGTCGGACGGACCGTTGCATCGGATCCCGTTCGCGGCGCTCCGCGTTGTGGGCGGCGCCACGGTCGTCAACCGGTACGCCGTCTCGCTCGCGCCGTCGGCGACGGTTGCGGCCGACCTCTGGACTCACCCCGTGCACGTGACTGGCCACACCGATCGAGTGCTCGCCTTCGGTGACCCGATTCCCGATGCGCCACGCGCGGCGACCGGTGAAGAGGCGGAGCGTGCCGCATCGCCGCTGTCGCTCGACCCGCTCACCGCTGGTGAATTGCCACGGCTCCCGTGGTCGGCGGACGAAGCGCGGATGGCGGCGGCGTTCGGCCAGCAGTCCGTCGTCCTGGTCGGCCGCGATGCCACACCGGACGCGCTGGCAGTGGCGCCGTTGGACTCGTTCGCGATCGTACACTTCGCGACCCATGCCTTGGTCGATGAGCAAGTCCCCGCGCGGAGCGCGTTGGTATTGTCGCGTGGCCTCGGGCGATCTGGCTTGGTCGACGCCGGATCGCTGGAGCTGCACC
>Ga0210387_10003873_pt1 | contig 11492 bp, 12 predicted proteins | sample IncBWC7OmetaG_FD_160108 | JGI IMG/M metagenome (GOLD analysis project Ga0210387, IMG submission 160108) | Forest soil microbial communities from Barre Woods Harvard Forest LTER site, Petersham, Massachusetts, United States - Inc-BW-C-7-O ... | reverse complement strand
AGCCTGGAACCCCGGGCTAGTGCACCACGTTCCGGAGCCAGTTCACGAGCCTTGCCGAATCCATGGCGCCGGACTGCCGCGCCACCTCCTTGCCGTGACTAAATACGATCAGGGTGGGAATGCTCCTGATATTGAATTTGCCGGCCGGGGCAGGCTCGTCCTGAGTGTTCAGTTTGGCGAATCGCATCTCGGGCTCGAGCTCGCGCGCCGCAGTCTCGAAATGCGGTGCCATCGCGACACAGGGCCCGCACCACGGTGCCCAGAAATCCACCACCAGCGGTAGATCGTTGCGCTCGAGATGCCGGGCGAAGCTCGCTTCGGTGAGGTTCAAGGGCTTGCCCGCGAACAGCGCGGAGTGACATTTGGGGCAATGCGGTGCCTCGCCGAGGCGTGCGGCAGGCAGGCGCACCACGGAGTCGCAGTGGCCGCAAACGACATGCAATGCATCGCTGGAGGCGGCGCTCATGGGCAGCTCCCGGGGTCGTCGCGATGGCGGCGGGCGTTATGATCAATTTGCAGCAGGTGGGTCATAAATGTCCGTACCCTGAGGCATGATAGGTCCTGATAATGGCGTTTCTTGCGGCTGGCGAGGCCGTTTGCAAGGGAGAAAGGGATGTCTTTGAGGTGTAACTTGCAGGGTGCCGGCGCGCTGCGCGCCCGGAGGGGTACCTGAAAATCCTCGCCGTCGTCCTTGCGGTGCTGCTTGCGGCGCTCACGCTGGCGTGGCTCGAATTGCGCGGTCCGGACATTCCCTACGAGATGCTCGAGGCGAAGTTCGCCGACGATGCCACGCGCTTCGTGGACTTGCCGGGCGGCCTTCACGTTCACTACCAGGAGGAGGGGCACGCCTCCCTGCCGCTGCTCGTGCTCCTGCACGGCTACGGCGACTCGTATACCACCTGGGACGGCTGGGTGCGGGAGCTGGGCCGCCAATTCCGCATCATTCGCCTCGACTTTCCCGGGCACGGCCTCACGCGTGCGCCCTGCGATTACGTCTTGCGCGGCGACGCTCTCGCGGAGTTCGTCGACGCGTTCGCGGCGAAGCTCGATTTGCCGCAATTCTCGTTGGCAGGCAGCTCCATGGGAGGAAGCGTCGCCTGGCAGCTTGCGCTGCGCCATCCGGATCGGATCAATGCGCTCATTCTCGTCGACGCCGCGGGCTTCCCCAACGAGCAGTCGCCCGTAAGGCTCCCGATCGCCTATCAGATAGCCAGGTTCCGGCTCGGCCGCGTGGTCTTGCGCAACATCGACAATCAGTCGCTCATCGACGATCTCCTCAAGGCCGACGTCTACGACAAGTCGGTGATCACACCCGCCCTGGTCGACCGCTGGGCGGAGTTTCAACGCGCGCCCGGACACCGCACAATCCTGATGTCCGCCGATCCGACGACGCTGAATAGCGCCTCGGCTCCCGTCCTTTTGTACCTGCGAGCCCCGACCCTGGTCATCACCGGTGACAGCGATGTCGTGGTCGAGCCGGCAAGCGCACGCAAGCTTGCGGCCGCGATTCCCGGCGCAAAGCTGATCGTTTATCCGCACGTGGGCCATTTGCCGCAAATCGAGATTCCGCAGCGCTCGGCGGCGGACGCGGCGGCGTTCCTGCAATCGCGGCCCTAGCAGCGCCCCTGCACCGCGGCTTAGGTATCATCGATCCCATGCCGCGAGACTGTCTGGGCAACTCTCTGAGCGCCGCATCCCCCGGCACTCTGCAAGCGATCGATGCTTTCGTCGGCGGATTTCTCGCCTATGAGACGCGTGCGGAGCGCATCGTGCGTGCCGCGCAGGAGGCAGAGGACTGCTGCATCGCCAATGTGTACGCGGGTTTCCTCTGGATGCTGCTCGAGGCACCCGCGGCGCCCGTACATGCTGCCCCGTACCTCGCCGCCGCCGCGCGCACCGCCCCGGACGCGACCCGCCGCGAGCAGCTCAACGTCGAGGTGCTGCGCGCCTGGATCGCCGACGACGTGCCGCGGGCGCTCGGCGCCTGCGCGCAGTTGACGGACGAGTACCCGCGCGATCTGGTGATACTCAAGATCGAGCAATATCTCGAGTTCAACCGCGGCGACTTTCCTGCGATGCTGCGCGCGGCGCTCAAGGTGCTCGAGCACAACGCCGACGTCGCCTACGTGCACGGCATGGCCGCTTTCGCCTATGAGGAATGTCAGCTGCCCGGCGCGGCGGAGCGCGCGGCGCGGCGCGCGCTCGAGCTCGAGCGCAAGGAACCGTGGGCGCAGCATGCCCTCGCCCATGTGATGCTCACGCAGGGCCGCATCGAGGAGGGGGCACGCTTTCTCGAGGGCGTCGCGCCGACCTGGACGGATCTGAACTCCTTCATGATCACGCATCTGTGGTGGCACGTAGCGCTGTTCGATCTGAGCCGGGGGAGATTTGCCCGCGCGCTCGAAATCTACGACCGGCATTGCTGGGGCGTTGCCAAGGAATATTCGCAGGACCAAGTGGGCGCCGTGTCGCTGCTCGCGCGCCTCGAGATCGCCGGCGTCGACGTCGGGCGGCGCTGGCAAGAGCTCGCCGATTATCTCGTCGCGCGCGCCGCGGACACGGTGCAGCCGTTTCTGACGCTGCAATACCTCTATGGCCTCGCGCGGGCGGAGCGTGCCGAGGCACACACCCTGCTCGAAGCGGTGCGGCAACGGGCGGGCAGCGCGCCGGCTCACACCCGCGAGGTGTGGAAGGAAGTCGTGCTGCCCGCGAGCGAAGGACTTCATGCGTATACTCGCAGCGACTACGACCGGGCGTGGCGTGAGCTCGGCCGGGCGATGCCCCGTATGATCGAAACCGGCGGCAGTCATGCACAGCGGGACTTCTTCGAGCAGATCTTTCTGGATGCCGCGATGGCGAGCGGCCGGATGAGTGCGGCACAACAGATGCTGGAGCTGCGCCGTGGGGCGGATCCGGATGGCGTGCCGCTCAATACGGCGCTCGCCTGCGTCTACGCCGAGCTCGGCCTCGCAACGCTCGCGGACGAGGCGCGCGGCCGGGTCGCAGCGGCCCGTGCCCGGCATCCGGGGTAGCGGATGACCGAGCTTTCCTTATCCGCCGAGCTCATCGACCGACTGCGCACCTCCGTCGCGGCGCGCCGCGAGGAACTCGTCGATCTCACGCGCGAGCTGATTCGCTTTCCGACGGTGAACCCGCCGGGCGAGGCCTATCGCCCATGCGCGGAATTCATCGGCCGCCGGCTCGCGCGGCGCGGTTTCGCGCTCGAGTACGTACGCGCCGAGGGCACTGCCGGCGACAGCGAGCGCTGGCCGCGCCTGAACGTGATCGCGCGCCGCGCGAGCGGCTTGCCGGGACCGTGCGTGCACTTCAACGGCCATATCGATGTGGTACAGACCGGCGCCGGCTGGACCGTCGATCCCTTTGCCGGCACCGTGCGCGAGGGCAAGCTTTTCGGCCGCGGCGCGTGCGACATGAAGGGCGGACTCGCGGCTGCCATCGTCGCCGTGGAAGCCCTCATCGATTCGGGCGCGCGGCTCCCCGGCACGCTCGAGATTTCGGGCACCGTGGACGAGGAATCCGGCGGCTACGGCGGCGTGCATTATCTGGCCGAGCGCGGTTTCTTTTCGCCGCCGCGCGTCGACCACGTCATCATCCCCGAGCCCCTGAACGTGGATCGTGTGTGCATCGGTCATCGCGGCGTGTGGTGGGCGGAGATCGAGACCCATGGACGTATCGCACACGGCTCCATGCCTTTTCTGGGCGACTGCGCGGTGCGCCATATGAATGCCGTGCTCGACCGCTTCGAGTCGGAGCTCTACCCGAAGCTCGCGGCACGCAAGACGGATATGCCGGTGGTGCCGTCGGGTGCGCGGCACTCGACGCTCAACATCAACTCGATTCACGGTGGCCTGGCTGAGCTGCAGGACGGGGCATTGCCCTCGCCCTGCGTGCCCGATTCCTGCCGCATGGTTCTCGACCGCCGCTGGCTCATCGAAGAGGACCTCGAAGGCGTCAAGGAAGAAGTGCGCGACCTGCTCGAGCAACTGGTCAAGGAGCGTACGGGCTTCAGCTACAGCTTGCGCGATATCTTCGAGGTGAGGCCCGTGATGAGCGACCGCAACGGTCCGGTCGCGCTCGCCGCGGCCGCCGCCGTCCGCTGCGTCATCGGCCGCGATCCCGAGTTCATTTGCTCTCCGGGGACCTACGATCAAAAGCACATCGACCGCGTAGGGCGGCTGCGCGATTGCATCGCTTATGGGCCCGGTATCCTCGACGTGGCCCACCAACCCGACGAGTACGTGCTCATCGACGACCTGGTCGCCTCCGCCCAGGTGATGACGCTGGCGGCCGCATCGCTCCTCTCAAGGAGCGCATGAGGCAGGGGTGCCCTGGGCCATTGCGGCGACCCGATCCCAGGTGGTTGCCCGCATGCTGGGGCGGCCGTTCATCCGCTCCATCCAACGCACGAGGTTCGGGTTCTTCGCGGTGAGCGCAGGCCATTCCGGAGTGCCCGTGAAGAAATCGATCTGCGCAGCGATCATGATATCCGCCAGACTCGGCGTGTCGCCTCCGAAATAGGCGCCGTCGCCGAGCTCATGTGCGAGTGCGTCGAATACGACATGCGCTTTGGGCATCGCGGCGGCGATGGCCGTCTCGTCGGGCGTGAGTCCCAGGAGCTTCGGCGCCACCACGCGCTGGAATCCGATGACGTTGCCCGCGCCCTGAAACAGATACCAGTCGTTGACGTTCATCAACTGATCCATGCGCGCGGCCGAGCGCGGCTCGGGCGGCGCAAGCGTCGGACCGGGCAGGGCCCGGTCGAGGTAACGGAGAATCGCCTGCGTTTCGTAGAGGCGAAAATCACCGTGCTCCAGTATGGGAACGCGGCCGAATGGATGGCGCGCCAGATGCTCGGGCGAGCGCAGTGTTTTGGGCGCCACGGGGACGACCTGGTAGGGTGCCTGCTTCTCTTCCAGTGCGATGAGAACCGCCCGGCCATACGGGCTTCCGGGAATGCTGTGAACCTTGATATCGGTCATGTCGATCTCCCTTCTCGCGATAGTTCCTCGGCAAACAATTCCATGATCGTCGGCCATCCGCGGGCGACGTCGCTGCGCAACTTCTCCCCGCCGGGCGCTGCCATGCGCTCGAAGTTGCGGTGCTCGAGCTCAACGCGCGTCATGCCCGGACCTTCGGGCACGAACCGCACTTCGACTTCGGAAGCAAAGACGCGGCGCGCATCCGGCTTCCAGTCCGCGCTGATCTCCCACGAGCACACGAAGCGCTGCGCCGGTTCCCAGACGAGCACGTGGCCGACGACGGCCTCGACGCCGCCGGCGTGCCGGCTGTACCACCGGCCTCCGACGAAGGGCTCGATGACGGACTCGATCACCGGCCCCTCGCCGATTCCGTGAGTCTTGGGCCACCATCGATCGATGCCGGTCGTGAACACATCGAATGCCCGTTGCGTCGTCGCCTGCACGACGATGCTCTTGCGCACGGGCGCGATCTGCAATGAGGTCACTGGGGGTCTCCTTTCACGGGTCCGAGCGTTCCGCTTCTCGCTTGAATGCATCGAGCGCATCCGTCCAGAATTCATCGAGCCATCGACGCAGGGGGCCGAGCCCATCGGGATCGATCCAATACACGCGCCGGGTGCCCTGGGCGCGATCGATCACGAGGCCGGCTTGCTTCAACGCCTTGAGGTGCTGCGAGACGGCCGGGCGGCTGACGGGGAGACGCGCCGCGATCGCACCGACAGGCGCGGGACCCGCGCGCAGCGACTCGAATACGGCGCGCCGGGTGGGATCTGCCAAGGCGGACAGGGCATTTACGTAAGTCATGGCTTACGGTAAGTAAATGCTTACTGAATGTCAAGACGTGACGCCGGGAGCGAGTTCAGGTTGGATGCGCCGATGACGATACGCACCAAAATCATCCTCATGCGGCATGGGGAGCCGACCTCGCGGTATTCGGCTTGGATCGCGGGACGTGAGTTCGGTGAGTGGGTCCGGTCCTTCGATCAAGGCGGGATCAAAGAAGCAATGCTCATCCCGGACGAGGTGCGACAGCTGGCCTCGAACATCGGCTTGGTGATCTCGAGCGACCTTTTGCGCGCAACACAATCCGCTGCTCGACTGGCGCGCAAGACGGTGATCGACCCGGATCTGCGCGAGGCAGGTCTCGTCGAGTCGTTCCGCACGTCGCTCCGCGCACCTGTGTCGCTCTGGTTGGCGGCTGCGCGTCTTGCGTGGCGGCTCGACGTCACCTCGTCGCAGGAGCCCATTGCGGCCGCTCGCGCCCGTGCGCAGCGAGTAACGGACAATGTCATTTCCTTGGCACGGGAATACCGCAGCGTGTTAGTCGTCGGTCACGGCGTCTTCAATTCGCTCATCGCGCGCAGGCTCCGAGCGTTGGGTTGGTCCGGGCCGCTCGTGCCGCCATCGCGTTACTGGTCGGTCGCTACTTACAGGCCTCCGCACGGCAAGCGGGGATAACCCGAGGTTTGTCTCGTGCGATATCTATTTGCGCGCGGGAACGCGAGCTCCGTGCTCATCGATGACCTGCTCGCCGTCTTCTTTGGCGAAGGGGCCGCCTTGCGGCAGGGGCAAAATATCGAGCACCGCTTCGGAAGGCCGACAAAGCTTCACGCCCCAGGGGGTCACGACGATCGGCCGCTGCATGAGGATGGGGTGCGCAAACATGGCATCGAGCAATTCCGCAGCGCTCAGGCGCTCATCGGCCAGGCCGAGCTCGGCATAAACCGATTCCTTCTCGCGCAGCAATTGCCGCGGTTTCAAGCTCATCCGCGCGAGCAGCGATTCGAGGGTCTGCCGATCGGGCGGAGTCTTCAAGTACTCGATCACGTGGGGCTCGACGCCGGCGTTTCGAATGAGCGCGAGCGTGTTTCTCGAGGTGCCGCAGGCGGGGTTGTGATAGATGGTGACCGCTGTCATGAGTATCCGTCGGCCAGTGCCGGCCAGGCCCGCAGGATAAACCTCAAGCATAAGCGAGATTGCGCCGCGCGAACATGCAGCGAACGCCCGGCGCTTCGGCCCCGACCGACATGCTAAGCTAACACCATGAAAGATCAGGTAAAGGTCCGCCATGCGACGGGGATGGTGGCGCACGCAGTGACATGCGTAGCGGCGCGTGCAGCGACATGCGTCGCGACATGCGCAGCGCTCTGGCTCGCGCTCGTCTCGCCCGCGCGCGCAACCATATATACCCTCACGAATCCCGGCGATGTGGTGTTCGGCGAGGACCAGACCGTGGTGACCGTCTATGAGGACACCCTCTACGACCTCGCACGCGCTTACAGCCTCGGGTCCGAGGAGCTCATTCGCGTCAATCCAGGGATCGATCCCTGGCTGCCCGGTGCCGGCAAGGTCATCATCGTTCCCGGCCGCCACATCCTGCCGCCGGGGCCGCATGAAGGGATCGTCGTCAACTTGCCGGAGCATCGGCTGTACTACTACCCGAAGCCGAAGCGCGGCAAACCGCAGGAAGTGATCACCTATCCGGTGAGCATCGGCAAGATGGACTGGCGCACGCCGCTCGGCGAGACGCATGTCACTGCGAAACAGAAAGACCCCACCTGGTATCCCCCGGCGTCGGTGCGCAAGGAGCACGCCGCGGCCGGTGACCCGTTGCCGGCGAGCGTTCCACCGGGCCCGGACAATCCGCTCGGGGCGTATGCGATGCGCCTCGCGGCGGGCAACGGCACGTATTTGATCCATGGCACGAACAACCCGATCGCAGTCGGGCTCGCGGTGACGCACGGCTGCATCCGCATGTATCCCGACGACGTCGCAGCGTTATTCCCGCTGGTGCCGGTGGGAACGCCGGTGCGGCTCATCAACGATCCCATCAAGGTGGCCTATGTCGACGGCGAGCTGCTGCTCGAGGCCCATCCGCCGGTGGATGCGGAAGGCCAGAGCTTCGAGCCGAACGTCGATCAATTCTCCGAGCTGCTGCAAAAGGCTGTCGGCGGCACCGTCGTGGCGATTCACTGGGACTACGCACGTGAGGTGCTGCAGAAGGCCGACGGCGTCATTGCCACGGTCGGACTGGAAGCCAATGCCTCCGCCCTCGATCCCCCGGCTGACCCCATCGACGCGGAGCAAACACCGGTGCCGCCACCGCCGGCGGCTGCACGAACGAGCGGACCCGAACGCCACTAGCCGAAGCGGCTGGAGTCAGCGCGCGTGATGAACCGCGCGGGCGATGGCGCGGCTCACGCAGTCCGCCGCGGCGGAGCCGATGCGGGCAATCTGGGTTGGGCGCAGCGGCGCGCGGCCGAGCTGCGAGCCGCCGCTCGCGAGCGCAAACACCGTGTCGCCATCGAACGGTGTGTGAGCCGGACGCACCGCGCGAGCGATTCCATCGTGAGCCATCATGGCGATGCGCTTGCATTCCGCGGTCGATAGATCCGCCGTGCACGCGACGACTCCGAGCGTGGTGTTCGCCCCGGCCTGCAGGCGACCGAGCTCCGCGAGGCGCGAGTCCTCAGCGATCGGATCACTCAGGTCCATGCCCGCGCCCGGCGGCGCGGCGCCTCCCAGCTCTGCATCGAGCTCGAACGCCCACGCCCAGTAGGTCTTGCCGTCCGGCATGAATACCGAGCCCACGGAATTCACGGCCACCAGCGCACCGACGATGAGACCCTCGCCGAGATCGAGCGAGGCGGAGCCGACGCCGCCCTTGCGCAGCCCCGCTTGCGCGCCGCGTCCGGCGCCCACCGAGCCGAGCGCGAAATCCACGCCGGCGGCCGCGGCGGCGGCGATGCCGAGATCACGATAGGGTGGCGTGCGCCCCCAACCCTTGTCGCCGCCGTTCGCGAGATCGTGCAGCACCGCGCACGGCACGATGGGAATGGCGAGGGTGCCCGGCCGCAGGTGTAATCCGACATCTTGCGCCGCCAGCGCGGCGGTCACACCGTCGGCCGCGGCGAGTCCGAACACCGAGCCGCCGGCCAACACGATCGCGTGCGCGCGGCCGACCAGATTTTCCGGCGCAAGCGCCTCGCTCTCGCGGGTGCCGGGACCGCCGCCGCGCACATCGATGCCGGCGGCCCAGTCCGCCGCGCAGAGCAGTGCCGTCACGCCGGTGCGCGCCGGCTCATCGGCGCAATGTCCAACCCGAAGACCGGGAACGTCGGTGATGAGGTTGCGCGCGCCCGGGCGAGGCATGCGCGGCTAGCCGGTCTGTCCGGCCGCGATCACGGCCAATCCCTGCAGCACGAGATCGGGCACGATCTCGCCGCGCATGCGCATGGTGCCCGTGATCATTCCCGCATCGCCGCCCGTGATGAAGAGCTTCGGCCTGATGCCTGTGCTTTGCTCGATCACCTCGGCCGCTCGATCGGCCATGCCCGCGAGGGCGAATACCGCGCCGCGCGACACCGCTCCCAGGGTGTTATTGGCGAGCACGCCGGCGAGCGAAGGTGTGCTGTGCTCGGCGGCTTTGGCGATGTCGCCGGTCTTGCTCATGAGCGCCTCGCGCATCATATGGATGCCCGGCACGATCAGGCCACCGAGATGATGACCCGATGCATCGATGCTATCGACCTTCACCGCTGTACCTGCGTCGACCACGCACAGCGCCGAGCGCGCCCGCGTCCAGGCGCCGATCAGGGCGAGCCAGCGATCGGCACCGAGCAGTGTCGGGTTGAGATAGCCGTTCACCAATCCGTGGTACTCGGGCGCCGCGGTGACGAATTCGACATCCACGTGGAATGTCTTTTTGGTGAGCCTGGTCAGGGTCTTCGCCATGGCAGGTCCGGCGACGTTCGATACGAGCACCCGCGAGGGGCGCTGGTCCGAATCGAACAGAGCCGCTGTCCAGATGCCGGGTTTCGCATCACGATGTACCACGGCCTGCTGATCAGACAGGCCGATGCTCGTCAGCCAAGCCCATTTCAAGCGGGTGTTGCCCACGTCGATGACCAGAATCATGACCGCCCGCTCGCTCCCGCTACCGCCGCACGCGGTGAAGCGGGAAAGGATAGCATTTTGCAGTCGCGCAGACGCTTCAGGTCGCGGCCGAGGCCCCTTCGGAAGCTTTTGGAGTCAGCCCCGAAATCACCTGCAGGAGCGCCCGCGACATGCGCTCGTCGATCTCCGCGGCGTGCGCCAATTGCACCGGATAGCGCACGTGTGCATCCACGCCCTTGGCGGAGTAGCTCAGCTGAACCGTCGGCAGCGCATCGCCGCCGGCGCTCGACAGCGTGGTCCGCTGCAGCTCGCGTGTCTGCCTCTGAATCTCCTCGCGATATTCGGCGAGCACCTCGTTGGCCGCCGCGAACAGCTTCTGCTTGGCGGACTCATAATCTCCTTCTGCAGGAAGGGCGAGCGTTATGTCATGCCAGGCGAAGCTCACGCCGGGAATCTGCTTGAACAGCCCGGTCGTCACCTGAAACACCACGGAGTTGGGAAAGGCGGCGACGCGCCCCGTTGGTACGGACGATCCGCGGCCTGCCAGCTCCATCAAGTACATCCGCACCATCCCGAGCTCGATGATCTCGCCGCTCACCTCGCCGATCTGCACTCGATCGCCGACGCGAATCCCGTACTTTCCGATCAGGAAAAAATAACCGACGATGGAGACGAGCACGCTCTGCATCGCGACGGCCAGACCGGCCGTGATCAGACCGGCGAACGTCACGATCGAGCCCAGCTCGCTTGCAAACGTGAACCCGATGATGACGACCACCAGGGTCCAGAGGGCGATCCTGCGCAGAAGCAAGAGCTGATAGCGCCTGCGCGAATCCTGCACGTACTTGAGCACGCCGCGATGCCACAGCTCGGCAAGGGCGAAGACCGCGCCCAAAATGAGCGCGAGCACGCCGGCTCGAATCCCGAGAGACTTGAGCGCGCTCCGCGACTGATCCTTGGCGGCATCGCGCCAGTTTTTCAGATTGCGCCGGTATTGATCGAGAAGCGCGGCCTGCTTCCTCAATGGCACGAACAGCACCGAGGCCTGTTTGAATTGATTGGCCAGCGCATCGAGTTGATCGCGGGTCACGCCGAGCACCGCGTTGTTGTCGGTGTCGGCCTGTGCCATGAGCGCGTCGCCGCGCGCAGACAGCGCGCGCAGTTGCGCGACGAGCTTGCTCTGCAACTGGCTCAGCGCCGTCTGCAATGCCGCCGTACGGTGATCGATGGCGTCGATCGAGGAGATCTTCTCGGACAGCTTGAATACGTTCGCGGCTTCGTCCCAGATTCCGAAGCGCGAGGCGGCGGAGGGCGTCGCTACGCCGGGCGCAGGGCTGGGCGCGCTCGCGGGATGCTGCGCCGTCGGCGCCGTGGTGCTGGGCGTGCCGGACGACGAGGCGTTGGGCAATGCCACCGCCATCGCGTCGATCTGCGAGCGCAGCGAGCTTACATCCTTGGCATCGCTCCCGTTCACCGCGGTGACGATGCTGCCGATCATGCTTTTCTTCGCGCCGATGAGATCGAGCTCGCCCTGCAGCTCGGCGATCTTGGCTTGTAACGCCGGCTTGGAGTTTTTCGGCGCGGCGGCGAGCTTGG
>Ga0210387_10003872_pt1 | contig 11495 bp, 3 predicted proteins | sample IncBWC7OmetaG_FD_160108 | JGI IMG/M metagenome (GOLD analysis project Ga0210387, IMG submission 160108) | Forest soil microbial communities from Barre Woods Harvard Forest LTER site, Petersham, Massachusetts, United States - Inc-BW-C-7-O ... | reverse complement strand
CATGTGTTTCACACCATCGTGGCGGGCGCCGGGTACTCGTGCGCGTTGACTGCCGCCGGAGACGCATGGTGCTGGGGCCGAAACCTGTACGGCGAGCTCGGAAACGGAAGCACCAGCAACAGTAGCACGCCGGCCAAAGTCGCCAGCCTCGTTCACTTCGTGGTACTGACGGCGGGCGCCCACCATGCGTGCGCGCTGGATCAAGTCGGGCAGGCCTATTGCTGGGGCCAGAATTCATATGGCCAGTTAGGCGACGGCACGCACATCGTCCGGGCCGTGCCGGGACCGCTCCTTGGAGGCGTCGCGTTTCGAGCGATCGCCGCCGGTGGTTATCACTCTTGCGCGTTGACGACCGCGGGTCAACCATATTGCTGGGGTCGGAATAGCTATGGACAGCTCGGCGTCGGCGATCTGCAGGAACACGACACGCCGACCCCGGTGAAAACGACCGCGACCTTCATGTCGTTGGCCGCCGGGCTGGTACACTCCTGCGCACTCACCACCGGTGGCGACGCGTATTGCTGGGGACGGAACACCTACGGGCAGCTGGGCGATGGTACGACGCTCGATCGTACAGCGCCGGTGCGCGTCACGTCTACGCAGTCGTTGGCGGCCATCCACGCCAGCGGTTCGCACACGTGCGCGATGACATCGACCAGCGCGACGCTCTGCTGGGGCTACAACAGTGACGGCCAGCTGGGCGACGGCACGACGACGCACCGGTCCGAGCCGGTTTCCATTACGATTCCACGGTAGAATCGCCGCGGCCATCCTGTTGGCCGCGTGCGCGAGCGACGTCACCGGACCGAATTCGCACCACGTCGCCGACATCATCATCAGCCCCGACACGGCGTCAATCGTTCTCGGCGCCACGAAGACACTTTCCGCGCAACCCGTGACGTCGGGCGGAGGGCCGGTCAACAACCTGCCGATCTTCTGGTCGTCGAACAACACGAGTGTCGCGACGATTACCCAGGGCGGTGTCGTCACCGCCGTCGCCGTCGGCACGGCCACCATCGATGCGAGCACCGCCGGCGTCTCACCCAGTCACCCGGCGCAGATCACGGTCCTCCCCGTGCCCGTCGCGTCGGTCGTCGTGGCGCCCAGCACTGCCCTGCTGCGCGTCGGCACCGCGACGCAATTCACCGACACCACGAAGGACGCGACGGGCCACGTGCTGACCGGACGACCGGTGACCTGGTCGATCAGTGACACGACCATCGCGGGAGTCGACCAATCCGGCTTCGTGATCGCGCGGAAGCCGGGCGCCGCAACCGTCCAGGCCGCATCAGGCTCGATCGTTGGCACCGCCAAGGTGACGGTGACCCTCGTCCCCGTGGCGACGATCGTGCTCTCGCCCAGCAGCCCGAGCGTGATCGTCGGGCAAACGACGCAGCTGTCGGCGACCATGAAAGACTCGGCGGGCAATGTGCTCACGGGCCGAAGCCTCACGTGGTTCTCGCGCGATACGACGATCGCGACGATCGACCAGACCGGCACGGTCACCGGCAAGCGCGTCGCCTCGGTGACCGTCGGCGCGACGAGCGGCAGCGTCACGTCGACCGCCACGCTGACCGTGCAGGCGGTCCCGATCAACACCGTGGTCATGTCGCCCGCGCTCTCGAATCTGCTCGTCGGACAAAGCCAAGCGCTCACCGCGGAAGTGACCGACAATCAGGGGAACCGGATCGCGGGCGCGACCGTGGCGTTCGTCTCGAACACGCCCGGCGTCGCGACCGTCACCGCCACCGGTCCGTTGACCGCGACGTTGACCGCCGTGGGATCGGGACAGGCGCAGATCACTGGCACCAGCGGCACGAAATCCGGCACGGCCACCGTGAACGTTGCCTTGGTGCCGGTCGGATCGATCACCATCGCGCCGACGCTCGACTCCATCACGATCGGCGGAACCGCACAGCTCACGGCGACCGTGAAAGATTCGGCGGGGAATACACTGAGCGGACGGACGGTGACGTGGTCTTCGAGCAATAGCGCGGTCGCCACCGTCTCGACCTCGGGATTGGTCGCGGGTGTAGGCGCCGGCACCGTCGCCATTGTCGCGACGAGCGGCGGCAAGGTGGCCGCCGCAACGGTGACCGTGAAACCCATTCCAGTCGGCTCTGTCGCAATCTCACCGAAGACCGAGACGGTCACCGTGGGGACACAGACCCAACTGACCGTTACGGTGACGGACTCGTTGGGGAACGTGATCGCGAATCCCGCGGTGGCCTGGAGCTCGACGAACAACGGGATCGCGTTCGTGTCGAGCACGGGCCTCGTCCAAGGCGTGGCGCCCGGCGTCGCGCAGGTCATCGCGCAGAGCGGGGCGAAAGCGGATACGAACACGACGACGGTCATCGCCGCGCCGACGGCCTCGGTTACCGTAACGCCCAATCCAGTCACCATCATCGTCGGCCAGAGCGCGATCCTCACGGCAACGCAGAAGGATGGGAACGGCAACGTGTTGTCCGGCCGCAGCGTGACCTGGCAGTCGGCGGCAACCGGCAACGTGACTGTGAGCGCCGGCGGTGTCGATCCGGTGACGCAGCTCGACACCTGCACCGCGACCGGTGTCGCATCCGGCGGCCCGATCACGGTCACCGCGAGCTCGGGCAACAACGTGAATGGCACGACCCAAGTGACGGTGAGCAACGTTCCCGTCGCGTTCGTCGTGCTGACGCCAAATCTGTTCACGGTCAATGTCCGCTTCACCAGCACAGTGGTCGCGAAGGCGTACGATGCCAACAACAATCTCCTCGCGGGCCGCCAGTTCACGTGGAGCACGAAGTCCGGCGGCAGCATCGCCAGTGTCGATCAGACGGGGCTCGTGACCGGCGTGGCCGCCGGTTCGGACTCGGTCTACGCATCGACCGGCGGCAAGACGGGCGGGGGCGGCATCACCGTGACGCTGGCGCCCGTATCGAGCGTGGTCATCGTGCCCACGACCGCGACGATCACCGCGGCGCAGACGCTGCAAATGTCCGATACGCTGGACGATTCGCAGGGCGATACGCTCGTGCGGCCCGTCACGTGGACGTCAAGCAAGTCCGGCGTGGCGACGGTTTCCAATACGGGGCTCGTACGGCCAGTCGGCGGCCTCAATGACAGCGGGACGGTCACCATCACCGTGAGCAGCGGCGGCAAGAGCGCGTCCGCCACGGTCACGATCGTCCAGGATCCCGTCGCCACGATCGCCGTCAGCCCGCCATCGTCCACGATCAACGCGAGTCAAACGCAGCAGTTGACCGCGACGCTCACCGATGCGGGCGGCGCGAATCTCACCGGCCGGCCGATCGCGTGGTCCTCGAGCAATCCGTCGGTGGCGACAGTCTCGAATACCGGCCTGGTGTCGCCGACCGGGCTCAATGACACAGGAACGGTGACCATCACCGCGACGAGCGGCAGCGCCGGCGGGACGGCGACCGTCACGATCGGGCAGGACCCGGTCGGGAGCGTCTCCGTCGCACCAACCTCGTCGACGATCAACGCGACGCAGACGCAGCAACTGACCGCCACCGTCAAAGACGGCGGCGGAGCGGTGCTCTCCGGGCGAACCGTGACCTGGACGTCGAGCAACCCATCCGTCGCGACCGTCTCGGGTACGGGCCTCGTCTCTCCGACCGGCGCGAACGATAGCGGTACCGTGACGATCACCGCGACGACCGGCGGGAAGAGCGGCACGGCAACGGTCGCCATCGCGCAGGACCCCGTCGCGAACGTCACCGTCACGCCGCCGTCTTCCAACATCTCGGCCACTCAGACGCAGCAACTTTCGGCGACGCTCACTGACGCGAGCGGCGCGACGCTCACCGGACGAACGGTCACCTGGTCATCGAGCAATACCGGGATCGCGACGGTCTCGAACACCGGTCTCGTCTCTCCGACCGGCGCGAACGACAGCGGTACCGTGACGATCACCGCGACGAGCGGCAGCGCGAGCGGGACGGCAACGGTCACGATCGCGCAGGATCCCGTCGCAACCGTTACCGTCACGCCCCCATCGTCCTCGATCTCGGCGACCCAGACACAGCAGCTCACCGCGACGTTGAAGGACGCGGGCGGGACCGTGATTACCGGCCGACCGGTGACGTGGTCGTCGAGTAACACCGCGGTCGCGACGGTGTCGAACACGGGTCTCGTGTCTCCCACAGGGGTCAACGATAGCGGGACGGTGACCATCACTGCGTCGAGCGGCGGGAAGAGTGGTACGGCGACCGTCGCCATTACGCAGGACCCCATCGCGAGCGTCACCCTCGCGCCCCCGACTTCCAGCATCTCGGCTACGCAAACCCAGCAGCTCACCGCGACGGTGAAAGACGCCGGCGGAACGGTGCTCACCGGTCGGGCGATCACATGGTCGTCGAGCAATACCGCGATTGCAACCGTGTCGAATAGCGGGCTCGTCTCTCCCACGGGCGCGAATGACAGCGGCACCGTCACGATCACCGCGACGAGCGGCGGCGTGAACGGGACCGCGACGGTCGCGATCACGCAAGATCCAGTCGCGAGCGTAGCGGTCGCTCCCCTGTCTTCTACGATCTCGGCGACCCAGACGCAGCAGCTCACCGCAACGTTGAAGGACGCGGGCGGAACGGTGCTCACCGGTCGGGCGATCACATGGTCGTCGAGCAATACCGCGATTGCAACCGTGTCGAACACCGGTCTCGTCACTCCGACCGGCGCGAACGACAGTGGCACCGTCACGATCACCGCGACGAGTGGCGGCGTGAATGGGACGGCGACGGTCGCGATTACCCAGGACCCCGTCGCGAGCGTCACGGTAGCGCCGCCGACATCGACCATCAACGCTGCACAAACCCAGCAACTGAATGCGACGTTGAAGGACGCGGGCGGAACGGTGCTCACTGGTCGAGCGATCACCTGGTCGTCGAGCAATACCGCGATCGCGACCGTGTCGAACACCGGGCTCGTCTCTCCCACGGGCGCGAATGACAGCGGCACCGTCACGATCACCGCGACGAGCGGCGGCGTGAACGGGACCGCGACCGTCGCAATCACACAAGACCCGGTCGCGAGCGTCACCGTCGCGCCCCCGTCTTCCAGTATTTCGGCCACGCAGACGCAGCAGCTCACTGCGACGTTGAAAGATGCGGGCGGAACGGCGCTCACCGGTCGAGCAATCACGTGGTCGTCGAGCAATACCGCGATCGCGACCGTGTCGAACACGGGACTCGTGTCACCCACGGGACCGAATGACACCGGAACCGTCACGATCACCGCGACGAGTGGCGGCGTAAATGGGACCGCGACGGTCGCGATCACACAAGATCCAGTCGCGAGTGTGGCTATAGCACCGCCGACATCCACGATCAGCGCGACGCAGACCCAGCAGCTGACCGCCACACTCAAGGACGCGGGCGGCACGGTGCTGACGGGGAGACCGGTGACATGGACAACCAGCGACCCGACGATCGCGACCGTGTCAAATACCGGGCTCGTGTCGCCCACCGGGCCTAACGACACCGGAACCGTGACGATCACCGCGACCAGTGGTGGTGTGAATGGGACCGCGACGGTCACGATCACCCCGGATCCCGTCGCGAGTGTCACGGTCGCGCCGCCGACATCGACCATCAACGCGACACAGACCCAGCAGCTGACTGCGACGTTGAAAGACGCGGGCGGCACGGTGCTCACGGGGAGAACGGTGACCTGGGCGTCGAGCAATACTGGGATCGCAACAGTGTCGAACACCGGGCTCGTCTCGCCGACTGGGCCCAATGACACTGGCACCGTGACGATCACGGCGACGAGTGGCACCGTGAACGGGACGGCGACGGTGACCATCGCGCCGGATCCAGTCGCGAGCGTGACCGTAGCGCCCCCCACCTCCACGATTACCACGGCACAGACCCAGCAACTGACCGCGACACTGAAAGACGCAGGCGGTACGGTGCTCACGGGGAGAACGGTGACCTGGGCGTCGAGCAATACTGGAGTCGCGACGATATCGAACACGGGCCTCGTTCAACCCGTCGGTGCGGTGAACGACACCGGCACGGTGACCTTCACCGCGACGAGCGGCAGCGCGAACGGCACGGCGACCGTCGACATCACGAACCCACCCGTGACGTCGGTTGGCGTCAATCCGTCGAGCGCGACGATCTTCGCGACGTCGCCGAGTAACCAGATTCAGTTGGGTGCGACGACAACGCCGGCTGGCATTGCCGTCACGTGGTCGAACGGCGGCTCGGCCATCGCGAATGTGGATGGAAACGGGCTCGTGACCGCTGCGGGTACGGCGGCAGGTCCGGTGACGATCACGGCGACGAGCACGAACAGCTTGGCGTCCGGCTCGTCGGCCATCACCGTGATCGGCCACGTGCAGACGGTCAACGTGAACGCCGGCACGACGACCCTCAGTCTGTCCGGCGCGAACAGCACTACCGCCTCGGCGCAGTTGCTCGATACATTCGGCACCGATGTGTCATCGCAACGCGAGGTCACGTGGACATCGTCCGATGGGTCGACGGTGACGATCAACGGCAGCTCGGGGCCGTTCGTCGCCAACCCCGCGACGACGGTGATCACCCTGCAGGCGGTGTCGACGAACAGCGCGTCGGTGACGATCACGGCCACGACCGATGATGGAACGTCTGGCTCCGTGACGATCACAGTCGGTCCATGAACGGTCGCGTTCTCGCTTTGTACGTGGTCCCGATCGTACCGCTCGTCGCACAAGAGCTGCCGCTCAAGCGCACCGCGCCGGCGGCCATCGTCATCGCCTGCCCGGCCTTCACCGCGCCCATTGGCCCGGTCCGCGCGCAGACCGAGGAAGCCAACCGCATGGCCACCTTGGGCGCCGAAGCGGCCCTCGAGGGCGACCACAAGTCGGCGCGGGACTTGTTTTTGCAAGCGGCCCAACTCAACCAAGGCGATGCGAGTCTCGCCCATCGTCTCGGTCGCGAGGACGAGGAGATGGGCGACACGCCGGACGCAATTCTCGAGTACTGTCGCTACCTCTTTCTGTCCCCGACGGCTGGCGACGCCGCGCAGATCCGCGACAAGATCGCGGCCATCGTGCCAGGTCCCGAACTGGCCCGCGGCACAACAATCGTCGAGCGGTTTAGAGACGGCGTGCAGGCCTATGATCGATCTGATTGGGGGAGTGCCGAGCAGGCGTTCTCAGACGTGATCGGCGCTGAACCTGGATTTGCCCCGGGGTTCTACGATCACGCACTGACCCTCGCGCACCAGCACCACCAACTGGCGGCCATTCGCGACTTCGACCAGTACCTCCGCTTGACGCCCGCCGCGGGCGATAGCGAAGCCGTGAGCCAGCGCCAACTCGCCCTCCGCCGCGAGTTGCCGAGCGCCACGGCGGCGTTCTGGCTGGGCCTGATCCCGGGGGGAGGCCAGTACTATACACGGCAGCCCTTCCTCGGCGTCCTCGTGACCGGCGGCGCGGCAAGTGCGGTCGTCTGGGGGGTGCAGTCGCAGACGGTCACCAAGACGGCAACTTTTACCGATAGGAATGGGCACCCGTACACGCAAAGTTACCAGACCACCGAGCAGAAGAATCTGGGGGCTGGCATCGCGGCTGCGGCCGGCGTAACCCTCCTGGGGGCGATTGAAGCCGCGGTGGTATCACTCCTGCACAGAGCGCTCTGAGTGAGATTCGTGCTGTGGTCAGCAGTCGCCATCATAGCCATCGGGATTGCCGTCGCCTGTTCCCACGAGGCGACCGGCCCGAATTCCCAGGGCATCACGGACATTGTGATGACCCCCGATACATTGAACATCGCGATCGGCGACACGGCGACCATCCAGGCACAGCCCGTGACCGCCAGTGGATCACACGTCAGCGGCCAGACGCTGTTCTGGTCGACCAGTGACCCCACGATCGCCAGCGTCACCCAGAGCGGCAAAGTGACGGGCGTTGCCGTCGGCGCCGTCAATATCGACGCCAGCACCGCGGGCGTTTCTCCATCGCACCCGGCGCGGGTTGTCGTCGTCTCCGTACCAGTATCGAAAGTCATCGTCGCCCCAGCCTCGGTCACGCTGCGCGTCGGCGATGCGTTCCAGTTTACCGATACGACGAAGGACGCGTCCGGCAATGTCCTCACCGGCCGCACGGTGGTGTGGTCGAGCAGTGACACGACGATCGCTCCCGTCGACCAGGCTGGCCTCGTGCTCGCCAAAGCCCTCGGCACGGTGACCATCACCGCGACATCCGGAAAGGCCAGCGGCACCGGCAGCGTGACGGTCAGTCTCGTCCCAGTCAAGAAGATCGTGATCGCGCCGTCGACCCCGTCGGTGATCGTCCACGACTCGACGCAGTTGTCGGCGACCACCGAGGACTCGGTTGGCAACGTGCTCACGGGCCGCCCCGTCACGTGGTCGTCATCGAATACCGCGATCTCGACGGTCGATGCGAACGGCGTGGTGACTGGTGTGAAGGTCGGTGTCGACACGATCACGGCCACGAGTGGCAGCGCGACCGCTTCGGTCCCATTTACCGTGCAAGCGGTGCCGATCAACGCGGTCGTCATCTCGCCGCAGTCGTCGAACCTGCTCGTCGGGCAGCAACAGACCCTGACGGCGGTGGTCACGGACAATTCCGGTAATCCGATCGCTGGATCGACCGTCACCTTCTCGAGCGGCTCGACGGGGGTGGCGACCGTGACGGCAACCGGGCCGCTGACGGCGACCGTGACTGGGGGACCAGGCGCGGGGAAGGCGATTATCACCGGCACCAGCGGCACGAAATCCGGAACCGCGACGATCAACGTCGCGATTGTCCCTGTCGCATCGGTGACGGTCGCACCAACGCCTGACACGGTGACGCTCGGCGGCACCGTGCAACTCACGGCGACCCTCAAGGATTCCGCCGGCAACACGCTCACGGGCCGTACGGTGACGTGGCAATCGCTGAACACCGGCGTCGCCACGGTCTCGGCAACGGGACTCGTGACGTCCGTCAACGTCGGCACGGCGGTCATCAAGGCCACGAGCGGTGGCAGTCAGGGCTTGGCCGAGGTCACCGTCAATCAGGTGCCGGTCGCCTCGGTGACGATCTCGCCGCAGAACGACACGGTTAGCATTGGCGCACAGAAGCAACTCACTGCGACGGTCGTCGACGCGAACGGGCATACGATCACGAACCCGGCGGTCACGTGGAGCTCGCCGACCCCTGGCATCGCCATCGTGTCCAGCACAGGGCTCGTGCAAGGCGTGGCGACGGGCACCGCGCAGATCATCGCCGCGAGCGGTGGCAAGGCGGATACGAACACGACGCTCGTCATCCAGGCAACGGTCGCGACCGTGAACGTGTCGATCGGCTCGTCGACGATAGCGGTCGGAGGCACGACCGTCGTGACGGCGACATCGAAGGATGGCAATAGCAACGTCCTGCCCGGACGGAGCGTTACCTGGTCGTCCGGTGCGACGGGCACCGCGAGCGTGAGCGCCGGAGGCGTCGATCCAACGACGCAGCTCGACACGGCGACGGTGACCGGCGTCGCGATCGGCGGCCCCGTGTCGATCACGGCGGCGTCGTCGAACAACGTCCAAGGAAGCGCGCAGGTGACCGTAGCGACGGCGATCAATCATATCAACTTGTCGCCGAACCAGTTCACCATGAACACGCACGCCACACGCGCGGTCACGGCGACGGCGTTCGATGTGAACAACCACGCGATCGGTGGCGTGGTGTTCACCTGGACCACGAAGTCGGGTGGCACCATCGCGTCCGTGGACCAGACCGGCCTCGTGACCGGCGTCGGACCGGGGAGCGATTCGGTGTATGCGTCGGCTCAAGGCATCACGGGCGGCGCAGGGGTCACCGTCAATCAGGTTCCGGCGGCGACGGTCATCATCGTGCCGGCCAGCTCAACCATGCCGAACAACTCGACCCTGCAGTTGGGAGACACGGTCAAGGACGCCGCCGGTGATACGCTCCTCAATCGTACGGTCACATGGAAGTCGAGCGACAATACGATCGCGACGGTGTCGGCCACGGGTCTCGTGCAGCCCGGGACCGCGAGCACGGATACCGGCACGGTCACCATCACGGCGACGAGCGGCAGCGCAAATGGTACGGCGACCGTGCACGTCGTGTATCCGACGGTGACCAATGTATCGGTGACGCCGTCGCCGGATACGATTTACGCGACATCGCCGAACAACGGACCCGTCAATCTCACGGCGACGACGACGCCAGCCGGCGTTCCGGTCGCCTGGACGAACGGTGGGTCAACGGTCGCGAACGTGAGCGCGACCGGCGTTGTCACGCCGACCGGCACCGCGGCAGGCACGGCGACGATCACTGCGACGAGTCCACCACCGGGCAACGTGCCGGGCAATGCAACGGTTGTCGTGCTCGGTCATATCCAGACGGTCAACACAACCCCCACCACGGCCACCCTGAGCGTTACTGCGACGGTGTTCCCGCAGACAACCTCCGCGACCGCGCAGCTCATCGACACGTTCGGTACCGATGTCTCCGCCCAACGGCCAGTCACTTGGACGACGTCAGACGCGTCGACGGTGACGATCAACGGCGGCGGGCAGACTCTCGCGGCTCCCGCGACGATGCCAGTCATCCTGACGGCCATATCGACGAACAGTTTGACCGTGACGATCACCGCGACTTCGAGCGATGGGACGACTGGCACCATAACCCTGACGGTGTTACCGTGAGACGCGTTCGCTATCTCTGGTGCGGCCTCGTGATCGGGGTGCCGCTCGCAGCGCAGGAGCTGCCACTCAAGCGCGCATTGCCGGCAGCGACCGTGGTCGCGTGTCCGGCGTTCCCCGCGCCGATATCCCCCGTCCGCGCCCAGGTCGACGAAGCCAACCGCCTCGCCACCCTGGGCGCCGAGGCTGCCCTCGAGGGGGACCACAAGTCGGCGCGCGATTTGTTTCAGCAAGCGGCACAACTCAACCAAGTCGATGCCAGTCTCGCCAATCGCCTCGGTCGCGAGGACGCGGAGATGGGCGACAAGCCGGCCGCTATTCGCGAGTACTGTCGCTACTTGTTCTTGTCGCCGGGCGCCAGCGATGCCGGGCAGATCCGCGACAAGCTGACGGCGATCTTGCCGGGTCCCGACTTGAGTCGGGGCACGACGATGGTCGAGCGCTTTCGTGCAGGCGTCGCGGCGTACGACGGATCCAATTGGGGTGACGCGGTGCAGGCGTTCACCGATGTCGTCGCCGCGGCCCCCGGCTTTGCGCCCGCATTCTACGATCGCGCACTGGCCCTCGCGCACCAGCACCACCAACCGGCGGCCATTCGTGACTTCGACCAATATCTCCGCTTGACGCCCGCCGCGGGCGATAGCGAGGCCGTGCGCCAGCGCCAACTCGCCCTCCGCCGCGAGTTGCCGAGCGCCACGGCGGCGTTTTGGCTGGGCCTGATCCCAGGGGGCGGCCAGTATTACACGCGCCAACCGGTACTCGGTGTACTGGTGACTGGCGCCGCGGCGGGGGGGGTTGTCTGGGGGGTGCAGTCGCAGTCGGTCACCAAGACAGCG
>Ga0210387_10003871_pt1 | contig 11498 bp, 6 predicted proteins | sample IncBWC7OmetaG_FD_160108 | JGI IMG/M metagenome (GOLD analysis project Ga0210387, IMG submission 160108) | Forest soil microbial communities from Barre Woods Harvard Forest LTER site, Petersham, Massachusetts, United States - Inc-BW-C-7-O ... | reverse complement strand
GACCAGCAGTGGACAGTTCGATCTCAGCTCGCAATGGTATTCGCCGGGTGTCTTGGGCGGCAATGGGGTCAGGAATATCGAAAGCTTCGCGCCGGCTCCGTGGCCCACCTGGGTTTTTAGTTTCGCGGATGGTACTCGAATACAGCAGGAGATCTTCGCAGTCCACGACGCACCGGTCGCCTGTGTCGCTTGGAAGTTGATCGCGGCGGGAGGCGCTGTGAAGCTCACCGTTCGGCCGTTTCTCTCCGGCCGCGATTACCATGCGCTGCAGCGGAGCAACCCGACATTCCAATTTGACGCGGCGGTGCGCGCCGGTCGCATTACGTGGCAACCGTACAGCGGCGTGCCCGGCGTTACAGCGCTCAGCAACGGCGACTACGTTCACCAGCCACACTGGTACAACAATTTCCTATACCAGGCGGAGCAGGCGCGGGGCCTCGACTGTGAAGAGGACCTGGCGGCACCGGGTACTTTTTCATGGCAGCTCGACGGGGCGGAAGCCGCCTTGATATTCACGACCAGCAACCATGCCGCGGATTCGCTTGCGCAAGCCGAGGCCCTTGAGCTTCTGGTACGTGCGCGCCAGCGCGAGCAGGATCGCCGCGCGAAATTCGATTCCCGGCTTCACGCCTCGGCTGACGCCTACATCGTGCGGCGCTCGACTACAGGCGCGCCAGGCAAGACGGTCATCGCGGGCTATCCATGGTTTACCGACTGGGGCCGCGACACCTTCATCGCCCTGCGCGGGCTATGCATCGCCACCGGACGACTCGACGCCGCGCGTGACATCCTGATTCCGTGGGCATCGACCGTGTCCGAAGGCATGCTGCCGAACCGCTTCCCGGATCACGGCGAGCAGCCCGAATTCAATTCCGTCGACGCTTCGCTGTGGTTCGTCAATGCCGTGCGCGAGTACCTTGAGGCGCGTGGCCGCACAAATCCCGAGTCACCCACGGGCCATGAAGAGTCGATTCTGCGCGAAGCGGTCACCAAGATCCTGACGGGATATTCGCGGGGCACGCGATTTGGCATTCGCGTGGACCAGGATGGCCTGGTGGCGGCAGGGGAAGCCGGCGTGCAGCTGACCTGGATGGACGCGAAGGTTGGCGACTGGGTGGTCACGCCTCGAGTCGGCAAGCCGGTGGAGATCCAAGCCCTGTGGCTGAACGCACTGGCATATGCCGTGCAGTCCGACCCGCAATGGCAGGAACCCCTGCAAAGGGGTCTGCGCTCGTTTCGCGAGCGATTCTGGAACGCTGACCGAAACTATCTGTACGACGTAATCGACGCAAACCATAAATCCGGTTGCAACGATCCCGCGTTGAGACCGAACCAGATATTTGCGATCGGCGGCTTACCACTCGCGATGATCGATGGAGATCGCGCGCTCAAAGTGCTCGATGCCGTGGAGCGGGAGCTGTGGACTCCGGCAGGGCTACGCACGCTCGCGCCCAATGAACCTGGCTATGCGGGGCGCTATGAGGGCGGCGTTCAGCAACGCGACGGCAGTTACCACCAGGGCACCGTCTGGCCGTGGTTGATGGGGGCCTTCGTCGACGCATGGTTGCGCGTTCACGGCAACGACGCGCAGTCGCGCAGGGAGGCGCGCATGCGATTTTTGGATCCGTTGCTCGCCCGGATGGATGCGGCCGGTTTGGACCACATCAGCGAGATTGCCGATGGCGATTTGCCGCATACGCCGCGCGGCTGTCCGTTTCAGGCATGGTCGGTTGCCGAGGCATTGCGGCTGGACCGCCTTGTTCTGTGCGAATTGCAATCGGCGGCAACGCACACAACGCAGCGCCGGATTGCACTGGCACCGGAGTCCGTTTACAGGACTGTAGGTTAGAAGACTCCAATGCCCCCAAATGCGCCAAAATCAGCAAGGAAAATCTCCGCCGAGAGACAGCGGCTGGCTGCCGACAAGGAGGGCAAGGAGAATTGGCGCCGCTGGGGTCCGTATCTTTCCGAGCGTCAGTGGGGGACGGTCCGTGAGGACTACAGCGGCTGGGGAGGCGCATGGGATTACCTGCCGCACGACCACGCGCGCAGCCGCGCCTATCGTTGGGGCGAGGACGGCATCGCCGGTTTCAGCGACGACCATCAGTATCTGTGCCTGTCACTCGCGTTGTGGAATGGCAAGGACCCGATTCTCAAGGAACGCCTGTTCGGCCTGACGAACTCCGAAGGCAATCACGGCGAAGACGTCAAGGAGTTGTACTACTACCTGGATGCCACACCAAGCCACTCGTATTTGAAGATGCTCTACAAGTATCCGCAGGCGGCATTCCCCTATTCGCAGCTCGTGGATGAAAACCGCAGGCGCGGCGCCGAACACACAGAGTTCGAGCTTCTGGACACGGGTTTGTTCGATGACGATCGCTACTTCGATGTGTTTGTCGAATACGCCAAAGGCGCGCCCGACGATGTTCTCATGCAGATCACCGCGCACAATCGAGGGCCCGACGCGGCGCCGCTGACGTTGCTGCCACAGCTATGCTGCCGCAACATTTGGTCGTGGAGGCCGGGCGTTGCGAAGCCGGCGCTGGTCGCCCGCCCCGGCGGCATCACGGTCCAACACTCCGCATTTGGCAATCTCCGGTTGAACTTCGATTCCGAGTCGACGCTGCTGTTCTGCGACAACGATACCAATATGCGCCGCCTGTTCGGCCAGAATGAGGCGCGCGGTTATTTCAAGGATGCCTTTCACGAATACATCGTTCAAGGCAGGCACGATGCGGTGAATCCGGGACAAACCGGTACCAAGGTCGGGGCCCTTCATGAAACGAACGTGGCGGCGGGCGCCGCAGTGACACTGCGGCTGCGACTGTCACCGGACCAGGGAGTCAGCACCACACATCGGCCATTCGCAGAGTTCGACGCCATTCTTGCAACGCGCCGCGGCGAGGCCGACGAGTTTTACGCCGAGTTGCAGCAAACAATTGTCGACCCTGATGCCAGGCTCGTGCAACGCCAGGCGTTCGCAGGGATGATCTGGAACAAGATGTTTTTCCATTACTGCGTGGAAGAGTGGCTGCAAGGCGACCCGCAGCAGCCGCCGCCGCCGCCGCAGCGCAAGTACGGCCGCAATCGGGACTGGAAGCACGTCAACAACGCCGATGTGATCTCAATGCCCGACAAGTGGGAATACCCGTGGTTCGCCGCTTGGGACCTCGCCTTTCACTGCATAACCTTTGCGGTCATCGACGTTGAGTTCGCCAAGTCGCAGCTCCTGCTATTGGCCCGCGAGTCATACATGCACGCGAACGGCCAGCTTCCGGCGTACGAATGGGCATTCGGGGATGTCAACCCTCCGGTGCATGCGTGGGCAGCCTGGCGTGTGTTCCAAATCGACCGCAGGCAACGTCAGGAGTCAAACCCGGCATATCCGGGCGATCTCGAATTCCTGAAGCGCATGTTCAACAAGCTCATGCTCAATTTCACCTGGTGGGTCAATCGCAAGGACGAACAAGGGCGCAACATTTTCCAGGGCGGCTTCCTCGGTCTTGACAATATTGGCGTATTCGATCGGAGCAGTCCGCTTCCCACCGGCGGATTCATCAACCAGGCGGACGGCACCAGCTGGATGGCGATGTACTGCCTAAACCTATTCCGCACCGCGATCGAGCTCGCGCTGCATGATCCGGCGTATGAGGACATCGCCTCGAAGTTCTTCGAGCACTTCCTTTCCATCGCCGGCGCCATCAATGGCGTCGGTGAGGATAGGCTGGGTCTGTGGGACGAGTCCGACGAATTTTATTACGATCAGCTGGTCTTTCCGGACGCCAGTCACGTCGAATTGAAGGTTCATTCGATCGTCGGACTGATTCCGCTGTTTGCCAGTCAGGTTTTGGAACCCGAGGTGCTGCGACGGCTGCCCGAGTTTTCCGCGCGGTTGCAATGGTTCCTCAAGCACCGTCCGGACCTGGCGAATCTGGTCTCCAATTGGCATGTGGTCGGTGAAGGCGACCGCCGCCTGCTGTCCCTGCTGCGCGGTCGCCGCATGACCGCGCTGTTGCGCCGGATGCTGGACGAGAAAGGCTTCCTGTCGGACTACGGCGTGCGCGCGCTGTCGAAAAAACACCAGCAAGAGCCGTTCCGTTTTGCGGCAGGCGGCACGAACCACGAAGTAGGTTACTGGCCCGCAGAGTCCCGCAGTGGATTGTTCGGCGGCAATTCGAACTGGCGCGGTCCCATCTGGATGCCGATCAACTATTTGATCATCGAGGCCCTGCAGAGATTTCACTATTACTACGGCGATGAATTCAAGGTCGAATGTCCGACCGGGTCCGGGAAGTTCCTCACCCTGTACGAGGTCGGCGAGGAATTGTCGCGCCGCTTGTCGCGCCTGTTCCTGAAGGGGGCGGACGGCGAGCGGCCGGTACTCAAATATCATCCCAAGCTCGCCCGCGATCCGCACTTCCGCGACTACATTTTGTTCCACGAGTACTTTCACGGCGACTCGGGCCGCGGCGTCGGAGCATCACACCAGACCGGCTGGACCGGACTGATTGCCAAATTGCTCAAACCGCACACGCGTGAAATAGCGACAGTGCGCGCTGCCATCGTCGAGGCGGCTGTGTCGGCGGCGGCGAAACGCAGGGCGCCGGCGCCATGAGTGCGAGCTTCGATGTCATCATCATCGGCAGCGGCGCGGGCGGCGGCACGCTTGCGCTCAAGCTTGCCGCCTCCGGGAAGCGCATTCTCATCCTCGAGCGCGGCGGGTATCTTCCCCGCGAGCAACAGAATTGGGACACGACCGAGGTGTTCGTCAATAACCGATATATGTCCAAGGACACGTGGTATGACAAGGACCACCAGGCGTTTCAGCCCGGCGTTCACTATTTTGTCGGCGGTGCGACCAAGATGTTTGGCGCCGCTCTTTATCGGTTGCGTCAGCAAGATTTCATCGCGCACCAGACCGCCGATGGAATGAGCGCGGGATGGCCCATCCGTTATGAGGATCTGGAGCCGTATTACTCGCAAGCAGAACAGCTTTACAACGTCCACGGCCGGCGCGGCGATGATCCCACCGATCCGCCCGCCAGCGCGCCATATCCCTTTCCACCAGTGAGCCACGAACCGCGCATTCAGGAAATCGCCGATGCCCTGACGCGTACCGGCTACCACCCTGCCTACGCGCCCTGCGCCGTTCTTCTCGACGAGGCGGACCCAATCAACAGTCGCTGCATTCGCTGCAACACGTGCGACGGGTTTCCATGTCTCTTGCACGCCAAGGCTGACGCAGAGACCATCGCCGTACGGCCGGCCCTGCGTCACTCCAACGTATCGCTGCTGACCCATGCGCACGTCCGGCGACTCGAAACCGGCGTAGGCGGACGCGAGGTCACACGAGTGATCGTTGACCACGCAGGGCAACAGGAATCCTTTGCGGGCGATATCGTCGTGGTGTCATGCGGGGCAGCCAATTCCGCTCGGCTGCTGTTGATGTCAGCCAGCGCAGCGCACCCTGCGGGACTTGCCAACGGCTCAGACATGGTCGGCCGTCACTACATGTTCCACAACGCCATGGCGCTGGTGGCACTCTCGCGGCGCGAAAACCCGACGGTATTTCAGAAGACGCTCTCGATCAACGATTTTTATTTTTCCGCGCCCGACTATGCGTTTCCGCTGGGAAACATACAGATGCTCGGGAAATCGCAGGGGCCGATGTTTCGCGAGGACGCGCCGGGGTTTGCCCCCGGCTTTGCGCTCGACAAAATGGCACGTCACGCCGTGGATTTCTGGCTGACCGCCGAAGACATCGCGCTGCCGCAAAATCGCATCACTCTGAATGCGCAGAACGAGATTCAGGTGCATTACGAATTCACCAATGTGGACGCGATCAATCACCTTCGATCCAAGCTCCAGGGGATGCTCGAGCATATGGACATGCATCCGCATTTGATTCCAAACAGCCTTTATCTCGGAAAGCATATTCCAATTGCCGGCGTGGCCCACCAGGCCGGCACCTGCCGTTTTGGTATCGACCCTAGGACCTCGGTGCTTGACGTCAACTGTAAGGCGCACGAGCTCGAGAATCTGTATGTAGTCGACACGAGTTTCTTTCCGAGTATCGGCGCCGTGAATCCCTCACTGACGGCGATTGCCAACGCGCTTCGCGTTGGTGACCACCTGCTGGAGAGACTGCGATGAATCGCGGTGCGGCGGTCACGTCAACGCTAACTGAACCCGTGAGGCGCAAGGAAATCGTTTCGGTTTACGCGGCTGCGGTGATCCAGGGCGTGGCGCTGGTCACTTTCCCGGCAGCGAGCGTGGTTTTCACGAGCGCCGCGGATTACGGCCTGACGAATCAGGAGTATGGCGGCATATTTGTGCCCCAGGCAATCATGGCGATAATCTCATCGCTGCTCGGCGCCGGTCTGTCGCGCCGTATCGGCGCCAAGCAGGTATACCTACTGGGTCTTTATGCCAATCTCTTGGCGATGGCGCTGCTCGTGTGCAGTCGATTCGTAATGCACGAGGAGGCGCTCGCTTACGTGATATTGCTCGCGGCGACCGCATCATTGGGCGCTGGATTTGGATTCACCGTACCTGCTCTCAATACCTTTGCCGCGGCATTCTTCCCTTACAAGGTCGAGAAGGCCGTGCTCGGGTTGAACGCCTTGCTGGGTCTGGGCACGGCGTTGGCGCCGGTCTTTGTGCTGTTGTTCGTCGGCATCGGTATGTGGTGGGGCATGCCGATAGCCGTGGCGCTGGCGAGCCTCTTGCTGGTGTTATTCACCGCCGGTCTTCCCTTCCAAACGACGCGGCAACCCGACGAATCGCGAGGGCCACAAGGCAAGCCCTGGCTGCCGCCGCGGTTCTGGCTGTTCGCGGCGTTTGCACTGCTGTATGGCATTTGCGAAACGATGAACGGCAACTGGGCTTCGGTCTATATGACCAAGCAGCTCGCGGCAGGCGCCGCTCTGGCGTCTTTCGCGCTCACCGTCTTCTGGACAGCCGTCACAGCCGGACGCGTATTGTTCGCGACGCTCGACAAGTGGCTCCCTGCGGACGCCACCTTTCGCATTTTGCCGATCGTCGTTACAACCGCCTTCGTGGCCACGGCATACCTGCAAAGCGCCCAGCCGCTGCTTGGCATTGCGGCATTTGCGGTTGCCGGACTGGGATGTTCGGCGCTGCTGCCGCTGGTGATCAGTCTCGGCCAGGAAGAATTGACGAGTGTTGCCGGTTCGGTGGCCGGCGGACTGATCTGTGCCTATCAGGTTGGCTATGGCATCGCCGCTTTTGGCGTAGGGCCGCTGCAAGCTCGCGCGGGCCTGCGCTTGGACACCATCTATGCTGCAACGACTGCGGTTGCGCTGGCGATGACCATGCTGTCATTTGCACTGGTGCGGCACGGACGCCGGGCATGAGTGAATCTGAAATGCAATTGAATCTTCAATCAGGGGAAGCACCATGAACCTCAAAGGCAAGGTCGCCATCGTTACGGGTGGCAACAGCGGCATTGGATTGGCCATCGTCACCGAGCTCGCCAAGCAAGGCGCCAGCATCGTCATCGACTATGTCGTCAATCCCGCGGCGACCGAGGCGCTGGAAAAGCAAGTGCTTGGGTTTGGCAGCCAAGCCATCGGAGTGCAAGCGGACGTCAGCAAAGTCGGCGATTTGCGAAAGCTCATCGGCGCGGCGATCGAGGCCTTTGGTCGCATTGACATCATGGTCAACAATGCCGGCGTCGAAACTCGTACGTCGGTGCTCGACACTACGGAAGCGCAGTACGACAAGGTTCTCGCCATCAACCTAAAAAGCGCGTTTTTTGGCACCCAGCTGGCCGCACAACAGATGATCAAGCAGGGCGGTGGCGGCCGCATCGTCAATGTCAGTTCCGTTCACGAGGATTGGCCCATGCCGGGCAATACCGCGTATTGCGTATCGAAGGGCGGAATGCGGATGTTGACGCGCACCGCTGGCGTGGAGCTGGCGTGCCACAACATACTCGTGGTTGGCGTGGGGCCCGGCGCGGTGGCAACGCCGATCAATACTTCGACAATGAACGACCCCACGCTGCTGGCCAAGCTCGACGCCGTCATTCCGCTCGGCCGCATGGCGCAGCCGGAGGAAATCGGTAGCATCGTGGCCTTTCTCGCCGGAACCGGGGCGAGTTACATGACCGCGACAACGGTCTTTGCCGATGGCGGCATCATGCAATGCAGCCCCGGGCTATAGAAACCGTCGTGCCGATGATACCAACAAGATGAGCGCAACGGCCACCCGCACGGATCCAGCAGCGCCCACCAACGGGAGTTCGCGTACCCTGCCCACCGGCACGCGACGCATTCTGGTTCTTGGCGGCGGCTTCGCCGGCGCGTTCGCTGCCATGCACCTCGAGAAGCGGCTGGCCGGCACACCGGGCATAGAAATCGCGTTGATCTCCAAAGAAAACTTCGTCCTGTTTACGCCGATGCTGCATGAAGTCGCCGGAAGCGACGTGGCAGTCACGGACATCGTCCAGCCGCTGCGCAAAATTCTGCATCGCGCCCGAGTCGCGATCGCCGAAGTCGAGTCAATTGATCTCGACAAGAAACTGGTGCGCGTCCGGCACAAGGCTCTGCCGAATGCTTACGAGATTGCCTACGACCAGCTGGTGCTGGCACTCGGCGCCGTAACCAATTTTTATCATACGCCGGGGCTCGAGGCGCATGCCCTGACGATGAAGACACTAGGAGACGCCATTTTGATTCGCAATTGCGTGATTGATGCCCTCGAGCTGGCCGACAATCAGGCCGTGCAAGCCGAGCGCAACAAGACGCTAACGGTGGTCGTGGCAGGCGGCGGTTTCGCCGGTGTCGAAACCGCCGGTTCCGTGAATGATTTCCTGCGTCAAGCGCTGCGGTTCTATCCTCGCTTGAACGTGGACATGATCCGGGTTGTCGTAGTGCATCCCGGCGACTACATTCTCCCGGAGTTGGGATCAAGCCTCGGCCGCTACGCCGAGAAAAAATTCCGTGCGCGTGGGGTGGAGGTTAGGTTGAATACCAAGGTCGCCGGCTACGATGGCCAGGAGGTGACGCTCGACGACGGCACGAAGATCCCGACCCGCATGTTGATCTGGACCGCGGGCACGACGCCGGCGCCAGTGCTGTCGTGCCTGCCCTGCGTGATGCAGCAAGGCCGGGTCGTTGCGAATGAATGCATGCAAGTCCCCAATTTCCCCGGCGTTTGGGCACTGGGTGATTGCGCGCTGGTGCCCGACCCCTTCAATCAGGGCAAGTTCTATCCGCCCACGGCGCAGCATGCCATTCGTATGGCCGCCGCGCTCGCGAACAACATCGCGGCAATGACGCGCGGCCTGCCGCCGCGACCGTTCAAGTTCAAGACCTTGGGTCTGCTGGCAACCATTGGACGGCGCGCCGGCGTCGCGGAAATTCTGAACATGAAGTTTTCCGGGATCATCGCTTGGTGGCTGTGGCGCGCGATTTATCTTAGCTTGATGCCCGGTTTGCAAAAGAAAGTGCGCGTCGCGCTTGACTGGACGTTGGATCTGTTTTTCTCGAAGGACATCGTTCAGTTGCCGACGCTACATGCGCTCACGATATCGCGGGCCGACGATTCGCTGCCTGCCGCCGAGATGGACAGGAAACCAAAACAGGAATCCAGCGGGGAACCGAATTCAAAGCGAGGCGAAAATGCGAATGCATAAAACCTGCTCTTTCCATGGGACCAGTTTCCAATCCCATGCGGCCTCAGTGTGCGGAATACTGAAACCGCGGACACTGGCTGCCTGCGGGACCGCGGTTCTCCTTGCGTCCTGCCGGCGCGTCGGCGTTCTGGATCCGCAAGGCCCGGTATCAGCCGCGGAGAAACTGATTCTGTTCAATGCCACCGGCATCATGTTGGTCGTGGTCGCGCCCGTTATCGTGCTCACGCTTGCCTTCGCATGGTGGTATCGGGCATCCAACAAGCGGGCCAAGTTCCGTCCTGAGCTGGTCTATTCGGGCAGCATCGAACTCGTGGTCTGGGCCATACCGGCGATGGTCGTATTCTTGCTGGCCGGTGTCGCCTGGATCGGCGCACACGATCTAGACCCCGCCGCGAAACTCCACTCCGACGCCAAACCCTTACGAGTTGAGGTCGTATCACTCGATTGGAAGTGGTTGTTCATATATCCGGACTTGCGCGTGGCCAGCGTGAATCAACTCATCGTGCCAGTGGGAGCGCCAATTGAGTTCGCACTGACCTCCGCGACTGTGATGAATGCCTTCTTCATACCGCAGCTCGGCACCCAGATTTATACGATGCCGGGAATGACCACGCATCTTAATCTGCTGGCGGACCGCGCGGGGAGCTACCCGGGGCTGTCATCGCATTTCAGCGGCGATGGCTTCTCCGACATGCAGTTCATGGTGCGAGCGCTACCGGCGGCGGAATTCGCGGCGTGGTTCGAACATACCCGCGGCGGCGCCGGGGTGCTGGATGCACTTGCCTACAGAGAATTGGCGAAACCGACCAAAAAGGTTGAGTCACACACGTATGGCGACGTCGATCCGATGCTTTACGAATACATCCTGCAGCTGGCGGCGCCGATGGCCGCCTCATCCCCGGAGGCCAAGTAAATGGGCAAGCTCACCTGGGCCGCGATTCCGCTCGATAATCCCATTCAGATGGGCGCTTCGGTGTTCGTCATGCTCTTCATTGGCTCGGTCCTCGCGATCGTGACCTTCAAGGGGTGGTGGAAGTATTTGTGGAGCGAGTGGCTGACGACCACGGACCATAAGCACGTGGGCGTGATGTACGTGCTGCTCGCCCTGCTGATGCTGCTGCGCGGGTTCATCGACGCCATTATGATGCGATCGCAACTCGCCATCGCCGCGGGCGGCGCCGAGGGCTACCTGCCGCCACAGCACTATGACCAGATTTTCTCCGCGCACGGCACGATCATGATTTTTTTCATGGCCATGCCCTTTATGGTGGGCCTCATGAACTTCGTGGTTCCGCTGCAGCTCGGGGTGCGCGATGTCGCCTTCCCGGTGCTGAATGCAGTGAGCTTTTGGTTGACGGCTACCGGCGCATTACTTGTAAACATGTCTCTGGTGATCGGCGAGTTCGCCCGCACCGGTTGGCTGGCGTATCCACCCCTGTCGGAACTGCAGTTTTCGCCCGGCGTCGGTGTCGATTACTACTTATGGTCCCTGCAGATTGCGGGCGTCGGAACCCTGCTCTCGGGGATCAATCTGGTCACCACCATTTTGAAATTACGTGCACCCGGAATGGGATACATGCGTATGCCGGTGTTTTGCTGGACGGCGCTGGCCTCGAACTTACTGATCGTAGCTGCTTTTCCGATCCTCACCGCCACCCTCGGAATGTTGCTGCTGGATCGCTACATCGGGGCACATTTTTTCACGAATGACGGCGGCGGCAATGCCATGTTGTATTTCAATTTGATCTGGGCATGGGGTCATCCGGAAGTTTACATTCTGATCCTGCCGGCTTTCGGCGTCTTCTCCGAAGTCATCGCCACGTTTAGCGGCAAG
>Ga0210387_10003870_pt1 | contig 11499 bp, 10 predicted proteins | sample IncBWC7OmetaG_FD_160108 | JGI IMG/M metagenome (GOLD analysis project Ga0210387, IMG submission 160108) | Forest soil microbial communities from Barre Woods Harvard Forest LTER site, Petersham, Massachusetts, United States - Inc-BW-C-7-O ... | reverse complement strand
CGCGCGATCGGCGCGTCAAACTACAATGCTGCGCGCCTTTCGCAGGCGCTGGATCTTGCGCAGGCGAATGGCCTGCCGCGCTATGAAAGCCTGCAACCGCTGTACAATCTGTATGACCGGGCGGATTTTGAGAACGAACTGGCGCCGCTGTGCGTGCAGCGCGGCGTCGGCGTCATTCCCTATTTTTCTCTCGCCAGTGGTTTCCTCACGGGTAAGTACCGCTCACCGCAGGATCTTGCCGGCCGCGCCCGTGGGCAGCGAGTGGGAGAGAAGTATCTGAATCCGCGTGGCACGGCGATTCTTGCGGCCCTGGACGAAGTGGCCGCGGCACACGCCAGCACGCCGGCCAGTGTCGCACTGGCGTGGTTGATGACCCGTCCTGCTGTCACCGCCCCGATCGCCAGCGCCACCAGTTCCGAGCAGCTCAAGGCCCTGGTCGCCGCCGTGAGCCTGACGCTCGATGCGGCACAGGTTCAGCATCTGGAGCAGGCCAGCCGCTGAGCGCTCACAGTTTCTCGGTTGCCATTGGTTTACCGGTCTCAAGCAGGGTTTTGAGGTTCGAGAGGATCTGCGGCCAGCCACCGGAGACGGCGGCAATGACCTTGGAGTTCGCCTTGACGCTGCTATGGGTGATGGTGAGCTTGACGACGTCGCCCTTGGGTTCCAGCTCGAAGATGCATTTCACGGGGCCTTCGGCCTTCAGCTCGGGTCGGAATTCGTTATGCCAGTGCACGACCAACCGCCGCGGAGGTTCAATCTCAAGCACTTTGCCCGTGTCGGCGACGCGCCCATCGGTGAACACCAGTTTCCAGGAGGCGCCGGGTTTCCAGTCGCTGACCATCTGCATGCCGAACCAATACTGCTTGGTGAATTCCGGCTGGAGCAACGCTGACCAGAGCGTCTCGGCGCTGGTGCGGATATAGGTCACGTAGACAAACGTGCTTTGGGCGGCTTCACTCATGGTCGTCTTCCTCCAGGGCTTTCTTCAGCGCCGACAGCGCGCGTAGATGATGGCGCTGGAATTTGCTGATCCAGCGCTCGGCAATCTCATTGATCGGAACGGGATTGATGAAGTGCAGTTTCTCGCGTCCCTGACGCTGAACGGAGATCAGGTTGGCGCTTTCCAATATCGACAGGTGCTTGGTCACGGCCTGACGGGTCATATCCAGTCCTGCGCACAATTCATTCAGAGTCTGCCCGTTACGACGGTGCAAACGGTCCAGCAGGGTACGACGGCTGGCATCGGCCAGCGCCTTGAAAACGTCGTCGTCCTTCATGCGGATATTATGCAACCAAACGGTTGCCTGTCAAGGCGTGAAAAAGGGCCGTGCCTCGGGCACGGCCCTTGATGTGATCAACCGTGATGGAAAGCGTTGAGCTTGTTGCCGTCGAGGTCGCGGAAGTAGGCCGCATAGAAACCCCCGCCACGGTCTCCCGGTGCTCCCTCGTCCTTGCAACCATGGCTGATGGCAATTTTATAGATCCGATCCACCTGCGCGGCATCCTTGGCAACCAAGGCCGCCATGACGCCATTGCCGACCGTCGCAGGCTGGCCGTCGGCGGGCTTGATCAGGAACACCATCGCCGAGTTCGGCGCGCCCCAGGCGATGAACTTTTCCGTTTCCATGGTACGGCTGGCGCCCATTTCCGTGGCCAGCGCGTCGTAAAAAGCGGCGGCCTTGGCGAGGTTGTTGGTGCCAAGCGTGACGTATCCGAGCATGTGCATTCCCCCTGCATGTAATTGAGCGCAAAACGGTACCACCGCGACCAGATGCGGACAAGCGCGACAATCAGCTCAACGGGTCGCTTGCAGGCCGCTGCGGCGCGCAATCACTCCGATGGCAAGCACTGTGACGGCGAACACCGCCGGAAACACCGCCAGCACCACGAAAGGGCTATGGCTGACGTGCGACGTGAGTAGCCAAGTACCCAGTAAGGGCGCGGCAACCGAACCGACCTTGCCGATGCTGGCGGCCCAACCCGCGCCCCGGGCACGTTCGGCGGTCGGATAGTAGACCGCGAGAATGCTCTGGATGCCGTAATGGGTGCCACCGAGCAGCAGGTACATCACCGCCGTCATGGCCATGAACACCCCCGGCGTGAGGTGCATGAGCCCGATGCACAGCAGCAGCGGCACGGCGATGATCGGCATGACCGCAAGACTTGCCGGACCCAACCGATCCGTGAAGCGCATGAGGGTCACTGCGCCGATCGCCCCCACGAGGGCGTTGAACGAGCTCGACCAGGCGGCGCTGCTGCGGCTCAGGCCCATCTGCTCGAACACGATTGGACCCCAGGTCACGAAGAAATACATGGTGATGGAGCTGGCGGCGAACGCCAGCCACAACAGTGGCGTGATGAAGCGCAGCGGTCCGTCGAACAGCATGGCTGGACCGCGCGCGCGCCGCACCGGTGCGGGAGCGAACATCAGCTGCGATGGCTCGAGCCGGCGGTCCGGAATGAGCCGCCTGATGATGCGGGCGATGCGTTCCGGATCACCCCCGCGCTGTGCGAGGAAGCGCAGCGACTCGGGCAGTTTGTACCACACCAGCACTGCGGCCCCCAGTGAGGCGATGCCGCCCAGGATGAACACCGACTGCCAGCCGTGGTGCGGTATCAGCGCGATCGACAAGGGACCTGCGGCGCACACGCCCAGGCCGTATCCCAGCATGATCAGCGTAACCACCGTGGCGCGATATCGCGTCGGCACGTACTCGATGCTCAGGGCCCAGATCAGCGGCAGTGCGCCACCCAGCGCGATGCCGCCAACGAAGCGGGCCAGCAGCAATTCCGAGGTGCGATCCGCCGCTGCCAGCAGCAGCGTGAACAGGCCAAACAGCCCGACCGCCACGACAATGGCGCGTCGCCGGCCAACGCGGTCGCCGATGAAGCCGAACAGCAGGCCGCCGAGCAGTGCCCCGGCGCTGCCGGCCGCGAACACCGCTCCCAGGGCGCTGCGGTCCAGTGAGTACTGCGACTGCAGATAGGGCGCCGCGAAGGCAATGACGTTCAGATCGAAGCCGTCGAAGAAAGTCACCAGCCAGGAGATGGCAACCAGGCGAATTACAAAGGAATTCAGCTTCTGCGATTCGATGATCTGGCACACGTCGACGACGGGCGGATCGGAGGTTGAAGGCCGTGCGAATCCGGGCAGCGGTACGCCCGCGCCTTTGAGCGCGATCGCGCCGTCGGCGGTTGTCTCAGCGGCCGGAGTCATACACCGTCGTGCGTCGCATGTCGCGCGGATAACGCGTGTCCTCGAAGGCGGTCGCACGGTGCATCGTGCTGCGATTGTCCCAGATCACCATGTCCCCCGGTTGTTTCCAGCGCACCGCGCAGGTGAATCTGGGCTGGGTGGCAAACTCCATCAGTTCGCGCAGCAGATCGCGCCCCTGCGCCTGCGGCCAGCCGATGATATGCGAGGCATGTGCGGCCAGATACAGGGTCTTGGCGCCCGCGCCGGGATGGTACTGCACCAGCTTGTGCCGCGAGGGCGGCTTGGCCTCACGCTCCTGCGCCGTTGGCGGCGGATAGCCGGCCAGCAAACGCGAGTGCCACAGCCAATGCTCGACGATGAGGTCTTCGATGGCGCTTTGGGTGGCGGGCGGCAGTTGCGCGTAGGCAGCGCGCATATTGGCGAACTGCGTGTCCCCGCCGACCGGGGGCACGCGGTGCGCGAGCAGCAGCGAGTAGGCGGCGCGCCGCGGATTGAACGAGGAGTCCGTGTGCCATAGCGCATTGCCCTTGTTGTACAGGCGTCGCCGCTCGTCCAGCAGGATCTGGCCGTTGCGGTCCACGTTGCCCGCATCGAACAGTTCTGGGTGTGCGAAGCGGGCCCGCTGCGCGCCGAACAGCTGCGGCGCCAGTTCCAGTTCGCCAAACTGGCGACTGAAGGCGACATGGCGCTGATCATCGAGGCCGGTTTCGCGGAAAACGGCGACGCCGTAGCGATTCAACACATCCGTGATGGCGACGATGGTCGCCGGTGCAACCGGCCGTGCGAAATCGACACCGTGCACTTCCGCGACGAAGTCGTCGCCGAGCGCGTTCACGGTAAGGGTCATGTCCGCGCCAAATTGAAAAGCATGCTTTCATTCTAGGCCAGAGTGGATTACCGTTTCAATCGCGCCGCGGCCGCGGCGCCGCAGACTGCCGGGAGCACGCGTTGTCTTTGCAACAGAAAAATGAAGCCAAATCACGCCCGAGCCCGCGCGCAACCTCCCGAAAACCGGCGCAGCGTTGGGTCGCCGGTGTTTCCGCGGATGGCGAACTGCTGCTGCGTAGCCGGGAGAACGACGCTGCTGAAGCCGATGGCCATATCAAGTATTCATTCTCCCAGGGCCTCACGTTCGTCGCGCGCCGCTGGCGCAATGTCATGAACGAGGAGCTGCAGGCGGTCGGCCAGAGCCACGCGCGCTGGGGCACGCTCTATTGGATCTCGGTGTTCGGCGACCGGGTCAATCAGACCCAGCTGGCCGAACGCATGGGCGTCGAACAGCCCACTTTGGGCCGGGTATTGCGCGAACTCGAGGCGGATGGCCTGATCTGGCGGCGCGCGCCCAAGGGCGACCGCCGGGCACGGGTCATCGGTCTGACTCCCGCCTCAAAGCCACTGATGCAGAAGATCAATCGGATCCAGAACGCGGTACGCGTCGACTTGTTGCTCGGCATTGATCCGGCGCAGCTGGCCGCGTGTCTGGCGGTTTTTGCCAGGATTCTCGAGAACACGGACCGGCGCTCAGCCAAGCGGCGCTGATTCTCCTGCGCTGCAGCTTGCGCTGCACGTGCACGCACCTCCCTGTTGCGAGGCCGCGACAGTAGGAAAGACAGTCGTGACCAACTGTTGACAAGTCCAAACGGGCGCGCGCATAGTCGCCGCGATAATACAAACTATGCTTTGCAATTCGAAAGCATGCTTTGCATCGGCGGAAAGGGTGCCCGGGAAATCGGCAAACCCGAAAGGTACGCGGCAGGGGGATTAATTCGGCGTGTCGGGCTGTGAAGCTGCTTGAGCAGTCAATCTGGGAGTTGATTGTGGCAATGGCGGGTTCCACGGAGCAGCCCTGACGCGCCTCGCAGTCCGAACAAACTGGTCTTCTAAAAAGCTGATTTTGGGGAGTGTCTATGACCACGCGAAATAATGTGGCGCAATTGCGGCGTTCGATGTCGGTCAGCGCTGCACGCTACCTGGTATCGATAGCAGTGGCTGCAGCGATCGGCGGTGCAGCACTACCGCAACACGCGCTGGCGGCCGATGCCGTGGCCGCGGCCGACGGGCCGGCAACGCCGGTGGCTGCCGAGGAGAAGATCGAAGAGGTCACGGTCACCGGCTCGCGCATCGTGCGTACCCGTGACCTGGATGCGCCCAGCCCGATTGCTACCATCAGCAACGACGTGCTCGAGAGTTCGGCCTCAACCGGCATTGAGGCGATTCTGAATCAGCAGCCGCAGTTCGTACCGTCGACCACCCAGTTCACTAGCCAGGTGCAGGCGACCCCGACGCAGTCGCCGGGTGCGGCTACCATCAATCTGCGCGGCCTCGGCAACAACCGCAACCTGGTGCTGGTCGATGGCCAGCGCTGGCAGCCGAGCAATGCGAGTCTGGTGGTCGATCTCAACACCATTCCGCTGGCCGCCGTCCAGAGTGTCGAGACGATTACCGGTGGTGCCTCCGCGGTGTACGGTCCGGACGCCATCGCCGGTGTTGTGAACTTCGTCCTGAAGAAGGACTTCCAGGGCCTGGATGTGGACATTCAGCGCGGGGAGTCCTACAAGGGCGATGCCGGCAACACCCGCGGCAGCGTGCTCATGGGCATGAACAGCGGTGACAACCGCGGCAATGTCATGATCGGCCTGGATTGGACCAAGCGCGACGCGGTGTATGCGGACCAGCGCAGCTTCTATACGAATGGCTACAGCGATCCGAACAACGTCAGTTCCGGCTTTGTGTTCGCGCCCTCGTATGAGCCGGGCTCCGGCGCGACGGCACCATCCCAGGCGGCGCTCAACGGGCTGTTTCCGCAGGCGCCGGCGGGCACGGTAGGTACGACCACCGAAGTCTATTTCAACGGCGACGGCTCGCCGTTCGTGCAGCAGAATGGCGGCCTGGGCTACAACGGTCCGTTCAATGCCGCCGGCACCGGCCGTTATTCGGGCATCAATGTCCTCAGCACCACCACCTCATCGCCCAACAACCTGCAACAGACCTACCAGGGCGGGTTGCTGTCCATTCCGCTGCAGCGCTATTCCGCCTTCGGCAGCGGTCATTTCGACATCAACGACAGCGTCACGGCCTACGCGAAACTGGACTACAACAATACCCAGGTGGCGAGCGAGAACGGTTATTCGCCCGCCATTACCATCTGGGGGGTAACCGTTCCGCGATACAACACCCCCGGTCAGCCCCAGGACTCCACCTGGCTGCCGTCGGATCTCCTGACCTTGCTGAATTCGCGTGCCACCCCGAATGCGCCCTGGAGCCTGTACCAGGTCATCGACTACATGGGGCCTGAAACCGACACGACCACGACGGACACCTGGCAGATGACCGCGGGGCTGAAGGGCAAGCTGCCGTTCCGGGACTGGACCTGGGATATCTACGGATCGCAGGGCAAGACCCATGAAATCGACGATTTCACGGGCCTGCCCTCGCTGCAACGTCTGTCGTACCTGGATCAGCTGCCCGATTTCGGCAAAGGCGCCAGCATTTCGGCACCCGCCGGGACCCCCTTCGGCTACGGCGAAAGCTGCACCAGCGGTCTGCCGGTGTTCCAGCAGTTCACACCGACCTCTGACTGCATCCAGAGCATCCAGGACCCGCTGAAAACCGAGCAGAACCTGAAGCAGACCATCGTCGAAGGCTACATCCAGGGATTGCTGTGGACACTGCCGGCCGGCGATGCGCGCTTCGACCTGGGCGCGACCTACCGCGGCGAGGAGTTCACCTACAGTCCCGGAAACCCGGTGGGCGCGATCACGGACAATCCGGTCGGCATCTTCCCCTCGAACTACACCTCCGGCGACATCAGCGTGAAGGAGGCCTATACCGAACTGCTGATCCCGGTCCTCAAGCGGCTGGAACTGGAACTGGGTTACCGCGAGTCGGATTTCAACACCGCCGGCTACAAGGACACCTTCAAGGCGATGTTCACCTACAAGGCGATGGACGAACTGACCTTCCGCGGTGGTTACCAGAAGGCCACGCGTGCCCCGAACGTCGCCGAGTTGTACACCGGCGCCACGCAGAACGTCATTCCATTCCCGCAGGAGGATCCCTGCTCGGCTTCGACGCTGTCGCCCTGGGGCAATGTGCCAAGCAACCCGAATCGAACGAAGGTCCAGGGGTTGTGCGAAGCCCTGATCGGCAACACCACCTCCCAGTTCAATACCCAGACCTTCAACGCAGCGACCTACGGCGTCGGTCCCAACGGCTGGACGCGCCAGGTCCCGACGTTCTTCCCGTTGGAAATCGAAAGCATCGAGGGCAACCCGCTCGTCAAACCGGAGACGGGCAAGACCTTCACCTTCGGTGCGGTCATCACCGACCCATTCGGCCTCGTTGGTTTCAGCTCCACCATTGACCTGTACCAGATCACGATCGACCAGACCATCGCGCCCGATCCGGCGGTTTCCATCTACAACAGCTGCTTCAACTCGGACGGTTCGTCGAATCCCACATATTCGGTCACCAACTCGGCCTGCCAGTTGATTCAGCGTAATCCAATCACGGGCGACCGTGCCTCGGTCACCGCGTTGTATTCGAACCTGGGCACGCTGGTGACGAATGGCGTGGATGTGGCCATGAACTACGGTCACAACCTGGGACCCGGCACGCTTGGAGTCGGTACGGCGATGACCTACCTGAACAAGTACCAGTATCAGAACGAGGCCGGGTCACCGTACATCAACGCCAAAGGAACTTTGGATACGGTGAACACTGTTGCCGGCTCCGGCGGTCTGTTCAACTTCCGGGCCAACACTCATGTGCAGTACTCGTGGCAGGCACTCACGGTGGGCGTGGGCTGGGAGTTCCTCTCCAGCATCAAGGATCAATCCGCTTCCATGGATCCGTCCACCAAGGTGCTGCCCGTGCCCTCGTACAACCTGTTCAATCTGTACAGCACGTACGCGTTCGGCAACGTGACGGTGCGCTTCGGTATCGACAATCTGTTCAACAAGCAACCGCCGGTGGTCGGCAACAATCCCGGCGTCAACGACAGCTCGAACGTGACCAATCCGGGTCTGTATGACCCGATCGGCGTCCAGTTCTACCTCGGCCTGAACGCGAAGTTCTGAACGAATCTTTGCGAAAGTTGAAGAAGGGCGGTGAATCTGGAGTTCACCGCCCTTTTTTCTTAAGCTGCGTGGGCAATGTCGAACCCGGTCCCGCAATTCGAACTGACACTGGCTGCGCAGCACGATGCCGCGGGGCGGCATCGCGAGGCCATCGATGCCCTGGCACGCGGCACCCAACGAGGCGACTTGGGTTGCAGGACGCAGCTCGGCAAGCGGCTGCTGGCGGGCGACCGGGCGCCCGCACTGCCGCAGGAGGGCGCGCGTTTTCTGCACGAGGCGGCCGTTCAGGGCGAGCCGGAGGCGGCCGCCCGCATGGCGGCGCTGACGGCGCTCGGCCACTGCTTCAAGCAAAGTTGGCAGGAGGCCCTGCGCTGGCTGATGGTGGCCGCCGAACGCCGCTGGCAGCCGGCACGGGAACAGCTGCTGGTGCTGGCCAACGGTACACCGGACATCGACCTGACGAGTTGGTCGACCCCTCACCCCGGTAACGATCTGAGCGTGGAGCCGAAGGTCCGTGCGCTGGATGCCTTCATTACGCCGGCGGTCTGTGACTGGCTGATCGCGCGGGCGCGCAGCCGTCTGACCCGCGCCCGCGTTTACGATCCGGTGAATCGCGAGGATGTCATTGGTCAAACGCGCACCAATTCCGTCGCGAACTTCGGCCTCGCTGACGTCGAACTGCTGGAGGTACTGCTGCAGGCGAAAATGTCCCGCGCCTGCGGGGTGCCGATGAACCACATGGAAGCTCCGGCCGTGCTCAACTACGAAGCCGGTGAGGAGGCTGCAAATCACTACGATTTCGTCAACCCCGCCATACCCGACTACGCCGGGGAAATTGCCCGCAACGGACAACGGGTCGTGACCTTCCTGGTCTATCTCAATGATGACTATGAAGGTGGGGAGACCGGCTTTCCGACCCTGGGGTTCAGCCACAAGGGTCGGCGCGGGCAGGGGCTTTATTTCGTCAACGCCTTGTCCGACCTGCAACCGGACCTGCGCATGCTGCACGCCGGTCGCCCGCTGACCCGGGGAGTGAAATGGCTCGTCTCGCAGTTCATCCGCAGTCGCCCCACGCGCGCCGCACCGCGGATTGACTAGGCGCTGCGCTGCACGGCGGCCGGACGCCGCAGCGTATAGAACAGCAGCAACGCCGTCATACCCAGCAACACCGCCAGCGCGGACACCGTCAGCGAAGCGTGAATGCCCACGATGCCGCCGATCAGGCCGACCGTGATACCGCTGAAGGCACGCATCCCCAGTGCTGCCATATTATAGAGCCCGATCACGCGACCGCGGATCGCGGCCGGCGCATTCATCTGCACCAGGGTTTGCGCCATGCTGTTGAACGACAGCTCGAACATTCCCGCCACGAACAGTGCGCCGAGGGCCAATGGGTAGGCGTGGACCGTCGCGAAGGCGGCGATGGCCAGTGTCCACGCCATGGCGAGCAGCAGCGCGGTGCGCGGATCGGGTCGCAACAGCGACAGCGATTCCAGGGCAATGCCGGCCACCAGCGCGCCACAGGCATCCGCGGCGAGCAGCATGCTGTAATCCACGCCGGGATTGCCGTGACCCAGATCCTGTGCAAACCCGGGCATCTGCGCCTGGTAGGCATTGCCCACGAAGAACGCTGCGATACCGGCGAGGCTGGTCGCCGTGACGATGGCCCGATCGCCCGCGATGTCGCGGATCGTGTGCACGATATCCGCGAGGCCCTTCACGGCACGCGTGACCGGCGCGGCCCCGATGCGAAACCGCGGGCCATAGGGCGCCTTCCACAGCCACAACAATAAGGGCAGATAGAACACAACGTTCAGGAAGATCCCGTAGGTGGGTCCAAGCAGCAGCATGATGAGGCCGCCCACGGCCGGCCCCACGAGCACGCCGAGCGTGCGCGCCGTGGCGTTGAGACGCACGGCGCTGGGCAACTGTGCACCACCGGCGATGTCGTGCAGGAGCAGCTGACTCGAGGTCTGCCAGACCACGCCGGCGAGACCGTGCAGGATGAGCAGGATCACCGCATCGTGCATCTGCAGACTGTCGGTGATGAAGAAGTAACCCCACCCCAGCGAGCAGGTCATGAACAGCACCATGCCGCACTGGATCAGGCGTCGTGGATCATTCCGGTCGGCGAGTGCGCCGGCGGCCACGGAGAACAGCAGGAAGGGAGCCCAGTGCGAAATGACGGCGAAGCCCGCGAGCGCGGCGGAGTGAAACTTCTGGAATGCCATCCAGTAGCTGATCACGTGCTCGATGTTGTCGGCCATCATCGCCAGCACGTAGGTGCTGAAGTGCGCGCGGTAGCCCGGGTTATGCATCGCCGCAAACGACATCCGTGTGGACACGGGTCGTTACTGCTGTGCGCGGATGTCGGCGGCCGCCTGGCGCAGGATAGCGGCGATGCGCAGCTGCTCAGCGCGCGGCGCGTCCATCTTCGACGCGAGCGCCAGTTTCAAATCAAAGCGCGCCACCTGCAATTCAGGTGCGCCCGCGTCCTGGCTCGGATCGCCTTCATGCGCTGATTCGCCGGCAGCGGCTTCAGGCTGCAGCGCATGCCGGAACTTGCGCATGCGCCGCCCGATCTGCTGCAGCTGCGCCAGCAGCGTCTCGAGGGCAGCACGATTGTCGGCCAGATGCTTGCGCCCCGTTTCGGTGATGCTGTAGAGCTTGCGCGTGCCCTCGAGCGCGACGCTGGCGTAGCCGATTTCCTCCAGGTAGGTGAGGGCGGGATAGACCATGCCGGGGCTGGGTGAGTAGTAGCCGCTCGAGCGTTCCTCGACGGCCTTGATGAGTTCGTAGCCGTGGCTGGGTTTCTCGGCCAGCAATGCCAGCAGCAGCAGCTGCAGGTCCGCCGAGCCGAGTTTGCGTCCTGGTCCAAATCCGCCCCGGCCGGCGCCGCGGGGTCCGAACCCCTCGCCAAAATGATGGCCGAAGCCGAAGAAGCCGCCGGGATGACCGCCGTGGCGGATGCCGTGATGAGGGGTGTGGCCATGATGGCCGTGGTCGTGATGATGGAAAAAGCGCATGATGACTCCTTGAGTCAGTCTTAAGTCGCATTGTGCGATCTATCTAAGATATATCTTAAGTGGACGCGACCTGCTGGTCAAGCCCGTGGGCGGCGCTTGGGCTAAGGTGCGGCCATGGGTCTTGCCGATGCCGATTACATGCGCTTATGCCTCGCGCTTGCAGCGCAGGCGCAGCAGC
>Ga0210387_10003868_pt1 | contig 11500 bp, 11 predicted proteins | sample IncBWC7OmetaG_FD_160108 | JGI IMG/M metagenome (GOLD analysis project Ga0210387, IMG submission 160108) | Forest soil microbial communities from Barre Woods Harvard Forest LTER site, Petersham, Massachusetts, United States - Inc-BW-C-7-O ... | reverse complement strand
GAAGTATGTCTTGAGCCCGCCGTGCGTGCGGAGTCGCATCATCCGCTGCGCCAGGCGCTCGTCCTGTGTGACCATCATCCCGCCATCGCCCCACGCGCCCAAGTTCTTCGACGGGAAGAACGAGAACGTGCCAATCGTGGCGATCTCGCCGGCCATCCGCCACTCGCCGTCGATCGCGCGGCGAGCGCCGATCGTCTGGGCCGCGTCCTCGATCACCGGCAGGCCGCGGGCGACCAATGCAACGCGCTCGAGCGCCGCCATCTGGCCGAACAGGTCGACCGGGATGATGGCCTTCGTGCGCGGCGTGATCGCCGCGGCGATGGCATCGGGGTCGATGTTGAACGTCACCGGGTCGATGTCCACGAACACCGGCGTGGCGCCGACATTGTGGATCGTCCCGGCCGTGGCGAAGAACGTGAACGGGGTCGTGATCACTTCGTCGCCGCGGCCGATGTCCAAGGCGCGCATCGCGATCAACAGGGCATCGGTGCCGTTCGCGCAGCCGATCGCGAAGCGGGTGCGGGACAGACCCGCGACCTCGCATTCCAGCTTGCCGACGGCGGCGCCGAGGATGAACGTCTGATCATCGACCACCTTCATCATGGCCGACACGACCTCGTCGCGGATGGTCGCGTGTTGGGCGCGTAGGTCGAGGAGAGGCACAGCCATAAGATGTTTCTAAACCTGCTAGATCTTCGCGCGCAACGGGAGGGGGATCTACCGGCCAGTCTTGGCCGACTCATAGATCCCGAGTATGAGCTCCAGCGATTTCCGGCCGGCGCGGCCGTCGGTGTCCGCTTTCGCCTCGCCGCGGAGGACGCGCAGGACGTTCCGGTAGTAGCCCTCGTGCCCGTAGCCGTATACGGTCGGCGGGTTGGTGCTCGCGATGTCGACGAGCTTGTCGTCGTCGTCGTATTCGGAGAACGCCCAGTGCTCGATCTTGTTGACGGCGGTCCCGCCGACTTTCACGGTGCCCTTCTCGCCGAGTATCGTGATCGAGCCCTCGAGGTTCCGTGGATATGTCAGCATCGTGACCTCGATCGTGCCAAGCGCGCCGTTGCGGAACTTGAGGATCGCGATGCCGGAGTCTTCCGTTTCGATGCGCCGGGCGAGCGTGGCGGTTTTCGCGGTGACACTCTCGACCGGGCCGACGAGCCACTGGATCAGATCGACGTAGTGCGAGGCTTGGTTCATGAACGCGCCGCCGTCGAACTCCCAGGTGCCGCGCCAGGGTGCCGAGTCGTAGTACTCCTGCGGCCGCGACCAGCGCACGGTGCAGTTCGCCATGTAGATGCGGCCAAAGCGCTGCTTGTCGATCGCGCGCTTGACGAGCTGGATGGTCGCGTTGAGGCGATTCTGCTTGACGACGAAGAGTTGGACGCCGGCGTCGTCGCAGGCTTGCACGAGCTCGTCGGCGGCGGAGAGCGTGATGGCCATCGGCTTCTCGCAGACGACGTGCTTGCCGGCGTGCGCGGCGAGAATGCCGTGGCGCGGGTGGAGGCCCGACGGCGTGGCGACGGCGACGATATCGCTCGGCGCTTGCGCCAGCATCTCCTCGTACGAACGGAACCATGGTACGCCTTGCGATTCGCCGGCTTCGCGGGCGCGTTCGGGGTCGATGTCGGCGACGGCCGTCAATTCCAGACCGTCGACCTTGGCGATCGCCTCGAAGTGATTGCGCGCGATGCGGCCGGCGCCCACGAGGGCGACACGGAAGACGCGTTGGGCCTGCGTTTCACCGCTGACTCTCGTCACATCTTCCCCTGGATAGCGATACCCTCGCCATCCGGGACGTATTGAGTGCCGCAAACGGCACAGGACAATCCCTCTAAACGTTCGCCACAACGGCACATCCAGCCGACACGACGGCCTGGGACGCCCAGTACCAGCGCAAACGGCTCTACATCATGGGTGACGACTGCGCCGGCGCCGATAAAGGCATATTCGCCGAGCGTCACACCGCACACGATCGTGGCATTCGCGCCGATCGTCGCGCCGCGGCGGACGAGGGTGCGTCGATACTCGTGCTTGCGCGAGACGTGGCTGCGCGGGTTGATGACGTTCGTGAAGACCATTGAGGGTCCACAGAACACATCGTCTTCGAGCTCGACGCCCTCGTAGATCGACACGTTGTTCTGGATCTTCACGTTGTCGCCGATGCGCGTGCCGCCCATGACGACAACGTTCTGGCCAAGGCTGGAGCGGCAGCCAATGACAGCGCCCGGCATGATGTGGCAGAAATGCCAGATCTTCGTGTCGGCTCCTATGGTCGCGCCTTCATCGACGTAGGCCGACTCGTGGATATAGGGCGTCATAGGAGCACTTCTTGCGCGACCTGGACGAGCACGTGCCAGTCTTGGAGGCAGCGAACGGCCGGCGGACGCGAGCGGAGCGCGAGTACGGCATCGCAGGCGGCGCTCGCGGCCGAGAGGGTCGTGGTGTACGGGACGCGGTGGGCGATCGCCTGTTGGCGCAGCGAGTAGTCGTCGCGGAATGCGTGCTTGCCGAGCGGCGTGTTGATCAAGAGTTGGACCTGGCCATTCACGATCAGGTCCATCCCATGCGGGCGTCCCTCGTGGACTTTGAAAACCCGCTCGGCGGGCACACCCCGACCACGCAGGTATTTGGCGGTCCCTTCTGTCGCGAAGAGCTTGAAACCCAGCTCGTGGAAGCGGCGGGCGATCGGCAGGACCGTCGGCTTGTCACTGTCGTTGACGGTGATGAAAATCGCGCCGCGGGTCGGCAGGCTGTTGTCGGCGGCCATCTGCGCTTTGGCGAATGCGCTGCCGAACGAGTCGGAGATCCCCATCACTTCTCCCGTCGAGCGCATCTCGGGGCCGAGGATCGGGTCGAATTCCCGGAATTTGTTGAACGGGAAGACCGCCTCTTTCACCGCGATGTAGGGCGGGATCACCTCGCGCGTGTAGCCGATCGCCTCGAGCGTTTCGCCGGCCATGACCCGTGCGGCGACGGCGGCGAGTGGCACTCCGACGGCCTTGGACACGAATGGGATCGTGCGGCTCGCGCGCGGGTTGACCTCGAGGACGTAGACCGTGCCGTCTTTGATCGCGAATTGCACGTTGATCAGGCCGACGACACCGAGCGCCTTCGCCAGCGCGACCGTTTGTTCGCGCATCTTGTCCGCGTCGCGGTCGCCGATGAGGTACGGCGGGAGGACGCAGGCGGAATCGCCGGAGTGGATGCCAGCGTCTTCGATGTGCTGCATCACGCCGCCGATCACTACCCGCGAACCATCAGAGATCGCGTCGACATCGGCTTCGAAGGCGTCTTCCAAGAAATGGTCGATCAGGACCGGACGCGCTTCGGAGACTTGGATCGCGCGCGTGAAGTATTCGCGCAGCGACGGCTCATCATAGACGACCTCCATCGCGCGACCGCCGAGCACGTACGACGGGCGGAGAATGACCGGATAGCTCAGCTCACCGGCGATGGCCGCGGCATCGTCGACGTTGGTCGCCGTGCCGTTCGGCGCCTGCGTGAGGCCTAGCTCGCGGGCGATTTTCTCGAAGCGGCGGCGGTCTTCGGCAATGTCGATCGCGTCTGGTGACGTCCCGAGGATATTGACGCCGGCGGCTTCGAGGCCGCGCGTGAGCTTGAGCGGCGTTTGGCCGCCGAGTTGGACGATGACGCCGAGCGGTTGTTCGCGGTCGATGATCTCCAAGACATCTTCGAGCGTCAACGGCTCGAAATAGAGCTTGTCAGAGATGTCATAATCGGTCGAAACCGTTTCCGGGTTCGAGTTGATCATGATCGTCTCGAAACGGCCTCTCAGCGCCAGGGCTGCTTGCACGCAGCAATAGTCGAACTCTACGCCCTGGCCGATTCGGTTCGGGCCACTGCCCAGGATTATGATTGACTGGCGCCCGCTTCGCGGCGCCTCGCTTTCTTCGTCGTAGTTGCTGTAGAGGTACGGCGTTGACGACGGGAACTCGCCGGCGCACGTGTCGACCATCTTGTACGCCGGGCGGACGCCGAGCGCCTGACGGCGCTGGCGCACCGTGCTTTCATCTTCTCCGCGAAGAGCCGCCAGCTGGGCATCCGAGAAACCCAGGCGCTTCATGCCCAGGATATCCTCGGATCCGGCGACGTAGCGGCGTTCGGCTTCGACCAGCTGTTGCATCTCCGACAAGAACCACGGATCGATCGACGTCATGTCGTTCAGATCCGCGAGGGAAATCCCCGCTTGCATGGCGCGCTTGAGCTGGTAGATCCGCTCCGGCGTTGGTTGGCGGAGTGCTGAGCGGAGCGATTCCGGGCTATCGTCCGTGAGGCGATCGTCCGCCGGAGTGGCACCGATGGTCCAGCCTTGCCGGCCCGCTTCGAGCGCGCGGAGGGCTTTTTGAAAAGCCTCTTTGAACGTGCGGCCGATCGCCATCGACTCGCCGACCGATTTCATCTGGGTCGTCAGACGTGGATCGGCGGTCGCGAATTTTTCGAAGGCGAACCGCGGGGCTTTTACCACGACGTAGTCGAGCACCGGCTCGAAGGACGCCGGCGTCGTCTTGGTGATGTCGTTGCGAATTTCGTCCAAGCGATACCCGACGGCGAGCTTCGCGCCGATCCGGGCGATCGGGAAGCCCGTCGCCTTGGACGCGAGGGCCGAGGATCGGGAGACCCGCGGGTTCATCTCGATCACCAGCATCGTGCCATCGCGCGGGTTGATCGCGAATTGAATATTGCATCCACCCGCTTGGACATCGATCTCTCGGATCACCTTGATCGCGGCATCACGCATGAGCTGATACTCGCGGTCCGTGAGCGTCATCGCCGGCGCAACGGTGATCGAGTCGCCGGTGTGGACGCCCATCGGATCCAAATTTTCGATCGAGCAGACGATGACGACGTTGTCGGCACCGTCCCGCATCACTTCCAGCTCGAACTCTTTCCAACCCAAGACACTGCGTTCGATCAGGACTTGACTGGTGGGAGAAAGTTCGAGGCCACGGCGGACAATCGATTCGTATTCGGCGCGGTTGTAGGCAATACCGCCACCCGTGCCGCCGAGCGTGAATGACGGCCGGATGATCGCCGGGAAGCCGATCGTGTCGGCCAACGCGTCGGCCTGGTCCCAACTCGTGACGGTGGAACCCGACGGGACATCGAGTCCGATGCGCTGCATGGCCTGCGCGAACAGCGCGCGGTCTTCGGCCATCGCGATCGCCCGCGCGTTGGCGCCGATAAGCTCCACGCCGTACTTGGCGAGGACGCCATTTTCGTGCAGCGCCATCGCGACATTGAGCGCCGTCTGACCGCCCATGGTCGGCAGCAGCGCGTCGGGGCGCTCCTCGGCGATCACGAGCTCGACAAACTCGGGGGTTACCGGCTCGATGTACGTTCGGTCGGCGAACTCCGGGTCCGTCATGATCGTCGCCGGATTCGAGTTCACCAGGATCACGGAGTAGCCCTCTTCCTTGAGGGCACGAGCCGCTTGAGTCCCCGAGTAATCGAATTCCGCGGCTTGACCGATGATGATCGGCCCGGAGCCCAGCAGCAGGATTCGATTGAGGTCAGTGCGTCGAGGCATGCGCGGCGTGGGCGATCACGTCCTCAATGATGTCGGGAATACTATGCTCGGGAGTCCAGCCGGTCGCCTCGCGCAGCTTGCCGTTCTTGCCGACCAGCGTCGGCACCTCGACGGATCGCACGAGATCCGGATCCGTCGTGAGCGACGCTTTGACTCCAGTCGCCGCCAGCACCGCCACAGCCAGGTCCTTCACCGAGGTCCCGAGTCCGCTGCAGACGTTATACACCTCACCCGGCCGGCCGCGGCTCGCCAGCACCATGTACGCGTCGACGACGTCGATCACGTGCAGGAAGTCGCGGACGGTCGTCATCGAGCCGAGCACCACTTTTGGCGGGCGTTGATTTCGAGCCGCGAGGGCCCGGGAGACCAAAGCCGGGATGAGATACGAGGACGGTTGGCCGCCCCCGCTGTGATTGAAGCTGCGCGTGCAGACCACCCGCACGCCTTCGCTGCGATAGGCCTCGAGCGCGATGACCTCCTGCGCGGCCTTGCTCGCGGCGTAGACGCTCAAGGGACGCTGCTCCTCCTCTTCCGAGAGCGGAAGATCGGCCGCGTCGTGCTTGCCGTATTGTTCGCCAGAGCCGACCACCAGGACCACGGGGTCGAGGACGCCCCCGCGACGGCGCGCGCGGACTTCGGCGAGCAATCGCGCCGCGCCGACGACATTCACCTCGGTGGCCGCGCCGGCATCGAGCGCCGCGCCCGTGACCGAGGCGACTCCCGCGAGATGAAAGATCTGATCGGGCGATGCGGCGTCGAGGAAGCGGCGCACGTCTTCGGTGCGGCGAATGTCGCCGCGCACCCAGGTGACCTGAGAGTGCTCATCCTCGGCGAGGATGGTCGCGCCCTTCGGGTCATCCGGGGTGGCGCCCGTGACCGTGTGGCCGGCCTCGAGGAGGGCTCGGCAGAGCCATTGGCCGACGAACCCGCCGGCGCCGGTAATCAAGGTTTTCATCTGTGCCGCGCCAGATCAGCGTCCACCATCATCTCGACGAGTTGCTGGAACGTGCAACACGCCTGCCAGCCGAGCTGGGCTTTCGCTCTTGTCGCGTCGGCGACCAGGACGTCGACTTCGGCCGGGCGCATAAATCGCTCGTCGATCTTCACGTACTCGCGGTAGTCGAGTCCCACGTGCTGGAACGCGAACTCGCACAACTGCCGGACCGACCACGTCTCCCCGGTGCCGACGACGAAATCGCTCGGCTCATCGGGTTGCAGCATGCGCCACATCGCGTCGACGTAATCGCCGGCGAATCCCCAGTCGCGCCGGGCCTCGAGGTTGCCGAGGCGCAGCTCGCGTGCCTTACCGAGTTTGATGCGGGCGACACCATCGGTGACCTTGCGCGTGACGAACTCCAGTCCTCGCCGGGGGCTCTCGTGATTGAAAAGTATCCCGGAGACGGCGTAGAGGCCGTAGCTCTCGCGATAGTTCACGGTGATCCAGTGTCCGTAGACCTTGGCAACACCGTATGGCGAGCGCGGATAGAACGGCGTGGTCTCGGTCTGGGGCGTCTCAATGACCTTCCCGAACATTTCGCTGGAGCTCGCCTGGTAAAAGCGCGCCTTCGGCGCCGCCTTTCTCATGGCTTCCAGCATGCGGGTGACCCCTATCGCCGTGAATTCGCCAGTGAGCACCGGTTGCGTCCAGGACGTTTGGACGAAGCTCTGGGCCGCGAGGTTGTAGATCTCGTCTGGCTGACACATTTCCATCGCGTCGACCAACGAGTGTTGGTCGAGGAGGTCGGCCGAGACGAGCTCGACGCGGTCGACGAGATGGCCGATCCGCTCGTACGGCGTCGTCGAGCTCCGCCGTACGATTCCAACGACTCGATAGCCTTTCCCCAGCAGCAGCTCGGCCAGGTAGGACCCGTCCTGGCCGGTGATGCCGGTGATCAGCGCGGTCGGCATCCCGGTCGAGGCGCGCGGCGAGCGGACTTACGCGGTGGGGACGCCGCCCCCGCGAGGGGCGCGCTCGATCTTACCCGCGTGCAGGCACCGCGTGCACACTTTCACCTTCGTAATTGTCCCCTCGAGGGCAATCCGAGCCACCTGAAGGTTCGGCTTCCACACACGACGCGTCTTGTTGTTCGCGTGCGAGACGTTGTTGCCGAACGCCACGCCGCGGCCGCAGGCGTAGCACCGATTGCGCGCGATCGGCGTCATGACGGAACCTCGGTGAACCCGATCAGCTCGATCCGGGCCATCTCGGCGCCATCGCCCTTGCGGAAGCCGGTCTTCAGGATCCGGGTGTATCCGCCCTGGCGGGTCGCGAATTTCGGCGCGACTTCTTTGAACAGCATGTCCGCCGCGGCGCGCTCGTGCCCGTCCCGCGCGGCGAGCCGGCGCGCGTGCAGCGTGCCGGCTTTGCCCTTGGTGATCAGCTTCTCGACGAACGGCCGCAGCTCCTTGGCCTTGGCCTCGGTCGTCTCGATCGCGCCCTTTTCGATCAGCGAGATCGCGAGGTTGCGAAGCAAGGCGAGACGCTGCTCGCTCGTGCGCCGGAGTTGGCGCCCAGCTTTTCTATGTCGCACGGGTCTTACTCCTCGTCGTCATCCGGCGCGTTCGCGGCAGCGCGGCTCGGCGGCGTTCCCCAATCGGTGATCCGCACACCTTCCGGCGTCTCCTCGTAACGCATCCCAAAATTCAAACCCTTTCTCTCCAAGAGATCGGCGATCTCTTGCAGGCTCTTCTTTCCAAAATTCTTGACTTGCAGAATCTGACTCTCGGTCTGGCGAACCAGGTCACCGAGCGATCTGATATTCGAGTTCTTGAGCGAGTTCACCGAACGAACCGACAGCTCGAGGTCATCGATCGGCGTTTGTAGCTCTTGGAGACGGACACTATCTCCACCGCCGAGATCTGCACCCGTGCCAACCGGCGCCGACGTGTGCGAGCCGAAGCCGACGAAATATTGGAAGTGCGTTTGCGCCAGCGCCGCGGCGTAGCTGACGGCTTCCTCGGGGCTGATCGTCCCGTTGGTTTCGACTGTGAGGGTCAGGCGGTCGAAGTCGGTACGCTGGCCGACACGAGTCTCGGCCACCGAGAAGTTCACGCGGCGGACGGGATTGTAGATCGCGTCGATACGGACGACATCGATCGGCATTCCGCGCTCCAGCGTGTGCTGGTCGGCCTCGGTGTAGCCACGGCCCTGTTTCACGTACAGGTCCATCGTGATGTCACGATCGTCCTGCAGCGTGAAGAGATGGTGCGACGGGTCGATGATGCGGACGCCCGAGCCGACGTTGATGTCGGCGGCGGTGACTGCACCGGCGCCCGAGCGCTGGATGCGCAGCGTGGCATCCTCGAGGCCTTCGTCCAGCACGAGGGTCAACGTCTTGAGATTGCCGATGATCTGGTGGACATCTTCCACCACTCCCGGAATCGTCTGGTGTTCGTGCACGACCCCGTCGACGCGGAACGCCCAGACCGCCGACCCACGGAGGGACGACAGCAGGAGCCGACGCATCGCGTTGCCGAGCGTATGGCCGAATCCACGCTCCAGGGGCTGGAGGCGGAACTCGGAGACGTTCGGGTTGTCCTCGCGCTTCGTCGCCTCGACGAGCTGCGGACGGACTAACCCGCGGAGATCGATCGTTTGTGCCATGTTCTCTATTCACCTCTAAGTGGTCATACCGGGCGAATCGCCCCGGCAACGCCCTACCCCGCCCCTAACGCGCGGTAGGCTCGTACGGGAGTTAGGGTCCCGACCGCGCTACTTCGAATACAGTTCGACGACGAGCTGCTCTTGCGCGTTGATCGGAATGTTCGCCCGAGCGGGACGCTCGAGCATGCGCCCGCTGAACGACTCACGGTCGACCGCGAGCCAGGAGAGCGGCGCACCGCGCGACGACTGGTCCATCGCGGTGAGGATCGACACCTGCTCCCGCGATTTCGGGCGCACGCGTACTTCTTGACCGGGCCTGACCAGATAGCTCGGGATGTCGACGGTCTTCTGGTTCACCTCGACGTGACGGTGACGGATGAGCTGGCGCGCAGCCTTGCGGCTCGACGCGAAGCCCATTCGGTAGACCATGTTGTCCAGGCGGCTCTCGAGCGAAGCGAGGAGCTCGTGCCCGGTGATGCCGGGCAGCGAGACGACGCGCTGGAATGTGTTGCGGAACTGGCGCTCGCTGACGCCGTAGATGCGCTTGATCTTCTGCTTCTCACGGAGCTGCTTCGCGTACTCCGACGACTTCCGGCGCCGCGCCGTGTTCTGGCCGTGCTGGCCAGGGGCATACGGGCGCCGCTCGACGGGGCACTTTTCGGTGAAGCACTTCGTGCCCTTCAAAAACAACTTCGTGCCTTCTCTCCGACACTGCCGGCAGCTGGGGCCCAGATAACGCACGGTCAGACCCTCCGCCGCTTGGGCGGCCGGCAACCGTTGTGCGGGATCGGGGTCACGTCTTTGATCGACTTGACTTGAAGGCCAGCGGTTGCGAGCGCTTGGATCGCCGATTCCCGACCTGAGCCGGGGCCCTGCACGCGCACGTGCACGCGGCGGACGCCGAGCGTCATCGCCTCGCGCGCCACCTGCTCGGCCGCGACGGTCGCGGCGAACGGCGTCGACTTCTTCGAGCCCTTGAACCCGGCCTTGCCGGCCGAGCCCCAGGAGACCGTGTTGCCACGGGCATCGGTGATGGTCACCGTCGTATTGTTGAACGTCGCGTTGACGTGGGCGATGCCCTCGGCCTCGACGATGCGTTTCGATTTCTTCGCAGTTGCCATGTTACTTGGTCACCTTCTTCTTGCCGGCGATGGCGCGGCGCGGACCCTTCTTCGTGCGCGCGTTGGTGTGCGTCCGCTGGCCGCGGACCGGGAGTCCCTTGCGATGGCGGATGCCGCGATACGAGCCGATGTCCATCAAGCGCTTGATGTTCATCGCGATCTCGGTCCGGAGCGCGCCCTCGACGCGAAAGTCGCGCTCGATCGCCTGGCGGAGACGGTTTACGTCGGCGTCCGAGAGCTCCTTGATGCGGAGGGCGGGGTTGACCCCGGTCGATTCCATGATCTTTCGCGCGTTGGCGCGACCGATCCCGTAGATGTACGTCAGCCCGATCTCAACCTTCTTCTCACGAGGGAGATCGATGCCGGCAATGCGCGCCATGAGTTATCCTTGCCGCTGCTTGTGTTTCGGGTTGCGCTTGCAGATGATTCGCATCACGCCGTTTCGTTTGATCACTTTGCAGTGCTCGCAGATCGGCTTGACGCTGCTACGAACTTTCACGATAAATCTCCTATTGGGTTTCCAGCCAAGCTTTTAATATTACTTGGCTTAGGAAACTGCGTCAATAACTCGACGCAGAGCATCCCGAGGAGCTGGAGAGGCCGTGACGGTCCGGCCGACGACGATGTAAGTGGCACCGGCCGCGGCGGCTTCCTGGGGAGTGGCGATCCGGACCTGGTCGTTGGAGGCAGCGCCGTCCAGGCGGACGCCCGGTACGAGGATCTCGAGGGCGTTCCCGTAGCGCTGACGGACGGCCGCGGCCTCGGCGCCGCCGCAGACGATCCCCTGGACGCCGGCCTCTAGCGCCTGGCCGGCTAGGCGGAGGACCTCGTCGGCGACGACGATGTTCGGACGGCCCCAGGCTTGGGTTAGGCGGTCGGCGTCGAATGAGGTCAGGACCGTCACCGCTAAGACCTTGGTCTCGGAGCCGCCCTGGCGGGCGCCCTCGACGGCGGCGCGCATCATCGCGATCCCGCCGGTGGCGTGGACCGTGACGAGGCGGGCGCCGAGGCGGGAGGCGCTCCGGGCGGCGCCCTTGATCGTGTTCGGGATGTCGTGCCACTTGAGGTCCAGGAAGACCTCGTTCCCATGATCGCGGAGAAAGCGCACCATGCCGGGGCCGGCCGACGTGGAGAGCTCGGCGCCCACCTTGTAGAACCGGCACTGATCGCCGATCGCCGAAACGATGATCGACGCAGCTTCCTGGCTCGGCACATCGAGCGCGACTATCG
>Ga0210387_10003867_pt1 | contig 11501 bp, 8 predicted proteins | sample IncBWC7OmetaG_FD_160108 | JGI IMG/M metagenome (GOLD analysis project Ga0210387, IMG submission 160108) | Forest soil microbial communities from Barre Woods Harvard Forest LTER site, Petersham, Massachusetts, United States - Inc-BW-C-7-O ... | reverse complement strand
TCGAAATGTCGACCCCGTACCGTGGCTTGCGCGGCCTGGATATGTTAAAAAGCCACAAGATTCCAGCACCTACGCAAGTCATGGAGAGCATGATCACCAGCGGCAAGCCTAAACTCACGGGCCTCAAAGTTCTCGTGATTGATGACAGTAAGACCATTCGCCGAACCGCTGAAACGCTCCTTACCAAGGAGGGTTGCGAAGTGTTCACGGCCGTCGATGGTTTCGACGCCCTCTCCAAGATCGCCGACCATCAGCCGGATATCGTCTTCGTCGACATCATGATGCCTCGCCTCGACGGATACCAGACCTGTTCGTTGATCAAGCACAACAAGGTATTCAAACAGATTCCCGTCATCATGCTATCGAGCAAGGACGGGCTTTTCGATCGAGCCCGCGGCCGCATCGTAGGATCGGAACACTATTTGACCAAGCCGTTTACCAAAGACGAATTGTTGGGAGCGATCGAAGCTCACGTCGGGAAATGACGGAGAATATGAGATGGCACTGATTCTAATTGTTGACGATTCACCCACCGAGGTATTCGTCATGCAAAAGGCCCTGGAGAAACACGGTTTCAAGACCGCCGCCGCCGAAAACGGCGAAGAGGGCGTGCGCAAGGCCAAGGAAATGAAACCCGATCTCATTTTCATGGATATCGTGATGCCGGGCGTCAATGGCTATCAGGCGACGCGAATGCTGATCAACGATCCCGAAACCAGCTTGATCCCCATCATCATGGTGACCACCAAGGGCCAGGAGACCGATCGGGTCTGGGGCTTGCGGCAGGGCGCCGTGGATTATTTGGTCAAGCCTGTATCTGCCCAGGCGCTGGTCGAGAAGGCGCAGGCCGCACTGGCCACATGACGAGTACGAATAGCGGGTCGGACACGAGCCTGCGCGGCTTGCGCGACCGGCCATTTGAATTGCTCAAGGAATTAGAGAAGCGCAGCCGCAATGTGGCCGCGAACAGCGTTGCCGAAGCGGATGCGGGGCAAGAGTGGGTCGGCGTTGCGTTTCGCATGGGCGGCGAGACTTTTTTGGTTGCCCGCGAGGAGACACGCGAGGTACTTGGGTATCCCGCGGTGGTCACCCGCATTCCGGGGGCCAAGAGCTGGGTCAGGGGATTGGCAAATGTGCGCGGAGCGTTGATGCCGATGCTGGACTTACGGCAATTCTTGGGCAGCGGCGCGACTACGTCGGGACGCAACACGCGGATCGTCGTGGTCAATCACCGGGATATCCCGGCGGGTCTGATGGTCGATGAAGTATTGGGTTTCAGGCGTTTTGCGGAATCGGAATTCAGTGCGGAAGCACCGCCGACCGTGATCCGCTGTGATAGCTATCTTGCCGGCGCCTTTCGCCGCGGGGGCGAAGTCTGGCCGGTCTTGAGCTTGAAGACTTTGGTTGAAAGCCAGAGTTTCCTGCAGGCGGCGAGTTAGGTTGTGGAACAAAGATGACGACTAGGCGAATCGAAAAATCACCGAATCTCAATCTGTTGCCGGTGCTGGCAGGGTTGGTGGTGCTGTGCTTGATCATCGCCGCCGCCTTAACGGCGCTGACGCGCAATTCCGCGCCCCTTGCCGCGCCCGCGGAGCAGTTGTCGCTCGTGGTGCAGCGCATCCCCTTCGAGGCGCAAAACGCCTTGCGCGGCGAATCGAGCGCGTTCGATGCGCTCGCCAAGAGCGCCGCCCGGCTCAAGTCCTTGCGCAGCGGTGTGGCGGGCAGCGGCGATGCGGCGGCATGGAGCAAGTTGAACGACGGAGTGGCCGCGGTCGCGGACGCTCGACCGGCTGTCGAAACGATTCAATCGTCCAATCAAGAAGTGCGCGAGCTGGCGCCCAAATTGCTGTCCGAGCTGGGCGATCTGGGCAGCTCCGTCGGCGTGCAAAAGCTCGAGGGCATGAGCCGGTATCTGGAGCGCTTCGAGCTGACGGTGCAGCGGATTCAGCAGGATTTGAACGGTCTGAGCTCCGGCGTCAGCGACGCGGGTCCCAGCGCGCAGCGCCTGGCGGACAGCTTGGAATTCCTCAATCAGGTGATCCGCGGTCTGTCGGGCGAAGAATCCGGCATCGCCATCCAAAAAGTCACCGGAGCCGATCCTGAACTGCGCCTGAAAACAGTGGTGCAGCGCAATCAGCAATACACGAACAGCGTGCGCAAGGCGATCGGCGCGGCCGAGCCGCTCGCAAAGGCGCAGGCCGCCGCTCGCGGCTTGCCCGCGCTCGCGAGCACACTCGCAGCTCAATTGGGAAGCGCGACGCCGAGGGTGGAGAGCGGCGGCGGCTACAAGATTTGGATACTGGGAATTCTGACGCTTGCGGCGCTGCTGCTTGCGGCGCTCGCCTGGGTCTATTCAAAGACCGCCGACAAGCGGCGCAGCAACGAGTTGCGGGTGCGCGAAAACGAACGCAACCAGGAAGCCATCATGCGCTTGCTGGATGAGCTGTCGAGCCTGGCGGATGGAGATCTGACGGTGCAGGCGACCGTCACCGAAGATATCACCGGCGCGATTGCCGATTCGATCAACTATGCCATCGAGGCGCTGCGCGAACTGGTCACCACCATCAACGACAGCGCCATTCAGCTGGATGGCGCCGCCAAGCAGACGCAAGGGGTGGCGGCACACATGGCGAAAGCCAGCAGCGCGCAGTCGCGACAGATCTCAGCGGCCAGCGAATCCATGGCCGACATGGCCGCCTCGATCGAAGAAGTATCGGGCAATTCCGAGCGCTGCTCGGATGTTGCGAGGCATTCGGTCGACGTCGCGCACAAGGGCGGCGATGCAGTCCGGCGCACCATCGACGGCATGAATGCCATCCGCGAGACCATCCAAGAGACCAGCAAACGCATCAAACGCCTCGGCGAAAGCTCCCAGGAGATCGGCAACATCGTCGAGCTGATCAACGACATTGCCGAACAGACCAATATTCTGGCACTGAATGCCTCGATCCAAGCATCGATGGCGGGCGAGGCCGGGCGTGGTTTTGCCGTTGTGGCGGATGAGGTGCAACGGCTGGCGGAGCGGGCCGCGAACGCGACCAAACAGATCGAAGTCCTGGTACGCACCATTCAAACCGATACCAACGAAGCCGTGGTGTCCATGGAACGCAGCACGACGGATGTCGTCGGCGGCGCGCTGTTGGCGGAAAACGCGGGTGCCGCGCTCGAGGAAATAGAACAGGTCTCGAATCAAATCGCGAGCCTGGTGCAGAACATTTCCGCCAGTGCGCGCCAGCAGGCCGCGGTATCGGGCAACATTTCAAAGAACATGCAGGTGGTGCGAGAGATTTCATCGCAGACCGCCGAAGGTTCGACGGCGACCTCCACCTCAATCGCCAAACTCGCGGCGCTTTCGGCGCAGCTGCGCAAGTCGGTGGCCGGATTCCGCCTTCCGGATTTCGGCACCGGCGCCACTTCAGGCAAGTTGCCCGCCTTGAAAGAATCAGCCGCTCCGGCCCCTCCCGCCGCTCCCGCCGTTCCCGGAAAAATGCGCAAGGCGAGCGGCATCGGAGCTTAGGCTCCCGACGGTTCCGGTATGACTGATATCAGCTCCCAAACACTGCACATAGTCGCCAAGGAACTCGCGACGACCCTAAACGATGCGCGTGCCTCGCTCGAGGCGTATGCAGAACGGCCAGATCAGCGCGCTCTGCTGGAGAAATGCGCGGATCAGCTGCACTCGGCGCATGGCGTGCTGCGCCTGGTCGAGGTGTACGGCGCGGCGTTGCTCGCCGAGGAAATGGAACACGTCACGCGCTATTTGCTGAGCTCCGGCAACGATCAGAAACGACAGGTTGACGGCCTCGATGCCCTGATGCGCGCGATGGTCCAGCTCCCGACGTATCTCGAACGCGTTTTGTCCGGCGGCCGGGATCTGGCGCTGGTGCTGCTGCCGCTGCTCAACGATTTGCGCTCGGTGCGCGGCAGCCCTTTGCTGTCCGAGGGCACGCTGCTGCTGCTCAACCTGAAATCCGACCAGAACGCCACGCCGCAGTCGCTGACGCAGGGCGAGCAGTCGATTTCGGTGGCGCAATGGGCGCGGCGCCTCCGGCCGCGGTTCCAAATCGGCTTGCTGGGATACATCCGCGGCGAGCGCACCGTGCAGAATCTGGAGATCCTGGCGAAGGTCACCGAAAAACTGGAACAAGTCGCAACGACGCAACCAGTGTTCCAGTTGTGGTGGGTCGTCGGCGCCATCCTTGAAGCGGTCCGCGCCAACGGCTTGGAGGGCAGCGCCACATTGAAGCGCCTGCTCGGCCAGGCGGATCGGCAAATCAAAGCGCTCTACGAGCTGGGTGAAGCGCGCTACTGCGAAGATCCGCCGATCGATCTGCTGAACAACCTGCTTTACTATGTCGCGCGGGCGACCACCAGCGGCGGGCGGATTTCCGCCGTGCGTGCTTCGTTCAAGCTCGCCGAACTTCTTCCCGTGGATGACACCATTGAGCAGGAGCGAGAAAGCCTCTCGGCTCCCAGCGTCAAATTGATGCGCACGGTCGCGGCGGCGATCAAGGAGGACCTGTCCAAGGTCAAGGACGTCCTCGATATCTTCGTGCGCCGCGGCGGCGGCCAGAGTGCCGAGCTTCTGCCTCAGCTCGACCTATTGAAAAAAATCAGCGACACGCTCGGCGTACTTGGCTTGGGAGAGCTGCGCCAGCGAGTGCAGGAGGAAATCCAGGCGCTGTCGCAAATCATCCAAGACGGCAAACCACCATCCGAAGATTCACTGGTCAGGGTTGCCGGTGTTCTCCTGTCGGTGGAAGACAGCCTTGACGATCAGCTGGTGCGGCTGATCCTACCCGTACAAGCAGCCGGGTCCGCCGCGGATGCTCCCGTCGATCAGGACAACGAATTCAGGCAGGTCAGCGAGGCGGTGCTGCGCGAGTGCATCGTCAATCTGGCCCGCATCAAGGAAGCGGTATCGACCGCGGTGCAGAAGCCAAGCGAATTCTCGGCGCAGGGACTCGACAATGTGCCGCAGCTGCTACGCGGCATCACCGCCGGCCTGCTCATGCTGGGCAAGGGGCGGGCGGTGGCATTGATGGACGCCATTGGCAAGCAAGTCCGCATGCTGATCGAGCCGGGCGCGCCGCCGCCGGATGCGATCCGCCTGGAACGGGTGGCCGATGCCATCGTCAGCATCGAGTACTACATGGAGACGCTGCAGAACGGGCGCACCGATCCTTGGTACATGCTGGACAACGCCGAAACCTGCCTCAAGACGCTGGCGGATGAGGACACCCTGTCGCGCGTGCCGAACTTGAATCTTACGAGCAGCGAAGCTGCCGTTACGATGAAGCTGGATCCTTCGGAAACCATTGCGATGGAGCGCACCAAGCGGGCGCATGCCGCAACCAATCCTCTGATCGTCGTACCGGAACCCGAGGCGGTCGATCCGCAATTCGTCGAACTGTTCATCGAGGAAGCCAAGGAAGAAATCGCCTCGGTGCAAAAAGCCTTCCCGCTGTGGGACCAGAATCCCATGGATCTGGAAGCGTTGTCTTCCATGCGCCGCAGCTTCCATACCCTGAAGGGCAGCGGCCGAATGGTCGGAGCGCGCGCGATCGCAGAATTTGCCTGGTCGATTGAGAATCTGCTGAATCGGATCATAGACAAGACCCTGTCGCGTACCCCGGGAATGATGGGTTTGCTGCGCAACTCGGTCGCAGCCCTGCCGCAATTGGTCGAACAGCTGGAGACCGGGCGACCGGTCGCCACGCCGATCGAGGCGTTGATGACCCGCGCCTTTGCGTATGCGGACGGCCGTGATCCGGAGCAAGCCAAAGCCAATGTTGCGCCCGAGGATCGCGCTGGATCCGACGCGAATAGTGCGACGACGAGCTGGGCCGGCGTCACGGCGGCGCAAAAGCCTCCCATGGACGCCACGCTGCACGACATATACGCCAAGGAAACCTCGAGTCATTTGATGGAGATCCGCGACTACCTGCGCAAGCGCTCAGGCCAGCCCGCGCCCCACGATCTTCCCGAATCGGTATATCGGGCCATCCATACCTTGAGCGGCAGCTCGAAGATGGCGGAGGCCCGCCACGGTATTCGCATCACCGAACCGCTGAACCACGTCATGCGCAAAGTCTTCGACAGCGGACATGGACTGTCGGACGCGGGACTGGCGACGCTCGAACAGTCGGTACGTTCAATCGAGAACGTGCTCTCGCACATCAATGAATCGACTGGATTTTTCTCCGATCAGCCGGCGCTAATGGGGCGATTCCGTGATCTGGAGGCCGAAGTGGACGCGATGATCGCCAGGGCGGCGCGCGATACCAGCGCCTCGGCCATGGTGCCCGCGCTGGTAGCGCCTGCTGCGCCGGAGCCTGCGACGCCGGAGCCTGCGACGCAGGAGCAGGTACAGCCCGCCGCCGCGCCTTCGCCGCCGCCTGTGGAAGAATTCGATCACGAAATAGCGAACATCTACAGCGAGGAAGCGACCGAGCTGCTGGAAGCCGCTCAAGGATCGCTCACGGTTTGGAACAAGGATCGCGGGGATAAGCAGCCGGTCGCCGAGCTGCAGCGTCAACTGCACACGCTCAAGGGCGGCGCGCGAATGGCCGGTGTTACCGCCATGGGCGACCTGAGCCACGAGCTCGAGACCTTGGTGCTGCAGATCGACGGCGGCGCAGTTGCGGGCGACGATCATGCTCACACCGTCATGCAGGCCAGCTTGGACGAACTCTCGCGCATGCGCGATTTGGTCAGCGCCGGAACGCTGCCGGGCGAGGCGCGCGACTTGATTGCGCAAATACGCGGGCTGGCGAATCAAGCGGCGCCCGCCGCCGCGACCCCCGCAGCAGCGATGGTCGCGCCCGCCGCCGCACCGGCGCCGACAGCGCCCGCAGCAACGCCGCCGGTGGCCGCTGTAGCGCAGCCCCCCGCGGCGCCGCCCGCACCCCCTGCGCGCGCAGCGGCGCTCGAATCTTCGCTGGAACCGGCGGCGGCGATCGAGGACGCTTCATCGAGTCTGGAATTGAGCAGCGCGCCGGTGTTGCCGGGCCGCGAGGCAGCCCCCGTGGAGCGGGTGGAAATGGCGCGCGTGGATGCCGACCTGCTCGATACCATGCTCAACAATGCCGGCGAAGTGAGCATCTTTCGCGCCCGTCTCGATCAGCAGGTCAATTCGATTGATTTCAATCTGGCCGAGCTGGCGCGAACCGTAACGCGCCTGAAGGAGCAATTGCGCGGTCTGGAAATCGAGACCGAAGCGCAGGTATTGCACCGGCATCAGGATATTGAACCGCGGCGGGATGATTTCGATCCGCTCGAATTGGACCGTTACTCCGCCTTGCAGCAGTTCTCGCGCGCGCTCGCGGAAACTTCGAGCGACGTTGCCAGCATTCAGGGCTTGCTCGAGACCTTGACGCGCGAGGCGCAAAGTTTATTGACGCAGCAGGCGAGAGTCATCACCGAACTGCAGAACAGCCTGATGCGCACGCGCATGGTGCCCTTCCAGCGCCACGTGCAACGCTTGACGCGACTGGTGCGGCAGGCGGCGAACGATACCGGCAAACGGGCAGAGCTGGCGGTGCAAGGCGCTGCCGCGGAACTCGACCGACAGATGTTGGAGCGGATGGTTGCGCCGTTGGAGCACATGCTGCGCAATTCCGTCGTGCACGGCATCGAGGCGCCGGACAGACGCTCGCAGCTCGGGAAACCCGACGTGGGCCGAATTTCCATCAGCTTGGAGCGCGATGGAGCGGAGATCGTCATCGTCGTGGCGGATGACGGCGCCGGCATCAACGTCAAGCTAATCCGCGAGAAGGCGATTGCGCTCGGGTTGATCGATGCACATGCGAAACTCACCGACGAGGAGGCCGTGCAGCTCATATTGGAGCCGGGCTTCAGCACAGCCGGTCACGTCACGCAGGCCGCAGGCCGCGGCGTCGGCATGGATGTGGTCGCGACCGAGGTCAAAAAACTGGGTGGCGGTTTGTTCATCGACTCGACCTATGGCAAGGGATCGCGATTCACAATTCGCCTGCCTTTCACGCTGGCCATCAGCCAGGCGTTGATCGTGCGTGTCGCGGAGGAGACCTATGCTCTGCCGCTGGCGACGGTGGAAGGGGTCGTACGTCTGCCGAGGAATATCGTCGCGCGGCACTTGGGCAAGGATGCGCCGTTGTTCGAATACGGCGGTCAGAAATACCGCTTTCAACACCTGGGCTCATTCGTCGGCTTGGGCGCCACACGCCTGCCCGATTTGGACGTATCCATGTCCGTCGTGCTGATCCGCGCCGGCGAACACTCGACGGCCCTGGTGACCGACGAATTGGTCGGCAGCCGCGAAATCGTGGTGAAGTCCCTGGGGCCGCAGATATCCGCGATCCGCGGCATCGCAGGCGCCACGATCCTGGGCGATGGCCGCATCGTTCTCATTCTCGACATGGGCTCGTTGGTGCGATCGGAATGGCGCGCACGCCCCACCGAGACGGTTGTGCTCGATCAGCGGGATCGGCGCACCTTCGCACTGGTCGTCGATGACTCGATTACCGTGCGCCGCGTGACGCAGCGCCTGCTGGAACGCAATGGCATGCGCGTGTTGACGGCGAAGGACGGCGTCGACGCCGTATCGCTGCTGCAGGAGAATTTGCCGGACATCATCCTGCTGGACATCGAAATGCCGCGCATGGACGGCTACGAGGTGGCCGCGCACGTGCGCAACGATCCGCGGCTGAAGCATATTCCGATCGTGATGATCACCTCGAGGGTGAGTGAGAAACACCGCGCGCGAGCCATCGAGCTCGGCGTGGATGATTATCTCGGCAAGCCATATCAAGAAAGCCAGCTGCTCGACGCGATCGAGCCGCTGGTCAATCGCCGCAGCGCAGTGGCTCGGTAAGGAGCGAGGCTCCTAGCATATGTCCGACTTGCGCGACGAGCTCTATAGCTTACTGGTGCCTCTGGCGGGGGAGCGATTGATCGTGCCGCGCGCCTGTGTCGCCGAGGTGATCGGCTATCAAGCACCCGCGGAAATGACGAACGCGCCGCCCTGGTACGTGGGCCTCGTGAGCTGGAGCGGACGCAATGTGCCGGTCGTGTCATTCGAGGGCGCGTTCGGACAGCCGTTGCCGAGCATTTCGACCCGAACGCGCATCGTGATTTTCCACGCCGCCGGCGGACAAGTGAAAGCGGGCTACTTCGGAATGCTGACCCAAGGATTTCCGCAGCTGGTGCGCGTCAATGCCGATGTCGTACGGCCCGATCCTTCGCGCAGCTTTCCGGAGCGCTCGCCGGTGATCTGCCAGGTACGCATGGTGAACGAGACGCCGCTGATACCTGATCTGGAGCGTCTGGAGCAAATGATCGCCGAGGAAACCTCGGTAATGCAGTGAGATTCGACCGACCGCCAAACCATTCCAAACACGGAGATTAGGGATGAAAACAACCACAGCTGTCTGCTGCGCGGCGTTACTTGCGATTGGGTATCAGTGTGTTGCCGATGAAGCGCCGGCCTCCCAGGACGCCGCGCAAGCGGATGCGCGCCAGAAGCTAGGGGCCCTGCACTGGGTCAAGGGGCCTCAGAAAGTCCAATTGTTCGGCAACTCCTCGCTGCAGGTGCCGGCGGATTACGTCTTTCTGGATCAGGCTGAAACTGCCAAGCTTCAGGCGTTGCAGCACAATTTGAGCAACGGAACCGAGTATTTCTTTGCGCCGAAGAACAACCGTTGGGAGGTGTTTTTCAGCTATAGCGACGATGGCTACGTCAAGGACGATGAAAAAATTGACGAAGCGGCGCTCCTCAAGAACATCGAGGAAAACACGGTCGCCGGCAACAAAATGCGGCGCGAACGCGGCTGGGATGAAATGCAGGTGGTGGGATGGCAGACGGCGCCGCACTACGAAACGCAAACCAACCGGCTCGAGTGGGCGATCGACGGCAAAAACTTGCGCACCAACGATGTCGTCGTGAATTTCAACACCCGAATCTTGGGGCGCGGCGGAGTCATGTCGGCGGTGTTGGTTAGCTCGCCCGAGAATCTTGATGATGCGATTGCCGACTTCAAATCGACGCTAACGGGTTTTGAATACCTGCCGGGGAAGCGCTACGCGGAATATAAACCGGGCGACAAGATCGCCAAATATGGATTGGCCGCGTTGATCACCGGAGGCGCGGCGGCGATTGCCGTCAAGACGGGTCTATGGAAGGTCATTCTGGGCGGCCTCGTCGCCGGTTGGAAGTTCATCGCCGCGGCTGCGGTGGCAATTTTCGGAGGCCTCGCCCGGCGATTCAAGCGCAAGACCGTTTAATTGTCGTACGAAATCGGATTGTTCGGGCTGGCCGTTTTCTTCTACCTGTACGATTCGACCGTGCTGCTGTATTCCAATGAAGCGGTGCTCGCCTGCGACAGCCGGCGGCGCTGGAGCGCAGCAACGGGAATGGCGGGTTTTCTCTTGGCGGGCCGCACACTCTGCCTGCTCAGCCCGTTCACGCCGCACTGGCCCTCCTTTCGTTTGAGATGGGACTACAACTCACTGGTGCAAGCGCCGCCCTCTCCATGGATGGAGCGCGCCCAAGAGTCGAAGGTGTTGGCGCCGACGACCTTGACCGCAGCAATAGGGCTGTATGTCCTCCTCCCGCTAGGCATGTTCACGGCGCTGGGAGCGTACGCGGTGATCCCCGCGCTGATCTTGCTCTACGGTTCGATCATCGTTTCTCTGTACCTGGTGCGGCGCCGGAAGATTCTGGTCGCGCCCGGCCGGATGCGGTTCCTATCGCTCGCTTTCGAATGCATGGCTTGTCCGCCCTTCGGGGTCAACATGGTACGGCGCACGACGCTTGCCTGCCCGACAGCAGAACCGCTGCCGTTGGCGGCCGTGCGCCTGCTCGACGCCGCGGGTTGGAGCAGGCTGCGAGATCTATGCGTCGCGCGGATCGACGATGCCCTGCAATCGGTCGCCGCAGAATCGGACGAGGAGAGGTCTCTACAGGCGCAGAGGCAGCGTCTGCTCGAGCTCGGTGTGAGCACATGACCTTAAGCGAAGCGGCCGTCATTTTGTTCGGATTGTTTGCCGGCTATTGGGTGGTGAGCAAGCTGTTCTTTCGTTCGCCGCCGGTGAAGGATGAGCCCAAGGCCGCGGGCACGGCGGCCGCAGCGGGCGCCGAACCTGGCTGGCATGAAGTCCTCGGTGTATCCGCAGAGGCAACGGCCGATCAGATCCGCGAGGCATACAAGCACCTGATTTCGAAGTACCACCCGGACAAAGTCGACAGTCTCGGTCAGGAGCTGAAAGATCTGGCCGAGCACAAGACTCAAGAAATCACCGCCGCCTATCGTGAGGGAATGCGTTCGCGGGGCGGCGATCCGTGAAGGCGTTGCTGGCACTTATGATGGCCGGCAAATTGGGCAAGGTGCTGTTCTCGGCGGGCTCGATGCTGCTTTCCGTCGCCATCTATGCGCAGCTGTTCGGTTGGAAGTACGCCGCCGGCTTTGTGCTGCTGCTGTTGGTTCATGAAATGGGCCATTACATCGCCGCCCGGCAACGCG
>Ga0210387_10003866_pt1 | contig 11502 bp, 6 predicted proteins | sample IncBWC7OmetaG_FD_160108 | JGI IMG/M metagenome (GOLD analysis project Ga0210387, IMG submission 160108) | Forest soil microbial communities from Barre Woods Harvard Forest LTER site, Petersham, Massachusetts, United States - Inc-BW-C-7-O ... | reverse complement strand
CGACCTCAGCGATGGGGCGCGCCTACATGACCGCGGTATCGGAAGCCGAGAGAGGCGAAATCATGGAACGGGTGCGCGAGCTGGTTGCCGATGATCGCTGGCTGGAAATCAAAGCAGGCCTCGAGCGTGCGCTGGGCGATATCCGCGAGTTGGGCGTGTGTTGCTCATTTGGCGAATGGCAGAAGGATGTCAATGGCATTGCCGTGCCCGTGCGGCCCGGCGGCGGCCTGCCGCCCATGTCGATCAATTGCGGTGCGCCCGCCTACATGGTTTCCAAGGATTTCTTGCTGGAAAAGGTGCGCCCCAAGCTCATCGCGCTCGCCAATGAATTGGAAACCTCGCTCGGCACGCTGAGCTGAATTTTCAGGGATTTTGCAGCTCACTGGCCGACCAGCCGCCGCCCAGATCGCCGATGAGTGATACCGCGTCGAGCAGGCGCTGTTGCTCCACGTTCAGGGCGGTCTCCTGGATGCTCAATTGCGTCGCCTGGGCGGTGGCAGCGGTGGTGTAGTCGACGGTTCCGGCCTTGTATTCGTTGAACGCGATTTCGGTTCCTCGCGTGGCGTCGCGCACGGCGGATTGCAGCACCTCGTCTTGCTCGGCGAGAATACGGATGCCTGCGAGGTCGTCCTCGACGTTTTGCAGCGCCTTGAGCACGGTGCCGCGATAGTTGGCGACGGTCCCCTCGTAGGTCGCCTTGGCGGCGGCCACTTGTGCGCGGGTCAGGCCGCCCTGAAACAAATTCTCCGTTGCATTCGCCCCCAGCGACCACACATGGTTGGCGGCGTGCAGCAGTCCCGCAAGCGGCGACTGCGAAAAGCCGCCCGCGGCCGAGAGACTCAAGTTCGGATAATACGCCGCGACGGCGACGCCGATCTGCGCATTGGCCGCGGCCATCTGGCGTTCCGCGATGGCGATGTCCGGCCGGCGTTGCAGCAAGGTGGACGGCACCGCAACCGGCACCGTCGGCAGCGTCGGAACCTTGGTGCTGTACGCAATATCGAGGTCCTCGGGATTCTTGCCGACCAGCACGGCAATCGCGTGCGCGAACTGCGCACGGGATACACCGAGCGCAATCAAACTCGACTGGGTGTTTTCCAGCTGGGTTCGTGCGGTGATGACATCGGACGGCGGCGTGGTGCCCGCTGTCCCCTGAGCGCTCACCACGCGCAGAAATTCCTTGAAGGCCGCCACCGTCTGAGTCAAAAGATCGATGTTGGCGTCGGTCACCCGCAGTTCGATGACCGCGGTCGCCAGCGCGGTCTGCTCTGAGAGCGTGGCGTTCGCGAGCGTCGCCGCGCTCGCCTGCGCGGTCGCCTTGCTCGACTCGATATTGCGGCGGACGGCGCCCCAGAGATCGGGGGCCCAGGCAACATTGCCCTCGAGAGATCCGGCGGTCAGCGTTCCGCCAAAACCGGGGGTGCTCAGGCCGCTTGCAGCGTGCTGCTTGGTAACGGTGCCGGTGACCCCGACGGTCGGGAACAAGGCGCTGCGGGCCACCTGCACTTCGGCCAACGCTTCCTGGTAGTTGGCGTAGTCCTGACGCACGGTCTGGTTGGAGACCGACACCGTCGGTTCGAGTTCATCGAGCAACGGATCGTTGAACACGGCCCACCAATCTCCCTTGGGTTGGTCGGCCGCGGGGGCAGCCACCGTCCAGCCGGGCAGTTCCTTGTACTGGGAGGGCGTTGGCACCGGCGGGCGGTGATAGTCGGGGCCGACCAGGCAGCCGCCGAGCAGCAGCGCAAGTGAGAATGCCAGCGCGTTGCGGAGAGTGTTCATGTCGATGCGCTCGCGTCCAATTGTCGATTCCACGGCATCGTGGCTGACCACCGGACCAGCTTCATGCGCAAGCGGTCGAGGTACAGGTAGATCACCGGTGTCGTGTACAGAGTAAACACCTGGCTTAAGATCAAGCCGCCCATAACTGTGATGCCCAACGGCTGGCGCAGCGAGGCGCCCTGGCCGATGCCGATGGCCAACGGAACCGCACCGAGCACGGCGGCAGCGGTAGTCATCATGATCGGCCGCAAACGTACCACGGCCGCATCGTGGATCGCCTGCCGCGGCTCCATCCCGGCGCGCTGCTGATGAATGGCGACGTCGATCATCATGATAGCGTTCTTCTTGACGATGCCGATCAACAGAATGATGCCGATCATGGCGATGACCGAGAACGGCGTACCGAAGATCAGCAGCGCCAGGGTGGCGCCGATTCCCGCCGACGGCAGCGTCGAGAGGATCGTGATGGGATGCACCGTGTTCTCGTAGAGAATGCCGAGCACGATGTACACCGCCACCAGTGCCGCGAGAATCAGCAGCGGCATGGTCGACATCGACTGCGCATACACTTGCGCGGCGCCGGCGAAACTGCCGTGGATGGAGGCCGGCACACCCAGTTCCCGCGAAACTTCCGCAATTTGCACCGTGGCTTTGCTGAGGGAACCGCCCGCCGGCAGGTTGAAGGAAATCGTGGCGGCCACCAAGCCGCCCTGATGACTGACCTGCGTGGCCGTATGGTTGCTGACGGACGAGGCCAGCGCGGCAAACGGCACCAGCGTTTCCCCCGCCGTGCTATCGGCGCTGCCGCTCGAACTGCCGCCCCGGGAATTGGCAATCGCATTGGTGAGCTGATTGGCCTCGGCGTTGCTATTGAGCGAATTGGTATTGGACGCGGCATTCGGCGTCGACACCGCCGACACCGGCGTGACCGGACTCACCGTGTTTCCCGGCATTTGCGTCTGCTGCGTGCCGCTCGGGTTGCCGGCGGCGGTGCTGAAGTAAATGCGGTTGAGCGCCTGCGGATACTGCCAATACGCGGGCGCGACCTCCATCACGACGAAATACTGATTGAGTTGATTGAAGATGGTCGACACGGTGCGTTGGCCGAAGGCGTCGTACAGGACGTTGTCGATCTGGTTCGGCGCAAAACTGTAGCGCGCGGCGGTGGCGCGATCCATATTGACATAGAGTTGCAAGCCGTTCTGCTGCAGGTCCGAGTTGACGTCCGTCACCACGGCGGAGTCCTTGCCGAGCGCGGTCACGAGCCTCGGCACCCATTTGTACAAGGCGTTCGGATCATCGCTGGTCAACGTGTACTGATACTCCGACGCGGATTGGCGGCCGCCGATGCGCAGGTCCTGCGCGGCTTGCAGGAATAGCCTGGCACCGGACACAGCACCGAGCTTCGGCCGCAGGCGTGCAACAACCTGCGTCGCGGAGAGCTTGCGCTCCGCCAAGGGCTTCAATTCAATGAACACATTGGCGGTGTTGAGCGCGCGGCCGCCGGTGAAGCCCGCCACCGAGGCGACCGCGGGATCTTGCTCGACGATGCTCTGCAATTGCGCCAGTTTCTGCTCCATCGCCTGAAACGAAATGCTTTGATCGGCGATGATCTGGCCGTTCAAGATGCCGTTGTCTTGCTCCGGAAAGAAGGTCGAGGGCAGCACCTTGAACAAAAATACATTCAGCACGATCAAGCCAATGAGCGTTAATCCGACAAGCAGCGCGTGATCCAACGCGATGTCGAGGGAGCGCGAATAGGCATTCTTGAAGCGTTGGAACTGACGCTCGAACCAGAGCGCAATGCGCGCCTGAGAATGCAGCTTGCGGCGGTTCAAGATGTACGCCGCCATGGTCGGCGTGACGGTGAGCGAAATGACCAGCGAAAACAGGATTGCGATCGACAGCGTCACGGCAAATTCGTGGAACAGCAGGCCGATGATGCCGGGCATCAACAGGATCGGCGTGAACACCGCGATCAACGACAGGCTCATCGAAATGACGGTGAAGCTGACTTCGGTGCTGCCGCGCAGGGCGGCCTCCTGCACGTCCATGCCCGATTCGACATGGCGCACGATGTTCTCGAGAACCACCACCGCATCGTCGACCACGAAGCCGGTGCCGATGGTGAGCGCCATCAGCGAGAGATTGTCGATACTGTAGCCGAGCAGGTACATCGGCCCGAAGGTGCCGACGATGGACAGCGGCAGCGCTACCGCCGGCACCAGGATGGCGCGCGGCGATTGCAGGAAAACGAATACCACGCCGATCACCAGCAGCACCGCGATGAACAGGGTGCGTTCGGTATCACGCACCGCGTTGTTCACCGATTGAGAGCGGTCCACGGCGATGGAGACGTGGACATTGTGCGGCAACGTGGCCTCGACGGCCGGCAGAACTTTCTTGATCTGCGCCACCGTCTTGACGATGTTGCTGCCCGGCAGTGGATAGACGATGACCAGCACCGCATCCTTTCCGTTGTAGAGTCCCGCATTGCGGATATTCTCGGCGCCATCGTCGACCTCCGCGACGTCGCGCAGCAGCACCGGCGCGCCGCTGCGATAGGCGATGACCAGATCGCGGTACGGCGCGGCCTTGCTGATCTGATCGTTGGATAGGACCTCGAAGCGCTGGTCGCCCTGATCGATGTGGCCCTTGGCGCTGTCGGCGTTGGCGGCGGCGACCGACGCGCGCACGTCTTCCAGGCCGATGCCGTAGCTGTTGAGTTTGTCGGGCTGCAACTCCACGCGCACCGAGGGCAGCGCGCTGCCGCCAAGCGTAATCTGGCCGACCCCGTCGACTTGCGACAACTGCTGCTGCAGCACCGAATCGGCCGAATCGTAGAGTTGCGCACGGGTCAGCGTTTCCGAGGTCAACGCCAGGACCATGATGGGCGTATCGGCGGGGTTGAACTCGCGATAAGTGGGATTGTTGCGCAGCGTGGTCGGCAGGTCCGCGCGCGCCGCCTGGATGGCCGCCTGCACATCGCGGGCGGCGCCGTTGATGTCGCGGCTCAAGCCGAACTGGATGACGATGCTCGCCGCGCCGACCGTGCTCGTGGAGGTGAGTTCGTTGACGTCCGAGATCGTCGCCAGGCGCCGCTCCAAGGGCTCTGCCACCGTCGAGGCCATGATCTCCGGACTTCCGCCCGCCAGGTTTGCCTGCACCACAATGACGGGAAAGGTGATATTCGGCAGCGGCGCCACCGGCAAGTGGACATACGCCAGCATTCCGGACAGCAGGATGGCGACCGCCAACAAGGTGGTGGCCACCGGGCGTTTGATGAACAGCCCGGGAATGCTCATGGCGCTGGCTCCGACGCGGTTTCAGCGCCCTTGCGCCCGAAGCGCAGGGCGAGGCGGTCGAAGAACAGATAGATCACCGGCGTGGTGAATAGCGTCAAGAGCTGACTGAGCGCGAGTCCGCCGATGATGGCCAGTCCGAGCGGCCGGCGCAGCTCGGAACCCGTGCCGGTGCCGAGCAGCATGGGCAACGCGCCGAGCATCGCCGCCAGCGTGGTCATCAGAATCGGCCGAAAGCGCAGCAGCGAAGCCTGAAAGATGGCCTCGTGCGGCGGCTTGCCCTCTTTGCGCTCCGCCTCGAGCGCAAAATCGACGATCATGATGGCGTTTTTCTTGACGATGCCGATCAACAACACGATGCCGATGATGCCGATCACATCCAGTTCGTGGCCATCGATCATCAATGCCAGCAAGGCGCCGATGCCGGCCGACGGCAGCGTCGAGAGAATGGTCACCGGGTGGATGAAGCTTTCATAGAGCACGCCGAGCACGATGTAGACGGCGACGAGCGCCGCGATGAGCAAGAACACTTCGCTCGACAACGAATCCTGAAAGGCCTGCGCGGCGCCCTGGAACGACGAGGTAATCGAGGGGGGCAGGTGTACGGCCTGCTCGGCCTGATTGATTTCGTCCACCGCCTTGCTGAGCGAGGCATCCGTCGCCAAATTGAAGGAGATGGTCACGGAAGGAAACTGCGCCAGATGGCTGATGACCAGCGGCGACTTGGTGATCTTGATGTCGGCGATGGCTTTCAGCGGGACCTGGCCGGTGCTGCTGGTCTGGCTCGGCAGGTACAAGTTGCCCAGCGACTCGATGCTCGGCAGGGTTTCCGGCTTCGCCACCAGGATCACGCGGTACTGGCTGGACTGATCGAAAATCGTCGACACGATGCGCTGTCCCAGCGTGTCGTATAGCGCGTTGTCGACCGTGGCCGCCGTGATGCCGTAGCGCGCCGCCAGTTGCCGGTTGAGCTCGACGTTGACGCTCAATCCATCGTTGTTGAGGTCGCTGGTGACGTCGGTGATCGAAGAAATGCTCTTCATGCGGGCGATCAGTGCCGGCACGTATTGCTGGAACGCCTGCTGACTCGGCCCGCGCAACACAAATTGATATTGGTTCGGCGACACGGTGGTGTCGAGCGTCAAGTCCTGTTCGGGCTGCAGATACAGCTGGATGCCGGAGACATTGGCGACTTCGCCCTGCAAGCGCCGGGCGATCACGGCCGCGGTCGAGGACCGATCATCGCGCGCCTTCAGATTGATCAAGAAGCGGCCGTTGTTGAGCGTGGTGTTGGTGCCGTCGATTCCCACATAGGAGGTCAACCCGGTGACATCCGAGTCTTTGAGGATGGCCTCCGCCAGGGCCATCTGCCGCTCCACCATGGCGTTGTACGACACCGAGTTGTCGGCGACGCTGATGGCCTGGATGACGCCGACGTCTTGGACCGGGAAGAGGCCCTTGGGGATGATGACGTACAGAATGACGGTGAGCGCCAAGGTGCCGAGGAAAACAACCAAGGTCAGCGTCTGACGCGCCATGACGAAGTTGAGTCCGCGCTCGTAGGCGCCCAGCAATTTGTTGAACAGCCGTTCACTGACTTGCTCGAAGCGGCTTGGGTGACGATCGTGGGTCGACCTCAGAATGCGCGCGCACAGCATGGGCACCAAGGTCAGGGAGACCACGCCGGAGATCACGATGGTGACCGCGAGGGTGACCGCGAATTCGCTGAATAAGCGTCCAATGACCCCGCCCATGAATAGGAGCGGGATCAACACTGCGATCAATGAGACCGTCAGTGAGACGATGGTGAAGCCAATTTGGCCGGCACCCTCGAGGGCGGCTTGCAGCGGTGTCTTGCCCTCCTCCAGATAACGAACGATATTCTCGATCATGACGATCGAATCGTCGACCACGAAGCCGGTGGCGATGATCAGCGCCATCAGCGACAGATTGTCGATCGAATAGTGCAGCTGGTACATCACCGCCAGGGTGCCGACCAGCGACACCGGCACGGAAATGCTCGGAATGATGGTCGCCGGCACATTGCGCAGGAACACGAAAATCACCAGCACCACGAGCACGATGGCGAGGCCCAGCTCGAACGCGGCGTCCGACACCGAGGAGCGGATCACGTTGGTGCTGTCGGCGACGATTTCCACGTCCATGCCCGAGGGCAGCGTGGCCTCGAGTTGCGGCAGCTGCTTTTTGATCTGATCGACGGTGGCGATCACATTGGCGCCGGGCTGACGCTGCACATTGAGAATGATGGCCTGTCGCTTGTCGTACCAGGCGCCCTGCTCGGTATTCTGCGCGGCCTGGCTGACGCGGGCGACATCGCGCAGGTACACCGGCGCCCCGTTTTGATAGGAAATGACCGTATTGAGGTAATCCTGCGGATCCTCGATCTGGTCGTTGCCATTGATGGTGTAATCGAGTTTTGGGCCGTCGATGTTGCCCTTCGGCTGGCTGACGTTGACGTTCGCGATCAGCGATCGCAAGTCATCGATGTTGAGTCCGTATCCGGCCAGCTTCTGCGGATCGGCCTCGACCCTGACCGCCGGCACATTGCCGCCCGCGGGCGTCACCAGGCCCACTCCGGGCACTTCGGAAATCTTCGCCCCGAGCCGATTGTTGGCGACATCCTGCAACTGCGTCAGCGACATCGAATTGGACGTGACCGCCAGTGTGAGGATGGGCTGATCGGCCGGATTGATCTTCGCGTAGGTCGGCGGCGCCGGTAAGCCCGTGGGCAACAAGCTGTTCGACGCGTTGATCGCTTCCTGCACGTTTTGCTGGGCGACGTCGAGATTGAGCGAAAGATTGAATTGCAAGGTGATGATGGAGGCGCCGGCAGAGCTGCTCGAGGTCATTTGCTGCATGCCGGGGATCTCGCCCAGCTGCACCTCCAGCGGTGCGGTCACGGTGGTCGCCATCACCGTCGGACTTGCGCCGGGATAGAAGGTCTGCACCTGAATCGTCGGATAATCGACGTCGGGCAGGGAAGAAATCGGCAGGAAGCGCACGGCGACCAGGCCCACCAGCACCAGCGCGACCATCAGCAGCGAGGTCGCCACCGGCCTCAGCACGAACAGGCGGGAGATGTTCATCGGATCGTGCCCGACGCTTAGGGCGCCTGTCCCGAGGCGCTGGCGTGCGAGCGCTTCGCGCCGGGCGCTGCTGCGTCTGGCGTCGCCGCTTTGGGCGCGGACGCCCCGGGTGCGTTCGCCTTCGCCCCGGCCATCTTGATTTTGGCGCCGTCACTCAAACGGTCCATACCGTCGGTGACCACGATTTGACCTGCCGCAAGACCCGAGAGGATGGCGGTATTCGTGCCGTCGCTGGGGCCGGGAGTCACTTTGTGAACGGAAACCGTCTGGTCGGCGTTGACCAGGTACACATAGTCTCCTGGAGCACCGCTCAGCACCGCCGGCGTCGGCACCAGCACCGCTTTTTGCAGCGTGTCGACCAATAGAGTGACATTGACGAATTCGTTCGGAAACAGCGCCTCGTCATCGTTGGCGAATTGCGCACGCAGCGTCACCGTGCCGGTACTGGTGGCCATCTGATTGCTGATCGCGTACAGCGAACCGGTGGCAATCTGTTTGCTGTTGTCGCTGTTGGAGACCGTGACCGGCAGTTTGGTCCCGGAATTGAAGCGCTGTAGCACCTTGGCAAGCGAGTTCTGCGGCACCGTGAATTCCACCGTGGTCGGTTTCATGGTGGTGATGGTGACGAGGGCGGGAGAGATCGACGGGGTAACGTAATTGCCGGGGTCCACCAAGCGCAGGCCGACCCGTCCGGCCACCGGCGCCGTGATGTGGCAATAAATCAGGTCGAGATCGAACTGCGCGATATTCGCGCGGTCGGCCTCAACTGCCGCCTCGTCCTGTTGAACGAGGAACTTTTGGTCCTCATAGGTCTGCTCGGCGATCGATTTCTGTTGGTTCAGCTGGGTAAAGCGGGCCAGATCGGCGCGCGCCTGCGCCAAGCTGGCTTGATCCTTGGCCAGTTGCGCTTCGGCCTGCTGCTTATCGATCTCGAACTGACGCGGATCGATCTGGACCAAGAACTGTCCCTTCGTGACGTCCTCGCCCTCTTTATATGCAACCGCCGTCACGTAGCCGCTGAGCTGCGGCAATACATTCACAGTGGCGATCGGCGTCACGGTACCGAGTTCACTCAGGGTTTCCGGCATGTCTCCCAAGGTCGCCGTACCGGTGCTCACGACCTGCGGCGGCGTGGCGGCTTTGGGTTTCTTGGCGCCGAATAAATGGAAAAGAACCAGAACCAGCAGTACGAGTCCGACGATTCCTACAATGAGTCGTACTCGATTCTTACGCTGAGCCTTGGAAACGTTCTGCGCGTCTGCGCTCATAGGGCTTCTTCACGACGAAATTCAGTTGGCTTGGAACACAGCGCCGCAGATTCGTTCAAGCGATCCAATCGCTTGCCACCGCTGCACGGCGCGTCGAAACTTAGGCGACCGGCTCGGTTGGCGGCAAAATCCGCGCGCCCGCACGCCAATCGCTCGGCGATTGCCCGGTCCAGCGGCGAAATGCTCGCGTGAAGCAGCTGCCCGCGGAGAATCCGAGTAAGTACGTGACGTCGCTGACGCTGTGTCTCGGCGCACTCAAATATGCCAGCGCCAAGGCATGGCGCGTGTCGTCGAGTATTTCTTTGTAGGTTGTACCGCTTTCGCCTAATTTCCGCTGCAGGGTGCGCGCGCTCATATTGAGAATTTCCGCGATGTCCTCTTGGGAGGGTTCGCCGTGTGCCAATCTCTGCGTCAAGACCTCGCGCACACGCACTTCGATATTGTCGCGCTCGAGTTGCGACAGGTATTGAAGCGCGATCGCGTCGTTGTGCCGCGCCAGTTCCGGGTTGCCGCCGTCGAGCGGCCGCTCAACGCTGTCGCGGTCGAACACCAAGCGAGTCTGGGGTGCGTCGAACACCAAGGGCGCGCGCAGCAAATTCACGAAATCATCGAGCCTCGATGGCGGCGAGCGCCGAAACTCGATGCGCAGCGGCGAATATTCCCGCCCGATCAGTGAGCGGCACATCCGCAAATAGAGTCCCACCACCGCATCGATCGGCGCATCGCCCAAATCGACGGTGGGAGAAATGATGAAGTGATACTCGGAACCGCGCAGAAAGAACTGATAATCCACGGCATCGCTGACGATGTGGCAATAGCGCTGCGCCCGTTGGAAGGCTTCCTTCAAAGTGGAGCTCGCGGACATACCGTAGCTCATGGCATGGAAACTGGTCGGCCTGATATAGCTCGCGACCTTCAGGCCGAACCCGGGATCCCCGGTCGCCGCCAGCGCAATCTTCCACAGCCTCAGGCTGTAGGTGACGGGGCAGCGGGCGGTGGGGCAGTCGAGCGACTTGACATCCAAGCCGGCTTCGGCGAGCAAAGCCGCGCTATCGCATCCGGCGGCATCCAACGCACGGCAAATAGCCTTGACCCAGGAGCAGAGCGTGGTCTTGCCGCTGCCCGAATCAGCCGCCGGTGCCCGCGCCGGTATCCGTGCTGCTCTCGCCAATTCGCCCCCTAAACTTCAAAACGGAATGTCGTCGTCGAATTCCTCTTTGCCGCCCGTCGGCGCCGGTGATTGGTCATAGTCATCGCGTGGCGGAGCCCCGCCGGCCGGACCGCGTTCGGGACCGCCCGGGCCCCCGCCACCGCCTCCGCCTCCGCGGCCCCCCAGCATTTGCATATTATCCGCGATGATTTCCGTGGTAAATCGGTCATTGCCCTGCTTGTCCTGCCATTTGCGGGTCCGCAGCTTACCCTCGACGAACACTTGCGAGCCCTTGCGCAGGTACTCAGCGGCGATTTCGCCCAGCCGTCCGAACAGCGCAATGCTGTGCCATTCGGTGCGCTCTTGCTGCGCCCCGGAAGCCTTGTCCTTCCACGACTCGCTGGTGGCGATCCGAATGTTGGTTACCGTCATGCCGCTTGGCATGGATCGGGTTTCAGGGTCGGCACCCAGATTGCCGACCAGAATCACTTTGTTTACGCCGCGCGCCACGTCCTTCCCCCAAGCCTTGTTCAGTGCCGCGTATTGTACACGGCGAACACCGCCCCAATATTGACCTTAGGGAAGCGCAATAGTGCAGATATGCGCCGCCCACGCACTCCCATAGGCCCGTTTTACCCGCAGTTGACGCGGCGCGTATAGTAATCGGTTAGATGCAAAATATCCGAATCCGGGGAGCCCGGACCCACAACTTGAAGAATATCGATCTCGACCTGCCGCGCGATCGATTGATTGTATTCACCGGCCTGTCGGGGTCCGGTAAGTCTTCCCTGGCCTTTGACACCATCTACGCCGAGGGTCAGCGCCGTTATGTAGAATCGCTCTCCACCTACGCCCGGCAATTTCTGTCGATGATGGAAAAGCCGGATATCGAT
>Ga0210387_10003865_pt1 | contig 11504 bp, 6 predicted proteins | sample IncBWC7OmetaG_FD_160108 | JGI IMG/M metagenome (GOLD analysis project Ga0210387, IMG submission 160108) | Forest soil microbial communities from Barre Woods Harvard Forest LTER site, Petersham, Massachusetts, United States - Inc-BW-C-7-O ... | reverse complement strand
CGACTTCCGGACGGAAGAATAGTCCACGGTCGGCACCGGCATAAGGGGTCAAGTGGCGGATCCATGTGGTTTGCCCTTGCTCCTGCCAGTAGTACTGAACCTGCACCTGGCCCTGGCGCCGGGGATCATCGATGTTAACAACTCGCGCCGAGTAGACACCGGCAACATTGGGGCGTGCAGGATGCGGATGAGACCTGTATTTTGTCCACGGGCTGCAATGAAATTGATTGGCATATCCCTCCGGGTTCCAGAGATGCACAACGCGCACGATACTATACTTACCCTCGCCACCGAGAACGGCTTTTACCTGGACAGACTGCCCCAGAGATAACTCCTCGCAGCGGCTGACTCCCCCGCATACGAGACGGCTACCGATGGACCACTCTGCTTCCTGCCGTAGCGATGCCTGATAGTCGTCCGTCGATTTCGCTCGGTTATGCCATGATTTGTAACCAGCCGTAAGGACCGATTTTGCCTGTTGTTTGATTGCACTCGTGAAGGTATCTACAGCGCCACTGAGCGTAGGGTCCTGCGATATCTGCTGAAACGTCTGGCTCTTTGAAGTGGAGAAGTCATAGTGGCATCCGTCTATAGAGACTGCTCCAAGTGAGCCTCCTACCGAAAACTCAATCAATCCATTATCTTGATCGCTACGCCACTCGAGGTCGGGACCAGTTTCTGAAAATCCTGTGTCAAGGCGCACGCCGTCATCTGTAGCCACAAGGTAAATTCCAAAATCGTCACATAGCCGCCATAGAAAGTGCCAATCCGTTTCCCCCCATTGCACAAGGTCCAACGAAGCCTTGGTGCCGCCACCACCTTTCACTGAGATGTTGATTCCCCCATCTCCCGCTATCTGCCGCGCAACATCAGAGACCATAAGCGGCCCATAATATCTGTAACGAGGTGCGAGATCGAGTTTGTAACTTGCGCTCACACCCTTGATAACTGCAGAGAAGCTGCCCGACGTTTGATATGTCAGATTTACATCAAGAACAAAACCGAGAAAGAGCTTAGTACCTGACGCCGTCGATTGAACGGAGAGCGAACGTCCGATCCATTGATCGATTGGCGGTCGGCTGCCCGCGGTCTGAGTAAGTTCTATCTCACATAATGAATGCCTGTTAAGCTCTTTAATCACCTCGACCCGATTGACAGTGCCCTTGCGGCCGATTAAATCCGATTCGAGGTCTTCCCCGTTGACCAGTATTTTTAGTGCTATGGCTGACACAACCCCTCCATCCTTTCGCTCCCCTTACCGGTTGTAGCTGAAGCTAGTGAGCGTTACCGGACCCTTAAAACCGAACTTTCCTGCGTCCATCTTCGCCGGGAATCCACTCCAATCGCTGAGCTGTTTCCATCCATGCCCATCACCAAGCGACGTGACGATATGTCCAGGAAAAATCTGGAACATGATTTGGTATTTTGACAGCTGCGGAAACCCTATCCTGTTTCCATTTGCTATTTTCTTTCCGGAGCTAACTGTGAATAGCTCTAATCCATCTCGCTCAAGCGAAAAAAGCAGGTAGTTATTGGGATCATGATAGTTTGCAACCCACTCCACTTTAGGCTTGCCAAATAAGAATCCGTGGCCGAATATTCCAGCAAAGATATACCTACCATCGCTAGGTTGTGCAGCGTAGAGCCCCATATCTGTGGTGCGATGCGTAAGAATGTGGAGTTTTGCATCGGCTGTCCAGTCGCTCGGCTCCCAGCCAGTGATCGCCGGAGTCTCAGTAGCAACAGTTAAAGGAGAGAGTTTGAGATTGACCACAGCTGATCCGCCGGCCGTGACGTCTACGGTGTCACTACGATCGACATAACCGTTAGCATGCGCAGTGAACTGATACCTGCCTTCTGGCAGATTAAAATATGTCCCGGACACTGGCAAATGCTCTCCACTCACATTAGACACACTCATTGTGCTGTTCGCTGGATCGAGTTGCACTGTTACGGCGCCCGTCCCCTTGTCAAGCTTGAGATCGGCCACATAAGGATTCCCCTGTCCCTCGGTGAGGTTGACATCGAGAGAGGAACTTTTTCCGCTGCGGCGAGCCTCGATGTGATGCGGGCCAGGAGAAAGTGTTGAAAGTAGCAACGAACCGTCCGCTCCAGTTGTCCCGGCAGAATTGCCATCGATCAGGATGTTGGCGCCGGGCAGCGTTCTGACCCGCAGTGGCAACAGTACTGGAGCTTTACTGATCTGGAGCGTTACCGTGAAGTTCTGACCCTGCTTGATGGCCACTGGCCGAACAACGGGAGTGCCGGAAGGCTGACCTAATGCCTGCAAGGTGTAATCGCCGACGGGCAGATCAGCCATATCTAGCCTGCCTGCTGCGCTCTTACCCTGGCGCACTACGGTTTTGCCATGTAGCAGCTGAAAGTTAGCACCATCAACATCTGTCAGGACGGTGAGTGTGCCGAGACGCGGCGCATTTTCAAAGGCGATCAGCAGCAAACGATCTGTGCCGCTCTCCACCTTGCCCGTCAGAACGTGCGGTTCCTTTCCCGCAACGATCGTGTGCAAACCGATGGGAAGCGCGGTTTCGATTCCACTCCTGTTAGCTATACCCAAGGCAGATCCATCGACAAAAATCTGCATCGCGGATGTCGTGTACATGTGAGCCTGTTGTGAGGCGATACTCACCAGAAGCGCCGCCCCAGGTCCACCGCCAGCACCTGTCGGATCAGCGACTGTAGCTGGCTTGCCATCCTGGACTTCCACATGAAACGTCGCATCGTATCCGGCTTTACCAATCCAATGGATCTCGTGGCTCCCCGCAGAAAGTTCGCTCGAAAATGTACCCATGGAGAGTGGCATCGCTGCGCCTCCATCGAGGCTCAAAGTCCCATCGCCAACAACACATAATTGCTGACTCACAGGTGCCAGCGCAAAATATAGCTCTGCAGGATGACCGGCAACAGAAGTATCGATCGGTTTCGATTGCGGTTCATAGCCGTCCAGTTTTGCTTCAAGCAGGATTTGTCCGACTGGCAGTTCGACATCGAGCGTCGACGAAGCTATGCCAATCTCCTGTCCATTACGAAAAATGTGCGCGCCGGCTGGAGTCGAACGAATCGTGAGCTTTGTAAGCGCAGACCCTGCTGTAATAGCCGAGGCAACCCGAGCAGGTGCAGACGCTTTCCGCCATAGCAATACAACCGCGATGATAACGAAGAGCACTGCTACGCTGATGATGATTGCTCGTAACAGCTTCTTAGTCTCGTTTGTCTTCTTCCACTCGACTGAGGTTGGCCCATTTCTGCCATTCTTCGTTTCGGGCTTAGGAGCTTGTTGTTGCGGCGCCGCCGTAGCCGCGATCGTGTGCAGACGGGCGCGTAACATGCGCGTTTCGTTCTGAAACTCCTCGTCGTCCTTGTAGCGATCTGTTATCTGTTCGACCAGCGCAAGGTGCTCATTGAGAGATGGCAGGCTAACCAGGCTGTCTGCTTCCAGCCTTTTCCGGCGCACAACTTCAAGATCTCGGGTACGCAGTTCGATGCGGCTCGCATCCATCTCATTCAGCATCTGTCGTAGACGAGCATTACGTGGATATTCAGCGAATGCCCGCTCCAGAAGAGCGATGGCTCCGGTCAGATCGTTATTAGTTCGCAACTGTCGGGCTTGTGAAAGGGCTTCATCTACCAGCAGATACTCCGTCTGATCATCAAGAAAGCGCAGCAGGCCAGCAGCCGCATGGTTGCCTGGATCGAGGCTCAATATCTCCTGTAGATAGGCACGGGCCTGAGGCGGATCACTTTGGCTCGCACGAGCAGCGCGCAACAACCCTTCAACCAGTTCCGGCTTGGCTCGTTTTACTTTTGAGCCGGTCTCGTAAGCGCCCCGCAGTTTTTCGAGACCGCGCGCAAGCTGGCCTTCATCCAGGCAACGGCGACCTTCACGAATCAGTTTCTCTGCCTGCTCCGCCAATTCCTGATGTTGGCGAATGTAGACCTTGATCTCGGCGAATTCTCCATCATCGGGAAATTCCTCAGTGGCGGGCGAGAGGAGGCGCAGTCCTTCCTCGAAGTCACCTCCCTCCAATGCCTGATTGATCTCCGTGATCCAGTGGTTCTTGCGGGCCATCCGCTCCCCTAGCTGCCGCCGCAATCGCACATTTTCAATTTCAAAGCTGAGCCCCGGGAACATCGGATAGATGATCTGCAGCGTTTCCCACTGCACTAGTGCTTCGCCATAGAGTTCGCGTGCCTCTAGGTCGTGTGCTCGGCTCACGATGCCATTTACCAGATCGCGCTTTTCCCGAGTGCCCTGAAGTAGGCGATTGAATTCAGGTACTTCCGGATTCTCGCGCGCCACCTCCTCCAACATCCGCACGCACTGGTCAAGATCTGGCTCGTTCTCAATGGCCCCCTCCACTTGAATAAGGCGAAGCGAAATTGCCCGACGCCAGCGTTGCTCGGTATCAAACTTCAGCGCTTTGAAAAGCGTATGTTGCGGAAATTTTTCCAGAAACTTGTCGCAGAGCTGAGTAGCCGCAGCATAGTCACCACGTTCTAACGACTGCTTGGCCTCGGCGTAGCTCGCAGCAATAGATTCGTGCTCGGAGTGCAGTCTGTTATAGAGACTTTGGTAGGTGGCAAGCTGTCCCGGTTCCTTCATATCGGGCGCCTGACGCTCAAGATCGAGCAGCTCCTTCATCTTGGCGAGCGCCTCGGTAATGTCATTCCGTTTCTCGGCATCGACCGCAGCAGCATATGCCTCACGTTTGTGCTCGCGGATCCGCCGTACCTCCGACTCTCTACGCTCCACCTGTGACAGAAACTGCAGCGCGCGCTCTTCTCCGGGCCTCATCTCAAGGATGTGCTGGGCAGCTTGACGCGCATGAGAAAAGGAGAATTTATCAAGATGCTGTTGACCTACCCGCAGCCAATCCACAATATCCGCCTCAGCGCGCCGCGCTTCGATATCATGCTGCAACACGAGAGCGTCTTCCAGGCGAGGCTCCAGTTGTAATGCTTCGTTCACCCGCTGCAGTGCCAGTCGATACTCACCATCCTGGATGCGCGCACGCGCACTGTCGAGCAGATGGTCAATCGTTTTCTTCTTGATTGCAGCTTTGACATTCGCAGCCAGCGACTCCAGCTCTTGCGTAAGATAGCCTTCCGATTCGAGTTCGTTGATTAGTTCTTGTGCAAACTCAAGATTTCCTTGTTGATATGACTCAGCAGCTTTATCTAGTCTCGGCGCAAACTTACTCGGATCAAAAACTGCAAGTGAGTCGTCGTAGTGCGCACGGCGCAGGTAATCGCCGAACTCTTTGACGCTCGCGAAGCGGTGCCTCGGATCCTTGGCCATCGCCTTGCAGAGTACCTGGCTGAGTGACACGCTAACGTTTGGATTGATTGATGAAGCTGGGGGCGGATTCAGGTGACGAATCGCCTCAATCACCGCATCTTCGGAAGCGGCAAGAAAGGGTTGCCTTCGGGTGATTACCTCATAGCAGACCACAGCCAGAGAGAATACATCCGAGGCTCGAGTGAGTGGTTTCATCGAGAGTTGCTCTGGCGACATATAGAGCAGCGTGCCTTTGCGGCTTTTGGTGCGACTTACATCCAGCCGGTGAGCCACACCGAAATCGATAATTTTTACTGAATCATCTTCAAGGATAAAAAGGTTGCTGGGTTTGATGTCACGGTGCAAAAGACCGAAATCATGCGCGGCCTGCAAGCCGCGGCATGCTTGAGAGATGATGTCGACGCAGCGTTCGGTTGAAAGGGGCTGCGGTGACGACCGAATGATAGCGGCAAGCGTATTGCCACGAAGCAACGGCATTACCAGATATGGTTGACGCCGATCGTCCTCATCGAAAATACCAACATCCCGAATCTCTACTATGTTCGGGTGTGCTAAAGCAGATTGCTTATGGCATTCCTCATAGAAGAGTTTGAGCGCTGTTGCATCATTCGCATCCAGCAACATTTTGAGGGCGACATCTGTATTGAGGACTGTGTCGAAAGCGCGCCATACGACACCCATGCCGCCTTCGCCAAGTTTTTCCCGTAACTCATACCGGCTTTTGGTCTTCTTCGCCATGGCCTAGAAATATTAGGAACACCTGGCAACGGCGAGGCGTACTTTACCGTTACGGGCGTACAACAACTCCCACACGAATACGCGCCTCCATTAATCACAAAAGCGGTATCAAAGCTGCGAATTGCTCGCAGACACGAGCCTGCGCTTGCCTGCGTCTTGTTAGCCAAGGATAGTCGTTCGACGCTTTGGCGGCCTTGCCTAGAATGTCGCTTTATTATCTAAAAATACGATGCTCTATTTGTCACCATGATGCCAATTCAGGCGTACATACCTGGGAATGCGTCATCGGACACTCGGAAGCAATGGTTTCTGCACCTATTCAGCAAGCTCTTTTCAGGATTCGCGCTGATCGCGTTGCTGATGGCCGCGGTGGGCATCTACGCCGTTCTTGCCCAGGCGACGAACAGTCGCACGCAGGAGATTGGTGTACGCATGGCGCTGGGAGCCAACGCGTACAACATCGTTGCGCTGGTGATGAAGCGCGGTCTGTGGCAGATCGTCGCAGGTCTCGCGCTTGGGCTGGCCGCAGCGTGGCCCGCGGCGCGTCTTATGGCCAGTCTGCCGATCGGCGTCTCACCGTCAGATCCTGTCGTCTTCATGATCGTCGCCTCATTATTGGCGATCGTCGGACTGCTGGCCTGCTGGATCCCAGCGCGTAGGGCGGCAGCTCTCGATCCTGTCAAGGCGATTCGGTACGAATAGATCTGACGATTGAATCAACATTTAAGATGGTGTTGCATCGATCGGTTGAGCCCGCCCCGTTTTTCATACACCTCGAAGGCAAATAACAATGTTAGAGCGTCTAACAGGATGATCTCGGTCAAAAATTCTCGAGTGAGCTGCGCCAACTTCGCTGAGGGGTTCTATGGATTTGGACCTGCGTCGGGCTTCCCTTCTGCTGTTCGCGATTGCGTTCGCCTTCAATGTCCCGGCTCAGGTGTCTGAGCCTGCGTCTCAGATTACAGGACGCGTTGTGCGCACAGACACAGGCGCTCCCGTCAAAGGGGCAGCCATTCGGCTGATGCCGCCGATCATGCCCGGCAACGGTCAATTTCAAACCGCCATCACCGACAGCAAGGCAACTACTCTTTCCCCACGGTCCGGGACGGCACTTACGAGATCGGCGTCTCCGCCTCTGGCTTCGTCCCGGCGGAGTTCAATCGGGATGGGTCGCTTCCGGGGATTTCTTTTCTTTCTCGTTCATTGCTCTGAAGTCCGATGTGTTCCTGACGATACCCGATTGATGCCTTGGAGCTATCAAATGTTTTGATCTAAGTCTTGGACAACCGTGAAAAATGGGGGCATTGTGAGAAAAAACGGTGGGACGCTATGCTCTACCGTTTAGATTCGCACCGCGTTAAGTCCTTAATGGCGCGCGGCCAAGTTTCTTGGATTGATCAAATTTTGGTCTTGATCTCACACATTTTGCACGATTTTTCTGCCAACGACACAGGAGAACTATATGCAGTCTGCGAGTATTGCAAAAAAGTTTCTGAACACAAAGGATCTTTCGCGTCTTCTCGATATTCCTGAGGGAACCCTGCGGCAATGGCGGTCGAGTGGAGTCGGACCGAAATGGCACAAACTCCGCGGAAGTGTTCGTTATGATAGGGAGCATGTGGATTTATTCATCCACGAGAGCGAGCGTAGTCCGTCTGTGCGGGCAATCACGGAGGATCACCTTGTCTCTGTTTCAACCGCCCGATAGTCGTTACTGGTGGTATTCGTTTTACTTCGAGGGGAAGCGATACCGCAGTAGCACGAAACAAACAAAGAAGGCCGCTGCGGCGGTCGTCGAAGCAACTCTGCTTTCGCGTCTTCGCGAAGGACAACTCAGCACATTCTCCACCAAGAGACCTCCTGTCCTGAGGGATTTTTCTATACGTTTTTTGCAATGGGTAAAAGACTCTCAGCGTCTGAGCCCAAACGGGAAACGCTACTACCTTTATGGCTGGAGGCTGCTGAGTTACTCGAAGCTGGCTTCGATGCGGCTAGACCAGATAACGCAGGATGTTGCGGAGTCAGTCGTCTTTCGTCGTCCCGTTATTAATCGAAAGGAGAAAGACCTTGAAGGAAAGTATTTAACACGGGAGGAATTTATTCCGTGTACCGGGCACTATACCAATCAGGCGCTGCGTACCCTCAAACGCATGCAAAGCAAAGCTCTGGAATGGAAGGTATTGGGAGAAACGCCCAAAATCAGCTTAACGTACGCTCCCGGACGTGACCGTCTGATCGATGATCAGACAGAGGATAGTCTGGGGTTTGCCTACGGGAAGCCAATCAAACATCGCCGAACGAAACGCTTGCGTGATCAAGCTTGGTTGGTCCTGGTGATCTTGCAGGATTGTGGGATGCGCCCTGATGAGGTGTTCCCGTTGCAAATTGAAAACCTTCATTGGGATGCAAATCGCATTTGGATACCAGAAGGCAAAACTCCAAAAGCACGTCGTTTTGTGGCCATGAGTGAACGTGTCAAAGCCATGCTGCGGCAGTGGTGCGGAAATCGGCAAGAAGGATGGGTATTCCCGTCATCCCGTTCAAAGTCGGGACATCTGACCACGATAGCCAAGGGCTTTCAGGCGGCACGGGCACGTGCAGGACTGAACAAGAAACTGGTTCTCTATTCAGCACGACATACCTATGGAACTTACACGATGGAGAAGAGCCGCAACGCCTTCGCCGTTGCCAAATCTATGGGACACGTTGACTTAAAATCGATGGAGCCGTATCAACACCATGAACTGGAACCGTTGCGCGAGATCATCAACCAGCGAAACCAGAGAAAGAAGTTTGGTCAGGTTTTTGGTCAGGTTTTAGAAAACGAAGCAAACGACGCGGACGATTCGAAATCGATATCTAGTTGATGCGATGAGATTTAGGTTGGTGGACGCGGAAGGAATCGAACCTTCAACCTGTCGATTAAGAGTCGAATGCTCTGCCAGTTGAGCTACGCGTCCACTTTGCGCAGGAGGAAAACTCTGCGGGACTGAAGGATGGGAACGCTCGAACCCGAACGCTCTTTTAAGAATATACCACAAATTATTTTGAATTTTCCGGAGAGTGTCGCGCTGCGAACGAGTCAGAACGAGAACGAAAGCCCAGCCTGGACGCTGCGTTCAGCCTGTGCAAAATACAGTGTGCTTCCATCCTGTGTTACGAACGGGCGATAGCCCTGCGCAAGCAGATTGCGCACATCAACTAATGCCTCTACACGGTAGGGCAGGATGCGGCAATGGAGCGGTTGACGCAGATAGAAACTCAGATAAGGGTCCGATAATTCGCCGTTGAATGGATCGACGCCCGTGACAGTGTCCGTCGGTTGCCAGCGGTAGGAAGCGCGCCACTGCGTTCCCGCATGTTTCAGCTTTCCGTTCATGCTGGCCGAAAGCATCTCGGCGCGACGTGCATGCAGACTGCGAATGCTGTCATCAAGCGTCATGGGACCGGTTGGCGTATCCATCGTCAATGCATCGCCCATGGCATATGCCAAGCCCAACCAGGTATCGTCATTGATCTTGTCGCGCATCTCGGCGAGCACGCCATTGCTGAAGAAATTCTGCCCCGTTACCTTCAGCAGATCGGTATTCGGATCGTAGAGCAAGTTACCGCTGTTCCAGTCGGCAAGAGACAACGTCCCGCCGCCGCTGACGGCAGGATGATTGATGTGATCCTGATACAACGTCATGCGCCAGCGTATCTTGCCTTCGTGCCGTTCATAAGAGACTTCCTGGTGCAAGCCTTGTTCGAGCAGCAGCTTCCCGTCTTTTTCCGTCAGCGCAGGAGCAAGAGTGCCTTCGCGATCAATCTCGTTCGCGTGCTGGGCTCCCGGTGAAGTCGATACATGGTAGGAAAATTCGTTGTCGCCTGCGTGCACGCTCACCCCGGCAAACGGGTGATTGGCAAACTGATTTTCACCGAGGTGGATCGCTTCCAATTCACTGCCAAACTCGGCGGAAACTTCGTCCATCAGCTCCATCGTTTCCGAGGAGCGGAGTACGACAGCCTGCAGGCCCTGATCCTGCAGGCCGCCTTCAATGTCAGGGCGATCTTCAAAGGCTGCGACGGTGCGGAACGTACGGCCCGGAGCAAGCTCCTTGGCATAACCAACTACAGTATTCAGTGACGCGCTTTCAGCCTGACTCAAATCCGCGCGCAGTATCAGCTGCTGGTCATCACCATTTGTGCGCTCCATCTCGAAATCGTGATGCAGTCCACCACCGCCAAACTCATTAGCTCCTGCACGGATGGTGACCCGAGCCTTAAGCGCCGGAACGGTTCCATCGCCATCGGACACAACGACGAGCGGGCCATCTTCGAGCATGCGCAGTAGTGGACGATTGGCGGAGAGGCGCAGCGTCCACCTCCAGTCGTCCTGCGGCTCATCAGCTTGACGCGGCTTGGCGGGAAGCCATCGAAACGCCTCGTAGAGCGTATTCAATGTGAGGTTCACGACCAGCTTGGAATCGGCGAGGACACGAAGATTTTCTCGAAGCGTAGGCAGGAAAAATGAGCCAGACGCCTTGACGTTGTATGTACCTGGAGTAACTGCAGGAAGCGTGTACCGACCGTGATCGTCAGTGAAGGTGTTAGCGATGACAGCGAGATCGGGTCCCAGCAATTCCACCAGTGCGCCCACCTGAGGCGCACCTTTGGCATCGCGTACCACGCCGGAAATACCCGCTGCCGCATGGACTTCTGCGTACACAGGCAGCGCGAGCATGGTAATCAGCAGCGCAAGCGCCGGGCCGATCTTGATTCGCAGATTTGGAACTATCATCCTCACCGATTTCGTTCGTCACCAGAATCGGTCAACAGCTTCCGGGCGTGTTCCGTCCTTATTCCCCAGGAAACGTCAAGCGACCCTTCATACTCCTGGCCGTCTGCCCCAAAATCGTTGTTTCTCTAGGCCCGCAGCTCTTGTGGCTGCTGGGCCCGATCAATCGACTACTCAACCGTAAACGGTGCCGACTGAGCAATCACCTGATTGGAGACGCTGTCGTTCACCTTAATATTGATTTGATACTTGCCCGGTTGAAGATTGGCAAGGGGAACGCTCCGCTCCAGTGTTACCTGATCGGAACTGGCGCTCAACTTCTTCGAGTCCTCCTGCATGTCGAGGACTGCTTTGTTGGAGCCCAGATCGATGATCTGGTATTGGATCATCGCAGAGTTCTGCTTACTCTTCTCGTCGATTCCTAAGTTATACACCTGCATCCAGAAATTCAGCTTCTGCGACCGCTGGAAAGATACCGGAATTGTAGGGTTCGACGTGACCGCTGGCAATAGCTTTGTGTTGCCGATCACAAAATTTCCTGCGCCGATTTCTTTCGACGGCACCAGTTCCATACGGTTGGCAAGAATCAGCGATGAAGCCGATAACTTGTCATCATCGTATTTCGGCACATTGATTGCCTGGGCCCAGACACCGAGGTGGTCCGGATTGTTC
>Ga0210387_10003863_pt1 | contig 11507 bp, 8 predicted proteins | sample IncBWC7OmetaG_FD_160108 | JGI IMG/M metagenome (GOLD analysis project Ga0210387, IMG submission 160108) | Forest soil microbial communities from Barre Woods Harvard Forest LTER site, Petersham, Massachusetts, United States - Inc-BW-C-7-O ... | reverse complement strand
CTACGCACCGGGTGTGCGTTGAGGGACATGACGGCTCCCATCGCAAAACTGAGTTTCTGGGGTGTTCGAGGGTCGACGCCGACGGTGGATCCTGCCACCTGGCGTTACGGCGGGAACACGCCGTGCCTGGAACTTTCCGCGCCGGACGGCACACAATTTATTTTGGATTGCGGCACAGGGCTGCGCATGCTGGGCAGCCGCTGGGGAACTCCGAACGGCGGCGGAAATCCCGAGACGCATATTTTTGTGACGCATTACCACTGGGATCACATTCAAGGGATTCCGTTTTTTTCTCCGCTCTATGCGGAGAACAACGAATTTCATTTTTATAGTTTTCGTTCGAAATTTTTGGGGCGCGACAGCTTGAAGCAGGTGTTCGAAGCGCAGATGGCGCTGCCGTATTTTCCCGTGGACATGTCCGCGATGAACGCGAAGAGGAAGTTCAAGGAAGTGGAAGGCGGAGACACTTTCAACATACGGGAAAATAAAATTACCGCGCGGTGGCTGAATCATCCGCAGGGATGCCTCGGGTTTCGCATCGAGACGCCGGCGGGAACGGTGGTTTACGCGACGGACAACGAGCCAGGCGATTCGAAACTGGATGAGAATTTGCGGGAACTCGCTGCGGGCGCGGACATACTTATCAACGATGCGCAATTCACGCCGGAGCAGTTGAAAACGACGCGCAAGGGTTGGGGGCATTCGTCGTGGAAAGAAGGCGTGAAGCTGGCGCGCGAAGTTGGCGCGAAGACGCTGGTGCTGTTTCATCACGATCCGGACTCGACAGACCGCATGGTGGATTCCATTTTGCGACAGGCGCGCGAAGAGTTTGACTCCGTGTTTGCGGCGAGCGAAGGCATGGTGATTACGCTGGGGGCGCCGGGGGACAATGTACAGGCGCACATGCCGGGGGCGCGGACGTCCTTGCGGCGAGAGGCGCAGTTCCGCGCGAAGGTTACGGGAGTGACAGAAGACGGGAAAGAGTTTCAGGAAGAGACCGTCGTGCGGGACATTTCTTTGCAAGGAGCTTTAATTTCACTGCAGAACATTCCGCAATTGCAGTCGGAATTGCAAGTGACCATGGAGACGCCCGGTAAAGATGGTTTGCAATCCTCGATGCGCCTGAAGGGGTATGTGGTGCGCATCGATGAGGGCGCGGAGAAGGGACAAATTGCTGTGGGTGTGGTTTTCACCGACTAACTTCCAAACACAAGCCTACAATCTTGGCGCGGAAGCATTATAAGAAAACGAAAGGCCCCGCCTTTGCAGTACTAAACCGCAAACCCGCAAGGAAGCGCCCCGTCTGTCCCCGATTTCCTCGACTTCTCGGTACCGACCTGGCGCGCTCCCAAGAAGCGCGTGTTCTCCCGAGTACGCCCTCGGACTATTGCCGTGGCAACGGCCCGGACTTGCGATACCGATTTGCGATCATCGAACGAAATCGAGTCAGCGCGTCGACCGGGGACAACTTCGCGGCACTTGTCGGGGCTGACAGCTCCATGTTTTGTGATGGTCGAGCCGGCGCCGTCGCAGCAACAAGGCTGTAGTCGCAGCCTTTAATGTTCGGGTGATTTTCGTCGCACGGGATCAGCACAAAGGCGTGCGACATCGTGTCTTGATCCGTAGAAACACCGGGAAGCACACCCGTCCCTGCGATTTCCCCGCGACTGTTGATACCGACCGCGTATATCAATTGCAAAACAGGGCCAGAAGAAACAAGCGCATTCAAGTCAACCATCGATCCATTTTCCCAAAGAAATGCGCGCCAGGTGTTGCCGTCGCACGAGACGGAAACACCTCCGACCTGACCAGTCGAATTTATGCTCCACGCCTCGCTGCCACAATCCCCTTCCAGGAATCCGAGATCGGTGACAACACCGTTCTTCCAAACGGCGGCATCAAATGCTTGGTTCGGAAACGCGGCTGCTCCGGCAACTTCTCCTGCGTCATTGATGACGTTTGCGACGAGAACATTGCCTCCGGCACTGTCGGAAAACATGTCAACTAGCTTTGTGCCATCCCAGAAGAATGGGTCCGAGACCCGGTCGCCGGGCAGAGGCGAAACTCCGATAACCTCGCCTCGATTATTGAGACCAGTAACAAAAACCGACCCCGTGAGTAGGCTACCGAACCCCCCGAGCGTACCGAGGTCCTTCATTCTGCCGTTCTGCCAGAGGAATGGGTGAAGCGTGGGAAGGCCAGTAACCTCGTTGGCGGTCGAATTGGTATAGGAGATCCCAGCTATCTGACCCCAATCGTTGACGAACCAGCCGAAAGCATCGGGGCCACCGAGAGTACCCAGATCCTGCATCCTTCCGTTCTGCCAAACAAAGGCCCTGGTTTGCGTTCCGTTCGAGGAGCCGAGAAAAGGAAGGTCGAATAGGGAATAAGGATCGGGGGTACTGTTCAATGCAAATCCCGTCGCCAGCCCCCAGTTATTGATGGCCTGTGCGGCACTGTGATTTCCTCCGAAGGTACCCAGATCCATCACCTCGCCACGATTCCAAATGACGGCCCGAACTTCATTGATTCCTGTGAGCGAATCGACCGCTCCGTTTTCTGAATCACCAGCGATTTGTCCCACCGCGTTTATCCAGATCGCGTTACTGCAGTTGCCGCCCGGAAGAGCACCCAGATTCGTGACAACCCCGTCGTGCCACTCGAAAGCTTTGAAGACTTGTGGCCCCGGGCAGGGGTAGGTGTTGGTGTTCGGTGGGAGAGAGATCGAGGTCTCCGATGAACCTATGACAGCCCCGTGGCTATTCAGGACATCGGTATTGAAATTAACGTAGCTTGCGGGTCCACCGAAGGTCCCCAGATCGATGAGCTTGTAATGATGGTGTTTTGCGTTTTGCTCCTGCGCCGACGTCCGATTGACTGTAAGAACGGTGCAAGTCAGTGCGATCGGGAGCGTCCACCGGATGATTCTGAGCTTCATGTTGTTCTCCTTTGAGTTTCGCTAAGGGAAAAAAACAAACGACGCCATTCGTCTGTTGGCCGCCAGCCAATACTTTCCAATTCACGATCGAGAAAGAAGATCGATACTCGGTTCGGACGAGAACAACTCGATTGAGTTGAGCGTTCGTCAAAACGAGTCAGTGACCTGCACCGTCGTCCTACACGTCCAGTCCGCTTGAGGCGAACTTCGCGCAAAGTGAGGCGGCCGATGATGCGGCAGCGTCGGCGACAAAGAATAACTACTCCGTCGCGGACACCACAGCCGATCGATTGACGAATTTCGGCGGCTTGGTACGAAAAACAGGGACCCGCGCGGGAGGTTCTCACCGTTGGCGATATGCCGGCCAGTTGCGGCGGATGAATGACAGTAAGAGAGTTACTCATGTCGCAACGCCGTCATGGGATCCACATTGGTGGCGCGGCGAGCAGGGATATAGCACGCGAACAAGGCGATGCACACCAGCACGAAGCTGACGGCGGCATACGTTGCTGGATCCGTGGCTTTGACTTGAAAAAGCCGAAGGTGCTCCTTCATGAACCTGTTTAGTCCGAGCGCCAGCGCAACGCCAATGGCTAATCCGGTTACAGCAAGTGTGAGTCCCAGCCTGGCGACCATGACGAACACGTCCCGACGCTGAGCCCCGAGAGCAAAACGAATGCCTAATTCGCGTGTGCGCTGGTTGACGAAATAAGAAAGGACGCAATATACGCCGATTCCTGCCAAAACCACGGCTATGCCGGCAAAAACCCCGAGCACGAGGACATAGGTCTTACCCCGGCTCATGTATTCCCCCAGCATATCCTCCATCGTTCTGATTTCAGTCACGGGCTGATCTGGGTCCATCTCCTTCACCATTTGCTTCACCGAGGTTGTGATATCTGCCGCATGGGCGCGTACGTCTGAGCTAGTCCGGATTACCAGCGTCCCAGCCAAATGGAAGCCATCACTGCCGCCAGGATACACTTCCGGCTGCTGAAGGTATGATTCGTAAACCTGTGGGTCGACTCCGCCCATCCCGGCTTGCTTGACGTCGCCCACAACACCTACGATCTGGCGGGGCCGCTCTTCGTTCACTTCGGTGACGTACGTATAGCGGAGCAGAATCTGTTGCCCAATGGGATCTTCGTTCGCAAAATAGCGGTTTGCCGTCGTCTCGCTAATGATTACAACCCATGGCGCATTCGTCGCGTCGCGTTCATCAAAGTAGCGGCCTTTCTTGAGCGGGATCCTCATGGTGCGAAAGTAGCTGGGGCTCACTTCGTTGAAGCCTACGAAAGGCCTCTTGTCCGGTGCGGGATGCCCTACGATCGAAAAAGTCCTGCCCCCCGATCCCAACGGCGGAAGCATCGTGATCATGCCTACGGACTCGACGCCGGGCAGCACCGAAACACCTTCCATTAATTGTTGGTGATAGGCGGTTACTTTGGGAGATATTCTCTCCATCGGCTTCCCTGGACTCTTCTCCAGGTACTTACCTCCCGTGGGGGAGAAAAGCACGGTCATCGTCAAGACGTTTGCCGGATCGAAGCCTGGAGACGGGAGCAACTTGCGAAGCAGGCTGTTGATCATGAGCCCTGCGCCCACCAGAAGCACCATCGCCAGGGCCACTTCGGCAACCACCAGCACATACCGCGTCCCTCTATGATTTCCGGTCGCCGTTCTGCTTTCTCCTTCGCGGAGTGCGTCCTGCAGATCCGCGCGCGAAGCTCGGAAAGCTGGAGCCATCCCGAACAGCAGTGCGGTTAAGAGGCTGAGCCCGCCGGCGAAGAGCAAAACCCGGCCGTTGATGCGAATGTTCTCCGCGTCTGGCAGATCCTTCGACATTGCCCCCAGCACATGGATTCCCCAGAAAGAAAGCAGGACGCCCAGCAAGCCGCCCAGCAGAGTCAACAACCCGCTCTCCACCAGCAACTGCTGCATGAGCCGCCGCCGGCCCGCGCCCAGCGACACCCGCACCGAATATTCCTTTCGACGGCTTTCTGTCCGCGAAAGCATGAGGTTTGCTACATTGACGCATCCGATGAGCAGAATAAATCCCACGGCTCCCAGAAGCGGATAGAGCTTATCCTTTGCGTTTTCGTGGAGTGTTTCATACAGTGGAACGACTTCTGCCCCGACTCCCTTGTTCTGCTCCGGATAAGCCTTCTCCATCGCTTGCGCTAAGACGTCCATCTCCAGCTGAGCTTGCGGCAGGGTTACTCCGCGTTTAAGCCGCGCCAGGGGCACAATCCAGAAGCCCACGCGGTTTGCGTATCTCGCGTCTTCTGGATTGACGGGCTGCCATACGTCTGCCCGGTTTCTCGTGAACCACGGCCCGAATGTTTTGAAGCCCGCTGGCATCACTCCAACGACCGTTGAGACGACGTCGTCAATGCGGAATGTCTTCCCAAGGACTGCTGCGTCGCCATGGAACTTTGTTTTCCATAGCGTGTCACTGATAACCACCGTCTGAGAGTCTTCGTGACTCTCCTCAGCGCGAAAGACTCTCCCTAAGACGGGCTGTACTCCAACCAAACTGAAAAAGTTGGGAGTCACGACTTGGACGGGCACCTGCACCGGCTCGCCGAGCCCGGCTATGGTAGACAAGCCGATAAATCCCACCGCACCCATGTCGGCAAAAACGTGATTTGCTTTTTTCCAGGTCGCTACGTCTGCAACCGGCACGACATCTCTGTCTGAGGTAGCATCCCATTTATGTGTGGAGAATATCGTCGCCAGCTCCTCTGGATGCTCGTAAGGCAAACCATGCAGCAACACCGTGTTCATCACGCTAAAGACCGCGGTGTTTGCTCCGATGCCGAGCGCCAGCGAGAAAACCACGACGGCGGCAAAGCCCGGGCTTTTTGCCAGGATTCGGGCCGCGTAGCGAACGTCCTGCCATAGCGTCTCAGTCCAGGTAAAAATCCACATTTCGCGGCAATCTTCTTTTACCAACGTAACGTTCCCAAATCGCCGCCGCGCCGCTACCCGCGCGTCCTCTGCTCCAAGGCCCAAGGCGCGGTTCTTTTCTGCGCGCATCGCTAGATGAAACTGCAGCTCCTCCTCCAGGTCGCGGTCCAACCTTCTCCGCTTCGCCAGCGCCTTTACTCTCAGCCACGCTTCCGTCAACCACTCGCGCGCCATAGGTCCTCCTTAGGCAGGTTCCAGAATCCGCGCAATCGCGGAAGACATGCGCTTCCAGTGCGCTGTTTCTTCCGCGAGCTGTTTCCGGCCCGCCGCCGTCAGCCGGTAAAATTTCGCCCGCCGGTTGTTGTCCGATGCGCCCCACTCCGCCGCCAGCAGTCCGCGAACTTCCAGACGATGTAGCGCCGGATACAGGGCGCCTTCTTCGACGCCGAGGACCTGGTCGCTCCGCTCATGGATGTACTCCGCGATGTCGTAGCCGTGCATCTCTCCGCGGCTCAGGGTTTTCAGGATCAACATGTCGAGCGTGTCGCGTAACAAATCGCCGGTTTCGGACTTTTTCAGGGTCATAGGAAAGGGGTCCCCGCCCATAAGGTTCTTAGGGGAGTATCTCACCATTTTTTCCCCATTTCAAGAATTTTTTTTGTTGCCTACTGGCTCCCTTCGCAAGTCTTCGCAAACTCAGTCCATCCTGATTAACGAGGTGATCGGAAACCGACCACACGGTTTTTTTTGAAAAGAACCCGTATGAGGCACACTGAGCTACAATCGTGGCCTTATGACCACGACTGGTTCGCGAACTCCAAATTTTGTCCCTGCAAGCTCACTGGATAAGAGAAAGCCGTCGAAAGTCGCGTTGATCCGGGGATTGGTGCGGCAGGCGCCGTTTGTGGCGAAAAACTTTGGGCTTTATTTTCGGAATGGGTGGCGGCGGCACATTTTGCACACGAATGTGGTGGCGCCGTATGCGGTGACATTTTATGTGACGCACAAATGCAATTTGGCTTGCTCGTATTGCACGCAGAAGGAGCCGGACGTTTTCAGCGACGAGCTGAACACCGGAGAGACGATCCGGTTGTTGCGGCGGATTCGCAAGGAGACGGATTCGATTGTGATTACTGGCGGCGAGCCAACTTTGCGGGCGGACATTGAGGAGTTGGTGGAAGCGGCGCGGTTTCATTGCAAGTTTCGCTCGGTGCTGTTGATTACGAATGGAACTTTGCTGGATCGCAAGCCGGGGATTTTGCGGGCCGTGACGGGGTTGGTGGTGAGTCTGGATGCGCTGGCGGCTGATCCGTCGAATGCGCTTTCGAAACCGGCGGCGTTGCCTAAGGTTTTGCAGAATCTGGCGATGGCGAAGGAAGTTTTGGGAAGTCCGCAGCGGATTACGATCAGCACGGTCATTGAGGAATGGAACATCGGGGAAGTGGAGAAATTGCTGGACTGGTGCGGGGCGGAAGGATTTGTTTTCGCGGCGCAATCGGCGCAGATGGAAAAGATGCCGAATCTGAAGCTGCTGCAGAATCCGAAGTATCAGGCGCTGGTGGATACGATTATCGAGCGGCGGCGCAGCGGGTCGCAGCCGATCAACGGAACGCCACGGACCATTGAGACGCTGCTACGATTCCGCGGTTTTCAGTGTTATCCGACGATGTTTCCACGGGTGTATCCGAATGGAGATGTGTTTTATCCGTGCGAGCCGTTGCGGAAAGTGGCGGGGAATTTGTTACGGCATGGGTCGCTCGCAAAGATATTTTCGCGGGGGCGCAAGATGTATGGAGATATTCCGCCTTGCCAGGGGATTTGCTATTTGTTTGGGAATGTTTTGTCGCATTATTACGTGAATGATTTTTGGGGATTGGCGGGGGATTTTGTGCGGTGAGGGATGAGGCTGTAGAAAACGGGTCGGGGTAAACGCCGGGCACAGAGTTCGCGGAGGCAGATTCGCCTGGGTTAAGTCATTGCCCAACGAGAAATAATGTTAGTTCAGGTCGGAGATTTTTTTGTCGAGGTGAGCGAGAGCGGCTTCGAGAGACTTGCGATGATTGGGGTTTGTTGCGGCATCGAGGTCGTGCGCAATCCTGATGCGGGATAGCTGCAGGTCTTTGCGTTCCTGTTCACGGCGCAGCTGTTCAGGGCTCTTCGTATTGTTGCCGTAGTGACCCTTGGGAGCCTGGCCGGACTCGACCTGGGATTCCACGTCTTTGCTTTCCCATCCTCGCGCCATAGGGGTAGTTTGACACATTTTGCAGCAGGTGCGGGGGTTTATGAGAGAAAAACTTCGAGGCGGTCGGGAGCGCCGGAGAAGCTAGAAATGCTCGGCTGGCGCGGCGTTACTCGGCTGCGCGATAGATGATTTTACCGGCGCGCAGCGTGTATTTTGCGTGGGCCAGCGCTCGGAGGTTTACGGCGGGGTCTTGATGGAAAACGGCCAAATCGGCCTGAAGACCAGCGGCGATGCGGCCTCGTTTGTTGGCGTCGCCGAATCGCTCGGCGGGATTAGTCGTCAGGGAGGCGAGAATCTGAGGAAACGTCATGCCTGCTTCGGACATTAAGGCGTACTCCTCTGTGGGATCGTATTCGACGGCGCCGAGATCCGAGCCGAAGAGAACTGTTCCTTCTGCTGCGAGCCAGGCGCGGAGTTGGCCGATTTCCGTGTCGGTAACTTTTTCTTGGGCGGAGAGGCGGTCGTGGCGCGCGTAGTATTTCCACAGAGTGAGCGTCGGCGTGAGCGCTACGCGGTGTTCCTTCATCGCGGCGAGGAGCGTTTCATCCCACGGGCCGGAGTGCGGAGTGGTGTGAGCGACGATATCAACACCGCCGCGAACCGCGCTAAGTACATCGGTAGCATTATTTGGATGAACGAAGACAGGTTTGCCCGCGCGATGGGCTTCATTGGCAGCGGCTTGAAACATGCTTTCCGGAAGCGGGGCGCTTCGAGGAGCAGAGGCGAAGATTTTTATGCCGTCGACGCCTGCGTCGAGAAGTTTCTTCGCGGCCGCTGCGGCCTGTGCGGCGTCGGCGATTTCGGGAGCCGGTAATTTCATAACGCCCATCATGCCGAGAACCTGGTCTGAAGGCAGAGCGCCGGGGGGAACGAGGCCCTCGCCCGTCGTGCGAATTGTTGGGCCGGGGACTTCGCCGGAGTCGATGCGGTCACGAAGGCGACGCGTGTTTTCCCAAACGGAGCCGGTGTCAAAGACGCTAGTGAAGCCGTAGCGAGTGAGCATGTCCTGAAGCTGGCGGCCGAGTTCAGGCGCGGGGATGGTGGCTACATCGGCCCACTTGCGTTCGAAGAAGTGAACGTGACTATTCCAGAGGCCAGCGGTGATGGTGAGGCCGAAACAATCGAGGACATGAGCGGTTTCGGGAAATTGCATCTGCGCTCTGCTGCCCACGGACACGATCCTTTCGCCTTGGATGAGGACAACGGCGTCGCGTATGGGTGTTTCCGTCGGGCTGACGTAAATGGTGGCGCCCACCAGAGCGGTGTAGTCGATTGGGGAGCTTGGTGGCGTATTCACAGGGGCGTCTCCCAGACTGTAGCCGAGTGGGACATTTTAGCTTAGCCGATGGTTAAGCGCTGGCAGCGCGGCTTTTTGGCAAAATGGGAAGCGGGGAGTGCATCACGCTGCCGAGGGTGCTCTGCGCGACGCGAGCGAAGTGCTCGGCAAAGACGCCCTGATAGAAGAATTCGGCGGCGTTATTCGACCAGTGAACCTGCAGAATCCAGCGATCCTTTTTTTGCAAGGCGTTCGCCGAAGTGATTTCGGCAGCAGGAATGACTACGAGCGGTTGGAAGTGCGAATCGAGCGCCCAGATTTGATCCGCGCCGACAAAAAGTTGGACCGGCACCGGGAAGGCGTTGCCCGGCTGATATTTTCCGCCGTTTACGATGACCAGTGCGCCGAGTTCGCGCGCTTTGTCGTCGGCAAAGTTGTGCGGCTCGGCGGGAGGCAGCAGGATGGCCGCAAGAAACATACCAAGACCAGCGATGGCGGCGAGCCAACTATTCCAGAGACTGAGCGGCAGGATGACAAGAGCGGCGCCTGCGAATCCAAGAAAAACGCGGAAGGCCATCCAGGATTGAGCGTTGCGGCGTATGTGGAGAAGCCTGGGAATCAGAAGAACGGCGGCAAACACGGCGCCTATCATCAGGTTGCGTAGACGCGCACCCGTTCCTTCGTGCTGAGATGCCGCAGTGGCTGGGGCCGTGCTCATCTTTCTTCCTTGTCCTATCTGCTTACTTAGAGTATGCGGCGCGGCTCAAGGTTTCAACGAATCTATCTCGCGCATGCGGGCAAACGCTCGGCGCACGTGGGGAATGGTGATGGAGCCGCCGACGATCAAGGCGACGTTCAAAGCGTCAATCACTTCATCGCGCTTCCAGCCCTCTTCACCGCAGCGAACGAGGTGATAGGTGATGCAGTCGTCGCAGCGCAAGACGGCTGAGGCGACGAGTCCCAGGAGTTCTTTCGTTTTCGTGCCGAGGGCGCCGGGCTCATACGCCTGATGATCGAGAGCGAAGAACCGCTTCATGCCGAGGTGGCCGCAATTGAGAATTTCTTCGTTCAAGTCGGCGCGAGAGCTCTGAAAATCTTCAAGGCGGTCTGCCATGGTTCCTCCGAAAGTGGAGCGATTATTATGGACTAAATCAGATTAGTTCGGCAGGACGCGGCCGGGGCGCGCGCCAGTGGCTTTGCCTGCATCCCAAACCAGCGCGCCATTCACGAAGACTTTTTCGATGCCGGTTGGGAGCTCGAAGGGATTCTGAAACGTGGACCGGTCAATGACCGTGGCGGGATTGAAGAGGACGATGTCGGCGAAAGCGCCTTCGCGAAGCACGCCGCGATCTTTCCAGCCGAGGCGCCGCGCGGGGAGCGCAGTCATTTTGCGAACGGCTTCCGGCAGCGTGAGCCATTTCTTCTCGCGGACGTAAAGGCCAAGCACCCGTGGAAATGTCCCAGCGCCGCGCGGATGCCGCGAGCCGACGCCGCCGTCGCTGGCGACCATCACCCAGGGCTGCTGGTAGAACGCCTGAATGTCGCGCTCGATCATGGATTGGCCGATGACCTCGGCCTCGGTTTTGGCGGCGTCGCCTTCGCGGATGATACGGATGTACATCTCGACGGGAGAAATGCCACGCTGCACAGCGAGGTCCTCGATGGTGTGGTTTTCATACGCGGCGTTCGGAGGGAATTCGACGATGGTGACGTGCGACGGTCCGCCAACATCTGAAAGGGCCTTTGCGACGCTCTTTGGGTCTACATATTGTTTGTCCGGCACAAGGACTTTGATGTTCGAATGCCACGCTTCGTAGGGATAGCAGTCAGCGAGAAAATCGAGGCCGCGCCTGCGTGCCGCTTCAATCACGCCGATATATTGCGAAGCTTTGCCCCACACGCCCACGGTGCCGAGCTTGATGTGGGAGTGTTCGACGGGAATGTGCGCGCGCTCGCCGATAGCGATCTCCTCGTCCAAAGCCTGGAAGGAAAGGTCCGCCTCATCGCGAATGTGAGTCATGTAAAAACCGTGGAGCTTTGCGGCAGCGGTTGCGAGTGCGACGACTTCGTCCGTAGTGCTGTAGGTGCCCATATCATATTCGAGTCCGCTGGAAAGGCCAATGGCGCCCTCGCGCATGCCT
>Ga0210387_10003861_pt1 | contig 11509 bp, 6 predicted proteins | sample IncBWC7OmetaG_FD_160108 | JGI IMG/M metagenome (GOLD analysis project Ga0210387, IMG submission 160108) | Forest soil microbial communities from Barre Woods Harvard Forest LTER site, Petersham, Massachusetts, United States - Inc-BW-C-7-O ... | reverse complement strand
CAGCAGCCGTGAGCGAGTCGATCAGATGCGTAATCGGATCTGCATCGACGCCATCCGCGAGCAAAATCGCTATTTTTCGGGTGGCGATGCTGCCGTTGCCGGGCAGTGCTTTGAGGGATAGTGCGGAGGAGTTACTGATTTCAGGCTTCGGCGCATTTTTCATCGCGCGGGGCATAGGTCGGGGCAGGTCAATCCCCAGGTCCTCGGCAAGCCGACTGGCCAGTTCCCTCGACACATTCAGGATCGATGAGATCACGCGCACGCGGATAGCGGGCACGGTTAGCTTGCTCAACTCGAAGCGAAAGGCGCCCCTGATGTGGGCTTTCTCTGCCTCGGTCTGACTGTCGAAGAAGAGTCTTGCTTGAGCGTAGTGTTCCGCGAACTTCTCCGGCCTGCCGCGAACTTTATCGACCGGGGCATTGTTGGGTTCGATGGCCTTCGGAAATGAAACAAATCCCGCGGCGCCCGCCTGGAAGGGGCATCCGCCCCCTAAGGAATTGGGTTCGTAAGCGACCCGACCGCGAGCAATCGCTTGGCGATGAAGGCCGTCGCGCTGATTGTTGTGCACCGGCACGATCGGCGCGTTGATGGGAATCTCATGGAAATTCGGGCCGCCCAAGCGGGTGATTTGCGTGTCCAGGTACGAATGAATGCGACCATGCAACAACGGATCGTTGCTAAAATCGATGCCGGGCACCACATGCGCGGTACAAAAGGCGACTTGCTCGGTCTCCGCAAAGAAATTATCCGGATTGCGATTGAGAACCATCCGGCCAACAAGCTTCACTGGAACAAGTTCTTCCGGGATCAACTTGGTCGAATCGAGCACGTCGAAACTGAATTTTTCTGCATCCGCTTCGGAGAAGACTTGCAGTCCGAGTTCCCATTCCGGGTAGTTGCCCGATTCAATCGCCTCCCAAAGATCGCGTCGATGAAAATCCGGGTCCGCACCCATGATTTTGACGGCTTCGTCCCAGACAAGGGAGTGAGTGCCCAGCAGCGGTTTCCAATGGAACTTACAGAAGTTGGACTTGCCCTGTTGATTCACGAGCCGGAAGGTGTGGACGCCAAAACCCTGCATCATTCGATAACTGCGCGGAATCGCTCGATCGGACATGATCCACATGAGCATGTGGGTGGATTCGGGCATCAAGGATACAAAGTCCCAGAAGGTGTCATGCGCGGTGGCAGCCTGAGGCATTTGATTGTGAGGCTCTGGCTTCGCCGCATGGATCAGGTCGGGAAATTTGATCGCATCCTGAATAAAAAATACCGGGATATTGTTGCCAACCAAATCCCAGTTGCCCTCATCCGTGTAGAACTTCACGGCAAATCCGCGCACATCGCGGGCGGTGTCGGCCGAACCACGCTCGCCGGCGACGGTAGAGAAGCGAACGAAAACCGGCGTTTTCTTGCCCGCCTCTGAAAAGGGGGTAGCTCGGGTTAGGTCGGTCAAGGGTTCGTAGGCCTCAAAATAGCCGTGTGCAGCCGAGCCTCGCGCATGCACGATGCGTTCGGGAATGCGTTCATGGTCAAAGTGAGTAATTTTCTCGCGGAGGATGAAATCCTCGAGCAGCGTCGGGCCCCGAAGGCCGGCTTTCAAGGAATCTTGATTGTTGGCGACTGGCACCCCCTGATTGGTGGTCAGTACCTGGCCGGCGGAGTTGATGCGCTTGCTCTCAAGCGACCCGTCGAGGGATTGAGGCTCGATGGTCGCCGAACCTGTCTTTAGGGAGTCATTCTTCTCGCTCAACGTTCCCGCACCGCTTGAAAGCGAAGGCATGGCCCGGTGCGCTCCAGTGGGAGGCGTCGCCTTGGAGGAGGCGCCGTACTCGGCAGGTTTGGCTGAGTTGAAGGGCATCGCTTCTGCGAGAGTTTGTTGCTCAGCGGCGTGATGAGCGAGCTCAGTCATACTCGCCGTCGGCTGCGACGGGCCGCTCACTGTTGTGCCTACAGCCTTGTTGCTGCCGACTCGGCGCTTTCCCTTGAAGGCTGCGCGCACGGGCGATTTGACCCGGCTCTTTCTGGTAGGCATGTCTTTCTCCTAAATTAAACTTGGCGTTGCGCGAGTCGTAGTGATTTAAAGCGCGCCAAGGGTTGCACGCAGTTTGGGCCGTCACCAGGTCATAAGTGCGTATCGTGGTGTAGCCACACACCTACCATGCTCACCCACGCATTGCGGCGCGCTTGTCTGACGCAATCTTGAGTAACCAGAGCCTCTTCCCCCGCAAACCGTTGTAGCCAAAATCATCCCGTGGTTAAACAAATGAGGTGATAGCAATGGCAAACGATAAACAGAGTGGCGGCAACGCCGATCAGTCCAAGCAACAGAGCGGCTCGGGCAACTTCGCAAACGATCCGCAACGTGCCAGCGAGGCCGGCAAGAAGGGCGGTCAACATTCGCACGGCGGCAGCTCGGGCCAAGCAAATCAGGCGGGTTCCGGGCGGTCGCAACAGGGTGCGGTGCAAAGCGACGACGACGATGACTTGAATAAGTCAGGAAAAGGCGGCGGCAGTAGCAAGAATCGGGGTTGAGGCGCGGTCTGCGTGATAAGCCGGCGGACCGTTCGCCGGCTTTTTCGTTTTGGCCGATCGCACCTGGTTCCGACACAGTGCGCCGACGGCCACCGCACAGGCTGTGAGTCAGCCTGTTGCGGATCTTCGTCCTTTCACAAATGTTCGTCGCGCAGTCGGCCACCGAGAGCCGCTGACACGCTTGCAATAAATGCTCCGATTAATAGCGCCAGCGCGCTGTAAAGAGCCGCGGTGGCTGCAGACTTTCGCGCCTCATCTGCCGCAGTTTTCGCCCGCACGGTGAGATCTTTGACCGTTTGAATGAATGCTTCAACGCGCTGTTGGGCTTCCTCGTTGGACACTCCCGTCTTGGTTGCGACGAGATTGACTAAGTACGCCCGGTCTTCGTCGCTGACCGACCCGCTGGTCGCAGCGTTGGCAGCGATGTGCATTACTTCTGCCCGTCCATCGGTCGCTCGCGGACCCTCACCGCTTGCGGCGGATAACTTGCCGGACGCGTTGCTGCGGAACAATTTGTCCAGGTTGTAAGCACCACTCGGGCCTGCAGCCAGATCCGGGCCCATAGCACCGCGTGGCCCCTGCATTTCTGTATGTCCCGCGAAAGGGGCACCTTGAACTCCCGCCGCGACTAGACCGCCTGCGGCGTGGGCGCTCGCACCTAAGAGACTCGTCATCGAGCCCACGAGAATCGCCGCTACACAGAGCGTTGCCACGGCCCAGGTGATGAGCCCGTGGGCGGTATCTCGAAAAAACACTTCGTGCGTATGCGTTGCCAACCAGCGCTGGCGCAAGCGTCCCGCGATATAGCCACCCGCCGCGGCGGAAAGCCACTGCGTCACGATAAGCCAAATGGTACTCGCGACCGTGAAGGCGCTCGCCGAGAGACCACGGTCTGACCAAGGAGAGACTGAGGCGAAGCCAAGGCCGGCGCCCAGGGTCACTAGAACTAGCGAGACCGACACCGCGACGACGGCGCCTGCGAGAATGGCGCCCCACGAGGCGGCGGGAATTGCCCTTAACCGAGTCGCCTCGTCAAGGGGCTGGGACGCTGGGGTTGCTCCTATCATGATGTCACCTCAGCGGTGCGAGCACATGGCGAGCAACAGAATGATCGGAAGAGGGACACCTAACATCCACAGTAAAATTCCGCGACCCATAACGAAATCTCCCCTAGAGTTTTTGAACGAAAAGCTTATAGCGCGGGCTGAAGCGTGGTCCGATTGCGGAACTGCGTCCAGGGCGGCGCAACGCAAGGCGGTGTCAGCCACAGCTGACACCGCGGGCTGTCAGGCTTAACATAGGTTAGAAGAGGGCCAGCATCATTACTGGCCCTCAATTTTCCAATCGTCTATTGAACTCGGCCGCTCGATTTGACGCCGTAGAAATTATGCACATCCGTTACCCATGTGCTGTCAGCCATCGCAGGCCAATGATCCTTGTCGAACCCCGGTGCATTCTTCAGCTGTTCCTTCGATGCATTCAAGATAAAGCGCTTGTTGGCAGTGTCGAGTTTCAGTGCGGGCCAAGGAACGGCGAATAAGCGATCGCCCATTCCTAAGAATCCGCCATACGATAAGACCGCATAGTTAATCTTCCCGGAACTCATCTCGATCATCAGTTCCTTGATCGTGCCCAAGCTTTCGTTTGACGTGTTGTACACATCGTTACCGATCAGCGTGTCTGCCCCCATGAGCGAGGGCCCGGGGCCCGATCCAACATTCTTGTACATTCCGTAGGTATCACGGGAAATATAATTCGTTTCCATGGTTTACTCCGACTAGGTAAATTGCTCAATTGAGCGGGAACGCATTGTTGCTCGCGCAACCATTTGCGGCCTTCGGCGAATGGCGCAATCGGCGCCGCTGGAATACCTAAGTCGTGTCAGTGATCTCTGTCGGACAGCGCAGCGATCGCCGGCGCCAGCAAAAAGGCTTCAAGAGCACGCGCACGATAATTCTAATACCGCGTGACCACCACGACGTCGCCGTCGCGGCGCGTCACTGTTACCGCAATGTTGTTGTCTTGGCGATGAAGTGACAGGTCTACCGAGCCCGTGCTCAGGCGCAAGTTGCGCAGTCGCACATGGTCCAGGAAATCCGGCAGCATCGGGCGATAGAATTTGACCTCGCCGGTCTTGTCGAGCAGCTCCAAGCCAAGCGAGGCCTGCAGCAAGCACAAGGGAGTCGCGCTCGCCCACGCTTGCGGCGAACAAGCCACAGGATATTGGGTTGGTGCGTTGCGCTCCCGCCGCGCGAAGCCGCAGAAGAGCTCGGGTAATCGCCGCAGATCCATATAGGCGGCCGCGTCGAAGAGCGCGCCAAACACCTGAGCGGCCGATTTCTGCAGTCCATACCGCGCAAAGCCCATCGCGATCAGCCCATTGTCGTGCGGCCATACCGAGCCATTGTGATAGGACATCGGGTTGTACTTGGATTCGGACGAGCCGATCGTCCGTATGCCCCAGCCGCCGAATGCTGCCGGCGACAGGAGCGTCGCGGCGACACGCTGCGCGCGTTCGGTTGAGGTAATGCCCGTGAATAGCACCTGTCCGGCGTTCGAGGAGATCACCCGACACGGCTGCTTTGCGCCGTCCAGCGCGAGAGCGTAGGTTGAGAGATCCTCACACCAGAATTGCGCTTCGAATCTCAGTCTCATGGCCTCGGCCTGGCCGGCGAGAGCGGCCGCACGCTGCGGAAGTCCCAGAGCCCCGGCGAGCAGCGCAGCGTGTCGTTTGGCGCCGTATACGTACGCCTGAACCTCGCAAAGGGCGATCGGCCCTTCCGCAAGCCGGCCATCATGATGGAAAATCGAGTCGAAGGAATCCTTCCATCCCTGATTCGCGAGGCCCTCCTTGGTCTGGCGATGATATTCGACGAAACCGTCGCCATCGCGGTCGCCGTAATGATCGATCCAAGCAAGCGCTGCCTCGGCGTTCGGCCACAGCGAGCGCACCGTCTCGAGATCGCCGGTGCGCCGGAAATACTCCCCGAGCAGCAGCAAGAAGAGGGGCGTGGCGTCGATGCTCCCGTAGTAGCGGCCGAACGGCACCTCGCGCAGATTTGCCATCTCCCCATGGCGCATCTCGTGCAGAATCTTTCCAGGCTCGGCGTCACGTTCCGGCTCGACCGCGGTCGCCTGCGTGGCGGCGAGAAATCCGAGCACGCCGCGCGCAATGGTGGGGTCGAGCCACAGAGTCATCAGCGCGGTGATGATTCCGTCGCGCCCGAACGGGGTGCTGAACCAGGGAATTCCGGCGTACGGGTAGGGCCCCTGCGGCGTATCGGTAATGAGCATGTACAGATCCGAAACGGAGCGCCTGACAATTTCGTTGTATACGGAATTTGAGCTGTCGATGCTTGCAGCGCGTGCGCTCGACTCGTTGAGGGCCAGGCGGGCGGCACGCATTCGCCGGTAGAACATACGGCCGGTCCATTCGGACTGCGCCTCAGCCGTGCAGCCGATGCGCACGAATATCCTACGCGTCGTTCGAGGCCTCAGCGATATCTCGAACCCAGCTCGCGCCGTGGTCAGGGTTTTTGGCGTCGGAAAGAATGCGATCTGCGTGACTCGTTCGATCTCATCGAGCCCCTTGTAGCGAAGCGCGACGCCGCAATCGCTTTCAAGCGCCGCGCGGGATTCGCCGCGGGCGCGGCGGTGCTCGCCGCGCACCTCGAAGAGATCCGCGAAGTCCGACGCAAACCGATACGTCAAGCGCAGGCGCAGCGGGCAGTCGCTGAAATTTCTCACGACTAGGCGCTCGTAGCAGGCGCCGTTCCAGATGAACTTCATGCGATTCAGATGAATGTTTTCCCGCCGCAGGACAATCTTGCCGTCCTCAAGCAGATCCGGGTTACTGAGGTCCGCCGTGAACACTGCGTTGTCGTCCTGCGTCATCGAGGAGAGCAGCAGCGGCCGCTCTTCCTCGAGAAGCAGCTGCAGCTGCGACAGCATGCGCGTGTCGCGATGATACAGGCCCTCGGGGTTGCCGGGCTCGCCGCCGATGTCGCCGCGATGATCGAACACCGCGAAAGTGTCGCCGTGCTTCAGCGTACGGGTGCGGCGCTGCTGGAGCGTCGCTGAGACGGCGATGGCAAATTGCGGTGCCGGGGCCTCATCGACCGAATTTGAGGGCGTCGTGGGTTCGAACATCGAGGAGGTATTCATGCAGTGCCCTAAAGACGATCGGTGCGGCCTATAAATCACTCAGCCAGGAACTCGGTGCATACACTGAGGCATCCGCAACATGAGAGTTTCTCTTACAACGCTCAGTTCCATTTGCAAGCCGACAACGGCGAAGGGAGCGGATACGATGCGTCCCAAGATAGATTGTATCAGCCTGTGGGGATCAGATGAGGATAGCGCAAGTTGCACCGCTCGCCGAGGCCGTGCCTCCGAAGCTGTATGGCGGGACAGAACGCGTGGTGGCTTACCTCACGGACGCTTTGGTCGAGCTAGGGCACGATGTCACCCTGTTCGCTTCGGGTGACAGTGCCACAAAGGCGACGCTATCGCCCGTCTGGCCGCGCTCGCTGCGTCTCGACCCTGGGGTGAAGGATCATTTCGCGCCGATGTTCATGCAGCTCGAGACGGTGGCGCGACGGGCTCATGAGTTCGATGTAATCCATAGTCATCTCGACTACTTTGGCTATCCTTTGCTGCGCCGGCTCGCCACCCCGTCCGTCACGACGCTGCACGGTCGTCTCGACCTGCCGGAACTGTCGCCACTTTACAAGTTGTACGACGACATCCCGGTAGTCTCGATTTCCAATTCACAGCGTGTGCCGTTGCCGGAAGCGAACTTTGTTGCGACGGTGCTGCACGGCCTGCCTCAGAATCTATTGAGCAAGGGCGAGGGTCGTGGCGGATACCTCGCGTTCCTCGGACGCATCTCCCCGGAAAAGGCGCCAGATGCCGCGATTCGCATCGCGGCCCGGGCCGGCATTCCGCTCAAAATCGCTGCCAAGGTGGACCGTGTCGATCAGGAATATTTCAAGACCACGATCGAACCGCTGCTCAGGCTAGCCGACGTCGAGTTTATCGGTGAGATCCGCGAGGATCAGAAGCAGGAATTTTTGGGCAATGCCGCGGCGCTGGTTTTCCCGATCGCGTGGCGCGAGCCGTTCGGATTGGTGATGATCGAGGCGATGGCCTGCGGAACCCCTGTCGTTGCATTCGAGAACGGTTCGGTGCCGGAGGTGCTGGAAAACGGGCTGACCGGCTTCATCGTACACGGCGAGGATCAGGCCGTTGATAGGTTGCGTTGCTTACACACCCTCGATCGGGCGCGGATTCGCGCCGAATTCGAGCACCGCTTCACGGCCCATCATATGGCTGAAAACTACTTAAAGCTCTATGCACGCCTCACTCAGGTGCGCCAGTTGCCGACCCGACTCGCTGAGGTCGTGGGAGACAAACTTCCTGCTCGAGCGCTGATAAGGCGACGGCAAGCTGCGGAGACTCGAACTCCAGAGGTCATCTCGCATCCCGCGCCCCGCAATCCCGTTGCGGGAGTTCTCCAGTAATGGGCAGATTCGACAATTCGCTTGGGCCGCTCAGCTCCAGCGGCTGGCAACGCGCGCCAATGTCAGTGCGATTGCATGTTGGAGTGCTTCACGGTCATAGGGCTTTGATACGGTTAACTCGGTAAGCAGTGACTCGCCAGCCTTTCGCTGTTCACCGTAACCGGAGGCGAACAGAAATGGCGTCTTGCTCGCCCGAAGCGAGGCCGCGAATCCAAAGCTGTTCTCGAATCCCAAGTTGATATCGAGCACTGCGAAGTCGATCGAGCTTGTCTCGCACACCCTGACGGCTGCAGCGATGGTTGAAACCGCTACGAGGGAGGACGCCCCCAAGGATCGCAATAAGTCCTCCGCCTCCAAGGCCACGATTAAGTTGTCCTCGACGATGAGTACATTGAAGCCTGCCAGAGGCCGGTCATCCGTTTCTCCGCTCGTCGCCTCTCCGTTTACATCAGGAGGAGCCAAGTCAGGTTCATCCGCGAAGGCGAGATGCCGCTCGGGAATAAAGAATTCCGCTTCCAAGCCGGCGGGCAAATAGGACACCACAGCGGTTCCTTGCAGGTCGAAAGGTACCACGCGCTCGATAATGACCGACCCAAAGCCTCGGCGGGTCGGCACCGCGACGAGAGGTCCCCCCATTTCGCGCCATATGAAGCGCAATCCTTCACCGGGCGTGACACTTAGGCTCACTTCCACACGACCGCTATCACTCAGAGCTCCATACTTGGAGGAATTGGTCACCAGTTCATGTACGATCAGCGCGACCGTTGAATACGCCTGGGGCGCGAGCAAAATACGCGGACCATTGATGGCGAAGCGGTTGCGCTGCGTCGGCACATAGGCCGCTATTTCATCGTCGAAAATTGCATTGAGGGGTCCGGGGCCCCAGTGTTGACGCGTCACTCGATCATGAGCGCGGGCAAGTGCCTGCACGCGCCCATTTAATGATTCTACATACTTCGCAGAATCGCCTCCCTCGCCATGCGTTTGGCTGATGAGGCCACGTATGAGCGCCAGCACGTTTCGCACGCGATGATTCAGCTCCGCAATCAAAATCTCCTGGCGCCCTCCGGCGAGACTTTGCTCGAGGGCATTCTCATGCGAGCCGCGAGCAATGATCTCCATGAATCCGGCGCGAATCTCGCCCGCGACCTGCTGCTCGGATTCAGTGAAGGCACGAGAGTGGCCGCGAACCGACTCGCAGAATGCCGCAAAGCTTTTGCGGGGAGATAGGCGTTGATCATCACCGATCGTCATGGCTTTGCCAGGCGCACCGGCCCATCTAAGCTCCTGCAACAGCTCGCGTCGAAACAGCATGATGTAGTCACCAGCGGCCAGTGAGATCGGGATGCAAAGTACACCAGCAGCAATTGTCGACACGGCGGGAAACTGCGGTCGCAGCGAACTTAAATTGTCGCTCGCGAAAACCTCACCAGGCGCCAGCGCGCTGAGAAACGTCGCGATGGATTGAATTTCAATGACCGTGGGAGTGGCGCCGCAGGCGGAAACGGCGCCATTGACCGTAATGGCGACACCGTCGCACGGAATCATCTTTCCCAGAGCGTCCCTTTGCCAGCCGATGTCCGTGAGCAGAGACCGGTTCGCGGTAATCAATTTCATCATTCTCGCGACCGCTTCGCGCCCGCGCCGGTTCTCTTGGTCCGCGAGGAGCCTCAATCGGCTTTCCAAGGTCATTGAATACATTTGACCAAAGAGTTCGGCCGCAGTTCTCGTAACGAAGCTGGGCAATTTGGCCGTCTCGTGGTGACACGCAACGAGACCCCAGAGTTTCCCTTCAACGATGATCGAGATCGATAGCGACGCGGCCACGCCCATGTTGCGTAGATATTCAATATGGACTGTGGAGACGGCGCGCGTAATGGCGAGGGACAGATCGAGCGGTTCTACGGATGCGTCGCCGCCCGCCTGCAGCGGTATGGTGGTTGAACACACGTCAGCAATAATGCGAAACGAATTGCGCAGATATAGAGATCGGGCCTGCACAGGAATATCTGATGCGGGGTAATGTAACCCTAGGAAGCTTTCCATTCCCGGCCTCAGCACCTCCGCAATCACTTCTCCGGCGCCATCCGGCAGAAATCTATAGATCAGAATCCGGCTAAAGCCGGTGAGCGAGTGCACCTGTCGCGCCGCGTCGCGATGGAGGGCATCGAGGGAGGTTTGTGTATTGAGCCGAGCGACCATTTTTCGCACGAGAGAGGCTGCATCGGTGCGGCTCTCCAAGCCGGCAGGCTCTCCCTCGAGCACGCACAGCTCCCCAGCGTAGTGGATGGCGATATCGAACTGCGGCCGACCGTTGATTAGCGAAACGCCGTATAGCCGTTCGACGCCCCCAGCGGTCGACAAGCCCGTCATGCGATTACGAATTTCGTGCAATGATTCTGGATCGACGAGGGAATCCAGGGTCGCTCCCAGCGCGGCCGCGGGCTTTATTCCCAGCATCCCTTCTAAATTCGCCGATACTCGAACAACGACCCAGCTCCGCGACATGGCGAGCAGAAATCCAAATGACTGAATGCGTTCGAGCCGGGTAATTGGCTCGACGTCACACGCGGTCAAATTGGGCAATTCATTTTCCTGATCGCCCGCCGATGCAAGCACGTGCCCCGGAACCTGCTCGCTGGGATCTGTAGCTGAATTCGACGCAGTCTGGGTCATGAGTCTCTCCATGAGCTGAAAGTCGTGCCATTCCCTGGCAAAGAACTATTGAATTTTAGTGGCGAGTCCGGTGGAAGCCGGGGCGTGGATCCATTGCGCTTAATTGCACTGTGCCAGGGAAGCGAGTAGCCCGGCCGGTTAGTATGGCCCTATTCGCAAGAATGGATAGGTTTTATCCCAATCGGGTCTAAAAATCGCAGACTACCTTGTTACTAACATAGATCAGCCCGTTTCTTGGCCTCGTTCGTAGAAAAACGACGCCTGTGGGCATTTGTAGCGTATACCGGCAAGTCCATGGCTCACCTCGTAACGATTTCGCGAGATTCGCTTGGCGCACTGCACCGATCGCTGCGGGCCGCCACGCGTGACGATCACATCGAGGTGGATCGACTGACTGGGCAGCTCGATCTGACTCGACGCGAAGAGTATGGGCGTTTCCTATCCATCCACCACGTCGTGCTTCAAGAGCTAAGATCTGAATGGCGGCCGGAGGATCGAGAGGATTTCCGCGCGATGAGCCGACGGCTACAAAATGATTTGCGGGTGCTGGGCTTTCCCACCGCCAGCCCACCGTCAACGTCGCAGATTGCGTTGGCCAAGGGTAATCAATTAGGCATCGCTTACGTCATCCGGGGCTCGCGCCTCGGCGCACGCGTGCTCCGTCCGCGCATACCTTCGCACTTCTCCGCGTCCTATTTCGATTTTGTACCGGCACTTTCCTGGGCTCAATTTCTCGCACAGCTGCAAAGCGTCTCAAACTCAGCGGACGCCCAGCT
>Ga0210387_10003859_pt1 | contig 11510 bp, 10 predicted proteins | sample IncBWC7OmetaG_FD_160108 | JGI IMG/M metagenome (GOLD analysis project Ga0210387, IMG submission 160108) | Forest soil microbial communities from Barre Woods Harvard Forest LTER site, Petersham, Massachusetts, United States - Inc-BW-C-7-O ... | reverse complement strand
CATTGAGCGGCAGCTTGGCGATGCGTTTGGTGAACTCGTCCAAGGTGTTGTTGACATTGAGTACGTCGGCTTCGCGCTGCAGCTTGTCGACGGGCGTGTTGCTGAAGAATCCGTAGGTGAAGCCGGCCGTGTGCGACATCAGTTCGCGCATGGTCATCGGGTGCGCTTGATCCTTGAGAACCATGTTGTTGCCCGCGTCGCTGCCGTAAACCTTCAAGTTGGCGAACTCGGGGATGTATTTGGATACCGGATCGTTGAGCTGCCACTTACCCTCTTCGAACAGCATCATCATGGCGACGCCCGTGATGGGTTTGCACATGGAATAGATGCGGAAAATACTGTCCTTTTGCATGGGTGCATTGGCGGCGATATCGCGTTTTCCCGCCGTGTCGAACGCGACGACCTTGCCGTGACGGGAAACCATGGTCACGACCCCGGCGAGCCGTCCCTGATCCACCAGACTCTTCATTCCGTCGTCGAGGCGCGCCAGACGTTCCGTGGACATGCCGACACTTTCCGCCTTGGCCGTCGGTAGATCGCGCGCCTCGGCCGGCGTGGGCTGAGAAAAGGTGATCGCGGCGAAGGATACGGCGCCCAATAAACGCGTTAAACGCATGTGCACTCCCTGTAAGGACAATTGTTCAGCAATATTATTTCCACAAAAGACCAAGCTCAGTGTATGCCGGGTCGCGCCTGGCCGGAATGAATTTTTGCGTCGCTACGCGCGAGCATCCAACGCGTCATGAGATGGAAAAGCGCCGCCCGCGAGCGCGCGTCCTCATTGTGAACTTCGTGCAGCAGGCCGGGATACGTGACGAGCTGCTTATCGGTCGAGCCTAGCGCGCCGATCAGGGACGTCGATCCGCTCTGCGGGCAGATTTTATCGGCCTCGCCGTGCACGGCCAGCCAAGGTTTGGTAATGGCCGGGGCCTTGGCGTAGCAGGTGCGGCAAGCGAGTGCAAAACCGTATAGCAGTCTTAAACTCGCGGAACGCGGCACCAACGGATCACTCATATGTTCGCGCTGCAGTTCCTCCACGTGGGTGAGTGTGGTTGCATCGATGCCGAGGCTGATTCGCCAGCGCGGCGCGAGCGCGGTGGCGACTCGAAGCGCAATGCCCGCCGCACCTGTGAGCTTAGGCAACGCATCCAGCGCACACCCTGTCGTAATCACGCCGCCGGCCCATTGCAGACCGTCGATTGCGGCCAAAGTGACCACGATGGATCCCATGCTGTGGCCCCAAACGAACAGCGGCAGCGCGGGGAATTTATTGCGTATGCTTTCGCCGACCGCTTGTAAATCGCGCGCGAAATCGGCGAAATCCGCCACATGCGTGCGCACGCCGGGGAATTCTCCATGTCCTCGCTGGTCGTACACGAAACAAGCGATGTCATTGGACGCGAGTGCCTCCACGGCCGGCCGGTAGCGGCCGCCGTGCTCGGCGATACCGTGCACGATGATGAGCCCGGCCTTTGCGCCGTGCGGCACCACTTCGTACCCCGGGAATAGCGTGCCGATCATATGCCGGCCTGAGCCACGATCACGGGCTGGGGCCGCGCCAGCAGCCAAATCCCGGCCAGCACCAATACCGTGCCAAGTGCTATCCACGCAGTGAAAGGCTCGCCCAGCAACACCACCGCCATGAGGATGGTCGAGACCGGTCCGATGGTGCCTGCTTGCGCGGTCAGCGGGGCGCCGATCCGTTCAATCGCCATCATCACCATGAGCACCGGCGCAAAGGTGCACGCGGTGGCGTTGAGCACCGATAGCCATAGCACGGCCGCAGGCACATTCATGGCCGATATCGGCCGCAGCGCGAGGAATTGCGCGATACAAATGAGGCAGGCAACCGTGGTTGCAAGACCCGTGAGCCGCAGTGCACCCAAGCGCTTCACCTCTTCGCCGCTGTACGTAAGATAAACCGCGTAGCTCACCGCGCTGCCAAAAACCAACGCTGCACCGAGCGGTATGTCGGCTCCCTGCAGTCTCATCTCGCGGCCAAACACACACAGCACTCCGCAGTAACTGATGCCCAGCGCGACAATCTGAGTACCTGTGACCTTCTTCTTGAAGAGAAATGCCCCGAGCCCCAGCACCAGTGTCGGATTGAGATACAAGATCAGCCGCTCCAAGCTCGCGCTGATGTAACGCAGGCCGGCGAAATCCAGAAAACTTGCTAAATAATAGCCGCAAAATCCCAGGCCGAGGATGGTCCTCGCATCACGCCAGGTGAGGGCGGGTCTGCCGCGCCCTGACCACCAAGCAAGCACCAGGAACAACGGCAGCGCCATCAGCATGCGGTACATGATCAGCGTGACCGCATCCACGCCATAGCGATACGCCAATTTGATAATGATGGCCTTGCCCGAGAATGCGATTGAGCCGCAAGCGGCCAGCAGCAAGCCGCGCCGACGCGCATGTGCCGGCAAGGTCAGCGGGCCACCGGTGACTGAAACTTCGGATTGTCGACAAATTCGCGATCGGTCAGAGAGGCAAGAAATGCCAGCAAGTCGCTGCGTTCCGCATCCGCGAGAGCGAACGGTCGAATGCGCGAGTCCTGAAGCGGACTGTGCTCGCCGCCGCGTGCGTAATGCTCCAGCACTTGCTCCAGGCTCGCCAGGCTGCCATCGTGCATATATGGAGCCGTCAGCGCCACATTGCGCAAGGTCGGCACGCGAAACTTCCCTGTATCTGCACTTCGATGTGTAATTTCGCTCAATCCCCGGTCGGTGGCGGGATAGCCGCCGCGTCCGTGCAGATTATACAGACCGGTGTTGGCGAACAGGGCGTGCTCTTGGGTATGACCTTCGTACACCACCGGACCGGAGAAGTTGAAACCGGAATGGCATTGAACGCATCCCACCCGCCGCGAGAAGAACAGCGCCATACCGCGCTTCGCCGACTCGGATATCGCATCGTGCTCATCGTCGAAAACATAACGGTCGAATGCCGAACGGCCTGAGATCAAAGTGCGTTCGAAGGCAGCTATCGCCATGATGATGTGCTGCATCGACAAGGCATCGCCGCCGGGGAATGCGGCGGCAAACTGTTCACGATAGCTCGCATCCTGCGCAATCGATTTGAGCGCATCGATGCCCTGGACATCGAGGCCCATCTCCACCGGATGCTCGCTGAATAGCGGCTGGCGCATTTGCGCTTCGAGCGAGCGGACCTGCGGATTTCCCCAGGTGAATGCGGCATTGTAGGCGACGTTGGTGAGCGTCATGGCGGCGCGTCGGACGGATTGCCCAGTCGCGCCCTGTGCGTGCGCCCGCCCGTCGGTGAAGGCGAGTTCAGGCCGATGGCAACTCGCACACGAATATGCGCCGGTTGTCGACAGGCGAGTCTCGAAGAATAGCCGGCGACCCAGCTCGACTTTGACGGAAGACATCGGATTGTCCGCCGGCACCACCGGCGGCGGAAAGCCGGGAGGCAGATGCCATTCGTAGGTCTGCGCCGGCGCAGTGTCCGCGGCGTGCGCAGCGCAGATCGCCGCACACGCCGCGAGAATAATTAGAAATTTATAAATCTAAGGCAGTCCTATCTCCAAGTCGGTTGCGATCCGCCGACGGCAAGCGATGCGGTCTGCGCGGCAATACCCGAACGCTCCTCCATCCATTTCGAGAACGCCTCGACGTCCGCGACCGGCACGCCCTGCGCATCTTGGCGGCGCGCGTCGGCCCAGTGGTGCATCGCCTCCATCAGCTCATCGGCGAGCGGCCGTGAATCGCGGAACAACGACATGTATGCGGCCTTCGCATCTTCGATCTTATTCAAACCGAGATACGCTTCGCCGCGGTACTCGATGGCATCCGGGTAGTTCGGATTCAATTCGAGCGCCTTGGCATAGGCCGATAACGCATCGTCGTAATGGCCTAAATGGCGGTTCGCGAATCCCAAATAGTTCCAGGCCTGATACATCGAGGGTTGCGCACCGACGGCGTCGATGAATTGCCCCATTGCTTCCTGGTAGGTCTTTTGAGCCTTCTCGCGGGCCTTGGCGGCTTTTTCCGGCGTCGAAGCCTTGGCTGCGTCGGCATCATAGCCCTGCGCTTTCTTGATGGAACGCACGCCCGAGTTGTACGCATCTTTGCCCGCGTCGCGCGGGTTGACTTGCTGGCTGCCGGAACCGACGCTGCCGCTGCCTCCGGAGGGCATGGACCCGCTGCCGTGCCCAAACGCCATGCCGATGGGGGCCGCTACGGCCGTCATCACGATGAAAACTCTCAGATGGTTTCGCATTAGGAACCCCCGTTTCGATGACCAAGTGCTGTATTGCAGCTGTGAGTACCCGTGTCGGCGCAGTAAGTTAAACCCACCATCCGATTCCGTACAATACGGCTCTGGTTTTCGCCGTGCCGTTCAAGCTTGTCCGCATGTATTTGTTGAACTGCCGCCCTCGGCGGAAGTCTTATATAATCAGGCACACGGTCTCCAAGCCGTGGTTCACGGGTAACATCATGCGAAACCTCACCAAGATCCGTTCATTGACCCTCGCGCTCTGCGGTTGTATGGCACTGGCTGCCGGCGCCCCGGCGCTGGCGCAGCACAGCGGTGGCGGTGGCGGTGGCGGTGGCGGCCATGGTGGTGGTGGTGGTGGCGGCGGATACCACGGAGGCTATGGCGGCGGTGGATACCACGGCGGTTATGGCGGGTACCATGGCGGTTACGGTTATGGCTGGCGCGGCGGTTATGGCTATGGCTGGCGCGGCGGCTACTACGGCTATCGTGGATTCTACGGACCCTGGGGGTGGGGCTGGGGCGGCGTGGGGTTAGGGCTCTATTTCGCGACCCTACCTTATTATTATTCGACTTATTACTGGGGCGGCGTCCCTTACTACTACGCCGATAACGTGTACTACCGCTGGGACGATTCCGTTGGTCAGTATCAGACCGTGAGTCCTCCGCCGGGCCTGCAGAGTCAGGGTGCGGCCGGGCAGGGACCTTCCGATCTCATCGCCTACCCTAAGAATGGCCAGAGTCCTGAGCAGGCGGCCAAAGACAAATTCGAGTGCTACAAGTGGGCGACCGCACAAACCGGGTTTGATCCGACGCAACCCGGCGGCGGCGCGGCCCCGGGCAATCGCGCGGACTACTTTCGCGCGCAAGCCGCCTGCCTCGAGGGCAGAGGTTACAGCGTCAAGTAGCTAGGGCCTCTCCCAGGCCCGGGAGAGGCGTTTTACTTTTTTTCGACAGGCACCTCGTGCCATGTCAAACTATGCGGCTTTTGCCCCTGGCCACCTAGGCCCCAACCAAAACTTTTACGGAATTTTTGCTATGGCTCGTACTACCCCCCTTTCCGATATCCGCAATATCGGCATCATCGCCCACGTCGACGCCGGCAAGACGACGACGACCGAGCGCATCCTGTATTACACGGGGCGTAAGCACACGATCATCGATATTCACGATACCAAGGACCTCAAGACCTCGACGACGACGGATTATTTGGAGCAAGAGCAGAAGCGCGGCATCACGATTCAGAGCGCGGCTGTCTCGGCGTTCTGGCGTGATAAGAAGATCAATCTCATCGATACCCCGGGACACGTCGATTTCACCATCGAAGTAAACCGCTCGCTGCGCGTGCTCGACGGCGCGGTCGTGGTGTTCGACGGCGTGGCCGGCGTGGAACCGCAGTCCGAAACCAACTGGCGCCTGGCGGACAACTACGGCGTGCCGCGTATTTGCTACGTCAACAAGATGGATCGCAGCGGCGCGAACTTCTTGCGCTGCGTCGATATGATCCGCAAGCGCTTGGGCGCGCGGCCGCTGCCCGTACAGATACCCATCGGCTCTGAAGATAATTTCAAGGGCATGGTGGATTTGGTGGAGATGAAGGCCCTCGTCTGGGATTCCGACGACAAGGATGCCGAGTGGAAAGTGCTGGAAGTGACGGCGGATCTGGCCGACAAATTGCACATCACCGTGCCCAGCGACCGCAAACTGCTGGCCGATGTTGGGCAGTTCCGTACCGAGCTGGTTGACACCTGTCTCGAGCAAGACGACGAAGCCATGGAGGCTTTTCTCACCCACGGTACGGTGCCCTCCGGGGATGTCCTGCGCGCCTGTTTGCGCAAGGGCACGCTGAACTCTGCCTTCACGCCGGTGCTCTGTGGATCCTCCTACAAGAACAAGGGCGTGCAGCAGGTCCTCGATGCCGTCGTCGATTATCTGCCGGCACCGACCGACGTGCCGTCGATCAAGACCGTCGACGCCGATGGCGAACCCATCGGCGAGCGCGCGACTTCGGACGACGAGCCGTTCTCGGCCCTGGCATTCAAGGTCATCAACGACATCTACGGTGCGCTGACCTTCATTCGCGTCTATTCCGGCGTGCTGACCAAGGGCGCCTCGGTGATGAATTCCACACGCGGTAAGCGCGAAAAAATCGGCCGCATGGTCGAGATGTTCGCCAAAGAAGCCAATCCGGTGGAGGAGGCACGCGCCGGTGACATCATCGCGCTGGTTTCGCTGGCCGATACGGAAACCGGCGACACGCTGTGCGACGCGGCGAATCCGGTGGTTCTCGAGCGCATGCGATTCCCCGAGCCGGTCATCAGCGTCTCGGTCAAGGCGAAGAACAAGCCCGAACAGGAAAAATTTGGCAGCGCGCTCGGCAAAATGGTCCGCGCCGATCCCTCGCTGCACCTGGAAACCGATCGCGAGACCGGTCAGACCATTCTTCGCGGGATGGGCGAGTTGCATCTCGAAGTGACCCTCGATCGCATGCGCACCGAATTCGGTGTGGAGGGCATCATGGGCGAGCCTCAGGTCGCCTATCGGGAAACCTTTACCAAGAAGATCACTGAACAGTACATCCATAAGAAACAAACCGGCGGATCCGGCCAATTCGCCGAAGTGTGGATTGTTTTCGAACCGCTGGAGCGCAGCGCCGGCTTCGAATTCGTCGACGAAACCGTGGGCGGCTCGGTGCCGCGCGAGTTCGTGCCGTCGGTGGAGAAGGGCCTCAAGGTGCAGAAGGAAGACGGTGTGCTCGCGCACTATCCGACGGTTGATTTCCGCGCAACCTTGATCGACGGCAGCTTCCACGACGTCGACTCCAATGCGATGACGTTCGAAATCGCCGCCAAAGCGGCGTTCCGCGAGGGGATTCGCAAGGCTGCACCGATTCTGCTGGAACCGGTCATGAAGGTGGAGACGGTGACCCCGGGCGATTATCTGGGCGATGTGATCGGCGATATCAACCGCCGGCGAGGCACGATTCAAGATCAGTTGGAGCGCGGTACCAATATTGCCGTCGTTGCCATCGTGCCGCTGTCGGAGATGTTCGGATACATCGGACAATTGCGCGGCATGACGAGCGGACGCGCCTCCTACACCATGGAGTTCTCGCACTATGAACCCGTGCCGCGCAACGTTGCGGACGAGGTCATTGCCGAGGTGGCGAAGGCCAAAGCTGCTGCGTTGGCTTGATATTCGCGGCCGCCGCAGGAATTTGTGCTTTACACATGTAAAGCACAGGTTTATCGTCCGCGACGTTTCAGGTCATAAAGGTCGTCCTCGTGAGTTGTTGTTCGAGTGGCAATCAGCACCGCCGCGGCGGTCGCTGCGTCTTGGCCCGATAACGCTCGAGGTTCGCCCCTAGCGTCGTCCCGCCATGCGCGGGACGATTTCCACATACTCTTCGCTGAGTCCGCAGCACATCCGCGAGTCGCCCGTCTTTGGAGAACGGCGATGGTAAAACTGCTCAAGAGCTTCACGGAGCATCCCCGGGTCAAACAATTGGGACCGGGCCTCATCACGGGTGCGGCGGACGACGATCCCAGCGGCATTGCGACTTATTCCCAGGCCGGTGCGCAATTTGGCTACAACATGTTGTGGACGGTGCTGTTCACGTATCCGTTGATGGTCGGCATTCAAATGGTCAGCGCGCGCCTCGGCTATATCACCGGCAAAGGCCTGGCCGCGAATGTGAAGGCCGTATTCCCGGCGCCCGTGTTGTACGGCATTGTCGGGCTCCTGCTGGTCGCCAACACCATCAACATCGCCGCGGACATCGCGGCCATGGGCGAAGCACTGCGGCTTTTGTTGGGCGGCTCCGCCCATTTGTACTCGGTGTGTTTCGGCGCGCTCTGCCTGGGTCTCCAGGTGTATCTGCGCTATGAGAGCTATGTGCGCTACTTGAAGTGGCTGACCTTGGCGCTGTTGTCCTATGTGGCCGTCGTATTCACGGTCCATGTGCATTGGGGTGCCGTCATTCGCGAGATGGTGATGCCGCAGCTGGGACTGGATCACAACACCATCACCATCGTCGTGGCAGTGTTCGGCACCACCATTAGCCCTTACTTGTTCTTTTGGCAGGCGGCGCAAGAGATGGAGGACCTGCGCGCGATCAATTCCAAAAACGGCGGAACTGTGTCGCTGCCGCACACCATGGAGGTGGCGCGCCGGCAGATGCGGCGCATACGCTGGGACACCTACGTCGGCATGGGGTTCTCGAACCTGATTGCCTTCTTCATCATCTTGAGCACTGCGGCAACCCTGCACATGGCGGGCGTCGTCGACATTCAAACATCTGCACAGGCCGCCGAAGCACTGCGGCCACTGGGCGGCCCCACGGCATTCCTGCTTTTCAGCTTAGGGATCATCGGCACGGGCATGCTGGCGGTGCCGGTGTTGGCCGGGTCCGCCGCCTATGCCGTTTCCGAGAGTTTCGATTGGCAGTCGGGCATGGACCGCAAATTGCCCGAGGCGTTTGGGTTTTACGGCATCATCGGCATCGCGACCTTGGGCGGGGTCGCATTGAATTTCACACTTGGATCCGATGCGAGCACTGCTGTGGAGCGCTGAGATCAACGGCATTATCGCCGTGCCGATCATGGCGATCATGATGATCCTGGCGTCGCGCAAGGACGTCATGGGGGTTTTCGTGATTCGCCCGCGTCTGCAGCGACTTGGCTGGGTCGCGACCGGCGTCATGGCGGTTACCGTGGCCGCCATGTTGGGCACGAGTTAGAGGGGTCAGCGCGGACGCTGTAGACTGGATGGCGTGACTGGCCAAAATAAAAACAGCGATTCGACGGATACAGCTACGGAACGCTTAAACACCAAGGCCGCCGGCATCATTGGGCTGGCGGTGATGTGCAGCCGGTTGCTCGGGCTGGCGCGCGAACTGATTTTCGCCGCGTTGTTCGGCGGTGGCCGTGCCATGGACGCGTTCACGGTTGCGTTCCGTATTCCCAATCTGTTGCGCGACCTGTTTGCCGAGGGCGCACTGTCGACGGCATTCGTCACCACTTTCAGCAAAACCATTGCGCGCGGCGGTGATAAAGCAGCGTGGCAGCTCGCCAACAAAGTGGCCACGATGACGGCCTTGGTGCTGGGCGCGATATGCATTGCCGGCATGATTTTTTCGGATTCGCTGGTCGCACTCCTGGCGCCGGGTTTCGATGCCGACAAGGCGGCGCTCACCGCGCAGCTCACGCGCATCATGTTCCCCTTTATCCTGCTGGTCTCGCTCGCGGCATTGGTCATGGGCATGCTGAACGCCAAGAGCGTCTTTGGCATGCCGGCGATGGCATCGAGCTTTTTCAACATTGGATCCATCGTCGGCGGCGTCACCTTGGGTTTTTGGATCGATCCGCACTTCGGCCCGCGCGCATTGGCCGGTTTGGCGTTTGCGACCGTGCTGGGTGGGGCGCTGCAACTTCTGGTGCAATTACCGTCCCTGGCGCGTCTGGGCTATCGATACCGCCCCGATTTTCAATGGCGTGATGCGGGCGTCAAAGCGATTCTGCTCTTGATGGGGCCGTCGGTGATCGCCGCCAGTACCACGCAATTTAACGTGCTGATCAACTCGGTATTTGCCTCGCGACTCGAAGACGGCGCGATTTTCTGGCTGTCGGCGGCATTTCGCTTGATGCAATTGCCGCTGGGATTGTTTGGAGTGGCCTTGGGAACGGTCACGTTGCCGCTGCTGTCCAGATTGGTGGTGGCAGAGCGCTTGGACGTGTTTCGCAGTGAACTGGCGCGCGCATTGCGGCTGGGATTCTTGCTCACCATTCCCGCGACGCTGGGACTCATGATGCTTGCCGAACCGATTATTTCGACCGTGTACCAGCATGGGAAATTCAACGCCTACCAAGCCGCGCAGGCTGCCGGGGCGCTGCGCTACTACGCCATCGGTCTTGCGGGCTACGCGGGCCTCAAGGTCCTGGTCAACGCCTTCTATGCACTGGATAGGCGCAAGACCCCCATGCTGGTGAGTTTTCTCGCGGTGGGGCTCAACCTGCTGTTCAACTTTATTTTCACGTTCCGCTTGGGCTGGGGTCACCGCGGGCTTGCGTTCTCGACCGGCTGCATCGCGACATTCAATTTCCTACTGCTCTACCTGCTGATGCAGGCGCAATTAAAAGGCCTCGAATCGCGGCGGTTGATGTTGCTACTTGGCAAGGTGGCCGTGGCAAGTATGGCGCTGGTGGCGGTCTGCGTGGCGTCGCGACAATGGCTGTTAGCCGATTGGCAAACTCAAGGACTGCCGCTCAAGTTGAGCGCGCTGCTGGCCACGATGATTCTGGCGGGGCTGGCCTTCGGTGTTTGCGGCGTGCTGCTGCATATCGAGGAGTTGAACGAGCTGCGCAGCGCGGTCTCACGCAAGTTGCGGCGCCGGCTGTCGCCAGGCTAGGCCATTCGCTTCGGGATGGCGCTGCCGCTAATCACGGCCGGGCGGCGTTGGAACGCATTCAGTACCCGGGTGACATGCGTGAAATCGGCAATACCCACGAGATCCCCGGCATCGTAAAAGCCAAGCAGGTTACCGATCCAGGGAAAGATGCTGATATCCGCAATACTGTACTCGGCACCCATGAGCCACTCGCGTTCGCTGAGATGCCGGTCGAGTACGCCCAACAGGCGCTTGGATTCATTCACGTAGCGCTCCAGCGGACGCTTGTCCGCATACTCCTTGCCGGCGAACTTGTGAAAGAAGCCAACCTGGCCAAACATCGGGCCGATCGCACTCATCTGGAACATGAGCCATTGGATGGTTTGGTAGCGAGTGGCCGCATCGCTCGACAAGAAACGTCCGCTGTTGTCCGCCAAATAAATCAGGATGGCCCCGGATTCAAACAGGGGCAGGGGCACGCCGCCGGGCCCATTCGGATCGATGATCGCCGGTATCTTGCCGTTCGGGCTCAGCGATAGAAATTCAGCGGACTTTTGATCCGCGGTTTCAAAACTGACGACGTGCGGCTCGTAAGGCAACCCCGTTTCCTCGAGCATGATCGAAACTTTGACGCCATTGGGCGTGGGCAGCGAATACAGCTGGATCCGCTCCGGGTGCAGCGGTTTCCACTTTTGGGTTATGGTGAAAGAGGAGAGGTTGTTCATCGAGATGTGCGTCGCAGCGTTGGCGCTATTTCGGGCCGGCAGATTATTGTTAAAGACCACCATGGCGCGTCAACATCTGCCGCGCTCAGTTTAGCAGAGGCGGCTTGCGCTCCGGATCGGCTATGATGTGGCGCGAAGTTACGGATTAACTCGAGGGCGCC
>Ga0210387_10003858_pt1 | contig 11513 bp, 13 predicted proteins | sample IncBWC7OmetaG_FD_160108 | JGI IMG/M metagenome (GOLD analysis project Ga0210387, IMG submission 160108) | Forest soil microbial communities from Barre Woods Harvard Forest LTER site, Petersham, Massachusetts, United States - Inc-BW-C-7-O ... | reverse complement strand
TAATGGGGGGCCCCTGGGCCAACCACGAAACCGACGATGTTCAAGAGAGAACGGAAGGTAGTTGAGATGAAAAAGAGAAAAGTCTGGTGCGCCCGGAAGGAGTCGAACCTCCGACCTACTGGTTCGTAGCCAGTTGCTCTATCCAGCTGAGCTACGGGCGCACATTGCAGGGGGATGCAACTTCTTAAAGATAACGGAATTTATGGCTTAGAGCAACCCGAGCCATCCTTGTTACGGTCCGTTTTAGTCTTTGGATTTCTAGTGTCAAGTGCTACATTGAGTTTCAATCTCCCATGCTTTTGGCGCAGTTCTCTATTCGCGACTTCACAACCGGTGTTCGTACCGCTTCACCACCAGCCGGCGGAGCTCGACCAGCGCAGCTCGTGGCGGTTGAACTCCCGCGCTAGCCATCAAGTGTAGTCAACAGTCTTTGGCTTATATTTCCTTTGAATACGCATAGATCAGGTGACGCACCTCTGGCTCGGCGACAATGTAGCTGCGCAAGCGTAGCTCCTGCTCGCGGTCCGCTTGTGTTTGCCGCTCGTGTTGACGTAGATGTTCTGCCCACGAATTCACCAGGAATATCTCAAGATAGCGATCGGCAGTTTCGGTATTACGGAAAATCCCCCACCGATACGCACCATCACGACGTAGTATGCGAGCATATTGGTGGATTGCCTTCACGAACTCTGCTTCTAGTCCTGGAATGACAGCGTATTCGATCGTAACCAGCACCGGCCCTTGTTCAAGGTCGCCCCCAACTTCCTCGACAACGACCGGCATGCGCCAGTGGTTCCAAGGACTCAAGTCCTCGGTCGAATCAGGAAATTTCGCGAAAAGCGCGCACACTGTGCTCCCGATTGTTCCAATGCCGGCATAGACAAGAGCGGCCCGGATGCCTGCTCGCTGAGCTACAGCGCCCCAAACGACGCTGCCAAGGGCGAAACTTCCCTGATAAACCAAAATGAAAATGGCAAGTACGCGCGCTCGTACCCAATCTGGTGCAAGGTTCTGGACTAATGCATTGATAAGAGAGATGAAGAGGACCCATGCCGCACCGCCAATCAGCATGACCGGTGCGAGTGTGCTCAGTTTGTGTAAGCCACTGGTCGCTACAATCACCAACCCCAGGATCACTACCCCAGCCGACACAACGGCCTCCGTGGACCACCTGGCACGGGCCGGCTGCATGATCAACGCCCCGACAATTGCGCCAGCTCCAAAGCATCCGAGCAATAGCCCATAACCAATTGCAGAATTACTGACACTCCGAGCCACTGTCGGCAGCAGGGCAAAGAGGACGCTCGAGAAGAACATGACGATGCCCGTCCGGGCCACTACGATCCGGATCGTAGGCGAGTGGCGAACGTAGCGAATGGCGGCAACGGTAGCCCCCCTGAAGGTTTCCCGCGGCGCCGTCCGCCTGCTAATCGGTCTTTTCCACTTCGCGACAACCAGGATGACTCCGAAAAACGACACAGCGTTCCACACAAAGGCCGTGGCGACACCTGCGGCGGCTATCACCACACCCGCGAGTGCGGGCCCCACTGCTCGGGCGAGATTGAACTCGATCCCGTTAAGCGCAGATGCTGGTGCAAGCTCTTCCTTGGGCACCAGTTCTGGCAGAATCGCACGCCACGACGGTGTTTCGAACGCGTCTCCTGCCGAGAGAGCGAACGTCAATCCCAGCAGGAGCCAGGGCGACATAAAGCCACTTATGGTCAAGACCGCAGTAATCAGCGCCACGCCCATCATCCACGACTCGGTAAATAGAATCAACTTGCGGCGGTCGACGATATCGCCAGCGGAGCCTGCAGGAAGGGCGAGCAAAAAATACGGCAGAGAGGAAGCAGTTTGCGTGAGCGCAACGTAAATCGGTCCGGCGCCAAGCGCCACCATCAGCCACGCAGCGCCAACGTTCTGCATGAATGTGCCGATGTCCGAAACAACATCTGCAATCAACAGATTTCGGAAGGTAGGCAGACGCAGGGGTCGCCACAGATTCGATGATGCCGCCGGCTTCAACGTGTTTTCAGTAGTATCGGTCAATTGGGTGTGCCCACTGTTCCAAGTGCCAACCCTGTTCGATGAAGATTTCTGAGAATCGAAAGGTTCGAACCAGCAGTGCGGGAACAGAAAGTAGATTGCCGGGAGCAACATGATCGAGCGGCTCCCACCCCGGTCATTCTTGGTGAAGGTCCTTTCTGGACTCGCTGGCTCCGTCATTGACTATCATGTCGTCAATTGATCTGACTCCTTGCCCGCTCCAGCATTTCTTCGTTCCTACGAATCGTTTCCGCAAGCGCTTGCTTTTCATCGCGAAGGCGGCCCTCCTCGGACGCGGCAGCGAATCCCTGGTGGGAGATGTTTTCCAGTATTTCGCCTTCGATGCGTTCTATTTCGCTGTACCTCTTCTTGTCGCGTGCTATCTCAGCCTCTAACTCCTCGATTTCCTTGGGATCTCTCATCTGCCGCCTCCTCCTGGCACGAAATGCTGTTCTAGTTCTCGATTCCCCTTCGGAGCAAGTACGCTCTTTAGGAATCCACGGCTTGCGTCACCGCTGCGCGTGTGGGCGCGGCGGCCGCGAGTGCGATTAGCATCATAAAATCAAAGAGCTGCATGTGCTACTCCTTCCCTTACGCCCTCGCAGCCGAGTGAACGAATCACTATGATCGACCCTTCAGAATCAGCCCTCGGCAAACACCGCGCTCGCGTTTTCTAGGTCACTTTTCGAAGGCGGAATGTCCACACGAGAGCACCCCGGTAGACTCAACACAAAATCCGCACCGAATGCGCCGACGATCAATTGATCAAGCATGAATCCGGCGATCAAGCGCACGCTGAGCATCTGCGCCTCGCCTTCGAGGAACTCGGGACCATGTTCATCAAGCTCGGGCAGATACTTTCCACCCGCGCTGATTATTGCCCGACGCCTATCGTGTAGAACTCACAAAATTGCAGGACGAAGTCGCTCCTGTACCTGCGAAGGCACTCGCTGATGTTCATTCGAGAAGATTTGGGTGCACCACCCGAAGAGCTGTTCGCATTCTTCGACTCAGAACCATTGGGAAGCGCCTCCATAGGTCAGGTTCATGCCGCGCGGCTGTTTGATGGTCGTGACGTGGTGCTCAAAGTGCGAAAACCTGGCGTCGAAGAACTCGGTCAGATCGACCTCGAGATTGTGGCCGCCCTTATTGACGAGTGGTCCCCGCGTTTTCCAGTCCTCACGCAATACGACGCGTGCGGCTTGTTACGCTCCGTTCGCAGAGTTCGCTGCGACCGCCCCCGCTTTCGGTGACTAGCCTAGTGAACCGCCTCACAATTCTCTTGACGCTTGCGCGATCTACTCCTAATATTTCGCATTGAGTTATCTCAAATCGGGGGCGAGGCCATGTACCTGCTGGCGCGTCTCTCTTGTTACGGCCGAGCGCGGACCACTCAAACCCTTGGTCGATCCTCATATCGGTCCGAGGTCATTGAGCTATGGCTAATCTGGTCGTACGGGGGAATTATTCAGCCCCAGGCCAATATGCGGGGACGATCCACTTCCGTGGACAATTGGCCTATCTTGAGAATAAGCACCAGTCCGACTGGAGTTTGCTCCAATTTGACAGTCCCTTCACTGGCACCGTGGATCGTACTGTTGCCGTAACGACAGCTTCCAAGCTACGGGGTTCCTATAACGAAAGCGACCAGGTGAGCTTTCACGGAGTTTTAAGCGATCAATCCTTCGATGTGGTCTCGCTCTATGTGCTGTTCGTTTGCTAGGGCTTCCATGATGTGCGTTTGTCTTCACCCGCCAGACAAGATGCTCGCTTATGGGAGCTCAAGGTCATTTCCCATCCTGACGGGCCCTTCGGCACGATTAGTCGGAAAGTCGGTCCCCGGAAGCGATCTAGTGCCAGAATGCCGGGCATAGAAGGAACGGAGTGGCTCGACTCGACTATGATCAAAGGTGAGTGCAAGAAACCCGTGCTCCGCTGGCGGATCAGGCTGGGATCGTCCTGTACCTTCACCTCGGATTTTTCGGCCAAGCAGGCGGGTATCTGCCCATCCGCTGTTCCCTGGATCGGTTTCGAAAGTATCCAGAGGGAGTCAAGACCCAGCATTAATGCCCACACCGTTGGCCCCTGATGGCGCAGGTGCCGCCCTCGCGGGCTTGGGCAGTTTACGGATGGTTGCGTTTTACGGTTCCATCGGGAATTTAGGGATATCCCGCCAAAGGCATTTTTGGCCAGGGAGATGCCAAAATTGCGTTGTATGTCCTGTCGGCCTTACGCTATCATGCGACGACTGAAGCTACGTTGTTTTAGAGTATCCTTACTTCGGCACCCGGATAAATCTCCTAAACAATGGCAAAGTGGCTATGGGATCGATCGAGCGCAGATATTGTGGCGTGTATTCTCAAGGCGTCCCGGAGGTAAATTATGCGTCCCGAACAATGGGAAACGTTCAAGCGAGCCGTACGCCGCGAGAAGATGGACAAGATTCCGATGGCGCTTATCGTCGATAGCCCGTGGATCCCCGGCTACCTTGGAATCAAACACCTGGACTATTTCCTGGACCCTGAACTCTGGTTTCAGTCCAATTTGAAGATCATGCGCGAGTTCCCGGACATCATCTTCATCCCCTCCTGGTGGATGGAGTACGGGATGGCCGCCGAGCCATCAGTGCTGGGTGCCAAGATAAAATTCTGGCAGGACAATACACCCAGCGAATACCAGACCCTGCGCAGGCTGGAGGATATCGACCTCTTTCCCGACTACGAGGTGGAGGCCGACGGCTTTGCCGGCCTGACCTTGCACCGCATCGGCATGGCCCGGCAGCGCATCCTGGATGCCGGCTATGTCCTTCCCATGGTCACCTCGCGCGGACCGCTCTGCACCGCTGGATTTGTGCGCGGAACCACGGAATTCATGATCGATCTGGTGGAAGATCCCAAGGGCGCGCACAAGCTGATCGACCTGTGTACGCGCGTGATCATCGACTGGCTCAAGGCACAGCAGAAGGTGATGGGCGACGGAGTCGAGAGCATTTTCATTCTTGATGACATTGTCGGCTTCATCAACGAAGAGCATTACCTGGAGTTTGCGCACCCATATCTGAAGCGGATTTGCGATGCATTTCCGAAGGACTGGGTCAAGCTCTACCACAACGACGCGGAAGTCGACGCCTGCCTCGACCACCTGCCGGACACGGGATTCAATGCGCTCAATTGGGGCAAACAGAGACACATCACGGAAGTGAAACGACGCGTTGGCGACCGGATGTGCTTGATGGGCAATGTCAATCCGCTGGAGATTGCGGTACGCGGGACACCGGAAGAGGTAAAGGACGAAACCCTCGAGGTCCTGGAGGGTTCCGGTGGCGAGGGGATCATTCTCTCGGTAGGCGGTGGAGTCAGCCCGGGAATGCCGCGCGAAAACATCGTGGCTATGCTTGAGGCCTTGGAAGAATTCAATGCAAAGCGTGTAGTCAACGCGGTTTCGAGCGCTCGTTAAGGAGAGTCTGGATGCCCGATTATGCCCTGATGAATCAGCTTCTGTATGAGGGAAACGCCGACCGGGTAGGACAGCTTACTGAGGAAGCTCTGGCCGAGGGGCGCTCCGCGCAAGAAGTGCTGACGGAGGGATTGATCGCGGGCATGAGTGTGGTCGGCGAGGATTTCAAGCACAATGTGCTCTACGTTCCTGAAGTCCTGATCGCGGCGCGGGCCATGAAGGCAGGCATGGCCGTGCTGAAGCCGCTATTGACCGCGAAGGGCAGCGGCGTCAAACCGAAGGGCGTTTTGCTGATGGGCACGGTGCGCGGCGACTTGCACGATATTGGCAAGAACCTGGTGGGGATGATGGCCGAGGGCGCCGGTTTTGAGCTCCACGATATCGGCGTGGACCAGAGTGTGGACAAATTCATGGCCGCGGCCGAGCAATGCAAGCCAACCATCATCGGCATGAGTGCGCTGTTGACCACGACCATGATGTATATGAAAACCGTAATCGACGGCTTTGATGCGGCCGGCATGAGTCACATCAAAATGGCGATCGGAGGCGCTCCCATCAGCCAGATGTTCGCCGACGAAATCGGGGCCGACGGATACGGCGCGAATGCCTCAGCGGCGGTCGATCTGTTCTTGCGACTTGCGGCACAGGGATAACCGAAATGACCACGTATAAGATCTTGTATTGGCAGGAAATCCCGACTCAAATCAAGGCCGAGGATGAGTCGGAAGACGTCAATGTGGCGCTTGATGGTAAGTTCATGGCGCAGGTGGATATTCTTGCCGCCAAACGGGGGCTGCAGGCGGCCGACGATTATCTGGCCCAATGGAAATGGGGCGAGGAAGAAGAGCGCGAGGGTTCTGCGCGCGATGTGGCTGAAGCCGTGAAAGCCGAACTCGAAGCGAAGGGCTGGTAGGAATTTCCCGGAAATGGCCGTTACCCTCACTATCAACGGACAATCAACGCAGGCGACGGATGTGCTGTCGTTGTTCGATTACGCAGAAGCCCTGGGCATCGACGTGCCCACATCCTGCCGCAAGCTAGGCAAATGCAAAGAGTGCATAGTCGAAGTTGTGGAAGGGATGAGCGCACTCTCACCGATTGCCGAGCCGGAGCGTCATCTCAAGGGCAACTTTCGCCTGTCGTGTCAAACCCGCGTGACGGGTGCGGAAGGCCACGTTCGCTGCCATGCCATGCGACGTGGACACATGATTATCGAGCGGCACTCGTTCGGATTGCCGATCAGCAATCGTGAATTGAAACTTGATCCAGCGGTCACTCGCGATGGGGACTGTATCCTCATCGACGGAGTGGAGGTGGAGCGCTCTACAGGGCCGATTCTCGGTATTGCAATGGACCTTGGGACCACCACGGTTGTCCTGCGCCTCGTCGATCTTGAAAGCGGCGAACTGATTGCAGACACCTCGTTCGAGAATCCGCAGCGCTTCGCCGGTTCGGAGGTAATGTCCCGCATCGCCTACGACACCGAACATCCCGGAAGACTGCTCATGCGTACACTGGCCGGATACCTGTCCCATGCCATCGAAAAGTTTCCCGTCGATCCTAAGACGATCTACGAGCTGGTCGTGGTGGGCAACTCCACGATGCGCGATCTTTTCTTCCGGCAGAGCGTGTATTCGATTGGGCAGACCCCTTACCGGTCGATTACGGAAATCGAAATGGCCGAGGGTCAGCGCAGCACAACCAGCCTGATCCAGACGGGGCTCCGCAGCCTGTTGCCCATTCATCCCAAAGCTCGCGTGTACGGCGCTCCCATCGTCAGCGGCCACGTAGGAGCGGACGCCGCCGCATGCATGTTGGCGGTGGATCTCGCGCATGAAGAGCGTCTGGTAGCGGTCATGGATATCGGGACGAATACCGAGTTGATCGTGGGCAACAAGCATCGCATTCTGGCGGCCTCGTGTCCCGCTGGCCCCGCTTTCGAGGGTGGAGCCATCGCGTGTGGCATGCCTGCGTTGGATGGAGCAATCGAATCGGTGGCGATCGCCGATGACGAGACCTTTCGCCTTGGAGTCATCGGCGATGTTCCACCGCAGGGCATCTGCGGTTCTGGCCTGGTCGATCTGCTGAGCGAGTTGCTTCGTACCGGCCACATGAATGATATGGGCCGCTTTGAGGATGATATTCAGCGCATCACGCTTCACCGTAGCGAAGCACCCGAAGAGGACATTTTTCTGCTGGAGAGCGATGTCAACGAGTTGGCTCAGGCAAAGGGCGCGAACGTCGCGGGCCTGCATACTGTCTTCTCGAGCTATGGCGTCGACTTCGGCGAGGTCGAGGTTTTTTATCTTGCAGGAGGGTTCGGACGCCATCTCAACGTCGAAGCGTCGAAGCGCATCGGGCTTGTGCCCGACCTCGACTCATCAAAGATTGTCCAGGCAGGCAATACCGCGATTGAAGGCGCGACCATCGCTCTGCTCTCGAAGTCGAAGCGTCAAGAACTGGAAGACCTGGTAAAGAAGGTAACGCACTGCCGTCTTGAAACTCACCCTGACTTCTTCAATTTCTTTGTGGAGGGCTGCCAGTTCAAGCCCGTGGAGCCGATTCCATGCGCGAGTTAGCCGAATCCATCGAACTGTCCGGCACGCTTCCCGATGTAAATGTGTCGCCCGAGGAGTATGTGCGCCTGCTAGGTTATCCGCGCGGCTGGGAGTTGGAAGGCAGGGCCTTGGAATTGGCAACCTGGGCGCGGGCCTGGTACGCAGAGAATGGCCGGCCGTGGTTCTATGCCCGGCAAGCCGAAAGTTTCGAAATCAACGGTGATTTCATTTGCATCGATGGAACGCAGTTCACCAGCAAGCGGCTGCAGAGCACGCTCCAGCAAGCTGGCGCCCACAGCTTGGTCCTTGTTGCTGTTGGCGCGGGTCCTGAAGCTGAAGAGGAAGCCCACCGGCGATGGCAGGACCAGAAACCCGACGAGTATTTTTTCCTTGAGATCTTCGGCTCTGCGGTCGTCGAGCATCTGGTCACTGCAACCGGAGCTCGTCTGTGCGATTGGGCCGAACACCATGATATGGCCGTGTTGCCCCACTCGAGCCCAGGTTATTCAGAATGGGATGTCGCGGAACAACCGCGATTGCTCGAGCTGATGAAGCGGACGCGCAGAGGGCCTTTCCCTTCCCGCGTGGAAGTGTTCGAGTCTGGCATGTTGCTTCCCAAGAAAACTCTGTTGGCAGTATTCGGATTGACGCATCACACAGATCGACTGCGCAGGCTCACCGACCTTGTCCCCTGCGAAAGTTGTTCCTTTGGCCCATGTGAATACAGGCGCGCGCCCTACCGGCGTGCTCCGCGGACATGGGGCGAAAAACTTCCGGTGCGCACTGCTGTGCTGGACCAGCACGCCGAGTACACCGTGAATCGAAGAGCTTTGAAGCGTTGGGCAGAGGAGCGCCTCTCATTGCACGTGAACCAGGATGGCTCGCTCGACGCTCTGTTCCGCTATGACGGGACCACTTGCACCAACATGGGCCGGCCGCTGACGTTTCACTGCAACGTAAAGCTGGGTCCGTCCGTCGAAGGGTATCCCATTCGGGAGCAACGATGCGTGCCAGCCCCCGGCGACTCGGGCCACACCGCCATGTGCCAGTATGTGGAAAATCCCGCGGGCCTGATTACCGCCATTGACCATGAGAAACCGCTGAGCGGCGAACGATTGAATGCTGTCTTATCGTGGCAGCGCAAAGTCAGCGCTGCAGGTTGCTATTGTGATTCTTCCAGCCGCGATCACAAGTGGGGCCTGGTTCTCGAAACAATTCACTATGCACTCGTTCAAAAGGAACGCATGCAGGATACGGATTTTTTATGAAGATGCTTCTGCAGGACGCAATCCGCAAACGACCCTTGCTTGGCGACGGAGCCATGGGGACGCAACTTATGTTCGCAGGATTGGAACAGGGCAATTGCGGCGAAGCATGGAATCTCACACATCCTGAGAGAGTGCTCGCCATTCAGCGACGTTATGTGGAGGCCGGCTCGGACTGCCTCATCACCAATACCTTTGGCGGCTCACGCATCATGCTCAATCGCCATTCTGAGGCAAACCACGTTGTTGAAGTGAATAAGGCCGGCGTGGAGATAGCCCGTCAGGCCTTCAACGGCAAAGATGGGTACGTGCTCGGGGACATCGGCCCCTTCGGCGGCTTGCTTCAACCGTTCGGAGAATTTACTGAAGCTCAGGTACGCAGCGCCTTCGAGGAACAGGCCACGGCTCTTGTCAATGCCGGTGCCGACGCCATCATTATCGAGACACAGACTTCGCTTGAGGAACTTTTGATCGGCATTGAAGCGGCCCAGGCGGCAGGCTCGAAATGCATCATCGGGTCCATGGCCTACGACGTCACTCTCGACGGTTCCACCTTTCGTACGATGATGGGCATTGAGCCCGAACGTGCTGCCGAATTCATGGAGGCGCACGGCGCCCACATCGTCGCCCTCAACTGTGGCACCGGTATGGAGATGGAGCGCGCGCGCGACGCCGTCGAGCGCTACAAGCGCACCACCAGCCTGCCGGTGATGGTTCAGCCGAATGCGGGGAAGCCTCAGTTGATCAACATGAAAGTCGTTTACGACGAAACGCCCGAACAAATGGTGAAAGGCCTCCTTCCGCTTCTGAAGACAGGTGCTAACATCGTCGGCTCATGTTGCGGCAGCACACCGGAACACATCCATGCGTTCAGAAAAGTGATGGACGAATTTCTAGCCTCAGAAGAAATTAAAGTCATTGGAGACTTGCGTGAGAGTCAAAATCTGTGATGTGAACCCGGCTGCCGAGTCCAAACTTCCGGAGCACACCGGCGATAAGTCTGGCATTGGCGTCCACTATGTAGACGCCTTCATCAAGCCGATGAATGTGAAGCTCGAAGATGGGACTCCGGTGAAATGCAAACGCCGCGGATTGAAAATCGTTTTCTCTGCAGGCACTAAAAAGGGAGAGGGCCTGATGCGCCGCGTTGATGTGAGCGCTGACCCGGCTAGCATGCTGAACGCGGCCCTGCAGGAGGCCGCCAGGGCCGCCTGCATCGAATTGATAGTGGAAGACGGAGCGATCTTTTGCGAGCTTTGATTCGCGTTTCGACCGTGGTTCAGGTTCGCTAAATCGGGGCCATTGCAATTATCCCTGGCGACGACGCTTGTGGATGTCTCCGACAGAATCTCAGGAGTGGTCAGAAATAGCACGTGTATACGCGGCGGTTGGTTACGCAGTGCAGGGATGAAACCTGCCAGTCGACTTGCGCAAGCACCTAGCGAAGTCAATCGCTCCCTTGGCGTGGGTTCCAACTCTTGCGTTGCATACCTCCTTACGCAATTGGCCTACTCCGAAAGTCTGCGGGGCCTCGGTTACGTCCAGGAAGCCAATCAGCATTGAATCACGCAACGCGCGCGCTTGCGTTGCTTCATCAAAGAGACTGTGGCGACTGTCTAATGAGTGCGGCTTCGCTCGCAAAGTGATGGCGATCTGCGCGGCGCGCCCCCCCAACTCGATGCGGATCCGCTTGGCGAAGGATTTGTAGGTCTGGATGGAATGCGGTCGGAGATAGTCGCCGTTCTTGCACTCGAGATTGAAGCAGTCGCAGAGCCCAGCCATCGTGAGACCGGCTTTCCGCTCGTTGATCCCCCCAAGCAGCTTGTCGGCTTCCTTGCGGGCGGATGCTTTAGTAGTGAGCTTGTCGACGGTGCCGAGGCGCTTCGACCTTCGCAACCCGTCTTCCATGTAGCGGAAATCCCATACATCGGAACCTGATCTGAGTTTCTTGCGCGAACAGTACCCCGCTGGTAGCTCCTGCGTTCCTTCATCTACGTCCTCGTTTTCTTAGGCGCAAAAGAAGTCTAGCGCTTGTATTAGGTTGACCCCAATATGACCCCGCCGTTTACGGTTATCTTGTAAGTTATTGATTATGGTGCGCCCGGAGAGATTCGAACTCCCGACCCTTTGGTTCGAAGCCAAATGCTCTATCCAGCTGAGCTACGGGCGCAGAAAACGGTCAATACAG
>Ga0210387_10003855_pt1 | contig 11515 bp, 11 predicted proteins | sample IncBWC7OmetaG_FD_160108 | JGI IMG/M metagenome (GOLD analysis project Ga0210387, IMG submission 160108) | Forest soil microbial communities from Barre Woods Harvard Forest LTER site, Petersham, Massachusetts, United States - Inc-BW-C-7-O ... | reverse complement strand
CGCCGAGCACTTTCCCCGCGACCGTATCAATTAGATGGCCGCACAGCAGCGCAGTTACGCTCGGCGCGGCGGGCGCATCCGCCGCGACGCTCCAGCCGGCCGACAGCAGGGCCGCGATACCCACACTGAGCACCCGGGCGGCGCTGGTTCGATTCAACAAAGAGGAGTCAGCCATTTTATAGTCGTCCGGGGTTCGAGATTTGGGGGGCAGCATTGCAGCATAGGACGACGCGTCGATCAATCCGCCATAGCCGCAATGTATTCCCCTAACGCCAGCGACGCGGTAAGGCCCGGCGATTCCATGCCGAATAAATTCACCACGCCGGCAACGCCGTGTTCCTTCGGGCCCGAAATGCAAAAATCTCGCGCAGCTTCTCCTGGGCCTGAGACCTTCGGCCGGATGCCGGCGTAGGCGGGGTACAGCTTTGCCTCCGTAAGCCCGGGCCAGTACTGCCGAATGGCCTCGGCAAATAACGCCATACGTTGCGGATCAACGGCGTAGTCGAGGTTGCGCACCCACTCGCAGTCGGGACCAAAGCGCGCCGCGCCGGCTAAATCGAGGGTCATGTGAATCCCGAGGTGGCCCCCGGGGGGTGGCGCGGGATAAACCAGCCGCGAAAATGGCGAGGCGCCCGACAGGGCAAAATAGCTGCCCTTGGCGAAACTCACTTTCGGAATGAATTGCGCCGGAAAGTCCTGGATGCTTGCCGCCACACGATCCGCCTGAAGCCCGGCCGAATTGACGACGGTCCGGGCGCGCACGACCGGCGCGGACTCTCCATTGATTGCGATCTCGATGCCGCCAGGCGTCGCGCGCAAGGACGTGACCTTGGTGTCATAGGCCATGGTGGCGCCGTTCGCTTCAGCGTCCGCCAAGAGCGACTGCATGAAGCTATGGGAATCCATGATGCCGGTGGAAGGCGATGACAGAGCGCGAATGCAGCGCAGTTCGGGTTCAGCACGGCGGGCTTCACTCCCTTCCAACCACTGAAGGTCGAAGACGCCGCTGGCGCGCGCATTCGATTCGATGTTCTGAAGCACCGCCAGTTGGGACTCGGCGGTGGCCACCGTGAATTTACCGCAGCGCCGGTGCGGGATGCCGCGCTCGGCACAGTAGCGGTATAAAAGATCGCGGCCGGCAACGCACGTCCGCGCTTTGAGAGAATGGGGTTCGTAGTGGATGCCGGCATGAATCACTTCGCTATTGCGCGAGCTCGTGTGCATGCCGAAGTGGCGCTCGCGTTCAAGAATGATCACTTCGCGGCCGGCGAGCGCCAGCGCCCTGGCTATGCTAAGGCCGATGACCCCTGCGCCGACGACAATGCAATCGACGTCGTTCAAGGCACCGCCTAGCGCGGCTTGATCACGGCAGCCGCGGCGATGAATTCGTCCACATCGGCGCTCAAGGTGGCGAAGCAAGTCACCAAGCGTATGGTCACACCGGACGTGGCCTGGTGCAGCGGCCAGCGGTAGAAATGGAAGCCCTGCATTTCCAGTTTATTGACGCTTTCCTCGGGCAACGCCACGAACAATTCATTGGCCTCAACCGGATGCAGGAGTTTGGCGCTCGGTACCTTCTTCAGGCCTTCCGCCATGCGCAGCGCCATCGCATTCGCGTGGCGCGCATTTTCCAGCCACAGTCCATCCTTGAGATAAGCGATCAGCTGCGCGCTCACGAATCGAAGCTTCGACATCAAGTGTCCGGCGCGCTTGCGGCGGCGCTCGAAATCGCGCGCCATGGCGGGATCAAAGAACACGACCGCATCGGCTCCGAGCGCCCCGTTCTTGGTGGCGCCGAGCGACAGCACGTCGACGCCGCACTTCCAAGTCGCTTCCGCGGGGGTACACCCCAAGTGCGCCAGGGCGTTGGCGAAGCGCGCGCCATCCATGTGCACGGGAAGTTCATGCCGCCGCGCCGCTTCGCTGATGGCGGCAATTTCTTTGAGTCCGTAAACCGTGCCCCACTCGGTGGCCTGAGTCAGCGTGACCGCACCAGGCTTCACGTGATGAATCCCAAGATCTTCCGCGTAGGCCACCGCCCTGGTCAGTTGCTCAGGACGAATCTTGCCATCGGCGCCCGGAAAACCGACGAGCTGAGCACCGCCGCTGAAGAAGGCCGGCGCGCCGGCTTCGTCGGTGACGATATGCGCAGACTCGTAGCAATAAATCGCACCGAACGGGGGCACGATTTGCGACAGCGCAAGCGCGTTGGCGGCCGTGCCGCTGGTCACCGGAAAAATCGCGACCTGCCTTTCAAACAGATCGCTCGCCGTGGACTGCAGCTGTGCCGTCAGGTCATCGCCGCCATAAGAAGTGACGAACCCGTGGTTGGCCTGGTTGACTGCCGCCAGGATGGCATCGCACGCGGGAGCGACATGGTCGCTGCTGAAATTCCGACCCAAGATTTAACCGCCCTAGTGAGAGTGCGTCACGCAATTGTACGCGCGACACATCGTCCGCGTCATGACTTCGTCCGCCTCATAACTTCGTACGCCTCATAACTTCGTACGCGTCATGATCTCCAATTCTTTGCCAGGAACTCGTGGCTTTGTCCTTCGCGTTGCCAAATCGCCGCGTCGGGTCGAACCGTCAGCAGCCAGATGCGCTGATCCCAAGGCTTGCGCGGCTTGAAACAGGAAGGCTGCATCACGGCCACTGCCCCGCCGTGCTCCGGATCGCGCACCGACTCGTAGCGGATCGCGTCCACATTCGCCTGGCGCGCCACTTGCGCAAAGCGCTGCGAGGCGGCGTAGCTCGCAGGATCGGTCCATTCCAATCGCGCCCGTTTGAACGGCGGCTCGGTAAGATCGACCATGCGGCCGTCGATTGCGGCGCGAAACACGGTCTGGGGTGAGGGACCCAGGCTTTCCAATCCGCGCGAATCCATCAAGAATCGCCAGCGCCAGAATCCCAATTCCGCACACGCCGTGCGTTCCCTTTCCGCTCCGTACCACACGCCCGGATCGCCGGGTGCGCGGAAGCGCGATCCGATGGGCGATGCATAGCGAAATGGCGTGGACAACAAATAGTGCAAATCGACGGCGTCCTTGGGTAGGGCCGGCTTGCTCTGCTCCAAAATCCGCTCGAGCACCAGCTGCTCTTCGACGTTTGCGACCAGCCGCAGAGTTGAAGCGATATGTTGGGCTTCCACGGCGCGCCACAGCCGCCGCGTCGCCCGACGCGCCTCAGAGGCGACCGCGGGCGGCGTCCAAGTATTGGACGACACGAACCAATCCTTCTGTGCTGCGGATCAGTTCGATCGGTCGACCTGCAAGCCCGCTGTTTTCCCCGCTGAGCCAATTTCTGGCCGCCGAGTCGTTGGAGCCGATCACCGCATCCAGCGACCGGAACAAGCGCACGAACAAGGCGCCAAGTTCCCACTCCTTCTTCTGATCATCCAGGGTGTAGGTGCCATTGGCCATGCGCGAGACCGTCGAGGGGCTCAAGCCCAGTATCTGCGCAAGAGTCGCCTGGGTGATTTCGAGCAAGACCGATGCGCGCAGCACGGCGCCCGTCAGAACCAGGCGCGGTTCGGGCTTGGACTTGGATAAGGCGCGCGGCATATATGCCTATAGCAACAATTACTGTATTTGCATTCTAGCGAAATATCGCCGAAATGACAAAATCAGCTCAATTGATGATAAATGCCCGTGTTGGACGGCGGGGTACGCTTGCTGTTGAGCTTGATGTTCAGCCGCAGCTCATTGGCGGAATCGGCGTTGCGGATTGCCTCATCATAGGCAATGACGCCGTTGTCGTAGAGCTCGAACAGCGAATAATCGAAGGTGCGCATGCCCTGCTCATGCGACTTGCCCATGATTTCCTTCAATTCGTGGAATTCGCCCTTCAGCAGCTTATCGGACACGATCGGAGTGTTGAGCAGGATCTCGATCGCGGCAATGCGGCCGCTGCCATCCTCTTTGCGCACCAGGCGCTGCGAAATGATGCTCTTCAGATTGCTGGAAAGATCCGCGAGCAGCTGCTTGCGGCGCTCGTCCGGAAAGAAGTTGATGATGCGATCGAGCGTCTGGTTGGCGCTGTTGGAATGCAGCGTACTCATGCACAGGTGGCCGGTTTCCGCGAAGACGATTGCATGCTCCATGGTTTCGGCATCGCGGATTTCGCCGATGAGAATCACATCCGGGGCTTGCCGCAGGGTATTTTTCAAGGCGTGATGCCAGGTGTGAGTATCGAGACCGATGTCGCGATGGGTCATCAAGGACATCTGCGACTGGTGGATGAATTCCACCGGATCTTCGATGGTAATGATATGGCCGGCCGAGGAGCGGTTGCGATGATCGATCATGGCGGCAAGCGACGTCGATTTCCCCGAACCCGTGGCGCCGACGACCAGCACCATGCCGCGCTTGGTCATCACGATTTCCTTGAACGTCTCCGGCAGCCCCAACTGCTCGAAGCTCGGCATCTCGTTGGGAATGGTGCGGATGACCATGCCCACATTCAGCTGTTGGACGAACACGTTGACGCGATAGCGGGCAAGATCCGGGATCGCCATGGAGAAGTTGCATTCCAGCTCCTTGGCAAACTCGGCGCGCTGACGTTCGCTCATGATGGCATTCGCAAGCTCGCGCGTGACCTCCGCGGTCAGCTTCTGGGTGGCCAGCGGCTGCATCTTGCCTTGAATTTTCATGCTGGGAGGAAAATCCTTCGAGACGAACAAGTCCGAGCCTCCCGCGCGCGTCATCGCGCCGAGCAGCTTGAGCATGTAGGATTTGGCCTGTTCTTCGCTCAAAGACATGTAGCACCATGAAACGGACTTTCAATCCGCGAATATAGGGCTTGGACCCAAGGCGGGTCCGCGACGGAGTTAACAGCTAGGAAGGGTAAGGTAGAGTCAAGGCAAGCGTGGAAGGCCTTTTCAGCTCGGATTGGTCATGGCGCCGATAAACAGTAGTTCCCCGGTCTGATCATCGCGAATGATGTAGAGGAAGGGATGATCCAGCGATAGCGTGAACAGCGGCGCCTGAACCGCAGTGGGTGTGAGGGTGACCGTGGTTGCTCCCGCCGCGACGGTCCCGCTCTCGTCCACTTCGACGACGGTCTTGTGCTCCACGTCTTGAATGCAGGCCAATCCGATGCCCGGGAAACCGGCCTGCGGGTCGGCGCAAAACGCCGCTTGCATGCCAAGCGTCGTCAGCGGCTGCACCAGCGATGCGCCATAGGTTGCCGTGAATTTCGGCATCGAGAGGGTGCCCATGCCCGTCTGCAGCTGACCCACCCACCCGTTCAGCATGGTGGGCGTGAGGCTCGCGACAAAACTGCTCAACGTGGTGCCGGCATCGGGCATCACCGCGAGCATGCTAAACCTCCCCGCACCATAGGGAATGCGCACCGCCTGAAAGTTGGCGCCCTGCAGATAACCATAGGTCGCGGATTCGTGCATCATCGGCACCGACACCTGCGTGCCGTCCATCAAGGTGAACGGCGCGGCTGCCGTCTGGCTCGGATCAAATTCCGTGCTCCATTGGCCTTTGAAATAGATGACATTTGCGATGACCGCGATGACGGACGCGTAGTTCGCATTCGGAAGAATGCTCGTGATCAAGCCGTCGGTCTCAGTGCTGACCCAGTTGTTGACATTGGCCGGCGCGCCGGCCAAGTCGCCCACCGTAGCGCCGTAGTATGTCTGGTCCATTTGGGTAAAGGCAGGCGAGACCGTATCCGTGCCCAAATGGATCCACAGCGAATTGGCGATGGTCAGTTGCACCAAGGGGTCGGGATTGAGCAGCGATCCTTGCAGCGCAGCGTTGTCGTTATTCAAGTCCTGAGTGCTCAAGGAACCGAGCGCAAGTGTCTGGGCCATGCCCTGCTGGGTCGCGCTGCCGGCGGCGGCGCCGTTGTAGACGATTTGCAGCGCCATGGCGACGCTGATCGGCGCAATGGCCACATTGCCGCTGGCCCCGGAATTCAGGTTCTGGAACAGGTTCAAGCCGAAGGTATTGTCGGCCGCGACAATGGCCGGATCGACGGGTGTGTTGGCTTGTTGGGCCTGCATGACGGCCGGCGGCGCACTCGATGTGGGACTGCTCGGCGGCCCCGGCGGCGGCATCGGGCTTCCGCTGCCATCCATCGAGGAGCCTCCACAGCCGCTCAACGCACCGGCCAACGCGAATCCGAGCACCGTGCCGACATGGCGGAAAGGATTGGGCTGTCTCATGAGTCCTCCTTGCAGCTTTCAATCTAGGGCTGGCCGCTCGGGATTTTAATCCCAGGGAAAGCGCAGGAGATCGTGAATTTTGTCGCATCGCGGCGACAGGAGCTTCGGCCGGTGATTTTGATCAGTTGCCGTGCGCGCTTCAGGGAGGCTAAGAAGAGTCGAGGCACGAAGGCAACAGTGCCTCGACTCTTCTTAGCCTCCCTGAAGAGAATTCGGGCCGATCAATATCACATGCCGCACACCGGGGTGTTCGGACGACACTTGATTTTCCAGCCTATGAGTCCGCGTCAGGCCGCTCGACTGTCGGCAGCGATTCGAATCTCGTCCTCCAGCACTTGTGAAATTGAGCGTCCCGCATGAAAGGCTGAGGCTTAGCGCCCGCGCGGCTCGCCGCTGCGCCAGCGCTGCGTAAATTGGTGTCGATCCGTTTCGGTTTCCAATTCTTTCGCCAGCTCCGCCACCAGCTCGTCCAGACTCGATGATCGCGGCGCGGCCGCCTTGACCAGGTGCCGGGCGATGGGTCCGATGTATCCCGCCAGCAGCCGCTCGAGGCGCACGAGCTCCGTGCCGTCCAACGAGGCCGTACCGGCGAGGATGGGAGCTGGCTGCGTGCTCGAAATGTCCGCCGTCACCGCCCGGCTCGATTCGGTCTTTGACAATTGATTCCTGAGATAGGCGCACAGCCGCACGTAATGCGGCTCGCGCGGCGGCGGAAACGCATCCATCCAATGCTGCGAACTTAAGAAATATTCCAGGCTCTTCGAAGGCACCACGTTTGCTATGCGAAACGGTAAAATGCTCACGTTCTTATGCACCGCGCGCTCCACTTCGCGCCGCACCTGCGGTGAGTCGTTGCTGCTCGCGGAGAAAACCAAAATCATCACGCGCGCATTGGAAATGGCATCGATGATCTCCGCCGCCCAGTCGGCCGAAGGCGCGATATCGCGCGGGGCGATCCAACAGTCAATGCCTTCCTCTTCGATGCGCCCGACCAACTCCATGGCGCACGCGTAATCACCCTGCGAGTAACTGATAAAGACTTCGCGCGCCACTTAAGTCCCCAGCAGGCGCAGGGCCTTCTCGAGGCTCTTGCGCATGCGCTCAAATGAGCGCGTCACCGACGCGATTTCCGTCGCGCCTCCTTGCGGAAATTCCGGCGCCGACATATCCCCCTGGCTCACCTGGTCCGCAACCAACGCGATCCGCCGCACCGGCCGCACCACCAACCGATATAAAAGAATGTTCACCACCACGAAGGCCGCGGCGAATACGCCCACCAGCAAAATCATGAAGGCGCGAAACTCCTTGTCGGCATTGGCCGTAGCGCTCGCAAAAGGCACCGAGACGACTTGAGCACCGACCACTTCGTTGGGTTGCCAACCGAATCCATTGTCGCCACCGTAGCGGGCAATCAAGCTCTGCGGCGCCGCGGACGGGACGCTATGGCAGACCAGACACTCCGGCTTGGCGCGAATCGGCCTGGCCAGATACAGCGACTTCCCCATCGGCGTGTCGCGCACCCCGACGACTTGCTCGGTCTTCGCATCGTTGCGAAAGCGCTGGATGATGTCGCCCTCCCACTCGGCGGCTCGATCGCGCGGGTTGGTCGGATTGAGCGTCGCCTCCTTGTATGCGTAATCAGGATGGTGCTCGTGAAAATGCAGAAAGTTTTGTGTTGCGGCGTAGGAAGGCACGCTCTGCGGTGGAAATTCATCTTTCATCCGTGCGGATATGAGCGGCAAAATTTCATTGGCCGTGTACAAGCGCACGGCCGCGGCACTGTCCATCATCAGGCCCGCTTCCGCCAGAACTTCGCGCTGCGCGTTGGCCTCGAGCATGGTCCAACAGATGTATCCTGCGAGGGATGCGGCGAGCAGGAACACGGCGCCCAGCGCGGCATTGATTCGAAGCAACAGACTCATGATGTCAGCGGCATTGACGATGCCTTGTTATGGTTTACGCCCGGCAAGCGCCCGGATTGTACACGTGCGGGTGCCTGTGTTCACTAAGGAAACTGACGCGGGCGTTGTTCCAGATCATCGCGGGTCGACTTGATGTGTGAATGCATCAAGGCGCGTGCTTCCCGCGATTTGCCCGCGCTCCACGCCTTGAACAGCGCGGCGTGCTCGCGCGCCGCACGCTTCGCGCGGCCGTCGGGCCTAAGATGCGCCTGCACATAACGCTGTGCCAGCGTGTGCAGGCGGCTCAAGATCTCAGCTGCCACCGGCTGCAGTCGCGGCACGACCAGCAGCAAGTGATAGGCGCGATTGAGCTGGCCGGAGGAGCCGAACTCGCCGGCCGCGGTGGCCTCGTTTAATTGATCCAGCGCATTTCGTGCGGCCGCATGATCGGCGGCCGACGCCAGCTTCGCACCGCGCGCCACGGCGCTGGGCTCGATCTGCAGGCGCAGCCTGAAGACCTCGTCCAATTCCGCGCTCGCCAGCGGCCGCACTTGAAAACCGCGATTCGGAAAGATATCCACCAGGCCTTCGGATTGCAGCTGCACCAGCGCCTCGCGCACCGGGATCTTACTGGTCCCGAATTCGGCGGCGAGACTGTCCTGGCGAAGCGCCGAGCCCGGCGCATAGGCACCGGAAAGAATGCGGTCGCGAAATCGCACGATCAGCTGACTGGTCATCGACTGCACGAGCGCTTCGGTCATGCGCGAATACCCCAGCAGAAAGGATCTTCAGGATCGAGCAGCAGCACATTCTCGCCGGTCACGTGCGCGCTACCGGTGATCGAGGGCACGATCTCGCCCTTGCTGCGATCATGCCAGCGAAAGCTAGCCTCGAAGGTGCTGCCGATCAGACTCTCCTGCACCCAGACGCCCCCCTCGGCAAGCTTGCCGTCCGCCGCGAGACAGGCGAGCTTGGCGCTGGTGCCGGTGCCGCAAGGCGATCGGTCATAGGCCTTGCCGGGACAAAGCACGAAATTTCGGCTGTGGCCGCCCGCAAGCAGCGAAGGCCCAAAGACCTCGACGTGATCGACGAGCGGGTGGCCGTGCGCATTGAGCGCCGCACGCACTCGCCAGGCAAAGTCCGTCAATGCATCCACGTGCGCCAGATCGATGATCTGGCCATGCTGGGAAATGAGGAAGAACCAGTTGCCTCCCCAGGCAACATCGCCGACCACCCGGCCGATCCCGGGAACATCGACTGCGACTTGGGAGTGCGAGCGGTAGCTCACCACGTTGGTCACACTGATTCGTCCGTCGGGCTGTAGCAGGGCCTCGACCGGGCCCACCGGCGTGTCTATCTTCAGGGCGCCCGGCCTAAGCTTGCCGGCGAACTTGAGCGAGGCTATCAGGCCAATCGTGCCGTGCCCGCACATACCTAAGTAGCCCACGTTGTTGAAGTAGATGACGCCGAATGCACAGTCGCTGCTATGCGGTTTGACGAGCAGCGCGCCGACCAAGGGGTCGGACCCCCGCGGCTCATTCACGATGGCGCATCGGTAGTCATCGAAGTGTTCGCGAAAACGCTGCACGCGTTCCGCCAGCGGTCCGTCCCCCAAATCGGGTCCGCCCTCGAGCACCAGGCGCGTGGGCTCACCGCCGGTGTGCGAATCGATGACGCGTATGGAGTGCATCCTAGGAGCCTGTCCGAGTATTCAAGGCCGCGTGTCCCGCGCGCGCTCGATCATGGCGATCACCGCCGCGCGCCGCTCGCCCGCCAGCGGCAGCCTTGGTGAGCGCACGCGCTCTGAACCGCGCCCCATGATTTGTTCAGCGAGCTTGATGGATTGCACCAGATCATGCTCGGCATCCAGATGCAGCAGCGGCATGAACCAGCGATAGATCTTGCGCGCCTGATCGAGATCGCCCTTGCGCAGCGCCTCATAGAGCCAGAGCGATTCGGCCGGGAAGGCGTTGGTCAGGCCCGATACCCAACCCTTGGCGCCGAGCGTCAGGGCCTCAAAGGCAACATCATCGAGTCCGGCAAACAGCACGAATCGATCGCCGAACGCATTGATGATGTCGGTGAAGCGGCGCGAATCGGGAGCGGACTCCTTGATCGCGACGATATTCGGAATATCCGCCAGCTTCCCAAGCGTCCCCATGTCGATGTTCACACGATAGGACGGTGGATTGTTGTACAGCATGACAGGCAAGCCGCTCGCCGCCGCCACGGTCTTGAAATGATGCTCGAGTTCGGCGGCCGTCGGAACGTACACCATGGCCGGCAGCACCATCAGCCCGCTGGCGCCGAGGCGCTCCGCATCGCGGGCGAACTGGGCCGCCGTCGCGGTCGTGAATTCCGAGACCCCGACGATGACCGGTGCCTTGCCTCCGCTCACCTCGACCGCTGCGCGCAGGACGTTGCGCTTCTCCTCGGCGGAGAGAGAGTTGCCCTCGCCGACGGTTCCCATCAATACCAGGCCATGCACGCCATCATCGAGCAGCGCTTTCTGCACCCGTTGCGTGGCAGGCAAATCGACTTGCATCGAAGCATCGAACTGCGTGGTCGCCGCGGGAAACACGCCGGACCAGGAGCAGGGGTGAGGTTTGGTCATGAGTTGCGTCCAAATGGGGGTTGCCTGCAGGATCGTAGATCGTATACGGTGCGGCCATGGGTCAGCAAGATACGATCGCCGTGATCGGCGCCGGCGTGATCGGCGCGGCCGCGGCTTTCGCCTTGGCGCGCGAAGGACGCCGGGTCTTGCTGCTGGATCTGGCCGAGCCGGGAACCGCGGGCGCCAGTTTCGGCAATGCGGGGCATATCGCAGCCGAGATGGTGGAGCCGTTGCCCTCCCCCAAGCTGTTGTTTGGATTCTACCGCGAGCTGTTTCGATTCGGCGGCGCGCTCGACTTGTCCCCGCGTCAGGCGCTGCGCATGGCGCCTTGGATCCGCAAATTCGCGGCCGCGGCATTTCAGCGCACCGAGAACACGCGTCACTTGGCGCCCCTGGTTCGACCTTCCACCGAGGTTTGGGAGCGCTGGGTCAAGGCCATCGGCCGGCCGGAGCTGCTCAAGCGTCACGGGCACTACGAGATTTCGTTGGGGCCGAAGAGCCACGCGCATATGAAGGGCTACGCGGAAGAAATGGCTCGGATCGGCGTGAAGACCCGCACCGTGCCTGCCGAACAACTTCTGCCATTGCAGCGCGGCGCCAACTCTGCGACCAGCGCCGGCCTCTGGTTTGAGGACTCATCCTTCGTCGTCGATCCTTTGGAGGCGGTACGCGCACTCGTGGCCGCGGCGCTGAAATGCGCTGCATCCTTCCGGAAACTGCACGTGAAGGGGCTGCTCGCGCGCGGCGACAAGATTGAAATCTTGAATGACGGGGCTCCGCTCGTTGTCGAGAGTGCGCTGGTGTGCGCGGGCGTGCGCTCCG
>Ga0210387_10003854_pt1 | contig 11516 bp, 9 predicted proteins | sample IncBWC7OmetaG_FD_160108 | JGI IMG/M metagenome (GOLD analysis project Ga0210387, IMG submission 160108) | Forest soil microbial communities from Barre Woods Harvard Forest LTER site, Petersham, Massachusetts, United States - Inc-BW-C-7-O ... | reverse complement strand
CAATTAAACTGTTGGACTTGTGCGAGTGTGCGAAGGCTGTCAGAAAGCATGCGATATATTTATCCATGTAAGGCCGCTCCATTTCGAGGGTGCTTAGTAACTCTCGATAATTTTTGAAACAAGGTCTAAGTCTAGATCTCGACCCCGGACTGTCGCGCTGCCGTATAAGGACATGTTTCTGGATCACTATAGTAAAACAACTTGAATGTCACTTGATCACTTGTAATCCGTCGTGTGAGGTAAGACCTGCAAAAAAGACAAGGTTGACGCTCGTTCGATGGAGTCTATCTACATTACATTGTATCTAGTGTAATTATATGCGCGTGCTGTGTGTGAGACTGCAGGGAACTAGGGGGCTTGGCAGCCTTGTCAATTAAACGAGTTAAGCGTAATAAAGTCTAGGAATCTCGCATAGGAGTCTCGAAGGAGTATCATGATCACGACGATACAAGATGTCTTTACCAACGGATCCACTCGCCGTACATATTCGGTCGTTCACCACGAATATAACCCTCAAATGTCCTCTTCAGGACTGTTGCCCAGTCCAGATCTCGCCGATCATCTTCGATGCCATCCTCATCTAGATCTATGTCGGTTATCCCCGCTGCAATGGCTTCAGCACGAGCAGCAGAACGGGCAACACGTTCGCCAGCCTCGAATCGGGGACCAAGGGCTGGCCAGTTCCGTGACGGGTCAAAAGGTACCCGCCTGCACGGAAAAATGAGTTGGCGCGGGCGACAAGATAATTGATCACGGACCAGAAATTATGGAAGTGATAGGAGAATGCTCCTCTGAAAAAGCCGTCGAAACCCAATGCTAGAGGTGAAGCACTCTTTGCGAGCGGAGTATCAAAGAAATCACTAAAACTGATACCAGTATTACCATACCGTGAGATATAGTTAGACAGTAATCGATGGATGTACTCAACTCGGTAAAAAACGGTTGAGGTGGTCGTTCGCGTTGATAATACTCTATATTCAGCCACGCCGAATCAAATAAAGCGTCTGGAAGCCGGAGTAACAGTCCCTGCAAATGTGCTTCCTTGATGTAACACCATACGGACTGTGGATGGAAATCAAAATCGTTTTTCACTGCGGTCCGGAACAGGAATGTTCCCAATGCGGAACCTTTGTTCATGTGCAGAATAGCCGTGTTGTACCTTTCGAGACGAGACCATCTGTACGTAAATGCGCCTTTCCATCCCCATAGCTCTTCCCAATCTCGCAGGAATATAGTATCTGCGTCCAGATAAATCCCCCCGAAACGATGGCAAAGGATGAAACGCGCAATGTCTGATATGACAGCAGAGAGTTTGTCATAGGAGGTGGAAGATTTGGAGCCGGTGTGGTTCACTGTAGGAGAAATCTTTGTTCGGAGCGACCCGTTTCCACTTGTCGCACTGGAGGCATGCGATTCCTGTTCTTTCTTCGGGGCGCTGATGACACGACCAAGAGAGTTGAACAAGGAATCTCTTTTTCGCCACTCATCCTTCAGCTCGGGAACACCGTCGAGTTGCTCCGTGATATTCCAGAGCTTGAAATGGACAATTCCCTTGAACCGAGGATGCAAGAATGGCGATGCCCATGGATTGGACGTGAGCTGGTCAAGCATATCATTTGCTGCTGAATCCGGAACCGCGCCAGTAGGGCCGGGATTAATCCACACCCAAAACTCTGGACGGCAGACAGCCGAGTCCTCAGGATAGGCATCAAGATGCAGACCAACATTCTGGGTATATAGGAAGGACAGAAGCGCAAGATAGGGTTTGTCGGAGAACGGCCCAGTCCAAAACATATGAAAGAGCCGAGGGTTTTCGGGATCGCATGGAGTCGGGAGGGACGAATAAGAATGGTGCTGTAACGGGAGTGGTAGTGCGATCGGAGGAGTTTCCCAATTAGCACCTCGTTTTCTTGTTAATCCATAATCAGGATCTGTTGCGTGTTCGTTTTGTTTTGTTGCTGGGATTGAACGCTGGCCCGCGTCACGAACGGGACTTGGGTCGGAAGAGTTTTGAGTGTTGGCTTGCTCCAGGTAGATATATTTCCAGTCATCCATCCTCCCTTGTCGTAGCCGTTTCCCATTATCCAACCCCGCGCCTTGTCGGAGGACTTCTAAACAGTCCCGCACATACTGCAGTCGGGGTGTGTGAGTTCGCCAGAAAATCGACAAGTGATGTTCACGATAATACCTTATTTTCGGTAAAATCGCAATGCTCCATAACCACATCTAAGTCCGCGACACTGCCAGGGACTGGCCGAGGGGGATATGCAACGTCCGGAGGTTGACTTTGAATGTCGAAGTAGGTCCGTCTCGGGCCAATTCCATGAGTATTTGTTACGACGGATCCTGGAGGGGGTTGAAACCATGGAGGGATGCGAGGTCTTCGAGGTGGAAGTGCCGGATTATCTGGCGCCAATTTCAGTCCTACCTGTTCTGGTACTGAGCGGATATGTCAGAGATATAAGACGTGGACCAGCATTTGTCACTTACTCGGACGACGACTGGGGTAATGGCCACTTGCAATCTCCCATTTCCAAATCCGCTGCAAGTCTTCCCGTTTAAATATGAGTGTGGACGGGTTCCTAGTGAAAGGCAGGGGCAACTGCTTCATCAAGGCGAAGGTGGTAAATATCATCAGGAGGAAAGCGAAACATAGAAGTAAACGGCCTCTTTTCCGACCGAAACGAGAAACGCTGAACTGATACAGGCGGTTCGGGTTTGGTACCAACAAACGCAACCCGCGCCATATACATGGAATAGGTAATGACAGCGGGATAATCCACGACGGTGAATGGGATCGTCGATGAAGTTTCTCCTGGACGGCGGAAGAGGATGTGAGGAGACCATTGGAAGCGGAAGAGGCCATCCAGTCACCAGTGGACGAGTTGGGTAGAATTGAGGTGGACTTCGAAGCTTTTGTCAGTCTATATCATGACTGCACGCGCCCTTTGTATGCGCATGTTTCCAAGGAGACCACTGCGGCAGCGTCGGCTGTGGCGCATCATTTGCGCATCATGATGCAAGACACATAAGCGCCCATATCCCGCAGTTATAGAATCCTTCATGCAAGAACAGGTTACGCACCAGATCGCGGTATGTGGCTATTTTATGCTTATTTCTGACCGTTATGACTTATAACTACATTCTCCAAATATTAGCTGCCAATCAGCTGCTCAATTGTTATCTTATCAGCCTTTTCATCGTCATCCGATGCATGTACTGCGAAACTATTTGCCGAAATTTTCTCACTCATGGCAGTTCAAGCTTAGCAGAATATTTATTGCTATCTAGGATTATCCTCCTGCCCGTCCGTCTCAGAAACCTTACGGTTGCTTGCGGTTACGGATCATTATGAACTTCCAATGAAATCAAACCACTTTGGCGCAAAAATACTCTCCTTATCTTTGAAGGTCGCAATACTCTCCTACTAGTACCTCCCTCCTGCTCTACCTTCGCCTTGTCGATCTGTTCGACTTGACTTGCTCCTCGTCCCATCCATAGCCGGACCGCACGCCGAGATGCATTCAAGTGCCGCGCATTCCAGGGGTCTGACCCCTGACTCTACATGGTTCATTCCCCATAAGCAGGAAGGCAAAGAAGGCAAAAATTGGGAGCGCTCCATCTGTTTCCTCTCCGAACTTGATGGTTCCTTAGGATTATCATATATGTCAGCGCGTGCAACGACGTCTAGGCTGCTTGAGCCGCTTATTGGGCTGAGAGGGAAGGCCAGAATGGACACGACATGGTAGGGCGCGGAAAGAAGGTAAATATGTTGTGGGGGAGATCCAAAGAAGGGTGGTGACATATCTCCCGTCTCCGATGGCCTCTTGCATAACAGAACGCCCGGGGGAGAAGCAGAGGAAGAACGAGGAATACCGTTCGATGGAGGACATCGGAGTTCTTGCATGTGAAGAAAGGGGCTGGGTGACGTCTCGGATATTAAATGGCGGCTCGACACCGGCGATGATATCTAACACATGCACAGTCCAATTGAACTCGAATACCCCCACTAGTACTTATACAACCTCTTATCAGGTACTACCTGCCGCTCCGATACGCGTATTCACGAATTCAAGACCCCATGTCACCAAAAGTCCAGCGAAAACAGTCTACCGCCGTTTGTCGTCTAACCGGCCTTGATGCATCGCTTAAGGTGATACCAGCAATGACGATGATCTGGTGGTAGGCTGGGAGGCAGGAGTGTGTTTTTCCCCTAGACCACTCGCTAACCCTTCGTGTTCTCTTCCTTTTCTCCTCTAATTAAAACCACCATCATGTCCGCTTTTGGTTTCTTTTTCGTCCTGGTCATTCGTTATTGGACTATGAATTAATACTCACCACTATCCTAAATCAATAGCACAAGCATCCTCTGCACAGCTCGGGACTCTGCTCGACCTCTCGAGCTGTGTTATTCATCGAGACCTGGTCGATGGAAAAAGGGCAGGGAATGGTATTGGAGAATTTCAGATCATTGTGTGGGGTCGAGCGTGGTATGGACATGGACTTAACATAAGTCTAGAATATGATGATTTTGTACGTTGCTTTGTTTTGAAAGTTCTCGCCACAGATGTTGCTACCAAAAGACGGTTTCGATGAACCAAATAACCTCCACCCAGGCTTAGGTAGGAGACAGGCACTAAAGTCAATTAAGTTCCCAATTGAGACGCCCCGAAAAAAAAGACATTTGTACACAGAGTCGTTCATACATGGATAATCCGAGATATAGTAATACAAGACATGGCCATACAGTTGACACGAGCAATATTTTCTTGAGTTCACCGTACATTATTTGTTTGGAAAGTCAGTAGAAGTGATCAACTCCTCAGCCTCCACTGATCTGGGTTTGAAGGAGCACTTGAACGGCACCAGGGAGCTGGAGGGGTTGATCATGTCAGTTTCTGGCATCACAGATGAACGTTATGGAATTTACTTTAATGACCTCCCTGTGTATTCGCCAGAGGGCTCGATTACCAATCCATCGGAATCGATGGGCTTGGTGATATTAAAGCTTGCAAGCAGGGAGGCCACCACGATCCATACGGAAGAGTAAGCCATATACCGGCCGGGGCAAATTCTCCTACCAAAACCGAATGCGGCAGTCCCTGGATCCTTGATGGCGCGATTTATTTTGCCGTCCATTATGAACCGTTCTGGTTTGAAACTGAACGGGTCTGGATAAGTCGTTTCATTGTGCAATATGGACCTGAATCATGACCATCGTAAGCCAGTTTAAATAACATGTCGAGCTGGACGCACCATACGTTGGCAAAAATGATCGAGCCCGCAGGGAGATGATAACCTTTATATTCGTCGTCGACCGAGAGGACGTGTGGAACCCCTAATACAGTTAGCGAAAGTCAACGAACTCATCTTAAGCGCGTGGAGGTCTGATACATGCGTATACATACCTAATGGCGTGACATTTTCCCATCTTAAAACTTCCATTACAATCGCAGTAATGTATGGCAGCGAAGGTTCGTCGGTGAAATCAGGTAGACGTGTCCCACCAAGGATTTCGTCCAATTCCTTTTGTGCTTTGATTTGGACTTCGGGGTGGGTAATAATGGCGAGGACGAAGATACCAAGGGCCGATACGGTCTATTCGTGTATGATGTTAGTGAGGGAATGAACCGGTTGCGTAAAACGCACTGTGTGAGAGCCACCTACATAAAAGATCAGGCGAATGTCCTTTGCTCTTACTGTGATCACGACTCACCACTATAGATGGCTGCTGCCGTCTCCATGACAATACGCTCTTGGTAAGCAATATCTTGTTTCGGATCCATTGTATCCAGGCAGTATAACGTGAAGGACGGAGCGGCGATGCCATTTGCCTGCGAACGCGTGAAGTGAGAAAATAACGCCATTTCATCTGATTACTAGCTTGTGCGCACGATGTTTTGTTTCGTAGCTTGAAATGGAGTCTCGGCCATGTCCATTGTATAGCTGCGCCATTCTTTCGCTTTTCTTTTGAAGCCTGCACCGGGAAACCATTCTGGTACGTGTTTTACTGTAATAGCGCCGAGGTAAATGAATGTACAGCCACAGGCTGAGAGAACGGAGACGCCGAGACGGACGAGCAGGAGGTAGGGAAGGTCAACTTACAAAATGGTAATGTATCCACAAGGAAGGAACCTGGAAGGGCCGCTTGCATCAAACCCTCATGGGCTTTTTCGGCGAGCTCGATGTATGGGTCATCTGAGGGCTGAATATCCATTCCATACGCGATCGCGAGACTGATTGCGCCTGCCATGCTGAAAGAAAGTATATTTCATCAGAGTGAATACTGTGAGAAGTAGCGAGGTCCAAAATACATACTGGCGCAAATGACTCATCCAATCATCCGGGGTGTTAAGCAGCCGTCTAAGCAATTGGTGAGTACCTTTGACTTCTTGTGGCCGATAGCGCAAAGTGGCTGTCGGATGGAATTCTTGATGGAACAGCCTCCGATGTTCTCTCCAATACTCGCCATATGGCATGAAGACAAAAATGATCTATTTTAGAAGAAAAGAGAGTGATTTAGAAGCGACGTGGGTGGGATGCAGGAAGTGAGCTTACGTTCCAGCCGAGTCTAGACCGGGATAAAAAAAGTCAAGGTGCCAGTGCGATGAGTGAACACATATTCAGACAGATGAGAGGTACCTACAATTCATTGATCATGGGAAGCTGATACCTATCATTATGGATCAGGTTCATCGTTCGGAAACCTACACACGGCAACAACACACCTGCTCGAATAATTCGACGATCTCTTCTCGAACAAATCGTTGGCCGCCTCCGCAGAATCGAGAATGATCAAGGAGATGCCGGCAGCATTGAGGTGGATAATATCAGACTCTACAAATAAAGAACGCGTTGAAAAGGTAAGCACTAAGTAGTGAAATCACAACGCACGGTACTGCTGAGCCCAACGCTGGTAAGTCACCCACTCAAACCCCTTTGGCATATCCAGCAGATTGCCGATTAACGGCAGTTTTTTGGGGCCTGGAGGTAGCGGCAAACGGGAGCGCCTCTTGGAACGTGAATACAAGTAAAAAAGAAGGCTGAAACTCGCGAGGCTTGCAATAAGGTCAAGCGAGACTGCCATGGCGGGGTGGAGAAGCAGTGGTCCAACTTGCACACAAGTTCACAAGGACTGGTGGTGGGTCAGCTGCGTAATAACACCGTCTTCGATCAGTAAACTGGCCTGGGAACCGGAAGAACTTTAAGAAGTCGGACCTTTGCAGCCGTCAACCAGGAACAAATTCCGAACTTGAAACAACACATGTCGACAAAGACTTGAAGGAATTCGACAGAGAACTACCTCATAGCGCGTCCAATCACTTTGACCCAAATCAATTGGCCAATTCCCAACCAATTCCCTAACTTTTATCCGAAACCTTAACGCGCCATACACCAGGACACTGGCCAACCGGAACTATACTCATGCCCGAGGTTCCCGAAAGGATTGTCGAAAGCCGATTCTGAGATAGACTACGCGTGGGAGTATTAAGGAGTATTTTTATTTCCTCAACTTCGAAGGCTTTCTCGAGAGGTCGTGTCGCCGGCGCAGAGGCAGCCGTCATGCCCGTCAGCAAGTTATGCAAGAGCCGATATCTCCCGATTTCTCTTCATCCTAGACACCCCGCACGCTGGTGAGGAACCTTGGATGCTAGTAGAAGGATAGGCTGGCCCTGTGGAGGCCCGGGTTTATGGCTGCCTGACAGACAGGGACACTTCAAGTTTTGATGATAAAATCAATGAACTTTCAGCCGCGACTGCTCGACATACATACAGAATGTGCTTCTTCTTCTGCTTGTACCTTTTACTTCGTGCCTAGTCCTATTACTTCGGCGGTTCGTCGTGCTTCCCAAGGAGAATGCCCAGTTCACGTTCATGATGGAAAGGATTGATTAAAGAATTGACGAGATAAATTTAAACATGATCACGTGTTTCATCTTTCTACCTGCGACTCCGAGTCCTTCGTTTACACGACGTGCCATCCTCTAAAGTCCAACACATGGTGAACCGGTACACGACTTGATCATGATGTACCTTCCTGTAGAAGACGTAATAATATCTTAAGGCTGCTTGTCTTCTTCTGAGCTTATGTACTTGTGTTATTTACAAGGAGTGCCGTCGCTGAGCTCGGACAATGTCGTTCTGTTTGACTTCCCCCCACAAGATTGAAATTGGGAGTCGCCTGCGAGAGTCTGCCGTTCCCAGAATTGGGGTTCGCGACCTCTTCAGACAACGCCAATGACTGCATCACATTCAGCCACCTTCATTACGACACGGATGTTAAGAGAGTCGATTATTTGTTAGGGGAGCAAAGTGAAAACTCACCGGCGTTGTAGAGCTCGATGGTTGTTGTGCGTGTCTCCATGAAGTTCTTAAACTCCTGAACCAACCCTGCAAATCGAATTTATGTGTGCAATGCTCAAGGATGCAGTCGTAACCTTTACCTTACTATCGCCCGTTCCGGGCCCCTGGGCCGGGGACTGGGGCGGCGACACCTGATCAGGTGGAAGATAGTCGTAAAATGATTCTGGCAGAGGCGAAGGAACTTCATGCAGAGTCGTCTGCAATGTAATCGTCCCCCGGCAATCGGGCTCTTTTCCTCGTCCACAATCGGTTTGCGCGAGCGTCAAGGGACCAACGTCCAGTGTCGGTAGAGAAAATCGGTCGTGCGCGACGTTGCTGTGTGAGTATGACCCCGCGGTGACCCAAGAGAGAGCTATCGCGTTCAAAGCAACCTAAAATTCGATCAGGCACGAGCAGAAAGAGGTGGGAGCTTAGTGTACATACATCTGTAACACAGCTACCGAGACATGCCCAGCCATACTCCTCACCTTTCAGAATTGTCAGGACAGCTACATTAGCCTGAAAGATTATGTTGAATCGATGCCCTCGGAAGTCTTGTCACGGCAAGCTTACAGCAGACGTAGTTAAACTAATGATGGCACCACTGGAAAGAGTATTACTTCGCACGTCAAAATTCAAATGAAGAATGAGGATCACTCACTACAGGGTCCTAGTGGCGACATTCCTGAGCCGGTGGCTCGTTACATTTGATCGCCACAGAGGCCATAAAAACATAGCTGTGAGAAACACATTCAGGAAGAGGTCGTAGGATATCAAGGGAATCGTTCTGTGGTAGCATGAGAAATGCGCGATGTCTTCGGGTACGTGAACATACGCAAAGTCTTTGAGACCAATAATGCACATTCCATCCGTTCGTATCCAGCTATTCTGCCCTATAATCATGAGTACTAGGATGGCCACATAGCCCAACATGACAACGGCGCAGATTCGATATGCCGGTGTCCTGAAGCGTGGCGTTTGGTTGCCTCCCGACCAGACAATATACATCTGCTCAACAGTACTGAGTAATTCATTTGAAAAAATGTCGCGTAGTCTACCTTCTCGACGAGAAATCCATATATGAGAACCTGTTTATGAGAACGGCGTTGGTATGGTGTAGGCAACAAATCAGACAGCATATCGCACCTTGCTCAGAGCATAGAAGCTAATGCAGGCATAGATGGCCAGGGCACAGGTCTTGTGCGAGGATGACAGACCCACTCCGTTCACTAACACACCAGCTACGTTTCAAGGCGAGTATGGTGAGTTCCGTGATTCGAGTGGACATATTCGTGACATCACTAACTGAAAAAGATAAAGAGCCAGCTGGGATTGATTGCAAGTTAGACCGAGTCATGTTGAGGCATTTTGTGCAACGAACGAATCAAACAACACCAGTATCACACACAAGCGACCCCATGTCAAGTTCGCCCATTGGCGCCAGCTATTGAGAGGCGGTATGCGGTGCGCGAGGCAATACGACAGAACAGACACTCCTTGTTTCCGGGAATGATAAATAGTTGAACCATGAATACTCTTGAAATCCCAACTTGAAGGCTGACTTACCCAAGAGGTGGACACAATCTGATAAGACTTGATGGGAATGGGCCGTGAAAACGACTGCTGGTCTTTTCTCTGATAGAGTTGCCATTCGTTGGTTGAATGTTGCCTTGAAGCGTGAAGGGCAGAAGTAGCGGCCTGACGGAGGGGGATAAAGGAGCAAACCTCGAGCAACCCCAGGCTGCAATTGCCTCCGTTTCCTGGAGGCCAGACCATCGACTGCATATTCAATCAAAAAATATTGAAACGCATCAGCAAAAACCTCGACTTCTTAATTACGGAATCAATACCAAGATCGAAATATGACTAAAATAAGATGATGACACAGGATGGGGATAAATGGTCGATGGTCTTATTGGATCCCATCAAAGAAGGCCGGAAGGTTCCAAAATGACGTATGGCCCAGGCCCAAGTCTGTTTTAGCAATCAGATCGGGCCGTTATCTTCCCGCGAGCTTCCTCAGTATTCGGCAACCTTCGGCATCTCGCGCTCATCGTGCGAGACAGGGAGCACGTATAAATACTTAGCTCATGGGATGACAAACCAAATTGACAACATACAGTCGGAGGCATACAAGTTAAATCATTTAAATGCAAAATTATATATCAACTAGAAACGCAAATACACTCGCTCACCGGCACAATTAGCGGGCGGTGCGCGCGAACATTGAGAAGCGTGAGCACGGCGGATGGCCGCCCCGATTCTTTGATGAGATCGAATAAGATCCATCGACCCGTTACCGCAGGAATGGTTGAAACACTGGTGGCGGGGTGTTATTTATAGACCTGCAAAATCAAATCGACGCGAGGATGTTAGTTTACGCGTATGTCGTGTTGTCTGAGTGGAGACTGGGAGGTGGAGGTGCGGTGTGGTGAACACTTTTGCATTGAGGCTCGAGCGTTAGGGGCTTCCGCGGGACGCGGTGAGGACTTGCTTGTGTCCTAAACCCTTTGAGGGTGGTAGGAATGAGGAGACGTCGATCATGGTTGAGTGCGAATAAATAAGGCTGTGGTAAACGACGTGGCAGTGTGGCTCCCGGCTTACGCACAGCAATTGTGAGAGAAAGAAAATATAAAGGGAACGAGGACTGAGGAGACGGCGACAATGCAGATACTGTTTGCAGTATTTGACGTTTTCAGAGATTGCGAGGTGGCTGGGGAGTCGGGACATTTAGCAAAAATGACACCGAAGTAGAAGTAGACAAATAAAGTCACAAGGCCGCAGGTGACCTTACTCTGGTAACCCTTGTATTGGACCCCGGTGCTCCAGATCACCACTATAAGGACCATAACTCCAAGGGAACCCTCCAGCGTCAATAGGACGAGTCATTGTACGTTCTCATGGAAATTGAGTGCACGGGGATAGATAGCCGTGATCTTGTCGCACCGTCAATGTTTTTGGCTAAGAGTTTATTTAGGAGTTCTAGGGCTGGTGAAACGACATTAGTGAATCTCCAAAAAAAAAAAAGAGGGGGAAAGTTGAGACTCTTGAGAGGAAGGTCAGCGGAGGAGACTCTGATTTACTTAATCAACGATGCCTCTCCCAGCTCCGTCTATGAGAAATATCTCTCGGAAGACCTCCTAACGCCAACAGGAGGTCTATATGTTCTCCTG
>Ga0210387_10003853_pt1 | contig 11518 bp, 10 predicted proteins | sample IncBWC7OmetaG_FD_160108 | JGI IMG/M metagenome (GOLD analysis project Ga0210387, IMG submission 160108) | Forest soil microbial communities from Barre Woods Harvard Forest LTER site, Petersham, Massachusetts, United States - Inc-BW-C-7-O ... | reverse complement strand
GCTGCGGAATCTCGGCGTTAATATCTGAACCACATTGAAGGAGAAGGTCCATCATATGGACCTGATCGTCTTCACTGTCCCATTTGCGCGAAGCTGCCATGAATAGCGTCGTTTGGCCGGCCGCGTCAGTGTAGTCGCAGTGCGCATGACGGCTGATTAGCCACGCGGCCGTGGCAGCGTGGCCGCGCACCAAGGCTTTGCCCAATGCTGTTTGATTGGCGCCGCGAGGCGCTTGCGCCTCAATGTCGGCGCCGTGCGCAACCAATATTTCGACCATACCCTGATGCCCGGCATCCGCCGCCTCAAGCAGCGCCGTATTACCGTCGACGTCCGTCCCATTGGGATCGGCACCCTTTTCGAGCAGCAGTTTGGCTACTCCTTCGCTATCGCGACGGGCAGCCACGATGAGTGGGGAGAAATGTTCCGCGCCGTGTCGATTTAAATCGGCATGATGGTCAATCAACACTTCGGCGACCGAGACGGTGTTCATCCATGCCGCATGGTCCAATGCGGTGCCGCCGCCCCACATCACATAGGGTGGGTCCTCGCCCTCTCCAGCATTTACGTCAGCACCGTTTTCAAGGAGGATTCGCGCGATCTCTGGTTTGTTCTCATTCGCGGCTTGTCCGAGCATGGTGACGCCGCGCCAAATGGGGACGTCCATATTGGGTTTCACTTTGCTGAGGTAGGCCACAAGGCGCACCGCATCTCCAGCGCGGATGATTCTATCGATGTCCATATCATCGTCGGCGCGCGAAATCCCCGCAGCGGTCGCGATAATTCCAGCAAGGCAGGACATAAAAACTCGCCCACGCATTTCACCTCTCCCTGGCCAGACACTGGTTTCATTGTCGAGATTGGCAGCGCATTGTGGCGGATCAGTGGCATGAAAATGACGAACTATGACGCAGAACAGCACGAGGTCTTCTCTATCCATAGCCTCGTGCCGGGCGCCTCGACGTGCTGCCGACCCAGGGCAATGGCGAGCTGTGCGCCCCAGGCGGAGCCGCGCTTGGTCAGTTTCGTTTCATGACGAAATTGATTTGGCAAATCTGACTTGCAAAAAAGCCACCGGCCCTCATCGTGAGTGACACTAACGGTATGCAGCAGGTAAAGCCTTTGAGTACTGAAGAACAGTCCGGCAAAACATCTCACCGCGACACGGTGGCCGTCGACACAGAGATTGATTTATTGGTGCGAAAAACCCGCATGCCACGTGAACTCGTGGCAAAACTCTACACCAGCACACGCGCGAAACTAGAGCGCACGGCGCGTATCAAGACATACGTACACGTATTGATTCATCGCCAGGTGAAAGAGATGCTGCGGGAACAACAGCGCGCTTAAGGGGCTCTACTCACTGTCGACGAATCCGTGACGCGCGTGAAAATCGTCCCCTCCGGCTCCGCAAAAACTGCTCCGAGCCTCGACACCTGCGATGACCTCTTCCGCGGAGGGGCGATTTCGAGGGGTCAGCGGTTGCTGGGTTTAGTCCAAGAGACTGTATTGAAATTCGTAAGAATGCTGTCCCTTCTCGATGACAATGTTCATTGTGCCAGCGAGTCCCACTAACTCTCCGGTTCCGGAGTCCGGAACGACGACGATGTTTAGATAGGGAGTACCACGAGTCATTGTCGCATTGTGTTGCAATGCAAATCCACCGCTGCGCCCGTCCAACGTTCCAGTGACACGCTCGATCGCAACGTACGCCGCCGAGCCCTTGGTATCAGTGCCTGCACTCAGCATTTCTCCCTGACTTGTCGCTTCAAGATCACCATGAAACTGCTTGTCTATCGACATGCGCGCAAGTTTGGCGTCCGCCGACGTATTGTAAGTAGGGAGCGAGTTGATTTTCACCTGGAGGGTACCCAGCGCCTTGTTCATCATTGGCTCTCTCCTATTCGGATGACGGAATATTTTTACAGAGGCGGAGCGCTCCCGTCCATCCAGTATTAGGACGATGCGGTTACTGTATGACGTGTTCATCAGGATGTTCGGGCGTTCGCCACAATGTTTCTCATCCATGCGCCAGCGCTCGCCCTGTCCGATTCGCCTCCCAGATCGCCGCACGCTTAGTTTGCGGATGGAACGGTTCCTCGGCCGGCGCCCTCGCCGGCCTCTTAAACAGCACCGCGCGCTAACGAGCGGTGACGAGATCACCCTCCTCCATAGGGCCGCGTGATAACTTCGAGCAAGTGGCCATCGAGATCTTCGAAATAAACGCCGCGCCCGCCATCATTATGATTGATCTCGTTGGGTCGAGATTTCGAAGGATCCGCCCAGTAGCTCAAACCCTCGTCGCGCATTCGGGAGAACGTCGCGTCAAATTCGCTCTCATCGATAAGAAACGCATAGTGTTGGCTGGCAATCGGGCCGATCTTATCCATGAAATCAAGCGAAACGCCATTGTCCAGCTGGACCACCATGAAATTGTAAAACGGGATCGCCGGCGTACCGCCGAGAATGCGCGCCAGCAGTGCGGCGGACCGTCTCTTGTCGCGGCACCAGACGATTGTATGATTCAGTCGAACTGACATGTGGCAACTCCTCTGATTGCATTCGGCATGTGCTTCACCGGCCCCGCATTACAGTCGGCGCCAGCATCCATACAGTGCTTCGTTAGATCAAATACTGTACGACTTATACATCAGCAATCCACAACTTGACCGCGCTACATTCCGGTCATGAATCCCTTCGACGCCGACTTGAGTAAATCGTCAACGTACGCGACTCTGGAAACCGCCACCCTCAAAGACGTCAACGATGACTATTACTACGGTTGCCATTGCACGTCGTGTCTTCACGCCGCACGCTTGAGTCTCTCCAAACTGCGAGTCCTCTTAGGCGATGACTTTCCTCTCGCGAAAATACGACTGCGGCTGAAATGCCAGATCTGTTCCAGCCGCAAAGTCACCATCACCTTCTTAGGGCCCCATCAGAAAGGCGGCAACCTACATTACCTTTTTGAGAAGAACCCTATCTAAGAGGATTGTCGCCGCTCGTTGTCGCGCGGCGCCGTTATGCACTGCAAGACTTGACTTCGCAAGGCACTCGCTCAAGGATCTAGATTGATCCAACAATCGGGATGATGTTCGTGATCAAGAAATACGTTTTCGTTGCGGCACGACTGGCATTTGCCCTATGGTATTTCGGTGTTGGCGTCTTGGGCTTTATAACGAACAACAGCGCCAAAGATACCGCGCATGCCGCGACCGCATTCGAAAAAGCCCTTGCGGAAACGGGTTTCATGAATCTGTTGCTTTGCGCCGCTTGCGTTGCCGGAGGCGGCGCGCTTTTATTTCGAAGAACCGCCCCATTAGGTCTTGTGATCCTGGCGCCCCTGGTGATCATCATCTTCTTTTTTCACGTGGTGATCACCAAGAGCTACTATTGGGGCACACTCAATCTAGTCTGGCTTATTGCCCTCGGATGGCATTTTCGGTTTGCGTTCTATTCACTGTGGAATTACGCCAGTCCGACCAACGAACGCTCTCCCTAGAAGGACACCTGACGTGCCACCTCGTCCAGTGACTTGCCATCTGAGAAACTACATTCGAACTCGGCAAGCCCCGCGATACCGGTTAAAAATTAGCGAACGCCTGAAAAGCCACGCGGCAATCCGCATCAACTTCTGGGTCTGCGACCCTAAAGCTTCTGCACGACAACGCGTCCTTGTGCGTTCACAAAAACGTGATAGCGATTGCCATCCTTGCAGATGACCGAGTAATCGCTGTCGGCATTGCGTTTAGCCTCCGACACCGCATCGCACGACATGCCCTGCAACGCGATCGTAGCCTTGAGATCCTTGTCAATAGGCGGGGCATCCGCGGCAAATGAGGGAGCGGCCGCCACCAGAGTGGCAACGATGAAAGTGGAAACGGCGAGGTGTAGACGCGTGATGTTTTCCATACTATTCCCTTTAAATAGCTGCAAACTTGTTCGGGTCCGAGAGAATTCCCCAGATCGCCTCTCGCGAGGATGAAATGGCCGCAGCCAGCGACGGGTCCTTATCCTGCAGCAGACTGAGTACTTTGAGAAGCAAAAGGTCGTATCGTTGCCGCAATTCCGCAGATGGGTGCTTGTCGGACCCCTTGTATAGAGTCCGAAAGGCGTTGAGCAGATCGTCCACCTGATTTTTCAACGACAGTTTGGTGAATACGCCAATGGCGTGCGTGTCTCGCAGGCGTTGTTCCAAACCTGCAAGATTGAGGGTCGGTGTCTCGGGCTTCTTTTCGGATGTCGTGACCGGCGCAGTGGGACGTGCAGGCGCCGGCGAAGTCGCCGTAGCCTCCTGCTTAATCGGCCGATTCGCAGTGGAAGGTTTTGACGGCTTCGAAGTCTCCGCAGGGCTCACCGATCCCGGGGCCGCCGGAACTTGCGCAGGAACTGCCGAGTGCGTGCCAGCGTCGTCGATATTCGCGGCTACCGGTTGATTCGGCGGCGGCGGCGGCGGCTGCACAACGGAGTCCGGCGATGGCGCGACTGTGGCACCCGCCGCCTTCGGGCCGGTCGAAGCATCCTTCATCGACGCACAACCTGACAGTGACAGGAGCACGGCGCAACCAGCGATCATCAGTGGGCGCATCGACTCTCCCCCTAGTGGCGGTGGCTGTTCTCCGTTAGCCGGGTCATTCACACATCCCTGTAGCAAGCTTACGCTTGATTGTAGTGGTTCTTCCAACTCCCACCCTGACGACGGCGCGCTGCGTCGGCGAACGGCTGTTTGGGCTCGGAGCGGGCGGGTGAGGCGAAGCGCCGAATGCAATGCTCTTTCCGCCTACGCGACCGCAGAGCGCCACCCGACAGCATCGTCCCCTCTGTGATTCGGGCCCGCCCCAGCTCAGCGCCCGATTCCCCGATTCTCGCGAAACCGAGCGCGGACTAGCGACGGTACCAACGTTCGCGGGGAAAGCGATCCGCCGTTGACCTGCCGGGCGGTCACCCGCTGGAGCGTCTGCCTGAATGCCCACGCAGTTGAAACCAACCAAGTCACCGATTACCGGCAATGCGGTAGCGTAGTCTGATCTTAGTGTTGGCCTGTCACACATTAGAAACTAGAGTGCAACTATCATGTTACGACACAGGCATAAATTGCTGTCAAAAACGACCCAGGGATTCGAGTCCATTGCGGGCCACCATTTGTCTGGCTGTACAAGACTCTCTCGGAGGCGCGCGCCAACGCTTTCCGCTTCCGGGATGGCATAAATAATCGGTGTAAGCGCGTGGTTGCAATTTGCTCAGCCCAAGTAAGCAGTTCCTTGAGCAAAGCTGCCTCGGCATCTTGCGCGGTATTGCTGCGGCGAGGAGCCGTTACAGGGATTTCAATCCTCGCGTTGAGTGCGGTGCTCGCCGCTTGCGGCGGGAACGGCAGCTCTGCGCCGCCGATGCCAGTGACCGCCGCTGCGCCGAGTGCACTAAGTTACGCAAGTCCCGTAACGGCCATCGTGGGCATGCCGCTCAGTGCCCTTGATCCAACCGTGACCGGAACGGTCACTACGTATTCCATCTCGCCGGCATTACCCCGGGGCTTGTCCCTTGATTCGACCACTGGGCAAATCTCGGGCACGCCCGTGCAGTCAAACAGCCAGTCGACCTATACGATCGGTGCCTCGAACAGAGCGGGCGCAACCAGCTTTGGGCTTATCCTTACTGTCAGCCCGCCGGCGGCTTCCGCCTTCACCGTGAATACGCAAATTGTGCTCGACCCGTCCGTGCCGGATGCCGCGTCCGCCACGATCGTACAGGTCATGTCGCAGCTGGGATTGAGTACCTTGAACGCATCCATCGACATCCCGATCCCGCCCGCAGGCGGGGACAGCTTGTTGCTGGCAGTGGATGCAAAAAACAATATTGTTCTAGCTGCACTCGCGAACTCCGCTTCGACCACGCTAAGTGCAGAGTCCACGGCGCTTGCGCTTGCGCGCTTATCATTTGGTCTTGTCCCGCCAGGATTGACTCCCTCGCAGGTGAACGCCGCGATTCAAAGTGCATCCGGATACCCAAGTTTGGTGGCCGCGGTCTCGCAGGCTTTAAGTGCTGGTTCGGCGCCGGGATCCTCTGCCGAAGTGCTACAAGATGTGGTCTTGGTCTTAAGCCAAGCCGCCCCGGCGCTCGCCTCTGTGGCAGCGGAAAGTTCAAAGAAAGCAGGCGGTCTTCACTCTCAAATGAAAGATGTTGTGGTGACGCCGACGGCCACGGACCCGTTGCCGTTCACCTTGGTGACTTTCCCGCTAGGCCTCCCTGCGGTTCAATTGAACAATGATCCCAGCGCTGCCGGTGTGGTCGATGTCATCAATAACTCATTTCTTGATTGGAATGCAGGCAGTTCGGCTCATCCCGCCGTTGAAGTCGAGCTTCCCGCAACGACAGTTCTCACTGCATTGTTGGGAAACGCCACTACCGTCCCCGGGCCGCCAGCAGAGCAACTCGCCGACGAGAGCGGACTTGGATTTAATATCACTATTAACCAGACTCTGGCCTCACGCGCGGCCAACATCAACGACATCATGAGCCGAATTGCGACTCTCGCACTGCCGGCGTTCGTTGGAAAGGGTTGCGCGCAAAGTGTGGAAGGCGCGCTGATCTCTTCAGGTCAATTGGACACACTGGCTGAATCAGCTACGGGCGATGCGTTCCTCGCATTTCTTAAATCGTTGGGCGCGGCGGATATTACACAGCCACTCGTTACTTGCTTCCCGGACAGCGTCACTCAGGCGGAGGCAAAGGTTGTTTCTGCTCAGTTTGTCGGTGCTATTGGCAAGTTCTTCAGCGCCATGGATACCGCGCTGACTTTCTTCGATGGGGTGAGCGCCGCGGCAAAAATCATTGCCACTGCATTCTACTGGGATCAATCCTTTACGATTGGCGTATGCGAGACAGCAGGATCGCCTGGCTACCGCATTGATAATTGCGATGCCAAACTAACAGTTACGCCCAACCCCGTTGCGATGGTTGCGGGCGCCGTGCTGACGCCGCAGCTGCAAGCCTTTGATTCCGCCAACGCGCTCACCGGACTGCCATCGGGACTGATGTTTCAGTCCAGCGAGAACAGCATCGCACTGGCAGTCCCTACCAGCAAGCAAGTTCAAGCACTTTCCATTGGCGGACCGGCGACGATAACCGTGACAGACCCCTCGACCAACGTCACGGGATCGTACCAAATCGCTGTCGTGCAGCCGAAGATCGCGCCGGCCACCCTCGGTTTGTCGGTGGGAGGAACTGGAACGCTCAGTTTGGTGGACCCGAATGGAAATGCGGTGGTGACTACTAATCTGACAGTTAGTTGGATTGCGGATGATCCAACCCGCGTAAGCATTCAAGCGATTCCGAATCCGAGCAATCTTCAATATTCATCAGGTTCAGGTAGTGCAGCGATCACGGGTTTGCGGCGCGGTGACACGATGATTACTGCCAAGGATTCTGCTAGCGGAGCGATCTTGGGGACCGCGACCGTTTCTGTAACGGTGCATTACACCGGCACGTTTTTGCCGTTCTATGGATTGGGGCTGAATAGCAAGAGCCAAGTGGTTGGGTTCAATGAGAACGTGGCAAATGCCGGTCTGCCCGCATACCCGCAGTTCCCGGTATTTGCGGGAATTCTCCTAAGCGGTGGGGTGCCTTACGCAATCACTGCGATCGGCGATCTGTCCACTTGTGGTTCTGATTTCGGCAGTGACAGCTCACCCATTGCCATCGCTGAGGATGGTTCGATACTGATTTACGCGTCCCAGGGCGAGACCTGCCTGCTGAAGCCCGCGATCGCCAACAGAGTTTCCGATTACTCGGGCATCTCACTGCCCTTCTATGGACTTGCCTTGAATGGCGCGGGCCAAGTAGTCGGGGTCAACGTGAACATCGCAAAGAGCAGCGTCGCGTACCCGCAGTTCCCAGTAGCTGCGCCAATACTTTTAAGTGGTGGCGTACCCTACTCACTGGCAGCCATCACGGATTTTGCCGGCTGCGGGCCAGATTTTGCAGGCGGCTCAGGTCTCGCACCCATATCCATCGGCGAGGACGGTTCGATACTCATGTTTGCGGCTAAGGGCGAGACTTGTTTGCTGACACCTGTCAGCCCCAACAGCGTTAGCCATTACACCGGGACCCATCTGCCTTTTTGGGGAACAGGCGTCAATGGGCAGGGTCAGGTCGCGGGTACTAACACCAGCGTCCCGGGTTTTACTGCCGGGTACCCGCAATTCCCGCTGGCCAGTGGCATTCTCTTAGATGGCGCAGTGCCCTTTTCGATGGCAGCTATCACCGACTTCACAGGTTGCGGGACAGATTTTGCAGGCGGCGCAGGTGTTGGTCCTATCGCCATCGGTGAAGACGGCTCGATCTTGTTTTACGCATTGCAGGGCGAGACCTGTTTACTGACAGCGCACTGATCCGGAGAGTCAGAGGCGTAACTCCGACTCGCCTTTCGCGCTTCGCACGTTGCCAATACCTCGTTGCAAACTGCGCTCCAATGTCGCGGCATTAGCTACACGTCCACCCTGCGTTCTTACGCTGAATGGAACAGTGCCTTGATTTCACACGCACTTAATGAGTTCACCGGCACCGTCCACTGGTTCCCATCGATCTTGACCGGTGTCAGTCCGCCTCCGCCGTTGATGCTTGACAACTGCTCAATAAAATCCAGTCGTTGACCTACGCGCCAAGGAAGCGTCGACTGTTCAATCACCCAGGGCTTGGATTCGCCTTGCACCCGCCCCACCGAAAACTCGCAGTCCAAATACTCCACAATCTGCGCCCGCGTCGCATTCGTCGCATTAATCAGTGACTCAAAGGAACAGGCCGTCGGCAAGTCTTGCGCTCGATTGCGGACGTACACGAACTGATTCCCCACCAGTACCAGGGTTCGAAGGAGTCGCCCGGAACGCTCGACGCGTATCACCAGGAACTTTCCTTTCCCGGAAGCCTGTGATCTCCACGACTCGATGTATGAACCGTCGACAGCGTACTCAAGCATTTGGGTCGGGGTAATTCGCTCTAGGCGACCCGTGTCCGGAGTGCCGTCGGACGGCCGAAAATCTATGTCGTGATGCCAGATCGCGACGTTGGCCTCCACCGTCGTGTGTCCGGTGAATCCGTTTTGGCGCGTGAGTAGCAGCAGCTGCTCGTCCGACAAGTCTCCGAATGATTTGGCGCCGGACAGTGCAGGTTGATCCCTTGGCATTCGCATGTCAGCAAAATACGTAGGGGTTTGCAGATAATGGATGTCGAGCGTATTCGACTTAACCTCACCCCTCTGAATCCAGTCGCGGCTCCACTCGCCCCACAGCCACGTCGGCACCTGCGCAATTGACCCCTCCGCGGCGTTGGCGCCCCGTCGCGGCGTGCCTGTCTCATTCGACACGGCAGCTAAGTGAAGTAACCGCACTCACAGACATAGATCCCCTCATCGATCATATGCTCCTGGCACCAGCCACCGTCACAAGTCCCGCCGCAGGCGTAGTTGATGCCAATGGCCTGCTTGCGTTGCCGCAGCAGCGCCTTTGCTTCTTTCCCCTTCACCCCCTTTATGAGATCGGCAGCCACTTTGTCGTAGGTCTTAGTCTTGACCCATACTTGGGTATAGCCCCGCAGGCTTGCCAATACGGACCATTCCACAATGTAGCCGCAGCCAGTGGGTTCATCGGCCATCGCGCGCTTGGGTCTGCGGATGCGGGATTTTGTCTTGCTCGACTTCTTCGCGGTTTTGGCTTTCATGAATACTCCCTGCTCGAGAAATCGCCAGTCGGTTCGAACACGGCAAATCAGACGCCTTCGCGGCCCGGCGTGAATCCGATTCGCCTCCAAAATGGACCATCATCCGATCTGTGGTCCATGCACGTAGTTTGCGCTTGAATGACGAGAGCGGCTATCTCCTTCCCCGAGCACTCCTTCGGACTCGATGTGCGCTCAAGTAGTCAAATGAACGCGAGATCTGGTCCTGATCGCTGCTGGAGCTTTGCCGAAAAATGGGCGAAGCATGTACCATGGACGTGGAGGAAGATTGCTTGAGCGTGACGCGCAGCAAAGGAGATTTCGAACCTGCGGTTCAGGAAGTCGGGACGCCAGGACGAAGCGCTCCGCTCGGCGCCGACGTATCCGCTGCAGGGGTGAATTTCAGCGTCTATTCCCGGAGCGCATCCGGTATCGAGTTGGTTTTCTTCGATCGCGAAGATGATACCCAGCCTGCAAGGGTGCTGCCGCTCGATCCCGTGTCGAACCGTACCGGTATCTATTGGCATGCGTTCGTGCCAGATGTTAAGCCGGGGCAGCTCTACGGATATCGAGCCCGCGGGCCCTTCGACCCCGCGAGCGGTATGCTGTTTGACCGCGACAAAGTTCTGCTCGACCCGTATGGCCGTGGCGTGGTCGTTCCTAAGCACTACAACCGCGATATGGCGCGCCACAAAGGCGACAACGCGGCGGTGGCGATGAAAAGCGTCGTCGTCGATTCCCAAGCGTACGATTGGGAGGGTGACAGTCCCTTATGTCGGCCCGCCTCGCAAACAATCATCTACGAGATGCACGTGCGCGGCTTCACACGGCATCCAAACTCCGGGCTTCCCGAGGAGACGCGCGGCACGTATGCCGGCTTGGTGGAAAAGATTCCCTATCTCCAGCAACTCGGCATTACCGCAGTCGAGCTGCTGCCGGTGTTCCAGTTCGACTCGCAGAATGCCCCGAAGAATCTGGTTAACTATTGGGGCTACGGCCCGGTGTCGTTCTTTGCGCCACATCAGGCCTACAGTTCGCGCCAAGATCCACTCGGCCCCGTGAACGAATTTCGCGACATGGTGAAGGCGTTGCACCGAGCGAACATCGAAGTCATTCTCGACGTTGTCTTCAATCACACCGCGGAAGGGAATCACCTCGGACCGACCTTGTGTTTCCGCGGTTTGGAAAACAGCACGTACTACATCCTCGAGAAAGATCGTGCGCGCTTCGCCGACTATAGCGGCACCGGCAACACACTTAACGCAAATCATCCCGTCGTGCGCAGAATGATCCTCGACAGTCTCCGCTATTGGGTGGAAGAGATGCACGTGGACGGTTTTCGGTTTGATTTGGCGGCGATTCTGGAGCGCGATGGATCAGGCAATTTGTTACCGGATCCGCCGGTTTTGTGGGATATCGACTCGGCGCCGATATTGGCGGGCACCAAACTGATCGCCGAGGCGTGGGACGCGGCGGGCCTATATCAGGTGGGCAGCTTCCTTGGGAATAACTGGCGGGAGTGGAACGGACGATTTCGCGATGATGTGCGCAGCTTTCTCCGCGGGGATGACAATTCGGTCGCATCATTCGCCGATCGGCTGCTCGGCAGCCCCCAGATTTACGGCCGCAAGGAGCGCGAGGCCGAGGCCAGCGTTAATTTCGTGACGTGTCATGACGGCTTCACACTCAACGATCTGGTTTCCTACAACGTGAAGCACAACGAGCTCAACGGCGAAGGCAGCCGCGACGGTGCTGACGACAATCGAAGTTATAACTGGGGGATTGAGGGCCCCACGACCGACGACAATGTGGA
>Ga0210387_10003852_pt1 | contig 11519 bp, 4 predicted proteins | sample IncBWC7OmetaG_FD_160108 | JGI IMG/M metagenome (GOLD analysis project Ga0210387, IMG submission 160108) | Forest soil microbial communities from Barre Woods Harvard Forest LTER site, Petersham, Massachusetts, United States - Inc-BW-C-7-O ... | reverse complement strand
GTATCGGCGCGGTGGCCTTAGCCAACACCAACCACTGGATGCGTGGAGGCACCTATGGCTGGCAATCCGCCGACCAAGGCCTCTTCGCCATCTGCTGGACCAACACCCTCGCAAATCTGCCTGCTTGGGGAGCTACCACGCCAACCCTGGGCAACAACCCCCTCGTCATCGCGATCCCGCGCCCCGGTGGCCACGTTGTCCTGGACATGGCGATGTCGCAGTTCTCGTATGGTTCTCTCTCGGCCTACAGCAAACGCGGCGAGCTTCTTCCAGTCGACGGAGGCTTCGACGCAGACGGCAACCTGACCAAGGATGCCGCGGCCATCGAAGAGTCGCAACGAGCCCTCCCCATTGGCTATTGGAAGGGCTCCGGCCTCTCCCTCGTTCTCGACATGCTCGCCGCGATGCTCTCCGGCGGACACGCCACACACGAAATTCCCCTCGACCCCCTCCGCGAATCCGGCATCTCACAGATCTTTCTCGCGGTCGACCCAGGTTTCATCGCCAATGCCCAGGAAATCAATCAAATCTCAGATGGCATTCTCCAGTCTCTTCGCGACGCGACACCTGTTGATCCCAGCAAGCCAATCCGCTACCCAGGCGAACAGACCCTTCATCTGCGTGAAGAGAACATGCGCCTCGGCGTCCCCGTTGATCCTGAGATATGGCAAAGAATAAGCACATCGGCACTGCCGTAATCTCAGGCAACAATCACAGCGTCAGCAACTTGCCTGAACCAGATATCCAACACCTTGCCCCATTGCTGCATCAATTAAACACAGACTTTATTTCTATGTGACTCTACCTTCTTCTTCTGCAGTCTCACTTTAGGAGCGATTTGAAAGACCTTGTGAATGCTGAGAGTCCATGGCGTGACCGGCTGCGCGCCCTAAAGAACATGCCTGCAGTTCTGCGCATCCTCTGGGAGTCCGGACGAGCCGTTGTTTCCTGGGGGCTGATTCTTCGCGTCATCGTGGCGACCCTACCCTTCGGCATCGCCAAGGTCGCGCAGTACATCATCACGGATATCGCAAGTGTGTTGCGCGGAAATGCGCTGGCGCATAACTTCTGGGACCTTGTCATTGCAGAGGTTGTCCTGAACGTCTGCCTCGGCCTCATCACGCGAGCCATCGACTATTCAGACTCACTTCTCGCCAACCGCTACACCCAGCACGTCAGCGTTCGCGTCATGGAGCAGGCTGCACGCCTCGACCTCACAACCTACGAAGATCCGGTCTTCTACGACCGCCTCGAACGAGCCCGGGTCCAAGCAACTGACCGACTCGCCATGATCCAGCAGCTTGGGCGCCTGGTCACACAGGTCATCACCACCCTGACCTTCTCGGCAGCCCTGGCATGGGCCTCTCCATGGCTGGTGCTTCTGCTCGCACTCGGTGTCCTTCCGTCGTTTCTCGGCGAGACCCACTATGCGTTTCTCGGCTACGCCAAAAACTTCCGCCAAACTCCAGCCAAGCGGCAGATGGACTACCTGCGACAGGTAGCTGGCAGCCGCGAAGGCGCAAAGGAAGTAAAGCTCTTCGGCCTCAACAAGTTTTTCACCAGCAGATTTCAGACCCTTGCGAACCAGATCTATGTTGAGGACGTCACCCTTTCACGCTCCAAGCTCATCGTCGGCGGTCTCCTCGGCATCATCGGCACTCTCGGCTACTACGGAGCCTATGTTTACGTCATCTGGCGCACCCTCCATGGCGTTTACGACATCGGCCAGTTCACCTTCCTCACAACTGCAATCCAGCAGGCCAGCTCCAACCTGCAACAAGTCTTCTCCACAGCATCTGGGATCGCCGATCAGGCGCTCTTCCTCACCGACCTCATCGCCTTCTTCGAGATGGAGCCCACGGTGCACTCCAATCCGGACGGTCTCCCCGCACCAAAGCCGATACAAAGCGGCTTCGAGTTCCGAAACGTCTCCTTCACCTATCCAGGAACGAACCGAACCGTCCTGAAGAACTTCAACCTGAAGCTCTCAACGGGAGAAAGAATTGCCCTGATCGGCGAGAACGGCCAGGGGAAAACCACCGTCGTAAAGCTGATCACGAGGCTCTACGACCCCACCGAAGGGCAGATCCTGCTCGACGGCATCGACCTCCGCGAATATTCGCTCGAAGATCTGCACCGCCACATCGGCGTCATCTTTCAGGACTTCATGCGCTTCGAGATGACCGCCCGCGAGAACATCGCCGTAGGCCGCATCGATCAACCGCATCAGCAAAGCGACATCGAACTGGCAGCTCACAAAAGCCTCGCTGACACCGTCGTCAGCAAGCTCGCCGGAGGATACGACCAGATCCTCGGCCGCCGATTTGAAGGTGGAGTTGAGCTCTCTGGCGGTGAATGGCAGAAGATGGCCCTGGCCCGCGCCTACCTTCGCGACGCCCAACTCCTTATCCTGGATGAACCAACCGCCGCCCTGGACGCCCGAAGCGAACTTGAAGTATTTGAACGCTTCGCGGAGCTGACTGAAGGAAAGATGGCGTTGCTGATCTCCCATAGATTTTCGACGGTGCGAATGGCCGACCGAATCGTGGTCCTCTCAGGCGGCCGTCTCATAGAAGAAGGCAATCATCAGCAGCTCATGGCGAAAAGTGGACTCTACGCCAGCATGTTTGAGATGCAGGCCGCAAGCTACAGGTAAGCTACGCTCAGCATCTTACCCAGCAGCACCGACAAGACACACTCAATTGCACTCCCAGATCACCGGGCGAAGGGTACAAGATAGACACCATGGCATCGTCTGATAATCCAGTCACCGCAGAGCACTCTCTGCCTCCCACAGCACCAGCGCTTGAGCTTTCGACCGTCGGCCTTCCCGAGAAACCGACGGTCTCTGAGGCGGAGCTCAAGCAGCGTGCCGATGCCCTAAGCCGGCAGTGGGAGATGGTGGCTCCGAACACCAAGGCAGACGGTCTCTCCGCGCGCCTCAAGCGTCTGAAAGAAAGGCTCTCCGAGACCCTCCGCACCTGCCGCAAGACCGCCTCTATCCAGGAGCTCACTCCCGAACTCGAACTCCTCGAAAGCACTCGCATGCTGGAGTCGGCGCTCATCGCTGGAGACAACACCGCCGAAACCTTTGCATCTCTTCCTCACGTCCGCGTAGACCACGACAGCGAGTTGCCCCGAGCGATCAACCTCACCGAAGGGTATCTGGTCGCAGCGCGAGGCATCTGGTCGCCCGAGTCGCTCACCATCTACGTCCAGCAGGCCCAACAACGAGACGCCCTACTGCTCGAAGAGATCACAGTCCTTCCACAGGCCCTCAAACTGGCACAGCTCGAATACATCCTGGATCGCGCCGACGAAGCCTTTGCTGCCGGACCGCTCCCGCCCATCGAGCAGTCCCCTTTCTCCGCAATCCTCCACAGCATGCGCCGCCTGAACCAGTTCGAGTGGCGCAACGTCCTCGAACCACTCATCGCATTCGATTCCATCCTCCGCCAGGATCCCGCCGGCGTCTTTGCCCAGATGGAGGATGAGAGCCGCCACACCTACCACATTCGAGTCGCCGACCTCGCCCATAACTCCGACGCAAGCGAAGTCGAAACCGCTCAGATCGCCCTGAACCTCGCGCTCGAAGCCAGCCGATCCTCCGATCCCGATCCTCGCCACGCGCGGCGAACCAAACATGTCGGCTACTATCTCTTTGCCGAAGGTCTGCCGGCGCTGAACCAGCGCATCGGATACAACCCGCCCCCAATCGAGCGTATCCGCAGTATCATCCGCCACTGGAAAGAGGACTTCTACATCCTCGGCATCTTCACGCTCTCATGCCTTCTCATCGTCGCGATCATTGCTCCGCTGGTCCCTCATCATGCCTTCTGGCCGGTCATGGGCGCACTTTTGTTCGCTCTCCTGCCTGCGACCCAAGGCGGAGTCGACCTCATCAACAACATCGTCACCGCTCTGATGGAGGCACAGTCTCTCCCCAAGATCGATCTTTCAAAGGGTGTGCCCGACGACGCGATAACCTTCGTCGTCGTCCCAACTCTACTCATCAACGAGGTGCAGGTCCGCGAACTCTTCGACGAACTTGAGGCACGCTACCTCTCCAATCAAGATCCAAACATCCACTTTGGGCTCCTCACCGACCTGCCCGACACCAAGGCTCGCCCCCTCGACGAGGACACCCATCCTCTCGCCCATCTGGCCGTCTCATGCGTCGATCATTTGAACGGGAAGTATCCTCGCACGAAAGGAGGAGCGTTCTTTCTCCTGCATCGCCATCGCATCTTCAACTCCCGCCAGGGCGTCTGGATGGGATGGGAGCGCAAGCGCGGCAAACTGCTCGACCTCAACAAATTCCTGTTGAACGAACACGACCCATTTCCACTCAAGGCAGGCCCCCTCGACGCCCTGCAGCATGTCCGCTACGTCATCACACTTGACTCCGACACTCAGCTTCCACGCGGTACGGCCGCCCGCATGGTGGGCACCATGGCGCACCCGCTCAATCAGGCGATCGTTAACCCGCGCCTCCGCATCGTCACCCAAGGCTACGGAATCCTGCAGCCGAGAGTCGGTGTCAGCGTTGCCTCCGCGTCGCGCTCCCATCTCGCATCTCTCTACTCCGGCGAAACCGGTTTCGACATCTACACTCGCGCCGTCTCTGACGTCTACCAAGACCTCTTCGGCGAGGGCATCTTTGCCGGCAAAGGCATCTACGAAGTAGCCATTCTGCACCAGGTGCTCGATCGCCGCTTCCCTCGCAACGCTCTGCTCTCTCACGACCTCATCGAGGGCTCCTACGCTCGCGCCGGCCTTGTCACCGACATTGAAATCATCGACGACTACCCTTCGCACTACTCCGCCCACACTCGCCGCAAGCATCGCTGGGTGCGCGGCGACTGGCAGATCGCACGATGGCTCTTCAGCAGTGTCCCCGACGAGTCTGGCAAGCTCGTCGCAAACCCCATCAACACAGTCTCGCGCTGGAAGATCTTCGATAATCTCCGCCGCAGCCTCGTCGAACCCGTCACCTTCCTTCTCTTTCTGCTCGGATGGTTCGCCCTTCCCGGCGGAGCGCTCTACTGGACCATCGCCGGTCTTGTTCTTCTCCTCCTACCAGTCCTTGTTCAACTGGGTTTTAACCTCGGTCGTGCTCTTGTGAAGCTAAGCTTCGTTGGCGCGCGCGAAGGCTTCAAAACCTTCGCAACCTCCTTCGGATTCACAATCCTCAACCTTACATTCTTGCCCCACCACATGTTCCTCGCGCTCGATGCAATTGTTCGTTCCTTGAGCCGCAGCCTCGTGTCCGGCAAACACCTTCTAGAGTGGGAGACCGCAGCACAAGCCGAATCGGGTGGCTCCAAAACGCAACTCGATGTCTATCTTCAGCTCTCGCCTGTCGTCGCTCTGCTTATCGCCGTCGCCCTTGGTTTCACAAACATCTGGTCTCTTGTCGCTGCATCTCCTGTGCTCCTGCTCTGGGTCATCGCACCGGTCGTCGCGATCTGGCTCAATCTACCTCCACTCAAAGAAGAAGGCCCGCTCACACCAGACGACAACCGCTTCCTCCAGCACCAGGCTCTCCACATCTGGCGCTACTTCTACGACTTCGGCGGCGAAGAAAATCACTGGCTCATTCCGGACAACGTCGAAGAGAAGGGCACACTTCAGATTCGCAAGTTATCTCCGACGAACCTCGGCATGCTCTTCAACGCTCGCCAGGCTGCCTACGAATTCGGCTTCCTCACGCTTCCCGAATTCGTCCAGGCCACGCTCGGAACGCTCACCACGTATGACCGACTCGAAAAGCAGCGCGGCCACATTTACAACTGGTACGACATCGAAACCCTAAAGCCCATTGCTCCACACATCGTCTCCGCGGTCGACAGCGGCAATCTTGGGGCGTCACTCTATACCCTGCATACGGGTGCGCTCGACCTCCTGAAGCGACCTCTGCTTAATCCAGAGACACTCGCAACCCTCCAACAAATGCAGCACTCAACGCCAACCACGGCTGCTTCTTTCGCCAGCGCACCTGCACCTGCCGTACGAACTCATCTCCGATTGATACTGAAACAAGCTACACACTCAACATCTTCCGACACCGTTTCAACCGCAAGCGGTGAGGCGTGGATCGCACATGAGCTATCGAACCGCCAGATAGCCTTTTCGCACTTCGTAGAGCAATACACGCCATGGCTGCTCCCTCAATTCGAATCTCTCTTCGCATCCCCACACCTCAACGACGCTGGCGAGCAGCAGATACCCACTCTGCAAGGCGCAGCCGAATACATCGCCGATCTGGATTCGAAGATCGCGGCCACCCTGCATGATCTTCCAAAAGATTCACCACTCGCCGTCTCCGCTGCGACGCTGCGATCTATGCTGCCTGACGCCGCCACGCGCCTAGCAGATCTGAAAGCTGATCTACTCACCGTTGCAGGCGAGGCAGAGCGACACGCCGACGCCATGGAGTACGGTTTCCTCTTAGTCGAATCACGTCAGCTCCTCTCCATCGGCTACGACGGGGTCACCCACGAGCTGCACTCGGCCTGCTACGACCTTCTCGCCTCCGAAGCACGCATCGCATCCTTCATCGCGGTCGCCAAAGGAGACATCCCGCAACAATCATGGTTCCGCCTCGACCGCTCTCACGTTCTGGTCAATGGACGCGCCGCTCTTCTCTCCTGGACTGGCACCATGTTCGAGTACATGATGCCCTCTCTCTGGATGCGCACCTTCCCCGACACACTCATCGCTCGCTCGCTCGAGTCCGCCGTACGTATTCAGCGAGAACACGTACGTAACATGCCATGGGGAATCTCCGAATCGGGCTTCTCAAAGATGGACCCTCAAGGCAGATACGGCTATCAGGCGTGGGGCATTCCAAAACTAGCCCTCAAGTATGGAGCGGAAGACGGTCCCGTCATCTCGCCCTACTCCAGCTTTCTTGCGCTTCTCCGCAAAGACGCCATCGCCAACCTACGACGCATGGCCTCTCTCGATTGGATGGGCGCATACGGCTTCTACGAAGCGGCTGACTACACTGAGGGCCATCAACCGCAGTTAGTGAGATCCTGGATGGCCCACCACCAGGGAATGTGCCTGCTCGCCGTGACCAATCTGCTCAAGAACAATATCGTTCAGGACTGGTTTCACGGCACTCCTCGCGTACGCGCTGCTGAACTACTCCTTCATGAAAAAGCCCTCAGCAAAGAGACACTGAAGGACCTCGCAAAACAGTCGAAGTTGCAAGCAGAAGAGACCTAGCAACCGCAGTCAATCGAAGAGGCTACGACAGAACGGGCAGCAGGAGTCATCCTGCTGCCCGTCTTTATTGAAACAAGTTGTTAAAAGTGGAACCCAAGCTCCGCCGTCAAAGCACGCGGTGTCACATAGTGCGTGCCGCTGAACGTCGAGAGGTAGTTATACAGAGCGTACTTGTTGGTGATGTTCACGCCCGTCAGACGAAGACTCCATCTGTTCTTGTCGCCGTTGAAGAGATTGTCTTGTCCGAGAGAAAGATCGAAGAGGCTGCGCTCCTGAATCCTTGGAGGGTTCTTGTCATCATTCTCCGTACCGGGAGCTGGAATCGACACCAGCTTCGAGGTGAGTTGCGAAGCGAGGCACTGATTTCCCGGTATCCCAACAAACGGAGTCGCCTTCACGCCATTGCACACAAGACCAGCCTGAAATTGCTCATCAGGAGTCAATCCGCTTAGATCAATCCCAGGCTGACCGTTGATTGTGATCGACGGTCCACCGTTAGCAGGGTTGCACGAGCTATTCGGATCTGTGACGTTGTAGCAAGGAACTGAACCCGCAGTAAGACCGCTGTCAAACCGCCAGTTGAACCCTACCCACGGAGAACGCTTGCCAGGTATCTGGTACTGCAGATGCGTGGTCTGGTTATAGCGTTCGTCGTGGTCAATACGGAAAGGAAAGCCACTCTGCCCAACTGTAGCGCCTGCTCCAGCAACCTGTGGTGGGAAGAAGCGAGCCGCGACCGACGACATGACGACGAAAGCCGAAAGATTGTGGAAGTTGGGGACATCCGCGCGTAGCGCGAAGCCGGGGATCTTAGAGTTATGCCAGTCAATCGGGAACGTGATCGGCGTGTTACCGAGCACACTGAAGTCGAACGCGTTGTGAGTGTACTTCCAGATGTAATCGCCGCTGATGACAAGGTTTTTGCCGAAGGCCTGTTGCAGTCCGGCATGAAACTCGTTACGGAATCCAGGCTGAAGGTTCCCCGACACCCCAGGCGTACAGAGCAGCAGCGGAGAGAGCACCGCATTTTCGCATCCCTGGCTTGAAAGGACCAGGTTCTCATTGAACGGCGACTCCAACGTGCGTGCGTAGGAGACGCGCAAAACAGTATTGGTCTGGTTCAGGGTGTACGCAACACCGACACGAGGCTCCGCCTGACGAGCAATCGTCAAGCCGTTATAAAGATCTCCGCGGATACCGAGATTGAACAACCAGTTTCCTGCCTTGATCTGGTCCTGCGCATAAAGAGCCAGCTCCTTCACATCGGTATGACCGATAAAGTTGAACTGCCCGCCTCCGCGAGTCAGATCGAACGGCAACAGCACAGGGTTGAAGGGAGTCGTAGCAACACCCAATACCCCGGCCAGCACACCATCGTTCGGGAATAGCCCCGCTGCCAGACACTGCGACGGGTCGCTGAACCCATTCACAGGATTCGCAGCGCTGTCGGTGCAGGGTGAGTTGAACGTATTCGAGACCACACCAAGGGTGTCACTCTCCCGCAAAAACGTCTGCGAGTAGTTTGCGCCGATCTTGATATTGTGAACGCCCTTCGCATACGAGACATCGGTATGTACACCGGCATTCGTAAGGGAACGGCTTTGAGAGATCGTCTGATTCTGCAGATTCGGCGGTCCCAGATCCGCGAGAGGATCGCCGCTCGGATAGTAGTCGTATTGGTCTTTCCGGATGTAAGGCCCGAAGTTGAAGACCGAGTTCGCCCCGATCGTGCGGGTATAAGTTGGTGCAATATCAAACGTGCCAATCTTTGAACGCTGGTCGGTGTTACCAACATTCGCGAAGATCGGATTCGCTCCAGCTCCGCCACTAACCACGTTCTGCACATTCAGATTGTCGAACGCATTTGGTGTCTGAAACCACGAACGGCTGTAGTTCAAATTGAGGTGGATCGAGTCGACAGCCGTAAGCTGACGATCGATGCGATCAAAGACGTTGACCTCATTCCCCTTGTCATGAAAGACAGTGAACTCCGGAGGATCGAGGAAGCGTCCGGTGTTCAAACCGTCGACCTCGATAAAATTGCCCCAGTTCTTCCCTCCATAGCTCAGGTCAACGGCACCAGTTGCAGACCCGAACGAGCCATACGAAGTCGATACACTGCCAGTTGGCTTCGTTACGCCTTGGCCCGACCGCGTCGTGACCTGGATCACGAGGCTGGTCTTGCCGCCAAACTCAGCCGGCGGCGCTCCCGAAATTACCTCGATCGACTGCACCGAATTTGAGGGAATCTGGTTCGAGAACACCTTGCTCTGTTGATCCGTAATTGGCTGGCCATCGATCGAAAATGAGTTCGATGCATGGTCGCCTAATCCATGAAAGAGACCATTTGAGTCTGCAGCCACGCCCGGCGAAGCCAACGTCACCAGCGAGCTCAGCGAAGACGACTGGCTCTCCAGTGGGAGCTTGTCGAACAAACCGCGATCTACGTCGGTGTGAAACGTCGTATCGTTCTCCACCAGATCGCTCCCGGTAACGTCGATGACGGTCGAAGCCGCGCCCACGCTCAGGCTGGTCTTAACCGTTACCGGGACAAAGGAACGCACCACTACATCCTGACTCTGTGTAGCGAAGCCCTTCACTGCCACAGTCAGGTGATATGGATTCAGTGGCAGATTGGTAAATTGATACCGCCCTGCGCTATCGGACGTCGTGACTCTGTTATATCCGCTGACCGGATTTTCAATCGTGACCGTTGCATCGGGCACAATCGCGCCTGTTGAATCCGTGACGGTGCCATAGATCGTGCCTGCGTTTCCAGCCGACTGGGCCCACACACCTGGATTACAAAACAAAAATACAATGAAAAATGTTGCGAAGATGACGCGTCGTATTGACGTGTGCATACACTACCCCCTTGATTAGACCTGTTTTTTTTGACTGAGCTCTTAAGCGAGAACGAAGTCGACAGGCGGTGGTCGGGTGAAGAGTGCAAACGTGGAGAAGGTCCTGATCCGCATGGGCGGAACAAACGCTTCAACATCTGTAACGACGGCCGTGACAAAGAGCGTCACTGGAGGCTCGACCACCTGCACAGTTACATGTGCGGTGGCGCAAAGCGAGCAGTCCGCGTGCGATATGTCGCCGACTGGATGAGCGTGAACTACCTGGATCGTTCCGGTCGCAACAACCAGGAACACACAAAGCAGAGCGAGGAGGAGCCTCCACGAGCTTTGCATATTCGGTCTTGGCCTCGAGCTCAACACGATGAATCTAATATATCCCAGTACGTTACGAGCAAGTGAACGAAACGACCGCCATTACAGTCCATTCGCACCGCTAATGAAGTCGCGCACAAGGAAAATACATTGAAAATGCTGAGCTTACAGGTAATTTTGCTATCGAGAATTAATTCTTATTATTTATTTCGTCTGCGAGGCAAGATAAAAACCTAAACCAGCTGCACTTCAATCTTCTTCGCCTCACGATCGAGTATCGCAATCCTGAAGCGCCGAATCTGTCCGACGCGGACCGGTTCAGCCTTTGCTTCACTCGCAGCCGGTCCATTCTTCCAGCGGGCCGCCAGCATCGAGCTAAACGATGACAGATCAACCGCCGTGGACTTCGCCTGTTCGGGCGCCGCAGCCTCCACAACCAGCCGCCCTCGGGCACGAATGCCTTCGCCCAACTCCACCGTCCCATGCTCGTCTGAGATATCGATTAACCGTCCCGAAACCAGATCCCCTTGCGCATGTTCGGCGATGTAGTCGTCCAAACCTGTAGGCACCAACTGCTTCATACTCAGCTTGAGCTGCCGCTTCTCCTTGTCGAACTCGAGCACCTTCGCCTTCACCACCTCACCAACGCGCAACACATCCTGCGGCCGCTCAATCCGTTTCTCAGCGCTGATCTCACTGACGTGAATCATCCCCTCAACACCCTCGGCCACCTGCACGAACGCACCAAACTTCGTAAAACTGACGATCGGCCCCCCCACCTGCGAACCCGCCATAAATCTCTCCGCCGCCTCGACCCACGGATCACCCAGCGTCTGCTTCAGCCCCAGCGACATTCTGCGCTCCTCGGCATTCACGCCGAGAATCATCACCTCCACCACATCCCCTTGCTTCACCATATCGCCGGGCTTCCTCACCTTTTTCGCCCACGACATCTCCGAGATATGCACCATCCCTTCAACCCCCGGCTCCAACTCAACGAACGCGCCGAAGTCAGTCACCCGCGTCACCTTGCCTCGCACCCGTTCGCCGGCCGCATACTTCCCTGCCACTGCATCCCACGGATGCGCCAGAAGCTGCTTCATCCCCAGC
>Ga0210387_10003849_pt1 | contig 11523 bp, 14 predicted proteins | sample IncBWC7OmetaG_FD_160108 | JGI IMG/M metagenome (GOLD analysis project Ga0210387, IMG submission 160108) | Forest soil microbial communities from Barre Woods Harvard Forest LTER site, Petersham, Massachusetts, United States - Inc-BW-C-7-O ... | reverse complement strand
GAAAGAAAATGCGCGCCCCGTTGAATTCCATCCGCTGTTTTGTTCCTGGAATCGTCTCTTCCAGCCAATGCGACCATTTGAGATCGAAATAAATATCATCGGTGCCCCAGGCAATGAGCGTGGGTGCCTGCAATTCTTTAAGCGGCTTCTCGATTTCGAGCGTATGCCGGCAGTCGAATGCGTTAACGAAACGCGCCAGGTCGGCCGTTCGCCGTGGCGAGCGCAGATGGGGCTTAAGGTACGTCTCGATCGTATCATCCGAAACGGCTTCAGGACGCTCGTACGCTGGACCTAGTGCAGACCGGTACACCGACTTGTCGGCCAGCATGGCACTCAAGGTCTGCGGCAAGCCGCCCGCGGCGACCATCCCTACGAAGGGCTTGAACGCCTCAGGGGGCCAGTTGTCATGTGCGTCGCAATTCGTCAGTACCAGGCTTCGAATGCGCATAGGGTAGAGCGCAGCAAATATCTGACACACGCCTCCGCCGCTATCGTTGCCAACCAAGTCCACTTGCTCGATCTTTAAGGCATCTAGAAACTCGGCCAGCATGTGCGCATTCGCCGTCACAGAAACATCCTGTGTGGCCGATATTTGCGTATCGCCGTGCGCCAGCAGATCCACGGCTATGCAGCGTCTTAAGGTCTTGAGCTCCTCAAGTTGATGCCTCCACAGGTATCCATTGAGGAGTACGCCATGCACGAAGAGCGCCACCGGACCCGTGCCCTGTTCGACATAGTTAATGCTTCCCGAAGGTGTATGGATTTTGCGCTGCCCGGCAAAAAACGCCTTGCCGCTCACGATTTCTGCTCACGGCTGGCTTCGCCGAGTTTTCGCGCACACTCATCGCAGCACACTTCGACGACTTGCGTGCCGATTTTGACCTTGATGGCGGATTCATCGAGTGCGCAATCGCATGCCGCGCACGTTTTCTGGGTCATGATAGGTTCTCCTTGGGCAACCCGAATTGGGTATCCCTAGAAGACCATTCATAAGAGCGGAGGGCTGTCGAAATCTTTAGTGATCGTTTCTGGAAGCTCTCGCGCATTGCTGGAAAGCGGTAGGCGAGCGGCCGTAGGCCTGACGAAACGCGGCGCTGAAATGGCTATGGCTCGAGAAGCCCAAATCTGCGGCGAGCGCGGATAAATCGTCGTGCCGCGCGATCAAATCCAACGCTCGCGCCAGACGCAGTCTTAGATGATAGCGATAAAGGGGGATACCCTCGACTTGCCGGAATACCTGCGTTAGATATACCGGAGAGCCGCGAATCTCGGCGGCAATCTCCGCCAGGGTCCAGCGTCGCGAGAGATCGCCCGCAAGCAATACTTTGACGCGATCGGTTAGCCGGCGTTTTCCGTGGGTCGCCCGGCTCTGGTGTGAAGTTCTCGGTCCCAAACTGCGGCAGACCAAGGTGAGCGTCAGACCTTCCGCTTCCAGCGGCTCGATGGTCCCATGGTTGAGGCCATGCCGAAGCAACGCCACCAACGCTTGCGCACGCGGGTCGATGCCCTGATGCTGACGACGAAATCCCGCAATGGCGCGCCTATTCAATATTCCGCCAGGCGCCAATTCGCGTAGGATTGAATCCGAGAGGCTTAAGGAAAGACTTGAATCGCCACCCGCCACTGGATGGCTCACTTGGTAGCCCTCTTCGGCGTTGAAAAAAAGCACGTGATTCGCGTCGGCCACCGCCTGGTCGCTTCCGACGTGACGCAGGTATATTCCCCGATAGGGGAATACGAGATGCGTAGCGGAAGCGAATTCCTCCGGGGTGCGATGCGAACACAGTCCGTCACAGCGCACGTCTCGCAGTGACACTATTCCCGTACGCAGCAGAGGGGCAACGTCCATTTCGGACATGAGGCAATACACCTAAACACTTCGAAGGAAGTTACTCCGCATCATACTCCACGGCACAGCACTGCTTTGTAAGCCGGCTACCTCTCTGGTCGGGTCGAGCCCGTTTGGGCGCCCTCCTTCATCGCCACGGTCCGGGTTCTTGCGCCCGACAGCGAAGAGCCTAGGGCGGCCTTGAAGGCAATCGTCCCCCTCCGGTTCGCTGACAGACAGACGGCCTGTGCGCCGATAGATAATCTGCCGACATGGGCACGAAATAGCCTCGCATACGACTGCATACAATAGAACGGCTGCTTTTGCGGCTCAGAGACCTAAGTTACATCGGGAGTTAGTCAATGAAATGGGCAGGCATGTATCTCGTTGGTTTCACGATCCTGATTGGCGGAATCATGGCCGCACTCTGGAAGATGGGTGTCCTGCAAAGGATCGGCACCGTCTGGACGTTAATCGGAGTCGCGATTCTGATCGGCATCGGCATCATGATCTCCGTCTCCCATAGCGGCACAAAAGAAAACATACAGATAGACAGGAAGTGAGGATTCTCTGTCGGGCCGGGCTGTTGGCACATCCATGTACCTGCCTGGCACGAGGAGGCAGGCGCGCGTAGTGAGGCGTGACTCTAACTCGCCTTGTGAATTCTCTGGAGGCCGCTCGATTCCGTTGCGACGAGGGAATTGAACGGATCGCGCAGTAGCTGCAAATTGCGACGCTTTCAAAAAGCTCGAAAAGTTAACCTCCTAATACGCCAGCTGATTAGCGGCTGCGCCTCCGCTCTCGTCCAGCGTCATCTCCGCATCGCCGCAGGATCACTCATGATCGCCTTTACGTTAGCTGGATAGCCGCAGATGGCGAATTCTCCGGTAGATTCGGGGCGCGCCAGCATATGACTCGATGAATAGACGCGAGCAATGACCCGGTCGCTCGAGTATTCTCTTCCAATGCATTTCGAAGATCTAGAACTACTCCGCTACGGTAACGGCCCGCTGAATTCCGAGAGTTGGCATGTTCCCTTGCGTGCCATTGGGTGGCTCGAGGGTAGCCACCCCTATACTCGAGGACCGACACCGATAGGCCTGGTTGAGCAGCTTGGCGCGCTCGTCGATAGCGCTGAGCACGTGTTTCGGCAATATCATTTCCGCGGACTTCACGACTGCGCCATTTGCGAATCCGGACATCCGGGCGCACAACTCGCGCGATCGCATATCAATTTGTTGATTCCCGGGAAGCGCACGGTATTCGCTTGTCCCGCAGGCATAGTTCACTACCTAGCCGTTCACTCTTACCTACCGCCGCCGGAGTTTATCGAAGCAATTCAAGAATGCCCGCAATATGGATCGCCGCGATATCTCGAATTACTGCGCGAAGCGAACGATGGGTACCCTGTCCCGCTGGTGACCTGGGACGAGTACCTGATTGAGTCTCGTAAGAGGACCGACGAGCTGATTCGACGCCGTCAGGAGCGCCGGAACCTGAAGTGACCTGCCGGCGTCGGTTCATTCACTCCGCGCGTCGCGCCGAATCTCCTGCGGAGCTTGTCCAAACCGACGAACGAACGCCCGACGCATGCGGTCACGGCTGCCAAAACCCACTTCCCGCGCTACGACTTCGATGGGGTGCCGACCTTCCTCTACCATTATTTTGGCCATCTCAACACGCAAATCTTCGACTGCCTTACCGGGAGATTGACCTGTCTCGAGCTGAAACGCGCGACTGAATTGACGCGGGCTGAGCTTCGCGGCCGCTGCAAGCTTCTCGACTGTCAAGGGACTTTGGAGATTGCGCCGGGCATATTGCAATGCGGTCTGAATGCGGTCCGACTTCGGCTCAAGATGCAGCAGCGCTGAATATTGTGTTTGTCCGCCTCCGCGTCGATGGTAGAGAACGAGGTCTTTTGCGACTGCGCGGGCCAGATCCTTCCCCGCATCCTTTTCGACCATAGCGAGCACAAGATCAACACAGGCTGTACAGCCTGCCGAAGTCCAAATGGATCCATCAATTACAAAGATGCGGTCTTCCTCTAGTATCACCCTGGGAAAGCGCTCTCGAAAGTAAGGTGCATAGGCCCAGTGGGTTGTAACGCGACGATTATCGAGCAAGCCAGCTTCCGCGAGCACCAACGACCCGGTGCAGATTGACGCAACGCGGCGGGCTCTTTGCGGCGCATTTCTCACGTATTCAACCAGGCCCGAGGAGAATGTCGGCTTTTCGACTAGAGTCCCGAGCACGATCAGCGTGTCAAATTGCGTATCGTCAAAAGCCTCTGTTTCGAGCGTCAAACCACTAGAGGTCCGCAGCGGCCCCCCGGTCTCAGAGAGCATGTGCAGTTCGTACACCGGCTCTTGCGCAAGCATGTTTGCGCACTCGAAAACAGAAACTGTGCTTAGGCTCAATACTTGAAAATTAGGGTAGGCAATGAAGCCGATGCGTCGCATGGTTGGACCTCCTGCCGAACGACAGAAAACCACGAAGCCGATTGCCACAAATATTCTGCCACAGACCGGTGACCGAAAGCGACGCGTTTACGACATTTTGCTCGAACTTCTTTGAGTCTAGGATGCGTCGCAGCGATTTGTAGATCTCAGAAATTAACGGATTGCAAAATTTGCAAACGCGAACGCCCACTCTCGGTTCTTGCTGAGGAGCGAAAACGATGGACGCGACAACTGTCTGCCAAACGAACTGGTCCGCTTCCCAAAGTTGCTTAAGCCCCACTTGCAACGCGCCAAGCGATCTCAAAGGTCTCGTGCTATCCAAGTCAGCAACGCAAAGGTCGAGCCGGCCCAATGATATCGGCTCGATGCCCCGGCGATGCCTGAGTGCGGACAACTGTCTCCAATATGAGAACGAACCGAGGGAAACCGCCAAGATTGTCGCTTCGGCCAAGCTGGATGCCAGCAGTTGTCGATCCACACCCGTTGTTATCGTGGTGGACAATGACCCCCTGGTGCGTAAGCGGCTGGAATTGTTGATTCGCGCCCACGGATGGCGGGCGTTTACGTTTGCATCAGCGGAACAATTCCTCGCCCTGCCGCGGGCGGCAGCACCTTGCTGTCTGGTGTTGGATGTCAGTCTGCCCGATCTCGGTGGTCTCGATCTGCAGCAACGTGTCTCTGACCGAACTGACATGCCGGTCATCTTCATCACGGCTCAATCCAATGTGCAGATAACTGTCAGAGCGATGAAGGCGGGCGCTCTCGACTACTTGACGAAACCGTTGCGGGATGACGTGATATTGAGCGCCATCCGTTTGGGCCTTGAACGCAGCCATGAGTTGCTGAGCACGGCAACCGCAACGGGGAAAGTGCGGCAATGCTACACCTCACTGAGTCGCCGCGAACGTGAGATCATGCAGTTGGTGGTATCCGGATGGCTGAATAAGCAAATCGGCGCCGCTCTCTGCCTCCGCGAGATCACCGTGAAGGCCCACCGCGGCAGAATGAAGCGAAAGATGAAGGCCAAATCTCTTCCCGAGCTTGTAAGGATGGCAGCGACACTGGGACTCGCCACTCTGCCAAGGCCTAGTGTACACATTGGCTCCTTCGTCTAGGTGGCAGCACGAAAACGTATAACGCGCGCGGTCAAGGCCACTCGCAGCTCAGCATCGTGGCGGCCACAAGCACCTACAGCGCGCGCAGATCGCCGGAGTACGGTAGCCAATGCTTGCCGCCACTACTTTGTAGTGGCGGCTGCGCAAACAGTGATCCATCGCCGACAATATGCAATGCGCGTCCGGCGGCAATGGACGCTCAATGACCCAGCGTGGAAAAGCTCTTCATATACGGGGGACCCACGATCGCCTCGCAAAGCACCACATCCTGAGAGGTAGTGCCGCCAGAGCAGCCAATCGCACCAACGATCTTCCCGTTTTGCACCAAAGGAATGCCGCCGCCGACAGTGATGATGTCGTCGAACGACAGCAGGTAGTTGAAGCCAAATTTCTGCACCCCCGTTTCAAATGACGTCGTCGGCCGCCGAAATTTCGCCGCGGTGCGCGCCTTGTGCTCAGCAATTGCGATCGAGCCGAGTTGCGAGCCATCCATCCCCGCAAAGGCCACCAAATTTCCGCTCCAGTCCACAACTGCGAAGTCCTCGGGCCACCCTCGCCGGTTTGCCTCGGCGATCCCCGCGCTAATTAAGGCCTGCGCTTCTTTCAAGCTGATGGGAGGCCCAAACGGAAAGTTGAAAGGTGTCTGTTTTGGCACCGCATTCAGGTCAGGTAGCTCTTGGGCATACGCGCCGCCTGTGAAGAGCAAGGATGCCGCAAATGCCGTCGCCAGATTCCGATATTTCATGACTCTTTCTCCATTGTTGCTGCAACCACTTAAGTGGCGTCGGAAAGCACAGCCGATCCAACGCGATGCGGTTATAGTGCGGTCGGCGCGTACGTGAACACAGTCTCAGAAGGTATCTAGATACTTTTGGATCTGTCGGCTCACTCAGACTAACTTCGCATCGAGCGTGATCTCAGCGGTTAAGACCCTCGACACCGGGCAGTCCAACTCGGCATCTTTGGCCAGTCGCTCAAAGGTAGTTTGAGTGATATTCGGCACCGTCGCGCGCAGAGTGAGGGCCGAGCGCGTGATGCGAAAGCCAGATCCCTCCTGATCAAGGGTCACGGCCGCCTCAGTGTTGAGTTCGGTCGGCGTATAACCCACGCTCTGCATCCGAAGGGCAAGCGCCATGGTGAAACACCCGGCGTGCGCAGCAGCGATGAGTTCCTCTGGGTTCATGCCCATCCCACTATCGAAGCGCGTCCGGAACGAATACGGGATTCCGGTAAGCACGCCGGAATCGGTAGTGAGAACGCCGTGCCCAGTTCGCCCTGTGCCGGACCAAACCGCCTTGGCCCTGCGAATCACGTCAAACCCCAGTCGATCGCCCGCCGCCAGGGCGAACATTTGAAGCATTGGTTGTCGAGGTCGATCGGGCAATCCAACGTTGCCGTGGCTGGAGGACTCATGGTGTCATTGGAAGCATGGCCTCCGTCTCACTGCCGTAGCTTTCGTTCTTCCCGCGCGCACCCACTGATCAAAGCAAAACAATGGAGAGTCCACAAATGCACCTTGGTATTCGATACCAACGTGCAATGGCTCGGACGATTGTCCTTACAGTACTCTCAGCTCCAAGCCAAAAAGGAGAGCCGCCATGCTACCTACGAAAGAGACGCATCCAGCCGTTGCTCGACGAGACCACCAACCGGATGAGGAGCGGTTCCGGATAATTCATTCCGAGGACATCATTTGGAACTGTTTCCCGTCGTTTCCGGCGGCCGCGCGCCTCGCCGTGCTCGTAGGCGACCCCACAAAACCTGGGCCCTATTTGATTCGCGTCAAAGTACCCGGTGGTATCAAGATGTTGCCTCACAAGCATCCAGAGGACCGCATCTACACCGTGATCTCCGGTGTCTTTTACATCGGGCTGGGTGAAAAGTTCGACGAGACGAAGTTGACCGCGCATGCGCCGGGGAGTGTGCTGGTCCTGCCGGGCGGCCAGCCGCATTTTCATTGGGCGAAATCCGGTGACTACATCACGCAAGTCAACGCGATCGGCCCACTGGGGCTCGCATACATTGATCCGAGCAACGACCCGCGGAATAGCACAATAGCTTCCGGCAAGCGCACGAAGCCCAGCTGACGCAATGCTGAATTCTGCATTGATGAATTTACAGTGCATCGGGGATCCCGCGTTTGCATGATGAACGATGCCAAGCGGCGTCCGAGCGGTTGGGACGATCGCCCTAGCGCCACTGAGACCGGTGCCGGCGTCCCGGCGATGCTCAGCAAAGTGCAACCGACTCGCATCGGGTACTAACCGCCAAAGCGGCGTCGAGCACCGCACGATCTACGCCTGTCTGTCCGCCCGAAACGATTTTGGTAAGGGCCATGCTTGGCCATTGTAGAACACGCTGGACCATCTGCGCCCAGCGGCGTCTTGCGAGATCGAAAAGACTGATTGATTTGATTTCCGACCGAGAAGGCTAAAGGACGCGCTGCACCGCTTCTACCTCAGCCTGCACCGCTCCTAAGTACTCCAACGGAAACGGTACCTCCGCCACGGGGTAATTACCTCCCGCCATGAATAGCTCCATCACCGAGTTCCACCGATCGCGCCATGCAATCGCGTAGCGCTGGAACTTCTCCGCGGGTGCGCTGAACGCCAAGGTTTTCGCATGAGGCCGGTACGCATTGATGAGTGCAAGAATCCCGGCGTTGTTCTCCGCGAGGCGGTCGAGCTTTACTTTTATGCCCGCGTGCTTCGCAATGCCATCCGCACGAATCTCGGTGAGATACGCCGCCAAAATGCCGGAATCGGATGAATCCATCTGCAACGCCCCTAGGATTTCCTGATCCTCGCGGAGCAATGCAGTGATGGACGCGAGTTCACCCACGCGCACTTGCCGCAGTTGCTCCCGTGAATGATGCCAACCACCGGCAACGACCACCGCAATAGCAATCAGAGCCAACAAAAACGAAACAATCGTCTTGTTCATCCTAGCGCCTTGCCTGACATCACTTTCGGAGTGCCGATCGAGAGTACAGTGCTCGGATGCGGTGAAATTAGTTCCAAATCGGATCGCTTGTCGTTGGGCACGTCGCCGCTCGGAAAATTTGCGACAATCTGGCTGCTCGCGCTGCTCTGCGTTGGAAACGACAAAGAATCCAAAGTTACCGCCGGGGAACTGCCGAAGTTCTGACCGCTGATCGTCAGCGTGTTATGCGTGTAATCCACGGTTGCGCTGATCACCAACGGCAGCCCCGACGCCTGCGCCACCGAAATGCCTAGGAATAAGCTGACCAAGATGCCAAACCATGTAGCGATGAGCGCTCGATTTTTCAGTTCTCCGCCGTTTTCGACTACGGCTCTATCACTGACCACCACGAACTGCGCGCGCGTAGTTCGCGCTGAGCTTGTTGCTGATGGCGCTGGAGCCACCGTTGAAGAAGACATTCCACACGCGGGTCGTATTCCCCGCCGCCGTACTGGATGAGAAGTATAGGAATGGCTCCGTCGGCCCGAAGGCGGGATCGATGCACGCAGGGCCCACAAAGCAACCCGGTACGCCGGGCATGCTCGATGCGATGATTGCTTTCAGTTCCGTGATAGTTGGCATCCGCCAGTCGCAGTGATTCGCAAAGCAGCTACCCGCCCCTGCGCTTTCATTCTGCATGTCGGCCGGATTGTAATAATCCCCGCCATTGAGCGTCGCGAGAAAGATAGTGAATAGATTCCCGTCCGCGGCGATACCCGACGAAGTCCATTCGTATTGGGTGGAATAGCAAGTAATCTCACCGCTGCATGTGCTGGTTGTCTGCTCCCACATCAGCCCCGTGAGGTTATCTGTCACGGTGCCATCGCCATTATCCACGTAGCGTGGCAGTGTTGACTTGCAAACCAGTGCCCCCTGATACGACACCACACTGTCTGATGCAGCACAGATCGGCGCGCCGGTACCGTTCGTGCCGTTAGCACCCGCGAGTCCGGTTGCGCCCGCCGGACCTTGCAAACCTTGAGGTCCCGCCTGTCCCGCGACACCTTGCAATCCTTGCGCACCTGTCAGCCCTGTCGCTCCCGTCACTCCGGGGGGGCCAATCGGGCCCGCAATTCCTTGCGGACCTGCGGGACCCGCGGGTCCTGGTGCCCCCGCAACTCCCTGCGACCCGGGAACACCGGGAGGTCCCGCCAAACCTGGCGCGCCATTTGCCCCGATGGAGACGGCAAAGATCGCGGGCAGCTGATTTCTAAATTGCAGGGTCAGAAAATACGTACCCGGCGTAAAACTCGACGGCGCTTGGCCGCTCGGAAAATTCGCCACGATCTGACTACTTCCGTTGCTTTGCGTGCTAAACGACAAGGAATCCAGTGTCACCGTCGGGCTAGCACCGAAGTTCTGACCACTGATTGTCAACGTGTTATGCGTGTAATCCACCGTGGCGCTAATGACCAACGGTAACCCCGCCGCCCGAACTCCAAAAGAAAGCAGCCCGAGCAATGCAGTCACGCCAAGCGCAGCAAGAATTCGCATTATGTTGACTCCCTGTTTTTTTCTGATCGCCGCGGCGGTCTCGAGAATTCCGCAGCGATTACGCGCTGGAGCTGTACAGGTAGCAATGGTTTGTACCGTGTTTACGGGACATCTTCTCCGTTGGTCGGGTTGTTCGGGCTTCCTGCTCTCGCCCGACACGGCTCTCGCGCTGAGCGCGCTTCGATCCGTTGCCACTTCCATGTGGCAAGTGGCGCCCGAATGTCGCAACACCGATAACACTCCCCTTGGAGACCATCTTTTCTTGGCGCGGTAGCGCCGAGCCGCTTCGGCGTCTCTCCTTTGTTGTGATTCCAATTGCCACGTACTCTTAATGTATAGAGTGTTTGGTCCCTCTCCTCTTCTCCGTCTATCCAAAGCTATTGGTTCGGCCATCATCGGCATCGCGCGTCTCGCGCAATGGGCTTTCGCCGCCATAAACCGCAGTTAATCGATTCGCCCCGCTCCGGTTTTGATTCTCGTCTTGTTATTCCGTCGCTGCCGCCCGGGCGCTAAACGCTGAAGCGTCATATTTTGCGCCCGTCCCGGACGTAGGTGAAGCGCTGCATTTGTTTTTCGGACCGTGCGAAACAGGAGTTTCGCCCGGAGCCTCCATGGACGGATCTACGGCATTCCAAAAAGCAAATGACGCTTCACCCTCCACAGCGTTCCGCAAAATAAATGCGATCTACCCCTCGGCGCCACTTCCTTTCTATCCACGCTACCTACGGGGGAATCGCGAAAGCCTTAGCTTTTCGTGTGCTGGCAGCGTATAGAGAACGGCATGATAAATACTCACGAAAGTATAAAGAATCACCCTTTACGCTGGAGCATCGTCACCTTGTTTGCCCTAGCGGTGGCAGCTTACGCGCTTGCCGCCCTAGTCATCCCCAGCGTGCGCTCCCCAGTCATTGTTGCGCGGTTGCGTGTCGTGCCCTTTCCCGTGTATCTACACTTGATTGGCGGCGCCGTCGCGATCACGTTGGGAGCGTTTCAACTGAACCACCGGATCCGACGTCGGAATCCCGCTGTACATCGGTGGCTCGGCCGATGCTATGTCATTGCCGTTCTCGTCGCCGGGGGTGCGGGTCTTTACCTCGCTACGATGGCGGACGGGGGGTTGCCCTCCACCATCGGTTTCGGGCTATTGGCAACTCTTTGGGTCGGTTCGACGACGATGGCGTATGTGTGTATTCGCCGCGGACGCGTCGATCTGCATCGTAAATGGATGATTCGCAGTTATAGCCTGACCTTTGCCGCGGTGACCCTGCGAATTTGGCTACCCTTGAGCGTGATTGCCGGGCTGCCCTTCGGGCCGAGCTATATAGCGATCTCCTGGCTGTGCTGGGTGCCCAATCTCATATTTGTCGAATGGTTTGTGCTGACCCGACCGGCCGCTAGCGCGTGAGCGCGCCCAAATCTGCACCTGCCGGTGTAACTGAATGTCGGATTTCCATCAGCAGTCTTGCCGGTCCCGGTCACTTTTAATTCGCACGTGACATGCGGGCCGGCGATGTGGTCGGACAGGTATACCGAACCGGTCTCAGCGCCAGTGGCGAGGTTCACGTCGAATCGAAACCGCGAATCACCGATCATCACCGGCTCGGAGCCCTTAACTGTGCCTGAAAAAACCTGCTCACCTGTATTG
>Ga0210387_10003848_pt1 | contig 11524 bp, 4 predicted proteins | sample IncBWC7OmetaG_FD_160108 | JGI IMG/M metagenome (GOLD analysis project Ga0210387, IMG submission 160108) | Forest soil microbial communities from Barre Woods Harvard Forest LTER site, Petersham, Massachusetts, United States - Inc-BW-C-7-O ... | reverse complement strand
CGGGGACCCTGAGAGGGTCCCCGTACCCCCCGCGAAGGACTGCGCTCGGCAAAGCCGAGCTCCGTCCACGCGAAACGACGGGGACCCTGAGAGGGTCCCCGTACCTCCCGCGAAGGACTGCGCTCGGCAAAGCCGAGCTCCGTCCACGCGAAACGACGGGGACCCTGAGAGGGTCCCCGTACCCCCCGCGAAGGACTGCGCTCGGCAAAGCCGAGCTCCGTCCACGCGAAACGACGGGGACCTAGAAGGGGTGCCCAATACCCCAAGACGAAACAGGATGATGACAGTCCCCGAACCGAAAAAGGGGCTCGGGACCCTCGCCAAGGCTCTCGACATCGCCTGCCCGGCAACTAAGAATGGGGGCAATCATGGCGAACAGCTTCGGTAGTCGCGGCACACTCGAGGTCGGCAAGCGCAAGTTCGAGATTCACCGTCTCTCGGCGCTGGAAAAATTAGGGCTGGCGCCCGGGCGGCTGCCGTTCTCTCTGCGCATCCTGCTGGAGAACCTGCTGCGCCACGAGGACGGCAAGTCGGTCAAGGAGGCGGACATTCGCGCGCTCTGCGCCTGGGACCCGAAGGCCGAGCCGAGCTACGAGATCGCCTTCATGCCGGCGCGCGTCCTTTTGCAGGACTTCACCGGCGTGCCGGCGGTGGTCGATCTGGCGGCGATGCGCGCGGCCGTGCAGACGCTGGGCGGCGATCCCAAGCGGATCAACCCGCTGCTGCCCGCCGAGCTGGTCATCGATCACTCGGTGCAGGTCGACGAGTACGGCAAGCCGGAGGCGCTCTCGCTGAACGCGCAGATCGAATTTTCGCGCAACAAGGAGCGCTACGCCTTCCTGCGCTGGGGGCAGTCGGCCTTCCGCAACTTCGCGGTGGTGCCGCCCGACACCGGCATCGTCCATCAGGTGAACCTCGAGTACCTGGCGCGCGTGGTCTTCACTGGCGACGAATCCAAGGGCGAGCCGGTGCAGGCCTACCCCGACACGCTGGTCGGCACCGACAGCCACACCACGATGATCAACGGCCTGGGCGTGCTCGGCTGGGGCGTCGGTGGCATCGAGGCCGAGGCGGCCATGCTGGGACAGCCGCTGTCGATGTTGATCCCCCAGGTGATCGGCGTTCGCCTCCACGGCAAGCTGCGTGAGGGCTCGACGGCGACCGACCTCGTCCTGGTGGTCACGCAGATGCTCCGCAAGCTGGGGGTGGTGGGGAAGCTGGTGGAGTTCTTCGGTCCCGGGATCGCCGCGCTGCCGGTGGCCGACCGGGCGACGATCGCCAACATGGCGCCCGAGTACGGCGCCACTTGCGGCATCTTTCCGATCGACGAGGAGACGCTGCGCTACCTGCGCTTCTCGGGGCGCGCGCCCGATCGGGTGGCGCTGGTCGAGGCCTATGCGCGCGAGCAGGGGATGTTCCACGACGCCAGCACCAAAGAGGCCGTCTACACCGACGTGGCAGACCTGGACCTCGGGTCGGTCGAGCCGAGCGTGGCCGGTCCGAAGCGCCCGCAGGATCGGGTGAGCCTCTATCAGACCAAGAAGTCGTTCGAGGAAGCCCTGCCGTCGCTGGTCAAGCCCAAGAAGAAGGCCACCTCGGCCTCCACGCCGGGCCAGGGCGAGTCCAGCCAGTCGACCAACATCGGTTTCGCGCCCGCCGCGCCGGCCGCGCCCGAGATCCGGCACGGCTCGGTGGTCATCGCCGCGATCACCAGCTGCACCAACACCTCGAACCCGATGGTGATGGTGGCGGCCGGCCTTCTGGCCAAGAAGGCGGTCGAAAAGGGGCTCCGGACCCGCCCCTGGGTCAAGACCTCGCTGGCGCCGGGCTCGAAGGTGGTGACGGAGTACCTGGCCGAGGCCAAGCTGACGCCGCACCTGGAGACGCTGGGCTTCCACACGGTCGGCTACGGCTGCACCACCTGCATCGGGAACTCGGGGCCGTTGCCCCAGGCGGTCTCCGACGCGATCGAGGCGCGCGACCTGGTCGTCGCCAGCGTGCTGTCGGGCAACCGCAACTTCGAGGGGCGCATCAACCCCGACGTGCGCGCGAACTACCTGATGTCACCCCCGCTGGTGGTGGCCTACGCGCTGGCCGGCCGGATCGACATCGACCTCGACAAGGAGCCGCTCGGCGAGGGGGCGGGCGGGCAGCCGGTCTTCCTGCGCGACGTCTGGCCGTCGAACAGCGAGGTGGCCGACGCCGTCGGTAAGGCGGTGAAGCCGGCCATGTTCGAGAGCTCGTACGGGGTGGTCTTCGAGGGGGACGAGCGCTGGCGCAAGCTCGACGTGCCGCTCGGCGACACCTACCTCTTCGACGGCGCCTCGACCTACATCAAGCACCCGCCCTACTTCGAGGGGATGCCCAAGAAGGCGGTGCCTCCCGGCGATCTGACGGGGGCCCGCGTCCTGGCCGTCCTCGGCGACAGCGTCACCACCGATCACATCTCGCCCGCCGGCAGCATCAAGAAGGACGGGCCGGCCGGCAAGTACCTGGTCGCCCACGGCGTCGACCCCAAGGACTTCAACAGCTACGGCGCCCGCCGTGGCAACCACGAGGTGATGGTGCGCGGGACGATCGCCAACGTGCGGCTGCGGAACCTCCTGGCGCCAGGGACCGAGGGCGGGGTCACCCGTCATCTTCCGGACGGCGAGGGGATGTCGATCTTCGAGGCGTCCGAAAAGTACGCCGCGGAGAAGGTGCCGCTCGTCATCCTGGCGGGCAAAGAGTACGGCTCGGGCTCGTCGCGGGATTGGGCGGCGAAGGGGCCGCGGCTCCTCGGCGTGCGGGCGGTGATCGCGGAGAGTTACGAGCGGATCCACCGCAGCAACCTGGTCGGCATGGGGATCGTGCCGCTGCAGTGCAAGGCGGGCGAGTCGGCCGCCTCGCTGGGGTTGACCGGCGAGGAGATCTTCGAGACGGTCGGGCTGCCGGCCCTGCTGGCCTCGGGATTCTCGGGTGGCCGCGAGCTCCTGGTGCGCGCGCGCTCGGGCGGCGCCGTCAAAGAGCTTTCGACCGTGGTCCGGATCGATACGCCACAGGAGATCGCCTACTACGAGCACGGTGGCATCCTGCACTACGTTCTTCGCCAGCTGGCCGGCGCGGCCTAGTCTCGATACAATGCCCGCGTGAGACGCCTGTCCGGCTCCCGAGCGATGAACCGAGCTCCCGGCGGATTGCATCGCCGGCCGGAAGCCGGCAGGCTGCGTCAGATATGATCGACGTCGTCGGTGGCAGCGCGCTTGGCCCCGGGCGTTTGCAAAAGCGCCTGACGGCCATCCGTCGGACCAACCCCGGCGCGCGGGCGCTGAACGGGAACTACCTGCACTTCGCCGACGTCGACGGCACGCTGACCGCCGAGGAGTCGCGGATCCTGCAGGAGCTTCTGACCTACGGCCCGCGCCCCGCGGACGAGAGCGCCGGACGGGCCACCGTGGCTTCGGGGCGGCGGCTGATGGTCGTCCCTCGGCTGGGGACGATCTCCCCCTGGTCGTCGAAGGCGACCGACATCGCGCACGTGTGCGGTCTCGGGAAGGTCCGGCGGATCGAGCGTGCCGTCAGCTATGTCGTCTCCGGCGAGATCGTCGACGAGCTCGGGTTCGTGCGGGCCCTCGCCGATCGGATGACCGAGTCGGTGCTGGACCGCCCGAGCGAGGCGCCCCGCCTGTTCGAGCGGCCGGCGCCGCGCGCCCTCGGCCAGGTGGTGCTGAGCGGCGATGGGCGCGCCGCGCTCGCGCAGGCCAACCTGGCGCTGGGGCTGGCGCTCTCGCCCGATGAAATCGACTACCTCGTCGACGCCTACCGGACCATGGGCCGCGATCCGACCGACGTCGAGCTGATGATGTTTGCGCAGGCGAACAGCGAGCACTGCCGCCACAAGATCTTCAACGCCGACTTCGTGATCGACGGCCAGAAGCAGGCGCAGACGCCGTTCCAGATGATTCGCCGCACGACCGAGGCCAGCCCGGGCGGCGTGCTGTCGGCCTACCGGGACAACGCGGCGGTGGTCGAGGGGGTCGAGGCCGGCCGCTTCGCGCCCGACCCTGCCACCGGCGTCTACCGCGCGCACGTCGAGCCGGTGCACCTCTTGATGAAGGTCGAGACGCACAACCACCCGACGGCGATCTCGCCGTTTGCCGGCGCCGCGACCGGCTCGGGCGGCGAGATTCGCGACGAGGGGGCGACCGGCCGCGGCGCGCGCCCCAAGGCCGGGCTGACCGGCTTTTCCGTCTCGAACCTGCGCCTGCCGAGCGCGCCGCGCCCCTGGGAGCGGCCGGCGTCGAAGCCGGAGCGCATCGCCAGCGCGCTCGACATCATGCTCGACGGTCCGCTCGGCGGCGCTGCCTTCAACAACGAGTTCGGCCGCCCGGCCCTCTGCGGCTACTTCCGCACCTTCGAGCTGGAGGTGGACGGACCGGACGGACGCGAGGTGCGCGGCTACCACAAGCCGATCATGGTGGCGGGCGGGTTCGGCAACGTGCGCGCCGAGCAGGTGAAGAAGGCGGAGTTCCCGGCCGGCACGCCGATCGTGGTGCTGGGCGGGCCGGCCATGCTGATCGGGCTCGGCGGCGGGGCGGCCTCGTCGCTGGCCTCGGGCGCCTCGGCGGAGGACCTCGACTTCGCGTCGGTGCAGCGGGACAACGCGGAGATGCAGCGGCGCTGCCAGGAGGTGATCGATCGCTGCGTCGCGCGCGGGGCCGACAACCCGATTCTCTCCATTCACGATGTCGGCGCGGGGGGCCTCTCGAACGCGCTCCCCGAGCTGGTGCACGACAGCGGCCGCGGCGCGCGGTTCGAGCTGCGCGACATCCCCAGCGCCGAGCCGGGGCTCTCGCCGCTGGAGCTCTGGTGCAACGAGGCGCAGGAGCGCTACGTGCTGGCCATCGCCGCCGACCGGCTGGCGGCCTTCGCGGCGCTCTGCGCGCGCGAGCGCTGCCCGCACGCGGTCATCGGCCAGGCCACCGACGACGGCCAGCTGGTGGTGGGCGACGCGCTGGCGCCGGCCGGCCCCGCGGCGACCCCGGTCGACATGCCGCTCGGCGTGCTGCTCGGCAAGCCGCCCCGCACCACGCGACAGGCGACGCGCATCGCCGCCAAACCGGCGCCGTTCCCCACCGCCGGGATCGATCTCGGCGACGCCGTGCGCCGGGTGCTGCGGCTGCCGGCGGTGGCCGACAAGACGTTCCTCATCACCATCGGCGATCGCACCGTCGGTGGGATGACCGCGCGCGATCAGATGGTCGGGCGCTGGCAGGTGCCGGTGGCCGACGCCGCCGTCACCACCACCGGCTTCGACGTCACCACCGGCGAAGCGATGGCGATGGGCGAGCGGGCGCCGGTCGCGCTGCTCGACGCGGCGGCCTCCGCGCGGATGGCGGTCGCCGAGGCGATCACCAACATCGCCTCGGCGCCGATCGCCAAGCTCTCGGACATCAAGCTCTCGGCGAACTGGATGGCCGCCGCCGGTCATCCGGGCGAGGACGCGCGGCTCTACGACGCCGTCCGCACCGTCGGCCTCGAGCTCTGCCCGGCGCTGGGGATCGCCGTCCCCGTCGGCAAGGACTCGATGTCGATGCGCACCAGCTGGCAGGTGGGCGGCAGCTCTTTCAGCGTCACCTCGCCGCTGTCCTTGATCGTCACCGCCTTCGCCCCCGTCACCGACGTGCGGCGGGTGCTGACGCCGGAGATTCCACCCGAGTTCGGACCGACCGAGCTGCTCCTCATCGATCTCGGCCAGGGGAAAAATCGACTGGGCGGCTCCTCGCTGGCCCAGGTCTACGGCGCGCTCGGCGCCACGCCGCCCGATCTCGACGATCCGGCGCGCCTTTCGGGGTTCTTCGCGGCGGTGCAGGAGCTCAACGCCGCCGGCGTGCTCGCCGCCTATCACGATCGCAGCGACGGCGGCCTCCTGGTGACGCTGCTGGAGATCGCCTTCGCCAGCGGCGTGGGGCTGGACGTCGACCTGACGTTCCTCGGCCCCGATCCCATCGCCACCCTCTTTGCCGAGGAGCTGGGCGCCGTGATCGCCGTGCGCGCCGCCGACGTCCAGCGGGTCGTCGCCGCGTTCGGAAAGAACGGCGTCCCGGCGGCCGCCGTCCGCAAGCTCGGCGCCGCGCGGCCCGACGACCGTTTGATCTTCCGCAAGGCGGGGAAGCCCATCCTCGAGGAGCGCCGCACCTTCTTGCGCGGCCTCTGGTCGGAGACCACGCACGCCATGCAGGCGTTGCGCGACGATCCGACCTGCGCCGATGAGGAGCAGGCCGGCCGCGTCCGTGCCGACGATCCCGGCCTGTCGGCACACCTGACGTTCGATCTGAACGAGGACGTCGCGGCGCCGATCCGCGCCCGTGGCGGAGCACGCCCGCGCGTGGCGATCCTGCGCGAGCAGGGGGTCAACGGCCAGATCGAGATGGCGGCCGCCTTCGATCGCGCCGGCTTCGACGCGGTCGATGTGCACATGACCGATCTGCTGTCCGGCGCCACCGATCTCGCCGGATTCAAGGGGCTGGCCGCTTGCGGCGGGTTCTCCTACGGCGACGTGCTCGGCGCCGGCCTCGGCTGGGCCAAGTCGATCCTGTTTCAACCGCGCGCCCGCGCGCTGTTCGCCGGATTCTTCGCCCGCCCCGACACCTTCACACTCGGCGTCTGTAACGGCTGCCAGATGGTCTCCGCGCTCAAGGAGATCATTCCCGGCGCCGGGGCCTGGCCGCGCTTCGTGCGCAACCGCAGCGATCAGTTCGAGGCGCGCCTGGCGATGGTCGAGATCGCCGAGACGTCCTCGATCCTGCTGGCCGGGATGACGGGCTCGCGCCTCCCGATCGCCGTGGCGCACGGCGAGGGGCGGGTGGAGTTCGCCGCCGACGCCGAGGGCCCGCAGTTCGAGGCGACCGGCCTGGTCGCCGCGCGCTTCGTCGATCACCGTGGCCGGGCGACGGAGCGCTACCCCGAGAACCCGAACGGGTCGTTCCACGGCATCACCGGCGTGACCACCACCGACGGTCGGGTCACGCTGTTCATGCCGCACCCCGAGCGCGTGTTCCGCGCCGTTCAGCACTCCTGGCGTCCGGCCGGCTGGCGGGAGGACGGTCCCTGGATGCGTATCTTCCGGAACGCGCGCGTCTGGGTCGACTAGCGGCTGGGCCGGGGGGCCGCCCGCTCACTTCTTGGCGGGCGGTGGCGCCGTGGGTGCGGGGGGAGGCGCCGTCGAGGCCGGAGGCGCCGCGGTCGGGCAGGCGCGCTTGTCGGCGGGGAGCCAGAGCGTGCCCGACTCCGCGCAGGCGCGGTCGATGCGTTCGGCGATCCGTTTGCCCCATTTGTTGGGGCTGCCGATCTTCACCGGCAAACACTTGCGGTCGGGGTCGCACGAGTAGGCGCCCCAGCCTTCACTGCCGCCGATCCCGATGGCGAGAACGGTGACCGGCCCGATCTCCGTCATCGGGATCGCCAGCACGTATGACTTTCCGAGCTCCGGGAAGCCTTTGTCGATCGCCGCGGCGGCACACTTGCGCGTCTCGTCCGGAGTCACTTCCTTGGCGGTGATCCCCTGGCCACCGCGATCGATGCACGGCTTGACGTCGTGCATCGGCCAGCTCTCCAGGCCGAGCGCCTTGTTGGTCGCGACAATCGCGGCGGTCATTTCTTTGGAGACGTCCGGCGACAGCTTGCCGGGCGTGGGCGCGCCAGCGCTGGCCACCGTCAAAGCCGCCGCCACGAATACCGTCGTCATCATCATGTGCGCGAGCTCAAAGGCATGGGAAACCCCCGATTCTGCCTCTTGGGCGAGAGGATGAGCGTACGACGCAATCGTACATCCAATTACATGTAGTCAAAATTTATTTCGAGAAATCGAATAAATGGCGACCGGAAATGAGCCCTTCCGGTAATCGATCGCTACTGCTTTGGCAGGTGGGGGTATGCGTGGCGTTCACTCACTTCATCCCCCGCTTCTCCCAACCTGCTTCGCTTCCCCGACATCCTGAGCGTCGCCGCTCGAGTCCCCTGGAGGGAACATGACCAACGAATTCCGGCGAATGAGCTTTGTGCTTTTGCTCGCTGCCGCTCTCGGCTACGGCTGCAGCGGTAAAATCTCGAGCGGAAGCTCCGGCAGTGGGTCCACGAACGGGTCGGGCGGCTCGTCGACCGGATCGGGTGGGTCAGGGACGACCGGAAGCGGCGGCAGCAACGTCGACGCGGGCGGCGTGACGGTCATGCCGACCACGTTCACCCCCGCGCTGGCGGGCCCCACCTGCCGAAAGGTCAAGGACCTGCTGGTTGGCCTGCCCTGCACGGACGTGGACGTCAACACCGTCACCACCATGGGTCCGGCCGGTCTGCAGCAGCTGATCATCACCTGGATGACCGACCCGACGTTTCAGCCACAGTTCCAGGGGAAGATGATCCCGTTCTTCCGCAACCTGTTCCAGCAGATCGGGTTCACGCCGACCGACGACTTCAAGCCGCAGCTCCTGGAGAACGGCGGGTTCGACTTCGGGCCGCTCGGGACGGGCGCCGTGGGCGACGACGTCTACTTCAAGCTGGTGAAGAACCTCCAGGACAGCTTCGCGCTGACGGCCTGGCAGATGGTGCAGGAAGGGACCGAGCCCTTCTCCGACGTGCTCACGACGAAGAAGTTCATGATGACCACCGGCCTCTTGAGCCTCTACACGCAGATCGAGATGCCCGATGACGAGCCCTACAACTTCAGCGGGGGGGCCAACACGACCACCAAGCTCCAGTGGAAGCTGGACTACGTCAACACCATCCCCTTGACCGACTCGCTCAATCCGCAGAGCCCCAACTACATGACCTTCGACGACGAAAAGCCGACCTCCTCGAGCGGATTCCTGCTGCAGCCGACCTGCCAGGGCGTTGGCGACATGGTCGGCACGCCGAAGACCGTGGTGACCTTCGGCGGCAGCAGCATGGGCTTCTCCAACCCGACCGGCGGCTACGCGCAGCTGTTCCAGCGCCTCATCGGCTATACGCCGCGGTATCCGTTCTTGGGGCAGCCGGACTGCTGGGAGCACCCCTCGAAGCCCTACATGACCGACAGCGACGTCTCCGACTGGCGCTGGGTGACCATTGCTCCGAAGGCGAGCACCGACGCCTACGTCCAGCCGTACGATCTCCCGACGCTGCGGACGCTGAGCACGGTCAAGCTGGCGATGCCGCGAATCGGCTTCTACACGACGCCGGCCTTTCTCGCCCTCTGGAACACCAACGACAGCAACCAGCACCGCGTGACCATGAACCAGACGCTGCTGGCGGCGCTCGGCCAGTCATTCACCAGCGACAACAACCTGGCGCCGCTCAGTGAGGTGGGCCTGGCCTCCTCGCACACGACGACGTCGGGCGAGTGCTACGGCTGCCACAAGAGCCTCGACCCGATGCGCATGTTCTTCGGCAATCAATACGACTTCAACGATCGCAACGACTTCGTGGCCAATCCTTTCAGCGGCTCCCAGCCCAACCCGCGTCCGGCGGCGCCGCTGCAGGCGGGGTTCGCGTTCGCCGACGTCAACTGGGCGAGCCCCTCGAGCGGGACCAGCATGTCCGACCTGGGCGGGCTGCTGTTGCAAGCAACCGATCAGGACACGACCGATCCCGGAGGCCCGCTGCCGCTGTTCGCGCTCTCGGTGGCGCAGCAGCTCTGCTTCTGGGGCAACTCCAACGCCTGCTCGGCCAGCGACCCGATCTTCCGCGGCGTGGTGGCCGACTTCGTCAGCAGCAACTACAACTTCCCCTCTCTGGTCAAGGAGCTGTTCTCGTCGCCCCTCATGACGGGTGCGGCAGCCACCGCGACCTACCCCGCCGACTCGTCGGGCGACGCGACGGTTCCCATCAGCATCGCGCGCCAGGCCCACCTGTGCGCGGCGCTCTCCAACCGAATGGGGGTCAGCGATGTCTGCGCGCTGCAGGCAGCGGTGCCCACCTCGGCCCAGTCGACCACGCTGACCATCGCCGGCAGCGTGGCTGCAGACGCCTTCAGCCGCGGCTCGCAAACGCCGGTGACGCCGGCCTACCCCGATCTCTTCTATCGAGCAGCCACGGAAGAGCTCTGTGAGAACGTCGCCAAGTTGGTCGTCGACGCGACCGGTGGACCGTACACCAGTAGCAGCACCAGCTGCGCCGACGGTGATGGCCTGATGACGAAGTTCGTCGAGCAGGTCATGGGCCTCAACCCCAGCGACTCCCTGCATGCCGGCGCTCTGGGCATTCTCAAGAGTCATTGCAGCATGGCCGCCGCGGTCAAGACGACCACCACGGGCGGCGGCTTCGGCGGCGGTACCACCAGCACCTCCGCGCAGACGAACTCGGTGCGGTCGACGTTCGTCTTGGCCTGCGAGTCCCCCTCCTCCCTCGGAATCGGTCTTTAAAGGAGCGCTGCCCAATGTCCATCTCCAAGCCAGTGACACGACGGGAAAGTCTCCTCGCCGGGCTCTTCGGAACCGGTTACATCGGCCTGCGCGCCCTCGCCACCGGGCTGCCCCCCTGGTTCCTGCTGAATCCGCGCCGGGCGACCGCCCAGGATCTGCAGTGCATGCTGAACGCCAAGAACAACAACCAGTATCTGATCCTCAGCACCTCCAGCAACGGCGATCCGGTCAACTGCAACTGTCCGGGGACCTACGAGAACACCAGCCTCGTTCACCCCACGGTCGACGAGATGTCCGCCACCCAGGTGAGCGTGGGCGGCCAGATGCTGGGCGCGGCGCTCCCCTGGGCCGATCCATCGGTGACGACCACCATGGGCAGCAAGGGGTGCCTCAGCTCGTCGGTGCTGGCGCGGACCTCGTTCTTCCACTACATGACCGGCACCGTCGTGCACGGCGACCAGCCGAAGGTCATGAAGATGATGGGCGCGACCGCGGGGGGCGAGATGATGGTCTCGGCCTTCGCCAAGCACCTGGCGACCTGCTTCGGCACGGTGCAGACGGCACCGATCGCCGTCGGCGCGGGCGGCAACGCGGGCGAGCTGGTGAGCTTCTCGGGGCGGACGCTCCCCTCGATCACGCCGATGCAGCTGAAGACGCTGCTCACCGGGACCAAGAACGATCCGCTGGTGACCTTGCAGACCCAGCGCGACATGGATCTCGACAGCTTGAACATGCTTTTCAAGACCGAGTATCCGGCGGGGAGCGTGCAGGCGCAGTTCCTCGATGCACTGTCGACGTCGCAGACCCAGGTCCGGTCGCTGGCCAGTCAACTGGCGACGACGCTCAGCAACATCACCGCCAACGACCTGAACGGGCAGCTGTGGGCGGCGGGCGCGCTCATCGCGGCCAAGGTGACGCCGGTGGTGACGGTCCACATCTCGATGGGGGGCGACAACCACTCCGACAGCAACCTGCAGGCGGAGTCGGACCAGCACGTCAGCGGCATCACCGCCATGAACAAGCTCCTCATGAACGACACGGCGAACGGGGTGCTGGCCAGCCTGGGCCTCCTCGATCAGGTGACGTTCGCGAACTGGAACGTCTTCGGCCGCAACCTGGCGGGGATCTCCAAGGTGACGTCGCGGACG
>Ga0210387_10003845_pt1 | contig 11527 bp, 19 predicted proteins | sample IncBWC7OmetaG_FD_160108 | JGI IMG/M metagenome (GOLD analysis project Ga0210387, IMG submission 160108) | Forest soil microbial communities from Barre Woods Harvard Forest LTER site, Petersham, Massachusetts, United States - Inc-BW-C-7-O ... | reverse complement strand
GCGATCTTCAACTACGCCCGCCGCGATGACACCCACGGGTTGCCGACCAACCCGGTCGAAGCGACGACCAAGCGCCGCGAGCCCCCGCCCGCGGTACTCGACTTCTACGAGCCCGAGGAGATCGAGGCCCTCGCCCGCGCCGCCGCCGATGGCAAACATCGCGGGTCGCAGCCCCCGAACATCGAGCCCGATGAGATCGCCTGGCGAGCGCGAGAGGACGCCCAGGACGCCGAGCTGTTCCGTCTCGCCGCCTACACCGGCCTGCGCTTGGGCGAGTTGCTGGCGCTGCACTGGGAGGACATCGACCTCGACACCCGCAGGATGGTCGTCCACCGTGCCGTCTCTGTCGGCGTGGAGGGGCCGACCAAGAGCTGGCAGGCCCGGTTCATCCCGCTTGCCGATCCGGCCACCGAAGCGCTCGACCGTCTGGCCGCACGCGGCGACTACACCTCACGCGAGGACTACATCTTCTGCTCGCGCCTCGGCCGGCGACTGGATCCCTCCGCCGTGCGCCGCCGCTTCAAGGCAGCACGCGACGCCGCGGGCCTGCGTCCCCTGCGCTTTCACGCGCTACGCCACGCCGCCGGGAGCCTCATCGCCCGCCACGCCGACGCGCGCTTCGTGCAGGAGTTTCTCGGGCACTCGCGGATCACCACGACTGAGCGCTACATGCATGCCAAGGCCCGGCCGGAGGATGTCGAGCGGGTTAACCTCGCATTCCGCGTCTCTGCGGCGAGAGCAGCCGATAATCGCTGACGTCAATGCGTATCGCGTGCCCTTCCGAGATCGTCCGTGGGACACTATGAACATGCCTTTCTCGGCACCAAAGATTGATGCTTTTCGGCGATTTGTAGTTCTCGACGGGCCCGCCATCTTGGCTGCGCTGTCCGCCCTGGATGGTGGCGCGGTCGATGAGATTCTTACAAAACGCAGCGGGGACGCTGGGCATGAGGTGGGCGGAGAGGTTGGGATAGAACCGCTCAAGGTACGGGGTAAGCGAGGCAAGACTCAACGCATAGAAGAGGAGATGCGCCGCGTCCGCACGGAGCATTCGTCTGCGTCCGCCCTGATCGATCAGCTCAACGAGCGCGAGGCCGTGGGGGTACTAAAAGGCGTGCTCGACGAGGACGCCATGTCCGCAATCCAGCCCGGTATGGTCGTACAGCTGCGAGCAGCCGTCTCGCTACATCCTGTCTTCCAGATCGATGCAGTGTTGGCAAGCTATATCAAGAATGCTCCTGCCCTCGGGCAGGCAGAGGAGGCTAAGGAACTTCGCAAGGTCTACCGCTAATGCGAGCGCTTATGGGAACCGGCGATCAGGACGGGAGAATCCTACTCGACATGGAAACGGGTGCTGACCAAGCGGCCCGCCTTGTCGCCTTTGTTGAGCGCGCCGCGATCCAGGTCCCCATCGAGGATTTGACAGGACACTTTTCGGCGCTTGTGCAGGTCGATGAGGTGCTTCAAGGACAGGACGAGGAGCTGCTGACGCTACGAGCTATTCGAGGCGCGCGCCCTGGCAGCGCAGAACGCGATGGAATCGTGGAGGGAGCACAAGCATTGATCGAGCCGGCGAACGAGTTGGGAGTCCCGCTGACCCGCGAGGATCTACTGATGCCGGCGCCATTGATGCTTCTACGACCAATAGCAATCTGGCGTTGAGTCAGGTGCTCCACCTGATCGTCGAACTGTGTCCTCGACGCCAGCGACATGTGACCGCGATCACTGCCGATCCGACATCGTGAGTATTAACTGTCGGCTGGCTCATTGCTGGCCGGTTCGATGAAGCTCTGCGCCCAGTCGACTGCGGAAGCTGCCCAGCGCAGCGCTTGATCGCGATCGAGACCACTCGGAGTGCTCGCGCCGTAGCGCAATTGGACGCCATAGGGCGAGAGGCGATCGACTTCGGAAAGCTCTCCCGGGACGTCGATGCCGTTCTTCCGGCAAAGCTCAAGAAGCCCATCGAGATCGTGCGTGAACGGGAAATCGACTCCCCGAAGCGCCAGTACCGCCTTCAACGACTTCTCGACAGCCTGCTGCGTATGGAAACCAAGGATCGCATCAGTGACCCCCTCGACCGGAAGCAAAGCGTGTGCGGCAAGTCGATCGTCGCGCGCGAGCCCAAGCAGAACTCGTGGAATGTCGTCTGGGTCGGACATCAGGCCGCCAGTGGGCGACCCTCCGACAGCGCGGCGTGAATCAGGCTCCCGCGCACGTCGCCCCACTTCTTGGCTTCGCGCTCGCTGACGACGATGACGTCGGCGAACAGACCAAGCCCTCGCAGAGTCCGGCGCAGCCGGATCGACTCCTCCGTAGCGTCCTCGACGGTCGGCTCGACCACCAGGAAGTCCAGATCGCTACGAGGACCAGCATCGCCCCGGGCGTGAGAGCCGAACAGGATCACTCGCGCTTCAGGGGCAGCATCGGAGAGCCGTCGGCCCGCTTCGGTGATCAGGGTCTCGTCAAACATGGGACAACGGTAGCGCGACCCATAGACGACGGCATCCGCCCCACTACCGCCGCCCACGACGCTGAATCGCCTCGGCGCGCTCAAGCACCGCTGACGCGGGCAAGTCGAGCGCACCGGCGATCTTGGTGATGTTGGCGAGCGCGACGTTGCGGACTCCTCGCTCGACACCGCTGTAGTAGCCGCGATTCAATCCGGCCTCGAGCGCCACGGCTTCCTGCGACATGCCGCGCTCGGCGCGCAGCTCGCGCAGGGCGTCGCCAAACGCGGCGTGGACGAGAGAGATCGCGGGCACGCGAGTAGTCTTGCCGGTTGACTACTATGAGTCCATACGCTATAAGTCGCAGGCACAAATCAAATTGGCCCCCGCGCAGCGCTAACTGCCGGGGGCCGTGGCACGGAAAGGCGGTACCTTCCCATGCAGTCCGAATCCAAGCAGGTTCCCGACGATCACGGCACCGAGCGCACGATCGTCTTGCAGGTTCTGACCGCCGAGAGGTGCTCACGAGTGAAGCTACTGAGCGAGCTGCGCGACGTGAGCGCCGAGGCGATCAGCGACGCGCTGAGCAACCTTGAGGCTCAGGGCGTCGTCGTCATCGTGGACGAGCAGGTCCGTGCGTCAGGAACTACGAGGCACCTGGACGCGCTGGGGCTGATCGCGGTCTGAGCGATGCCCAGTAACGCCGAACTGGGGTGCGCAGTGCGACGGTTGCGCCGCGCACGCAAACTCACCATCGAAACGCTCGCGTTCGCGGCGGACATGCATCCGACCTACCTGTCCGGCATCGAGCGCGGGAGGCGGAACTCGACGTGGGACAAGATCACGAACCTCGCCCGAGCACTCAAAATCTCCGTCGGGCAGCTTGTCGAGAGCGCCGAAGAAGAGGCCGAGGTCGCACGGGTCTCGCGAGACACGCGGATGCGGATACAGGCTGAACGAAGCTAGCCGCAAAGATCGACGCAGCGAACGCTCGTCGTCGGCAGAAGATGACGCGCAAACCCTTTGGAAATTCCGATGATCGAGACTACGACCCTGCCGACTTAGCAGGCGACTGGTGCTCGGTCCGCTTCATTCCGTCGCTCAGATGCCGCCAGCAGCTTGCGTGTCTCCGCTTCGACCTTGGCCACAGCGGCGTCGTAAGCGTCACTTGAGGGCGATCCTCCCCCGTCGGCCAAACTGTCATCTACGTATGTCCTTGCGAGCGAGCCGATCTCATCGTCGGTCATCGTGTCCTCCTTTATAGATCGTCCCACACCTCATCCACGATGTACTCCCCAAAGTTCGTGAACCAGTATTTTTGTTTGAGCCCATTCTTGCTGAGATAGTCGGAGAGTTTGGGGTCCAGTTCCAGCGCGACTACGAGGGTGGCTATCAGGTCGTCGGGGTGAATCTCTTCGGGGCTGACTAGCTGCGCCATGTAGTTGAAGGCGCGTTTCGCATGGGCGAGCCAGTGTTTTTCGCTTTTCGCGAACAACTTGTCAAGACCTGCATCTGCGAGCTGTTTTGCCTTTAGCGTAGTGATGGCCATAGCTACGTGAGTACCACGAGATAGGTCGTTCCGATCGCCATCATGAAGCTGAGGGCAAGCACCGAGAAGAAGGTCCAGAGCACAGCCCCATAGAGTGCCCCGCCTCCGCCTCCCGTTGCCAGCCATGCGACGCTTAGAGCAGCGCTGGCAAGACTCAGGGCAAAGACCACAAGGATGGCTGCCGTCGCCCGGCGATACGGTGCTAGGAGTCGTTTGGGCGTATCGCCGGGATATGCCTTGTACCCAGCAATGACCACGCCCAGAAAGACCAGAACCAAGCCGGCTAGAGCAGCTGCAGCGCCACCGGCCGCGATAACCGTTTCGTTTCTGCTGGGCGCATCCGCAAGCACCAAATATGTCTCCATGATGGAACTTAAGCTATTCCTGCGTCCGGACGGCAAACTAGGACACGGCCGGCCGGCTCCGCACGGCTGCCTCCACCCCGTACCGCAGGAAGATCCAGCGCCGCCCGAGCTTGTGGCCTGGGAGGAGTCCTCGGCGGGCGTATTCGAGGACCGTCGAGATCGGCAGGTGGAGCAGCTCGGCGACCTCGCGGCCGTCGAGGATGTCTTCGCGCGTCAGCCTGGGATGGGTTTGGGTGGATGTTGGGATGGCGCTCATCGGCTTTGGGGCGGAGAAATGGCTCTCTCCTGTTAATGACCGTGAGACGCGCGAAACGGCCAACGAGTTTGGGTGTTCGGCGCCCGAGCGACGTGCCGGAGCCGGTGATCGTCCATGCCCGCGGGTCGGTGATGACCTGCGCAGACGCCTGCGACGAAGGCGCGGCACACGCGTGACCCGTCGCAGCCTCGCCCGTCCTACGTAAGCGGACGGCCTCAGTTCGCCCGCGTTCGCCGAACGGAAGCCCACGGCCACAGCGACGCCCACGACCTACCCGCGTCCGCGGGACAGGCCCAGCAGCACAACATCGCCCTCGCTGCGCTCCAACTCCAGCACAGACAACATGCACGGGGGTGCGATCGCACAGCGATTGCTGCGCAATCTCTTGGCCGTTTCGGCCCGCTCCGGTCATTAACTTATGTGATGACTGCGGCGAGCATAAGTGCGTCCCGAGGTGGCGGATACGCGCGCTACCTGGAGGGCAAGACCGTTGCGCCCGAGCGCGGGGATTACTACCTGACCCCCGATGGCGAGATGATCCAGGCCCCTGGCCGGTGGCTATCGGACCCCGAAACCCTGGGCCGACTGGGGATTCGGACCGGTGAGCCCGTGGATGGCGCGGACTTCATCGCGCTGATGGAGGGTCGCCATCCGGATACCGGGCGCTGGCTGCGACCGGAAGGCGCCGGGGGTGGGCGTGGCGGTGGGATCGACGTGACTTTCAGCGCACCGAAGTCGGTGTCGGTCGTGTGGGCGCTCGGCGATCCGTGGCAGCGCGAGCAGATCGAGGCCGCTCATGCCCGTGCAGTCGAGCAGGCCACGTCCTACGTGCGCGAGCGCGTCGCGCTCGTCCGGCGGCGCCGTGACGGCGTGGTCGTCGAAGAGCACGCCAAGGACCTGATCGCGGCGGAGTACCGGCATACGACCGCGCGGGGAGTATCCGGGGCGCAAGCCCCAGATCCGCAGCTGCACAGTCATGTCGTCATCACGGGCGTCATCCGCGAGGACGATGATCGAATCGTCGCGGTCGCTTCTCGTCCCGTGTTCCGTTCCGCGCGCGAGGTCGGGGCGTTCTACCGCTCGGCGCTCGCCGGAGAGCTTGCTCGGGAGGGTTACGCGATCGAGCAGGGCACGGGCAAGGACGGTCGCTATTTCGAGATCGCCGGCGTCCCACATGAGCTCGTTCAGGAGTTCTCCAAGCGCTCGTGCGAGGTCGCCCACGCCGCGGAGCGCTTCCGTGCGCGGAACGGGCGGGCGCCCGAACGCGGAGAGCTTCGCAACCTCGCGCTCGAGAACCGCCGCTCGAAGCAGCTCACCAACCACGCAGACCTCCAGCGCGTGTGGCAGGAGACCGGCGCCCGCCATCGGTTCGGGCCTAACGAGGCCCTGCAGCTCCTTGCCCACGAACCCCAGGAGATCGAGCGGGCCGTCGAGGGTCGGATCGAGGCACGACTAACCGAGCACCACGCCGTCTTCGCCCCCGGTGTTCTGCGCGCCGTCGCTCTGGAGCAGACGGCGGGGGAGATGGGCCCCGACATGGCTTTGGCCGTGTCGCGTGAGATGGTTCGTGATCGGCGCGTGATCCCGTTGGAGGGAGGACGGATAACCACCCTCGCAGTGCGCGCACAGGAGCAGGCGATCGAACGCCGAGCCACCGGGCTCGCCCGGCCAGTCGGGCTGGATGTTGGCGAGGTCGCTCGCGAGATCGCGACGCGTGAAGTCTCCGAACGCATAGGTGCTCCGCTCAGCCATGAGCAGCAGCAGGCACTCCAGACGATCACCGGCCACGAGCGCCTGTCGGTTCTCGTCGGTCCCGCCGGGACCGGCAAGGGCGTCGTGATCGACACCGCCGCTCGTGCCGAGCAACTTGCCGGACGCGACATCGTCGGGATCGCCGTGTCCGGCTCCACCGCCGAGAGGCTCGGCACAGACAGTCCCGCGCTGGCCGAACGCACGCTCACCTCGACGCACTGGTCGCTCGTGCAAACACGGGCACCATCCGCGTCGATCCCGACACGACGATCTTCCTCGACGAGGCGGGCATGATCGACCACCACCGCCTGGACGCGCTCACCAAGCTGGTCGAGCGCTCAGGGGCGAAGCTGATCGCCGTCGGGGACGGCAAGCAGCTCCCCTCGATCGGACCCGGTGGCATGTTCGACCGTCTCGCGACCCACGCCTCGACCGCAGAGCTTGAAGACATCCACTGCACCCTCGACCCCGCCGAGCAGAAAGCGTGGCGCATTGCGCTGTGGAGAACCGGAGAAGGCGATGGCGCACTACCTCCACCGTGGCCAGCTCTACTTCCACGACACCCGCGACGACGCCGGCGAGGCCGCTGTACGGCGCTGGCACACACTCACCCAGCGACACGACGTCCGAGAGGTCGCGCTGATCGCCGACTCCTCAAACCAGGAGATCGACCGCCTCAACGCCCGCGCGCAAAACCTCCGCGCACAACACGGTGAACTCGGGCACACCGAAATCCAACTCCCTCACCAGCACTACGGACTACGCCAGGGCGACCTGATCGCCTTCACCACCCAACACCGACCACCGGGCCATCCCTGCGTCGAGAACGGCACACGCGGCGAAATCAACGCCATCGACGAGCGAGGCGTCACGATCACGCTCGACGGGTCAGACCGCACAATCAGGCTCGCCGACGAGCGCCTCGACTCGCTGCGGCTCGCCTACGCCCAACACGTCTACCGCCAGCAGGGCGCGACCGTCGAGCGCTCCGTAATCGTCACCAGCGGCTGGCAGACCAGCAAGGAGACCGCCTACGTCGAGGCATCACGCGCCCGCGATGGCACCGAGTGGTACCTCGCCCGCGACCAGCTCGGCGCCGACGGTCAAGACGAGCGCCTCGTCAGACAGCCCGCAGGCATGATGCGCCAGAGCCGCGCACAAACACCATCGCTCGCGCATCGCGAACTGGCCGACCCCGATTACGGGCTGAACTTCGACCGCGTGATCGCACCGAGCCGCAGCCGACTTCCGGGACTCGCGCGCGCACTCGGCCACATCGCGCGACCCGATCGAAGCCCCGAACGCAGCATCGGCAGAGACTGAGGCATGAACGTTGCTCCGGGGTGGGCGTCCAGAGGTCTGCCTATGATTGGTGAACGATGTACACCAGATTCCAGCCTGTCGAAGTCGTTCTCCCGCATCTGCCCGAGTACGAAAGCGCATGCTTCTCGGACGAGAGGCTCGCGACCTACGTGCTGAACCCGGAAGCCAAGGAAGGGGGCTCCCATGCGGTGTTGTTCGAGCGCGTGCTGGCGATCGAAGGCGCACACGTAGAGTACCTTCGTGGGCAACTCGTCGAAGGGCTCGCCGAATCGCCGGCGATCTTGCATAAAGAAAACGAGTACGGGCAGGTCTGGGAAGTTCCAGCACTGGTTACAGGGCGCAACGGGCGGGATGCCTATGTCATCGAGAGCTGGGCCATTGAAACCGAAGCCAGGGTCCCCTCTTTTGTCACCGCGCGCGTGGCTAGACGAGACGAGATCGGGACGATCCGCTCTCGTCGAGAAGCATTTGGCTACCCCATCGGGGAGGTCGGAGCCGCACTTGGGGACTACGGTGCTGTGCCCGGACGATCGAGGCTGCGCCGCAAGCGTCCAAGGCGCGGTTCTGCTTATCTTTGCTAACTGGCGTCTGCTGAGGTATGACGACGCGACGATTTGGGCTGGGTGATCCAGATACCCGAGCGCTTGCTGGCAATCAGGTCCTGCGTCGTTACTCGGCATTGCCGATTGCAGCGGCTTCAAGGCTTTTTTTCGCAAAGTCGAGCATTCCGAGCGCGACCCATGGGTACATGCCAGCCCGCACGCGAATTCCAGGCGGCCCATCGCCTGCTTTGACCTCGACGACCGTTATGACGCGTCCAATCTCGAAATCACGGCCGAGGTCGGTTTCGATGGCGTCCATCTGCTCAGCCACTTCATGCATCAGCTTGGCCCGTGGATCGGGCTGCATCTCCGCGTGTTCCTGATTCTCTGCGTCTGCCATGTCGTTCTCCTTACTGGAAGGGGACCATCATGAACCCCATTGCATATGGCCGCCACAGCCGTTGCCGCGCTAGCAGATAGCGCTTCGCGCCTCTCGGCAGCCGTGTCGTGGTCCCATAAATTTTGGTCCGTCCGGCGTCATCATCACTGCGAACGACTACGCCGCAGTTGCTCTTGGGTTAGGCCCATAGCCGCCCGCCCTCAGCACGACGAAACCAGCAAGCAGAATCATAAGGTCAAGCAACGACGGCCGGCCGACGCAGTTCGTCGGCCTTTCGGCTCTGGACGATCTGATCAGGTCCTACAGGAGGGCCGCGAGAGACGTGGAGCACAACCTCCGGCCTGCAATCCGACTCCGGGCCGTTTTCGCTGCAAAACAAGGCCCAGTGTGGTACTCGCAAGCGGTACTGTCCGCCACCAGCGAGTACCACCCGAGTACCACAGCTCAACAAAAAAGCGCCTATTACCAGGACTTTCTCGGGACGGGAGCGACGGGACTCGAACCCGCGACCTCCGGCGTGACAGTAGTGGTTCCCGATCCGGGCTGATGCCTCGAATCCCTGTATCCAAGCCAAATCCGAGACCAGCCAAGATCCCGGCCGTCCTGGCAAAAAGCCGCAATTAGCGGCCTCTTGCTGTGGATTTGGGCACAAATCTCGGTTTGTGCCCAATGGACGCAAGATTGAACGGCCGCAGTTCGTAGCAGAGTGCGTCTATGGATGACCTCGTCGTGTTCTGCGCCGACGTCGGGTCGGTGCGGTCGGGAAACTTCGGGTGGGCATGCAACTCCTTCCCGGTGGACATCGCTCAAACTCACGACCGCTCAAGCCCGGTGCATCTAGCCGAGGCGGTAGCAGTTCAGCTATGCCTGGGTGGGCCAGTGGCGCTCGGCTTCGAGTGTCCGCTGTCCGTCCCCGTCCCGGAGTCGGCCGATGTACTCGGGGCTGCGCGCGCTGGGGAGGGGAATCGGGCGTGGTCAGCCGGAGCGGGTACAGGTGCCTTGGCCACTGGCCTGGTGCAGGCGGCGTGGGTTCTGGCGGCGATACGCAGCCGCTGCCCCGACGCGGTTCTTCATCTGGAGTGGGAGCCGTTTGCGCACGCGAAGCATGGCCTGCTTATTTGGGAGGCGTTCGTGAGCGCCACCGCGAAGGGCCTCACCCACGTCGATGACGCGACGATTGCTGTCGAGGCATTCGTGCGCACACTTCCCGATCCCAGAGCAGCCTCGACGATCACCGCAGAACGACCGCTTTCACTCGCCGGTGCCGCAGCCATGTGGAGCGGATGGCTGGATGATTCGTGCGCACTTCACACTCAGCCGCTTGTAATTCGAGCGGAGCCGCTCTAGCCGCCAGGGTCGTCAAAGACATGTCGCAGCCAACGGCCGTCGATGGCGCCCCAGTCCAGGTCGGCGGGCGCGAAGTAGGTAGTGACGAAGCGGTTGAACGTGACGGCGAGGACTTGGCGCTCGTCGTTTTCGTAAACGTGCTCGCTGCCGTCGGGCACGATGTCGCGGTCGTCGCTGATGAGATAGTCGGCGTGTCCCAGCAGTGCGGTGTAGACGATCGGGTCGTCCTTGCGGTCGCGTGTGAGCTTGGGGGTCTGAGCGATATCGAACGGCGGGGATGCCGCTACGCAAATCGCCTCGATTTGGCGGCGTAGCGGCTTGACGTCAGTCTCACGCACGTTCGGGCTCAGACGCCGGCCGATTTGGCGGACCTTGCGCTCGTACTCGTCGAAGAGTGCCGTCGATCCGAGCGCCACCCATTGCGACGGTGCGTTCTCAGGCAACAGGTCGCGGAGAATCCCTAGTGTTCGCTCGCTCGCGCGTATCTCCGCACTACAGCCCGGCGATATGTGCGGGCTTGCCCCCGCCGTTGCAGCTTGGGCCTGTAGCTCCTGAGACTCCAGGCCGTGCTGCTCTATTTGGTAGTCGAGAGCGCCCAGTGCAAGCAGGACCCAAAGCTTGCGCGCCATCCCACTCGGGCTGAGCGTGGCTGGCAACGAAACGCTGGTGTCTACGACAACATGGGGCACGACGCCGCAGCGTACGCGGAACAGCCGACGAGCCGGCGATTACGGGCTGTCGGCAAGGGCGGCTTGCACCTGCTCCTCAGAGACATCAGCGAAGCGCTCGTCCAATGCGGCCAGCTCACCGGCGAGGTCGTAGGTTCCGCGCAGCGACGCCAGCAACGACGCCTGGGGAATGCGATAGCCACCGCTCGGCAGCTTGAGATAAGGCACCTTCTCCGCCTCAATCCAGCGGCGGACCGTGCGATCGCTGACCTTCAGCAGGTCAGCGGCCTGCGCGACGGTCAGGAGTTGAGGGCGGGAAGCGGTGAGCGTCATGTCGATCTAGACGCAGCATAGCGGACATTCCGGCCACTATGGACAAAACGGGATGGTGCTCGACGGTCGTCATACATCGCGATAGCCGCCGAGTCAGAAACATCCAGGACTAGCGATTCTCCGCGTTAGGTGCCATTGGCAGGCGGAAAACCCACAGGGATCGTCACGAGCACGCAAGCTCGGCTACGGTCCAACCGGGTTCAGAACCTGCGCGCGACGGCCCAGCTCCGCCAAGCTTCCATCGTAAGGAAGACGGCGGGGCCGGGCCCCCAAATGAATCTGTGGCGACGCTAGGCGGTTCGACGTGCGTATGTCAACGAGGACAGCGTCGCGTTATAACAAATTCCCTGCAAAAGGGCATAAAAAAAGTCAGAGACGCCAGACCAAACAGCCGAGAAAGGATTGTCCCCGACATCATTGCAGTGGACGCTTTCGCGCCAAGTTTCGGCGTTTTCCTTGACTTTGTTCGGGGTGTGCGTATGGTCGGGGTTGTCCGTAGAAGCAGGTTGACCCCCGCGCTGGTGGAACAGCCGGGGGTCGTGGCA